>Ga0247811_1000458_pt1 | contig 12579 bp, 13 predicted proteins | sample UWRJL134311R1_FD_189018 | JGI IMG/M metagenome (GOLD analysis project Ga0247811, IMG submission 189018) | Plant litter microbial communities from Arlington Agricultural Research Station in Wisconsin, United States - UWRJ-L134-311R-1 | ecosystem: Environmental > Terrestrial > Plant litter >...
AGCCTCGGCGGCGGAGACCCGGGTGAGGAACTCGAGAAACTGCGCACCGGTGCGGAACCCGTACGCGTCGGAGAGCCCGTCGGTCTTCGTGACCGATCGCGCGGTGATCTCGGCCGCCGCCCGCGTGCGGAGTGCGTCGAGCAAGCGCCCGGCACGCTCGAGCTCGACGGTGAACGCACAGAGCTGGTCGTCGGTGTCGCGAGCAAGCGGCACAGCGACGAGACCCGCGAGCTGCTCGCTGATCTGCCCGATGATCTCGGTCGAGTGGTCCATGGCAGAAGTGTCATACCGACCACTGACATTGGATAAATGCCAGATCAGAAGCGCTTTTTACTGTGGATAACGCTCGGAGGTGGCGGGCTGTGGAGGATAGGATGCCACGGGGTTCGTCGACCCCGTGGCATCCGGCCGGCCTGTGAAAATGCGCCTACAGGTCGAGCGACTGTCCCGGCTGCAGTGCGAAGAACCCGCCGCCGTTGGCTTTCGTGACACTCTCGATGCGGTCGTTGGCCATGTTGTTTCCGATGACCGAGAGCACCATGTCGTGCGTGGGGAACGAGCGCTTCGGCTTGACGGCGGCGACGTAGTCCATGACCTCGCCGATCTTGACCCAGGGTGCGCCCGACGGCACGGCGAGAACATCGACCTCGACCGGCGGCACGGTGAGGGCGTCGCCCGGGTAGAAGAGCGTGTCGTTTACGAGCACGCCGACGTTGTCGATCGTGGGCAACGACGAGTGGATGACGGCGTGCTTCTCGCCGAAGAACCTGAGGGCGAACTCGCCGACGGTGATCTCGTCGCCGTCGCGCACCACGGTGACCGGGTACGACGACGCCGCGACCGAGACGCCCTGCGGTCCGAAGATCTTCGCGTCGGGGTTCATCTCGATGATGCGGTCGAGCTGCTCGGGAGTCCAGTGATCCGGGTGCTCGTGGGTGATGACGATAGCGACGACGTGGCGCAGATCGGTGAGGGGCATCGTGAACGCGCCCGGGTCGATGACCAGCGTCTCGCCGGATTTTTCGAGGACTAGGGCAGCGTGTTCGAACTTGGTCAGCTTCATATTCCGAGAGTACGCCCGGATGCCCGAGACCCTGCATCACGATACCCCCTAGGGGTATACTCCTTGACATGATCGCAGACATCAAAAAGCGCGCGCTGCACCGCAGCAAGATCCTCGAGGGGCAGATGCGCGGCCTCGAGAAAATGATCGACAACGAGGACTACTGCATGGACATCATCACGCAGTCGCTCGCGATCCAGAAGAGCCTGCGCAGCCTGAACAAGCTGCTCGTCGAGAACCACCTGCGCACCCACGTGACCGACATGTTCGCCGCCGGCGGGGAGCAGCAGCAGATGGCGGTCGACGAACTGCTGAAGGTGTACGAACTCAACAACAACCGGGGAGAGTAATGAGCCACGACCACCACGCAGCCACGCTCCCTGAGCCTGTCGAAGGGCACGAAGGGCACCACGGGCACGAGCACCACGACCACCACGCTTCGACAGGCTCAGCGACCGGGGGGCACGACCACCACGCTTCGACGGGCTCAGCGACCGGGCACCACGACCACTCGCACCACGACCCCGCCCAGTTCCGCCGCAAATTCTGGCTGAGCCTCGTTCTCACCATCCCGACGCTCGTCTTCTCCACGGGGCTGCAGGACATCCTCGGCCTCGACGGTCCACGCTTCCCCGGCAGCCAGTTCATCCCGGCCGCTTTCGCGATCGTGATCTTCTTCTACGGCGGACTCGTCTTCATCCGCGGCGGCATCCAGGAGCTGCGCGCCAAGCAGCCCGGGATGATGACTCTCATCTCGCTCGCCATCGTCGTCGCCCTCGGCTACAGCGTGGCGGTGCTGCTGGGCTTCCCGGGCATGGACTTCTGGTGGGAGCTCGCCACCCTCATCACGATCATGCTGCTCGGCCACTGGGTCGAGATGAGCGCCATCATGGGCGCCCAGAACGCGCTCGGCGAGCTGGCGAAGTTGATTCCGGATGAGGCGGACGTCATGCACGGCGCCCACGTGATGACGATGCCCGTCGCATCGCTCACGGTCGGCGACACCGTGCTCGTGCGGCCCGGTGCCGCGGTACCGGTCGACGGCGAAGTGACCGAGGGCGCATCCGAGGTCAACGAATCCCTGCTCACCGGCGAGTCGACCTCCGTCGCGAAGGCCGTGGGTGACGCAGTGATCGCCGGCAGCATCAACGGCGGGGGAGCCCTCACCGTACGCGTCACCAAGACCGGCGACGACACCGCGATCGCCGGCGTGATGAAGCTCGTCGCCGACGCGCAGGCCAGCAAATCGGGCGCGCAGGTGCTCGCCGACCGGGCCGCCGCACTGCTCTTCTATATAGCGGTAGCCGCGGCCGTGATCACGCTCGTGGTCTGGGCGCTCGTGACGCCCGACGATCCCGCGTTCGTGATCGAACGCGTCGTCACCGTGCTGATCATCGCCTGCCCGCACGCGCTCGGACTCGCGATCCCGCTCGTGGCGCAGCTGTCGACCGCCATCGGCGCAAAAAACGGCCTGCTCGTGCGGTCGCGCGCCGCGCTCGAAGACGCCCGCAACATCGACGTCGTGCTGTTCGACAAGACCGGAACGCTCACCGAGGGCAAGCAGGGTGTCGCCGACGTCGTTGTTTTGGAGGGGCTGGAGCGCGACGCCGTGCTCGTGCTCGCCGCATCCGTCGAGGCGTCGAGCGAACACCCGATCGCGCGCGCCATCGTGACGGCCGCCGCCTCTCGAGCACCGGCTCTCGACGTGCCCCGCTCGACCGACTTCGAGTCGCTCGCGGGGCGGGGCGCATCCGCGACCGTCGGCACCCGCCGCGTCACCGTCGCGAGCCGGCGTGTGGTGGGCGAGCGCGGGCTGACGCTCACCCCGGCGCTCGATGCCGCCGGCGTTGAGGCGAGCGCGCAGGGCAAGACCGTCGTGTACGTGCTCGACGAGTCATCCGTTCTCGGACTCATCGCACTCGCCGACGTGATCCGGCCCGAATCGGCCGAGGCCGTCGCCGGCCTGCAGAAGAGCGGTGTGCGCGTCGCGATGCTGACCGGAGACTCGCGTGCGGTCGGCGACTGGGTCGCCGCGCAGCTCGGCATCACCGAGGTGTTCGCCGAGGTGCTTCCCGGCCAGAAGGCCGACGTCGTCTCGGGGCTGCAGGAAGACGGCACGCGCGTCGCGATGGTCGGCGATGGAGTCAACGACGCTCCCGCTCTCGCGCAGGCCGATGTCGGCATCGCGATCGGGGCGGGCACGGATGTCGCGATCGAATCGGCCGGCATCGTGCTGGCTTCGAGCGATCCGCGCGGGGTGCTGGCGGCGTTGCGGCTCTCGAAGGCGACGTACCGCAAGATGCAGCAGAACCTGTGGTGGGGCGCCGGGTACAACGTGATCGGCATCCCGCTCGCTGCGGGCGTGCTGTTCGGTGCCGGAGTGCTGCTGTCACCGGCCGTCGGTGCGATCTTTATGTCGGTGTCGACGATCGTGGTCGCGCTGAACGCGCAGCTGCTGCGGCGGGTGAAGCTGGTTGAGTAAGGCGCTCTGGCGGCTGTATCGAAACCCTCGGGCGCGTGGGTTTCGATACGGTCGCCAGAGCGGCCTACTCAACCAGCAGCGGGCCGATCGTGTCAACGGCGGCGCAGCGACGCGTCGAGCAACGCCGGAGGGGTGTCGAACTTCTCCTCGGGTGCGAGGTCGGTTCCGGGCGGCACGATCGCGTCGATCGCGTCGAGCACGTCGTCGGACAGGTCGACGTCGGCCGCGGCGAGCTGCGACTTAAGGTGGTCGACCGTGCGCGGGCCGATGATTGCGCTGGTCACGGCCGGGTGGGCGGTCACGAACCCGAGCGCGAGCTGGATCATCGTGAGCCCCGCATCGTCGGCGACCGTCGCGAGCTTCTCGACCGCGTCGAGCTTCGCCTGGTTCGCCGGAACCGAGAGGTCGTACCGCCCCGCCATCACGGCCGATCGGTTGGTGCTGATCTCCCGACCCGCACGGATCGCGCCCGACAGCCACCCCGAGGCGAGCGGGCTCCAGGCGAGAACACCCATGCCGTATTCCTCGGTGGCGGGCAGTACGTGCGACTCGATGCCGCGCTGCAGGATCGAGTACCCCGGCTGCTCGGTGACGAAGCGGCCGAGGTGGTTCTCGCGGGCCGCCCACTGCGCCTGCACGATGCGGTACGCGGGATACGTCGACGAGCCGAACGAGCGGATCTTGCCCGCGCGCTGCAGATCGGTCAGCGCCGACAGGGTCTCTTCGTCGCTCGTCGTCGGGTCCCAGCGGTGCACCTGGTACAGGTCGATGTGGTCGACGCCGAGCCGCCGCAGACTGTTCTCGAGCGCCGTGATCACCCAGCGGCGCGAGGCGCCCTGATGATTGCGCTCCTCGCTCATCGGCGAATAGAACTTGGTCGCGAGCACGATGTCGTCGCGGCGCCCCGCGATCGCCTTGCCCACCATTTCCTCCGACTCGCCGTTGCCGTAGCGGTCGGCAGTGTCGATGAGGTTGATTCCGGCGTCGAGGGCGCCGTCGACGATCGCGGTGGCATCGTTTTGGGTGGTTTTGCCGATGGCGCCGAAGTTCATCGCGCCGAGCGCGAGGGTGCTGACCTGAATTCCGGTGCGGCCGAGAGTGCGGTACTTCATAGTTTTTCCTCCGTTGTGGAACGAGCGCGTGCCATACTGGCAAAGCGGATCGTTGTTCCGTAACGATACGGAACGTTGTTCCGTTTCGCAAGTGTGCGCAAAAGGATTCTGAAAATGACCGACGATCGTTCGCCGACGCTCGCCCGACCGAAGCGCGCCGATGCCCAGCGCAATGAGCAGACGCTTCTGGATGCTGCGGCGGCGGTTTTCCTGACCTCCGGTGTCGACGCGCCGGTGCGCGAGATCGCGGCCGAAGCAGGGGTCGGAATAGCGACCATCTACCGCCACTTCCCGACGCGGGCAGACCTCGTGGTCGCCGTGTTCCGCCATCAGGTGATCGCGTGTGCCGAGGCTGCTCCCGAACTGCTGAAGACCGCATCGTCTCCGCACACCGCCCTCGTCGAGTGGTCGAACCTGTTCGTCGACTTCCTCGTCACCAAACACGGCCTGGCGAACGCGCTGCACAACGACCGAGCGGGATCCGAGGCGCTGCACGTCTACTTCGTCGGTGAGCTGGTGCCCGCCTGCGACCTGCTGCTCGACGCCGCCGTGCGGGCCGGTGAGATCGCCGAAGGTGTCAGCGCCTACGAGCTGTTGCGCGGCATCGGCAACCTCAGTGTCGGCGACGACAGCGACCCGCGCTACGACGCGCGTCGCCTGGTCGCGCTGCTCCTGGCGGGCATGCGGCTGCCTTAAACTGAACCCGTGCCGACACCGAAGCCGCTGACGATCGTCGTCGCCATCAATCCGTCCGCGTCGTTCGGTAAGAGCCGCGGTGTGGGCCCGACCGTCGTGGCCCGGCTGCGCGCCGCAGGCCACAACGTAACCAGCCTGCAGGAACCGAACTTCGGGCGCCTCATCGAGGTCGCCGCGCTCGCCGTCGCTCAGCAGCCCGATGCCCTGGTCGTCGTCGGTGGCGACGGCATGGTCAGCCTCGGTGTGAACCTGCTCGCGACCAGCACGGTGCCGCTCGGCATCATCCCGTCGGGAACCGGCAACGATATGGCCCGGGGCCTCGGCATCCCCGTCGGCGATACGGATGCCGCCATCGACGCGCTGCTCGAGTCGCTCGCGCGCCCGTCGCGGGCGATCGACGCTGGGCGCATCCGGCACACCGACGACACCGGACACGACCAACTGACCTGGTTCGCCTGCGTGCTCTCCGCCGGCTTCGACGCGATCGTCAACGAGCGCGCGAACAACCTGCGCCGCCCCCGCGGCAAGAGCCGCTACCTCGTCGCGCTCGCGATCGAACTGGCGAAGCTGCGGCCGATCACCTACCGGCTGGTTCTCGACGGCGTCGAGACGGTGACGGATGCTACTCTCATCGCCGTCGGAAACAACCAGTCGATCGGCGGCGGCATGCGCGTCACGCCGAACGCCGTGGTCGACGACGGGCTGTTCGACGTGCTGGTCGTCACGCCGCTGTCACGCATCGCGTTTCTGCGCGTCTTTCCGAAGGTGTTCGCCGGAACGCACCTCGGCCACCCCGCGGTCACCATCCACCGGGCGAAGACGGTGCGCATCGAGGCCGACCACATCGCGGCGTACGCCGACGGCGAGCGGGTGTCGTTGCTGCCCGTCGACATCGAGATCGTGCCCGGGGCGCTGCACGTTCTGATGCCATAACCACTTCACGGCGATTGGCGGTACCCGCTGTCGGTCGTAGCTGCGAGCATGGGGCAATGACTTCAGTGCTGCGCTATGCCGCTTTCGCTTCGACCCCCGACGGCGGCAATCCCGCCGGTATCGTTCTCGATGCGAGCTCGCTCGACGATGCCGGGATGCAGAAGATAGCGGCGGATGTCGGCTTCGCCGAGACGGCATTCCTCATCGATCCGGCGATCGCCGGCGACGCACGTCACCCGCGGGTGCGCTACTTCTCGCCGATCGCCGAGATCCCGTTCTGCGGTCACGCGACGGTCGCCACCGCCGTCGCGCTCGCCCGTCGCGACGGCCTCGGCACGGTCGTATTCGAGACGCCCGTCGGCGCGATCTCGATCGTCACCACCGACGACGGTGGCGAGATCACCGCGGCCTTCACGAGCGTCGAACCGAAGTCCGGCGGCATCGCCGACGAGGTACTGCAGACGCTTCTCGACCAGCTCGGCGTCACGCGCGACGACCTCGACCCGCGTTTCCCGCCGCAGCTCTCGTTCGCCGGCAACTGGCACCCGGTGCTTGTCTTCGCCGACCGCGCCACCTTCGACGGCTTCACATTCGAGCCGGTGGCGATGCGCGAACTGATGGACGCGCAAGGCTGGACCGGCACGGTGGTCACGCTCTTCGCTATGAGCGACGGCGACCCGGTCGACGAGTTCGAGGCGCGCAATCTGTTTCCGGTCGGAACGATCACCGAAGATCCGGCGACAGGGTCGGGCGCAGCATCCGTCGGCGGCTACCTGCGCACGCTGGGTCTCGCGCCCGACCGCCTCGTCATCCATCAGGGAGCGCACGTCGGACGGCCGAGCCTGTTGACCGTCGATATCCCGCCCACCGGGGGCATCATCGTGAGCGGAACGGCGGTGGAAATCGTATGAGTGAAATCAAGACCGTGACCACCGACGTGCTCGAGATCGCCTACGAAGAGTGGGGTCCCGCCGACGGCGCACCCGTCGTGTTGCTGCACGGCTTTCCTTACGACGTGCGCGCGTTCGACGAGGTCGCGCCGATTCTCGCCGACGCCGGACACCGCGTGATCGCGCCCTACCTGCGCGGGTTCGGCCCCACGCGGTTCGTCGACGAGGCCGATCCCAAATCGGGGCAGCAGGGCGCGCTCGGCGCCGACCTGCTCGCGCTGCTCGACGCGCTCGAGATCGACACGGCCGTGCTCGGCGGCTTCGACTGGGGCGGGCGAGCCGCGTGCATCGTCGCCGCGCTCTGGCCCGAACGCGTCACCGGGCTCGTGAGCGTCGACGGCTACAACGTGCAAAACATCGCCGCGTCCGGCGAACCCGCGCCGCCGGCGTGGGAGGCGACGTACTGGTACCAGTACTACTTCCACGGATCGCGCGGCAGGCTGGGGCTCGAAGTGAACCGTGACGAGCTGTGCGAACTGCTCTGGCGCACCTGGTCGCCGACCTGGAACTTCACGCCCGAGACGTTCGCCACCACGGCGCCCAGCCTGCACAACCCCGACTTCGTCGACGTGGTCGTGCACTCCTACCGGCACCGCTTCGGGCTGGCCGAGAGCGATCCGCGCTACGACGAGATCGAGGCGCTGCTCGCCGCCGCGCCGCCGATCATGGTGCCGACGATCGTGCTCGAGACCGGCGCCGACGGCGTTCTCGGCCCGCCCGTCGACGACGACCACGCCAAGTTCGTCGGCCCCTACGGGCAGGAGCGGCTCGCGAATGTGGGCCACAACGTTCCCCAGCAGGCACCACGCGACTTCGCCCGCGCGATCATCGCGTTGGGGGCCGGCGCATGACACGCACCGAACGCCTCTCGCTCGACCGCATCTCTGTGGTCGACTTCGACGCGATGTGGAGCATCCACGCCGACCCGCTCACCAACGAGTTCAACCCCGACGGCCCGCTCGTGAACCGCACCGACGCCCAGCGGCAGTTCGGCTTCTGGCTCGGCCATTGGCACGAACACGGCTTCGGCCCGTGGACCGTGCGCGACGACGAGGGAGTCGTCGGCTTCGCGGGCATCCGGCACACCGAGTGGAACGACCGCGCGGCGATCAACCTGGGCTACCGTTTCGCCCCGCGGGCGTGGGGCAAGGGATACGCGACCGAGGCGGCCACCGCCGCGGTCGAACTGTGGCGTGCCGAGCATTCGGCGCATCCGCTCATCGCCTACACAAAAGCCGGCAACATCGGCTCGCAGCGCACCGCGCTCAAGGTCGGGCTCGAACGGCGCCCCGACCTCGACCGGACGACCGACGACGCCTTCGGCGACGACGTGGTGTTCGCGCTGGGCTGGTGAGACACCGGGCTGGTAAGAAACGGGGCTGGTGAGAAACGGGTGGTGACACGATGGCACGGAAGCGCGTGCTGATACTGGGCGGAACCGAGTTCGTCGGCCATGCCTTCGTCGACGCGGCCGTTGCGCGGGAGCACGATGTCACCGTGCTCAACCGCGGGTCGCGGGCACCGCGGTCCGACATCACGACCCTCGTCGGCGACCGCACGACGGCCGGCGGGCTCGACGCGCTGGGGTCAGGCGAGTGGGACCTCGTCGTCGACACCTGGTCGTGGGGCCCGAAAGCGGTGACGGATGCTGCGCAGCTGCTTCGCGACCGGGCACAGAAATACGTCTATGTGTCCTCCCGGTCGGTGCACAGCTACCCGTCGGCGGCGTACGCGCGCGAAGACGCTCCCGTGGTGGAGGCGTCGGCCGACGAGACGGATTACTCCGACTACGCCCGCGCCAAGCGCGGCGGCGAGCTGGGCGCGCTCGCGGGGTTCGGCGATCGCGCCCTGTTGCTGCGGCCCGGCCTCATTCTCGGGCCGCGCGAGAACATCGGGCGGCTGCCGTGGTGGCTGACGCGCATCGCGCGCGGCGGCACCGTTGTCGCACCGGGCCCCGCCGAATCGACCGTGCAGTATGTCGACGCCCGCGACCTCGCCGCCTTCGGACTCGACACGGCCGCGACCGCAGCGGTGAACGTCGTGAGCCCGCCCGACGTGACCACGATGCGCGCTGTGCTCGAGGCCTGTGTCGCCGCCACCGCGTCCGACGCCGAGCTGCGTTGGTTCACGCCCGACGAGATCGAGAACGCCGGCATCGAACCGTGGATGGAGCTGCCGATCTGGCTACCGCCGGGCCCCGACGCCGACGGCATGCACCGCGGCGACGTGTCGGCGGCACTGGCGGCCGGACTCACGATCCGGCCGTTGCAGCAGACGGTTTCAGACACCTGGGCGTGGCTGCAATCCATCGGGGGAGTGGCGCCGCAGCGCCCCGATCGTCCGCCGGTCGGGTTGCCCGTCGAGAAGGAGAAAGCGCTGCTCGATAGCGGTCGCTGAGCCCGTCGAAGCGCATCCGGGGCCTCAATTTGTTAGTGCCCCGCACCTATGGCATACTCATCTAGTTGCTTTCGGCCCCATCGTATAGCGGCCTAGTACGCTGCCCTCTCACGGCGGTAACACCGGTTCGAATCCGGTTGGGGTCACAACAGCCCGGTTCCCTTTGATTCATTGGGAACCGGGCGTTTTTTTGTTGCGCTGTCGCGGTGACAGCCGGATGCGAGTCGAGTAGTCAAGGCTTTTACTCGAGTGCTTGATATAGAGCACACTCGCCTGATGGAAACCCCCGATAGAGCGCCCCGCAGATTCAAGCGCTATCCCTACGGACCACTTCGACTCCGGCTGGTTATGCCCGGTCTCGCGATTGTGGCGGGAATCGTTCTCGTTGTCGCAGGTGCCGGGGTGAGCAACTCTGGCGATCAGAGCTCTGTAGCGACTCTTTTCTGGGGTGCCGCGATGATCCTCCTGGGAGTTGTCGCGATTTTCGCCGCGCGATGGATGGCAAAGCGCGGGGTGTAGGTTCGTCGCAATACATAGACTCTCGTCTATGGCAATCACAGGGTCGACGCGCGCATTCGCCCTGTTGGCCGATCCGACCCGGTCGCGCATCATGGCCCTCATCATGCAGAGTGCCGACGGTCGGCTGACGGTCGGAGTGCTTGCCGCGGAACTGGGGCTCCGTCAACCGACGGTGAGCCATCACCTCAAGGCGCTGTTCGACGCTGGGCTGCTCGAGCGTCGTCCCGAAGGACGGTCCGTCTGGTACTCGATCGCTCCCGAGCGAGCGGACCGGATTTCAGAAATATTGCCGGATGCTGCAGAGCAGGGCACTGCCGACGGGGTGCTCGACCGCATCTCGGCCGACCTCACCGCCAGGTTTGCGGGCGTGTTCTCCGCCGAGACCGTGCAGCGCTGCGTGCGGGAGAGCCACGCGCTCCTCGCAGAGCAGTCCGGCATCACGCACCACTTGCCGTCGCTCACGTCGACGTTCGCCGCCGACCGGCTGTCCGCCCTCGCTTCGGAGGGGGTGCCGCCTCTCGGCCGCACTCCCGAGATCCTGTTCGTCTGCGTGCAGAACGCCGGTCGCTCGCAGCTGGCCGCCGGCATCCTCCGCCATCTCGCGGGGGAGCGCGTGCACGTCCGTACCGCCGGGTCTGCCCCCGCCAGTGCTGTGCGAGCGGTGGTCGTGTCGGCGCTCGACGAGATCGGTGTCGCGATCGGGGGCGAGTACCCGAAGCCGCTCACCGACGAGGTCGTGCGCGCCGCCGATGTCGTGGTCACGATGGGTTGCGGCGACGCCTGCCCGGTCTACCCCGGCCGGCTCTACCTCGACTGGGATATCGAGGACCCGGCGGGGCTTCCGTTGGCGCGCGTGCGCGGCATCCGGAACGACATCGAGACTCGTGTGCGCGATCTGCTCGCGTCCCTCGATTTCGATGGACCAATGCATAGACCAACGTCTATGCTTTGAGTAATCGACAACGAGGAACCCCATGACCGACAAGCCCACCGTGCTCTTCGTCTGCATCCACAACGCGGGACGCTCGCAGATGGCGGCGGGCTACATGCGCGCACTCTCCGGGGGAGCCGTCGAGGTACGCTCCGGCGGCTCGGAGCCCGGCGACCAGATCAACCCGATGGCGATCGCCGCGATGGCCGAAGAGGGTATCGACATCAGCCATGGCATCCCGCAACTGATGACCACCGAGCAGGTGCGCGACTCCGACGTGGTGATCACGATGGGCTGCGGCGACGTGTGCCCGATTTTCCCGGGCAAGCGTTATGAAGACTGGGAGCTGGTCGACCCGAAGGGCAAGAGCATCGACGAGGTGCGCCCGATCCGCGACGACATCAAGACGCGCATCCAGGCGCTGCTCGCCGAGCTGCTGCCCTCCGGGTCCGCGACTCAGCCGATCGAGACGGCGTAACGCTCGCTCGGCGCCTGACCGAGCGTCGACTTCACGAACTTCGCGGTGTCGTCGACGAGCACTTCGCTCAGGCCGGCTTCGAGGCCGTCGAGCGCGGCGGTAACGGCGGCCTCGGGCGAGATCTTGGCGATGTCGTATCCGGCGGTCATGTCGGTGTCGACCATGCCCATGTGCATGCCGACCACCTGTGTGCCTTGGCCCGCCAGCTCGATGCGGGCTCCGTCGGTCAGGCTCCAGGCCGCCGCCTTCGAGGCCGCGTAGACGGTGGCGCCCGCCGACGAGATCCACGACAGCGCGGACAGCGCGTTGATCACGGCGCCGCCACCGTTCGCCGCGAGAGCGGGGGCGAAAGCGCGGGTCAGCGCGAGCGGGCCGAAGAAGTTGGTCTCGAATTCGCGACGGATGCCGTCGAGGTCACCGTCGACGAACGTCAGGCCGGACGATGACCCGGCGTTGTTGATCACGATCTGCACGTCCCCGGCGAGTTCGGCCGCGGCCGCGACCTGCGCCGGATCGGTCACGTCGAGGGTGATCGCCTCGACGCCCTCGACGTCGATCGAGCTCGCGTCTCGAGCCGCGGCATAGACCTTCGCCGCTCCGCGCTCTTTGAGCTGACGCACGAACTCCGCTCCGATTCCGCGATTGGCGCCGGTGACGAGTACTACTGAGCCTTTGATCTGCATGGAGAATCCTTTTCTATAACGAGCGCTATGGAATAGCTCAGGGAACCGTAGCATATTTCGTAGCGAGCGCTATAGAATGGGTTCATGGCTGGCAGACCGAGAACGTTCGACAGAGACGAAGTGCTGATTCTCGCCATGGAGCGGTTTTGGCGCGACGGGTACGATGCGACGACGGTCTCGAAGCTGACGGCCGAGATGGGCATCACCCCGCCGAGCCTCTACGCCGCCTTCGGCGACAAAGACCAGTTGTTCGACGCCGCCGCCGAGTGCTATTTCGACGCGGTCAGTGCGGCGACGGCTCGAGCCCTGGACACGCCGACCGCGCTCGAGGGCGT
>Ga0247811_1000459_pt1 | contig 12548 bp, 9 predicted proteins | sample UWRJL134311R1_FD_189018 | JGI IMG/M metagenome (GOLD analysis project Ga0247811, IMG submission 189018) | Plant litter microbial communities from Arlington Agricultural Research Station in Wisconsin, United States - UWRJ-L134-311R-1 | ecosystem: Environmental > Terrestrial > Plant litter >...
GAGCGAGGCCCGTCGCGAGGGCGAGGAGTACCTGCTGCGCCGCGGCCTGCTGCGTTCGGTCTCCACCGGCGCGGTGGTCGACGACCGCTTCACGCATTCGTCCTTTCCGAACGGATCGGACTACGACCTCGTACGCGGGCTCGACTACCTGCGCGCGACCGGGCGACATGCCGACGCGCGGGTGGGCGAGGCGGTCGAGATCGTGCGTTCACAGCGGCGACCCGACGGCCGCTGGCCCTTCGTCGACCCCGGGCTCAGCCACCAGCGCATCGTCACCGAGACGGGCGACGACGAGGGCAGCAGGTGGAACACATTGCGGGGGCTGCGGGTGCTGCGCTGGGCGGAGGAGCGCTAGGCCGACTCAGGGGCCGGATGCGCCCGCCGCCGCGACAACACTCCCGAGCACGCGATGACGAGCAACCCGGCGAACGGCACGATCAGCAGGCCGACGCGCAGCGACGAGGCGTCGGCGATGGCGCCGACGATCGGCGGTGCCAGCAGGAAGCCGAGGCGCATCAGCCAGCTCACGATCGTGAGGCCGGTGCCGGGCCGGAAGCCCGGCAGCTCGTCGGCGGCGTGCATCGCGGCCGGGATGAGGGTCGCGACGCCGAGTCCGGAGAGTCCGAAACCGACGATCGTGCCGACGAGGGTGGGGAACGCGAGCGCGAGGCCCATGCCGACGAAGACGGTCGCCCCGCCCACGCGCGCGACGGCGCGCTGCCCGAAACGGTCGACGAGCCGGTCGCCGAAGATGCGGCCGACGAACTGCATTCCCTGCAGGGCGATGAATCCGACGCCGGCGAGGAACGCGGAGGCGCCGAGCGAGTCGGAGAGGTAGATGGCCGACCAGGATGCGCCGGAGTCTTCGACGATCGCCCCGCCCGACGCGATGAGCACGAGTGCGACGAGCACGCCGTACTTGGCGATGAACCCGCCCGCGCGCCCCGCGAGGCGCGGCTCGGCGACCGGGGCGGGCGCGACCTCCTCGGGTTCGGCGCCCGGCAGCAGGAACCGGTACGAGACGAGCGCCAGCGTGCTGAACAACGCCGCCGAGATCGCGAGGTGCACCGCCACGGGGATGGCGAGCTGGGCGGCGGCGGCGCCGAGGATGCCGCCGACGACGGCGCCGATGCTCCAGACCGCGTGGAACGAGTTGAGGATGGAGCGGCCATAGAGCCGCTGCACCCGCAGCGCATGCGAGTTCTGAGCGACGTCGGTGATCGAGTCCATCGCTCCGGAGAGGAACAGGCCGAGGGCGAGGAACGCCCAGATCGGTGAGGCCCCGGCGACGAAGATTCCGACCGACGACAACACCGCCGCGGCGACCGCGACCCGCGACGACCGGAACCGGCGCACGAAATAGCCCGCCGACAACCCGGCGATGAGCGCGCCGAGCGGGAACGCGGCGACGGCGGCGCCGAAGGCCGTGTTGGTGAGCTCGAGGGCGTCTTTGATCTCGGGGTAGCGGGGCAGGAGGTTCGCGAAGATCGCCCCGTTGGTGAAGAACAGGATGTTGACGGCGGCGCGGGCCCGCACGGCGGCGCGGGCGGGGCGGCCCGCAAACTCGGCGCTGGAGGTCATGGATCAACGAACTTTCTCGTGCGGGCACTGGTGCCGCGCACCGTTGACGTTACGACGCCAAGCTTACGAGCTGGCCCCGGTACACCGCATCCAGCATCCGTCCGTGCGCGGTGGGGGAGAAGTTTTCGAAGGCCAGGGCCGCGCGCTGCGCCGCCTCGACGACGAGTCGCGGGTTTTCGGCGAGCCTCACGATCGTCGCGGTCATGTCGGCGACCGAGTCGCTGGCGCAGAGCACTCCCGCGGTGTCGAGTCCCTCGGTCAGTGCGGCGTCGACGTAGAGCACGCCGCGGGCCGCATAGACCGCCTCGATCACGGTCATCGGCTGGTTGTCGAATCCGCTCGAAGTCAGTGCCACCAGGTGTGCGCGCTCCAGCGCACGCACGACTCCGGCGCTGTCGAGGCGGCCGGCGAATGCGATCTGCGGGGTGCCCCTCGCGGCGTTCCGTTCGGCAGCGAGCAGCGGCCCATCGCCGACGATCTCGACCTCGAGGGCGCCGGGCGGCAGCGCGCTCAGTGCGGCGCGGCAGGCGGAGAGAAACTCGGAGAGCCGTTTCTCGCGCACACACCGCCCGATCCACACCAGCCGCAACGGTGTACCGGCGGCGAGTGGAGGTTCGCCGCGCTGCCGCCCGGTCGTGACGATCGTGTTGGGCAGGGCGACGACGTGGGGCAGTCCCGCGGCCACCAGCCGGTCGCGCTGATGCCGCGACGGCGAGACGACGACGCGCGCGCGGCGTGCCGTGGCGAGCGTCACCGCGCACATGGCGGCGTCGGCGCGGGCTCGTGTCGGCAGCGAGGCGAGGGGCGGATGACCCGTGATGAAGCGCTGGAAACCGCGGATCGCGACCGCGACCACCCCCTGCGCCGCCCGTGGCAGGTGGGTCTGCCAGTAGAACGTGTGCACGGTGTGCACGACCGGCAGCTCGAGCGAGTCTGCGACGTCGATGGCCGCGGCGACCAGACCGAATTCGGAGTGCACGTGCACGACGTCGAGGGCGTGACCCTCGAAGAGCGCGCGCAGGCCGTCACGCAGCCGCCCCGTATTGCGGATGAGGGGCAGGCCCAGGCCGGGGACGGTCGCCCGCGCGGGGATCCGCACGAACAACGCACCGCCCGCGGACGAGTCGCGGTGCGAGGGCGAGACGACCACGACCGTGTGGCCCGCCTCCGCGAGTGCGGCGGCCTCGGCGAGGAACGCCGTCTGGGCGCCGCCGAGATAGTCGAGCGAATAGTCGCAAACCAGTGCAATTCTCATACGACCCAGTCCACGCGTGGCGGAGGGGCCGCACCTCGTCCCGCGGGACGAGATGTCTCGTCCGAGTGGACGATCTATCGCCTGGCTGCCGGGTCACCCCGTCGGGAACGGGACCGCGGGCTGACCGGCGTGGATGTCGACCATAACCGCCTTCCAGATGCGGCCCGCGATGGACGACCCGGTGGGCTTGTAGTAGCTGCGCCCGTAGGCCGTCACGCGGGTGAGCGGGTGCTGGAAGCCACCGAGCGGGTCGCCCACCCAGACCGCCGTGGCGAACTGCGGCGTCATGCCGACCGTCCAGTTGGCCGCGCTGTCGTCGGTGGTGCCGGTCTTGCCGGCGGTCTCGCGGCCGGGCAGGGCGCCGACGCCGGCGAGTGTGCCGCCGCCCCGGAACGTTCCCTGCAGGGCGTCGTCCATCTGCGCGGCGACGGCGGGGCTGATCTCCTGGTGGCAGTCGGGCGCGGGCGTCGGTACCGGTTCGCCCGTGGTCGTGCGCACGGCACCGATGATCGCGATCGGGTTGCACTTGATGCCGCCCGCGGCGAAGGTGGCGTAGACGTTCGCGATCTCGACCGGTTTCACGTCAGAGGTGCCGAGCGCGAACGACCCGGTGCGCGGGCCGACCGCGCCGGGATCGCCCTCGGCGGTGTTGATCGTCGTGATGCCGAGCCGCCTCGCCATGTCGACGACCGACATCACCGTCGTCTTCTCGATGAGCTTGACGAAGTAGATGTTGACCGACTGCCGGATGGCGCTGCGCGCGTCGATGTTTCCGAGCTGCGCGCCGCCGAAGTTCGTGTAGCCCTTCTTCGGACTGTCGAGCACCTTGGAGAAGTACGGACCGTTCGCGGTGAACGTGGTGGTGATCGGGATGCCCTGCTCGAGCGCTGTAACCAGCGTGAGGGGTTTCATCACCGAGCCGGGTGGGAACTTGCTCGTCGCGAAGACGACCTGGGTCTGGTCCCAGGTGCGGTTCTCTGCCACCGCGGCGATGTGTCCGCTGCCCGGGACCACGACCGCGACGCCCGAACCGACCCGGTTGTCGCTGCCGAGTGCCTCGGTCACGGCCCGTGATGCCGCGTCGGAGACACCGCGGTTGAGCGCGGTGGTGATCGTCAGTCCGCCGCGCCGCAGCGTCTCCTGTCGCTCTTCGGGCGTAGCGCCGAACGCGACGTTCGACACGAGCTCGTCGTGCACGAGCGAGCAGTAGTACGAGTACGCCGAGGTGGCGCAGCCCGACGGGGTCTCGCCGCGCTGCAGCTGCACCGGGGTGGCCTTCGCCGCCGCTGCCTCGTCGCCGGTGATGTACCCCTCGGAGAGCATGCGGTCGATCACCTGGTCGCGCCGCTGCTGCGCCGCCTCGGGCTGCGCGTAGGGGTCGTACCGCACGGGGCTCTGCAGCACTCCGACGAGCAACGCCGCCTGCGGAACGGTGAGGGAGGCAGCATCCGTACTGAAATAGACCCGCGAGGCTGCCTCGACACCGTAGGCCAGATTGCCGAAGTAGACGGCGTTCGAATAGGTGGCGAGGATCTCGTGCTTCGACATGGTCTTCTCGAGATTGACCGCGTACTTCACCTCGCGGATCTTCGACTCGTAAGTGTCGCCCTTGGCTACCTCGCGCTCGGCGTCGTCACGCGCGTTGCTGATCAGGATGTTCTGCACGAGCTGCTGGGTGATCGTCGACGCGCCCTCCACCCGGGTGTCGTTCTCGAGGTTCTTCACAACCGCGCGCGCGATGCCCGCGAAGTCGACGCCCGAGTGCTCGTAGAAGCGCGAGTCTTCGGTGGCGACCAAGGCGTTCGCGAAGTTCGGCGAGATCTGCTCGAAGGTGATCGGGATGCGGTTCTCGCTGTAGAAGCGGGCGAACTCGGTGCCGTCTTTGTCGAGCAGCACGATGTGCTGGGGCAGGGCCGCCGCGATCGGCAGTTCCGAGGGGAAGCCGGCCCAGAGATCGGTGACTTTCTCTGTGGTGGATGTCGCCGCGATCACCGCGGGGGTGGCGAGCGCCGCGAAGCCGACTCCCACGAGTGCCGGGATCAGAACGAGGGCGACCGCCGCGAGCAGGGTGGTGCGCAACCCCGGCCGCCGGTAATCGGTCGCGCCGACGGCGATCTCGTCGAGCGAGACCATCTCGTAGCGGCTGTGCATGAATGGGAGCCTCTCGACTTCGAACCTGCAGGTTGAATGACGCTACGGCAGCCGGGCGCGAAACCCAAGGGGTGAATCAGATTCGAGACACTAATGAGAGAGTGTGGCGGCCGCGGGCAGGTAGGCCGCGCGGTCGAACTCGGCCAGCCGGTCACGGAAGGCGTAGGCGAAGTCGGGCCAGAGCAGCGTGAGACGACCACTGCGCTCGTCGACGTACCAGCTCTCGCATCCGCCCCCCAACCACACCGTGGATGCCGCGCGCGCGTCGAGGTCGGCCACGTAGGCGTTCTGCGCCTCGAGCGAGACCTCGAGCACCTCGGTCTCGTCGTGCAGGGCGCCGAGCAGGTAGTCGATCTGCGCCTCGATCATCACGATCGCCGAGTTGTGGCCGAGGCTCGCGTTCGGCCCGTCGATCACGAACAGGTTGGGGAAGCCGTGCACCGTGGTGGAGTTGTAGGCGACCATGCCGTCGTGCCAGGCGTGGTCGAGGCTCACGCCGTCGCGGCCGAAGACGCGGCGGGCGAACGGGGGCCGGGTCGATTCGAATCCGGTGGCGAAGACGAGCACGTCGAGGTCGTAGCCGGTGCCGCTCTGCCCGGTGGCGGTCGTGCCGTCGACCTCGGCGAGTGCGCTGGGCTCGAGGGTCACGGTGTCGCGCATCAGCGCCGGGTAGAAGTCGTCCGACAGCAGCACGCGTTTGCAGCCGATCTCGTAGTCGGGGGTGAGATCGTCACGCAGGGTGGCGTCGGCGACCTGGCTCTCGAGCTGGGCGCGGGCGCGGTCACGCAGCTCGTCGAGGTAGCCGGGTGTGCCGACGCGGGCGGCGAAGCCCGACTCCATCTGCCAGAACAGGTCGGAGCGCAGGCTCTCGCGGGCGGCCGGGTCGAGTTGGAAGTTCAGGATGTCGCGGTCGGAGTATTGCGCATCGTCGCGCGGCACGACGTAGGGCGCCGTGCGCTGGAAGAGCACGACGCTCGCGGCCACCGCGGCGACCTCGGGCACGAGCTGCACCGCCGACGCGCCTGTGCCGACGACGCCGACGCGCTTTCCGGCCAGCTCGAGGTCGTGGTCCCAGCGGGAGGAGTGGAAGACGGAGCCCGGGAACGAGTCGAGGCCCGCGATCTCGGGCATCCGGGGTTCGGAAAGGCGGCCGGCTGCGATTACGAGGGTGCGGCAGCGGAAGTCGCCCGCCGACGTGCGCACGAACCAGTGGGCTTCGTCGGCGAGCCAGCGCATTTCGAGCACGTCGGTGCCGGTTCTGATCTGGTTCTCGATCTCCCGGGCGCAGTCGAGCAGGTAGTCCTGAATTTCCGAACCCCGGGCGAAGAAGCGCGACCAGTCGTGTTTGGGGGCGAACGAGAACGAGTAGAGGTGCGAGGGGATGTCGCAGGCGACTCCGGGGTAGGAGTTGTCGCGCCAGGTGCCGCCGACCGCAGCGGCCCGCTCGAGCACGACGAACGAGCGCTCGCCGAGGCGGGAGAGTCGGATGCCCGCGCCGATTCCGGCGAAACCGGCGCCGACGATGACGGTGTCGAGGTCTTCCGGGGCGGCTTCCGCGTGGGGGGTGCTCCCGTCGATCAGCGGCGTGCCCATCGGCAGCGTGCCGGTCATACCCGGGCGGCGGCGGTGGTCGCTCCGGCCGGGAAGCGCTCGGGGTGACGCAGGTAGCCGTCGATCAGGCTGAGCAGTTCGGCGGGGTGGCCGGTCGCGAGGCGCGCGTGGCTGGCGTGCGGCAGCGGTGTTCTGCCGACGACGAGGGTGGGCAGGCCGGTCGGGGTCGGGTCGTCGGTGATCAGGATGATGCGGGTGATCGTGCCGGCGACGGGGCCGCGCGCGTCGGTGGTGACGAGCACGGTGGCGGGTTCCGCCGGGTCGTAGTGGCGCGCGAGCATCGCCACGAGGAAGTCGCGGTGGGGCACGCCGGCGGCGAGGGTGATCATGCCGACTTGGCCTGGGCGTGGGGCGCTTCGACGAGCTCAGCGACCGGGGCGGCCTCGGCGACCGGGGTGGCGTCGGCGACCGGGGTGGCCTCACCGACGGGCGTGAGCTTGATCTGCCGCGCGCCGATCTTCAGGTGCAGGCGCGATGCGGGCGGGGCGTCGGCGCGGCGGGCGAAGGCGAGCTGCTCGGGCGTCGGCGAGCCGTAGTCGGTCGTACGCTGCCGGGCGGGGCGTCCGATCTCGGCGGCGACGCGCTCGACGTCGGCGATCGTGAGCGAGCGGTGCGCCTCGGCGCCGGCTTCGGGGGCGATGACTCCGTCGAGCAGCAGCCCGCCGAGGTCGTCGGCGCCGCCGAGCAGCACGGCCTGGCTGGTCTCGAGTCCGAGCTTGGTCCACGCGGCCTGGATGTGGTCGATGCTGCCGTGCAGCATCAGCCGCGCGACCGCGTGCACCGCACGGCTCTCGCGCACGCTCGGCCCGGGGCGGGCGCCCGCGACCGGCGGCGAATCGACGGGCACGAAGGGCATCGCGATGAACTCGGTGAATCCGCCGGTCAGCTTCTGCAACGCCACGAGCGCGCGCAGGTGGGCGACCTGCTCGGCGGCGGTCTCCACGTGTCCGTAGACCATGGTCGCGGTCGAGCGCAGCCCGACGGAGTGCGCGGTGGCGACGGTGTCGACCCAGTCGGCGGCGGGCGGGTCGGTGTTCTCGCTCAGCAGCGCGCGGATGCGGTCGTCGAGGATGCGCGCGCTCGTGCCGGGCACGGTGTCGACGCCGGCGTCGCGCAGGCGTCCGTAGAACTCGAGCACGGTGATGCCCAGGCGCGCGGCGCCGTCGGCGGCCTCGGTCGGGCGGAAGGCGTGCAGGTGCAGGCCGGGCTGGCGCGACTTCACGGCGGCCACGATGTCGAGGTAGGCGGCGCCGGGCAGCGGCGCCGGGATCGCGCCCTGCACACAGATCTCGGTCGCGCCGAGAGCGGCCGCCTCGTCGGCGAGGTCGCCGATGAGCGCGGGGTCGGTGACCTTCGACGAGTCGAGGTTGCGGTTGATGACGAAGCTCACCCGGTCGCCCACGGTGGCCACGCGCAGCTCGTCGGCCAGAGCCGCGAGGGCCTCGAGCTCGGGACCGTCGGAGCCCAGCAGCTCGACGTAGTCCGCGTCCGTGAGGCCGGCCGGGTCGACGGCGGCCCGACGCAGGGCGGGGGTCGTGACGGGGGATACCGGCGCCGCCAGCCAGGGTCGTCCGATGACGGGAGCCGCTTCATCCGCGAGCCCCGACGGCGCCGCGAGGGCCTCGAGATGCGGTCGGATGCGGGCGTCGACCCAGGTCTCGTTCACATACTGCGGATGCGCCGTCAGCCGCTCGCGCAGCTCGAACCCCGCGTCGCCGGTGAGCCGGGCGAGGTCGTCGAGCTCGGGCCACGGGCGCTCGGGGTTGACGTGGTCGGCGGTGAGCGGGCTCACTCCGCCCCAGTCGTCGATGCCGGCGCGGATGAGCAGTCCGAGCTCGTTCGCGTCGGTGAGGTTCGGCGGGGCCTGGATGGTCGCATCCGGCCCCATCACGACGCGGGCCACGGCGACGGCGGCCACGTACTCCTGCATCTCGAGGTCGTCGTCGTTCTGCATCGCGGTCTTCGGCTTCGCGCGGAAGTTCTGCACGATGGTCTCTTGGATGTGCCCGTACTTCTCGTGCGAGGCGCGGATCGCGAACAGCGCTTCGGCGCGCTCGGCATTGTTCTCGCCGATGCCCAGCAGCACGCCGGTCGTGAACGGAACGCCCGCGCGTCCGGCGTCGTCGAGCACGCGCAGCCGCAGCGCGGGGTCTTTGTCGGGCGAGCCGTAGTGCACGCCGCCCTTCTCGCTCCACAGCCGCGTCGCGGTGGTCTCGAGCATCATGCCCATCGAGGGGGCGACCGGTCGCAGCGACTGCAGCTCGCCGAACGACATGATGCCCGGGTTGAGGTGCGGCAGCAGGCCGGTCTCCTCGAGTACGAGCTTCGCCATCGCGCGGATGTAGTCGATCGTCGACGCGTAACCGTGCTCGGTCAGCCAGTCGCGGGCGCTCGGCCAGCGGTTCTCGGGGCGGTCGCCGAGCGTGAACAGCGCTTCTTTGCAGCCCATTGCCGCGCCGGCACGCGCCACCTCGAGGATGTCGTCGGGCGACATGTAGCTCGGCTTGCCCATGCGCGCGAGGGCGCCCGGGTTCTCGACGAAGGTGCAGTAGTGGCAGCGGTCCTGGCAGAGGAAGGTGATCGGGATGAACACCTTTTTCGAATAGGTGATGATGCCGACGCGTCCCGAAGACGCCAGGCCTTCGTCGCGAAGGGCGGATGCCACGGAGAGCAACCGTTCGAGGTCGGCGCCGCGCGCGTCGAAGAGCAGTTCGGCGTCGGCCGGGTCGACCGTGCGGGCGGTCTCGAGGCGGTCGAGAGCCTGGTGCAGAGGAGTGGGCATGGCAAGCCTTCGTGACGAGCGAAAAGGGTTAGCACTCAACGGAGCGCCCTCGAGCCCAAATCAAGGCCCGCACGAACTGACTGATTTCTACTGTACGCCCCGCACGTGTCGTGCACGTTACGTGCGTCGTGGGGGCTGCGCGCTATGCCGGGAAGTACAGGGCGGCGCGCAGCAGCGGCGGCAGGCTCTCGAGAGCATCGGGGTCTTGTTGCAGCACGGCGGTGACCGCGGCCACCGCATGGGCGTCCGCGTCGCCGCGCGGGTCGTACTGCGCCTCGACCAGGGGCGGGGAGTCGGCGAGGCGCATCCACGCCTGCAACGGGCGGTTCTTCGAGTACGGCATGGCGAGCAGCGGCGAGAAACTTCCCGAGCGGGCGTCGGGGTGCCAGAGGTCGTCGCGCGGGATGAACGGCTCGACCCAGGCCAGCGCGCGGCCGGCGGGCAGCACCTGCCAGTCGCGGGCGGCGAGCCAGTCGGCGGTGGGCTGGTTCACCGACGCGACGACGCGGGCGAAGCCGAGCAGGCGCACGGTCTTGAGCACGCGTTCGAGCAGGGCGGTGCCGGCGCCCTGGCCGCGCAAGTCGGCCACGACGAACAGGTGGGTGAGCTCGGCGACCTGGCCCTCGGTGCGCGGGCTCGGTTCGACCTCGTTCGGCCGGGCGCGGGCGAAGCCGACGAAGGTTCCGTCGAGCGTGCGGGCGACCACGGTCGGGGCCTTCTGCTGCTGCCAGCTCGTCACGTCGGCGAGCAGCGAGCCCCGGTCGATGTCGGAGGCCGCGGCCACCTCGTCGACGTCGGTCGCGGCGAGGGGGCGGATGCGCAGCTCGAGAGTCATCTGTCTATTCTCCCGCGTTCGTAACTCAGGCAGTTCTGTGCGGCGCCGCGACGGACGGATGCTGCGGCCGCAGAATCGCGGTGGTGCCGGTGACCGCAGCCCGAGGCATCCGGAAATCTGCCTGAGTTATAACGTCAGGCGATTGCCGTGACCTCGCGTGGGCCGCGGCCGAGCGTGAACCCGAGCACGAGCGCCGCGAGCGCGAACACCGACACGACGCCCGCGCCGATCTCGAGGGCCAGCTGCAGGTCGTATCCGGTGGCGAGCGCGCCGAGGAACAGCGCCGTCGTGCCCTGGAAGAAGTACGAGATGAGGTACACGGCCGACAGCGTTCCGGCGCGGTGGTGCGCGGGCGCGGCGGCGCTCACGATGCCGAGACCGCCGCCGAACAGCAGGCTGTAGCCGAATCCGGTGATGACGGCCGAGACCAGAAACAGCGGCAGCGAGTGCTGCACCGACGACGCGAGCATCACGGCGAGGCCGACCACGCTCAGCGCGCCGCCCAGCATCACGAGGTTCACCGGCCGCAGATTGCGCAGCACGATCGCCGCGACCGCGACCGACGCGGCATTGACCGCGAGGATCGCACCGTTGACGAACGCGTTGTCGCTCTGGATGAGCTCCTGGGCGATGTCTGCGCCGAGCGACAGCATGATCACGCCGATGAGGAACGAGGCGGTCACCGAGACGGCACCGATGACGAAGATGTGCCGGATGCCACGGGGCACCGTTATGCCCCGCGGACGCCAGCGCCCCCGCGACTCGTCGGACGTGTGCCGGGGGAGGAACCAGGTGAACGCCCAGACCACGGCGATGAAGAGGCCCAGCACGATGAAGTTGAGGTGGGTCGGCAGTGGCGCGTACTCGATCAGCGCGCCGCCCACGAGAAGCGCGAGCACGAGGCCGACGGCGGTGGCCGCGGTCGTGATGGCGCTCGCGCGCTTCTGCTGCCCGGACGGGCTGAAGTCGACCATCGCCGCGGTGGCGGGGCTGAGCGAGAGGGCGACGCCGAGGCCCATGAGCGCACGGCCCGCGAAGAGCCACTCGACACTCGGGGCGCCCGCGAACAGCGCCACACCCGCGAACGACAGGCCGAGGCCGATCAGCATGGCCGAGCGACGGCCGATGTAGTCGGAGAGGTTGCCGAACACGGCGAGGGCCACGACGAGCACGATCGGGTAGACCGCGAAGATGGCCGTGGTCGTCGAGGTGGTCAGGTTCCACTCTTCGGCGTACACGGGGTAGGTGACGGTGGGCGCGGCACTCGTCCACAGGGCGATGGCGGCGATCGCCGCGGCGACCCAGAAGCTCGATCGACGACTGAGAGTGCGCATGGGATTTCCGTTCCGCTCGTGGTGGATGTCACGGCGGCGTTGCCATACCCGCTACCCAACCACGGGCGGCCGACGATAATTCCGCGGCTAGGGTGGGCGCATGGATGACGGCTGGTCTGCCCTCGCAGCGCAGTGGAGCGAACTGTGGGCGGCCTCGGCCGCACCCGCGCACGAGGCTCTGATCGCCGCATCCGGTATTCGCACCGGCTCGCGGGTTCTCGACGTCGGATGCGGCAGCGGCGAGTTTCTGCGCACCCTCGCCGACCGCGGGGCGGTCGCGGCGGGCATCGACCCCGCACCGGGAATGGTCGCGCTCGCGCGGAACGTCGCGCCGCTCGCCGACATCCGGGTGGGGGAGGCCGAGCGCCTGCCCTGGCCCGACGGCTCGTTCGACGTCGTCACGGCGGTCAATGCGCTGCAGTTCGCCGACGACACCCTCGACGCCCTCGCGGAGTTCGCGCGGGTGCTAGCGCCCGGCGGGTACATCGCGATCGCGAACTGGGCCGAGGGTGCGCGCAACGACCTCGATGCGATCGAGGCGGCGGTGGCCGCGGCGGACGATGCGCTCGGCGACGAGGCGCTCGACGACGAGGCGGATGTCTCGGCGGGTGACCTGCGCTCGGCCGGCGGACTCGAGGCGCTCATGCGCGAGGCCGGGCTCGAGCTGGTGGCCGCCGGGCTCGTCGCCGTGCCGTGGTCCGCGGCCGACGACGACACGCTCGTGCGCGCCGTGCTGCTCGGCGAAGACCCGTCGGTGCTGCGCGAACTCGCGCCCGTGGTGATCGCGGCGGCCGCGCCGTACCGCATCGCCGGCGGGTACCGACTGAACAACTCGTACCGCTACGTGGTAGCGAGAGGGCCCTCCTAATCCGTCGCGCTCGTCGATAGGGTGCAGCATGAGCGAATCCGCCGTTTCCGATCAGAACGCCGCCGCGCCCGTGCTGACACCCGCGCAGCTGAACCGCCTGCTGTCGTACGGGGCATCGACCGCGAACGCAG
>Ga0247811_1000460_pt1 | contig 12540 bp, 15 predicted proteins | sample UWRJL134311R1_FD_189018 | JGI IMG/M metagenome (GOLD analysis project Ga0247811, IMG submission 189018) | Plant litter microbial communities from Arlington Agricultural Research Station in Wisconsin, United States - UWRJ-L134-311R-1 | ecosystem: Environmental > Terrestrial > Plant litter >...
TCAGCGACCCGGCGACGGCCGTCACGACGATCCTCGACCTCGTCGAGCAGTACGACACCGGCTGGGTCTACTCGCAGGGCGTCGCCGACTTCTCGGTGCAGCAGATGAAGGACCTCGAGCTCGTCAGCAACGCCGGCAACGACACCCTCGGCGACTTCGACCTCGACCGCGTGCAGGAGATCATTGACACGATGAGCCCCATCGCGACCGAACTCGGCACCCCGCCGGTCGACGGACTCTCGGTCGACGACCTCGTGACCAACGAGTTCATCGACGAGTCCATCGGCCTCAAGTAGTAGAGCCCCGGAAGAAACGATGATGCCACCGGTGACCACCGCCCCCGCCCAGCCCCGGCTGCACGGGCGACGCGTCGTGGTCACCGGTGGCGCCCGGGGAATCGGCGAGGCCATCGCCCGCCGGTTCTCTGCTGAGGGCGCGACGGTCGCCATCCTCGACCGGCTCGAGCCCGAGGGAACCGCCCTCGCCGCCGAACTCGGCGGGCATTTTGTGGCCGCCGATCTCTCCGACCCCGCCTCGATAACAGGGGCGATGGATGTCGCGATCACTCGCCTCGGCGCAGTGGACGTTCTCGTCAACAACGCGGGCATCCTGAAGAAGGCCGCACTGCTCGACATCACCGTCGAGGAGTGGGACACCGTCTTCGACATCAACGCACGAGCCATGCTCGTCACCACCCAGATCGCCGCGCGCTCGATGCGCGACGCGGGCACCCCGGGCAAGATCGTCAACCTCGCGAGCATGGCCGCCAAGACCGGCGGCGCAGGCCAGGCCCACTACGCCGCGTCGAAGTCTGCGGTCATGGCACTCACCCGGGTCTCCGCCCTCGAACTCGGACCCCTCGGCATCACCGCCAACTGCATCTGCCCCGGCTACGTGCTCACCGAGATGGGCGCTGCCGGCCGCACCGCCGCCGACGTCGCGCTGTGGAGCACCTACTCTCCGCTCGGCCGGCTCGGCGAGACATCCGACGTCGCCGCCGTCGCGGCCTTCCTCGCCTCCGCCGACGCGGACTACCTGACCGGCCTCGCCGTCGACGTCTCCGGCGGCATGACGACGTGCTGAACCCCGCCCACCACCAGAAAGCACCAACACATGACGCTTGAGAACCTGCACGCCGAACTCGTCGAACTGCTCGGCCCGCGCGGCGCCTCGATCGAGCTGCGCGCGCGCGAGAAGGCCTCTGTCGACGGCGCCAAGATGTCGCCGATCATCACCGAGCTGCTGCCGTTGGGCCTCGCCGACATCGTCGCCTTCCCGACCAACGCCGAAGAGATCGCCGCCGTCGTCGCCGCCGCCGTACGCAACGGCATCGCCATCACCCCGCGCGGCAAGGGCACCGGCAACTACGGCCAGGGCATCCCGCTGCAGGGCGGGCTGGTGCTCGACATGTCGAAGGCCCGCGCCATCATCTCGGTCGGCGACGGTGTCATCACCGCCGAGGCCGGCACGCCGATGATCGCCCTCGAGCAGGCCGCCCGCGAGACCGGCCAGGAGATCTGGATGTACCCGTCGACCGCGCAGTCCAGCCTCGGCGGCTTCCTCTCCGGCGGTTCGGGCGGCACCGGCTCGATCCAACACGGCGCCAACCACGAGGGCTTCGTCGCCGCGCTCGACGTCGTGCACGCGTCATCCGACGCCGCCCTCGTGCACGTCGACGGCGACGACGCCCAGCCCTACGTGCACAACTACGGCACCGCCGGCATCATCGCGACCGCGACCGTGCGGCTCGACCCGATGCACGAGTGGGTCGCCTTCTACGCGAGCTTCGACACCTTCGCCGACGCGCTCACGATCCTGCGCGACGTCGGCAGACTCGACCCCATCCCGCGCCTCGTCTCGGCCGACCTGCCCGAGATCGCCGACGCGCTGCCCGACGATCCCGCCATCCCGAAGGGACGGGCGAGCCTCCGCGCCATCCTCGACCCCTCGACCGTCGAGGCGGCCCGCGCCCTCGTGCTGGGTGCCGACGGTGTGGTCGAAGACGTGCGCGAGGGGCCGCAGGCCAGCGTGCGCCTGAGCACACTCTCGTACAACCACCCGATCGAGTGGCTGCAGAAGACCTCGCCCGGAACCTACTTCCACCTCGAGGTCGGCGGCGACGCGCTCGTCGACCGCATCGACGAGGTGCACGCGGTCTTCCCCGGCGGCATGCTGCACATCGAGGCCCAGCACCGCGGCCCGATCGGCATGCTCGCCGGCGTCTACGAGTCGCCCGAGCAGGTGTACGACGGTATCGACGCACTCTTCGCGCTCGGTGTGGGCGTACACAGCCCGCACCAGTGGAACGTCGACTTCGAGATCGCCCGCACCGTCGAGCTCGCCAAGACCACCGATCCGGCCGGGTTGCTCAACCCGGACAAACTCGACCCCGACTACGCGGGACCACGCAAGGGAGCCGTCCGATGACAGGCACACGCAAGCTCGCAGAACTTTCCGGCCCCGCGGTGTCGGCCAACCTCACCGCCGACTCGGTGATCATCATCCCCACCGGCGCGATCGAGCACCACGGCGCGCACCTGCCGCTCAACACCGACGCGCTCGTCGCCGAGTCCGTCGCCTCGGCCGCGGTCGAACGCGGCGTGGCCGAGGGACTCGACCTCTGGCAGCTGCCCACCCTCAGCTACACCAAATCCGACGAGCACCACTGGGCGCCCGGCACGATGTGGCTGAACTGGGAGACGCTGATGTCGACGCTCGTCGACCTCGGGCGTTCGGTCGCGGCCACCCCCGCGCGCAAGCTGGTCTTCCTCAACGGCCACGGCGGCAACACCGCGCTGCTGGGCGTCGCCAACCGCGAGCTGCGCCGCCGGTTCGGGCTGCAGACCTTCTCGATGGGTGCCGGTTTCGTTCGCGCCGCGACGGGCACCGACGGCGAACCCGACGAACTCGGCATGGGCATCCACGCCGGTTTCGGCGAGACCTCGCTCGTGATGCACCTGCGCCCCGACCTCGTCGACCTAACCCTCGCCGAGCGCAACATCCCCGAGCACATGGCCGACCTCAAGTACATCGGGTTCAACGGCTTCCCGGTGAGCTTCGGCTGGCTGAGCAACGACTTCGGGCCGTCGGGCGTCATCGGCGACCCGACCGGGTCGAGCGCCGAACTCGGCGCGCAGTTCTTCGAGCAGTCGGTCAGCCGTGCCGTCGCCGCGCTCGGCGAGATCTCGCGTTTCAGCCACGCGGGCCCGGTGCAATGACGGTCGACCCGATGGCGCTCGCCCTCGAGTGGCTGCCCCCCAACGACGATCCGGAGCGCCCGCAGATCACCCTGTCGACCGTGACGGACGACGGATGGCCGGACGCCCGCACGGTGCTTCTCACCGCGGCCGCACCCGAGGGCTTCTACTTCAACACGGATGCGCGCTCGCGCAAGGCGGCCGAGCTCGCCGTCAACCCGCGCGCCGCGATCACCGTGCTCTGGCCAGGCTTCACCCGCCAGCTCGCGATCGTCGGAGTCGCCGAGGTCGCCCACGTCGACCACATCGCGGCCTCGTACCGCGGCCGCTCACCATACCTGCAGCAGCTCGCCTGGCTGAACACCGCCGAGTTCGCCCGGTTGCCGCTCGCCGAGCGCGAGGCGCAGTGGGCGCTCTTCGAGGCCGAGCGGGCGGGCGTGTTCGACCAGCCGCACGACTGGACCGGGTACCTCGTGCGCCCGGTTCGGCTCACCTTCTGGCAGAGCAGCCCGACCACGGCGAGCCAGCGCCAGGAATTCACACTCGTCGACGGCGCCTGGTCGTCGGACTACCTGCCCGGATAGTCAGCGGCGCGCGACCAACACCGCGTCGACGGCCTCACCGTCGCCGACGGGACGCAGCACCTGCTCGCACCGCTCGATCGCGAGGTCGCCGGCCGCCGCGCGCAGGGCCGCGACGCTGTGCAGCACGGCCGGATTCTGCGGTCCGCCGACGCCGCGCTCGAGGTTGTCGACGTCGTGGCCGATGAGCACGAGCCGGCCGCCCGGCTCGAGCGATCCGGCGGCGGCCGCGATGACGTCGGCCAGGTCGCCCGCCTCGAGCTGCAGGTAGGCGATGACCACGAGGTCGACGAGGGTCGGCGAGACCCAGTCCGTGACATCCGCCCGCTCCCAGTCCACTTCGACACCGAGCTGTTCGGCGCGGGTGCGGCCGGTTTCGAGAGCCACCGCCGAGAAGTCGATGGCGGTCACCTGCCAGCCGCGCTGCGCGAGCCACAGGGCGTTGCGGCCCTCGCCGCAGGCCAGGTCGATCGCGGTGCCGGGCTGCAGACCGAGCCCGTCGACGGTCTCGGCGATCCACGCGTTGGGCGTCAGCGACCACACGGTCGAGTCGGCGGTCGCCGCGGAGGCGTAGCGGGCGTCCCAGGTAGCGCTGTCGAAGTCGGTCACGCCAGAATCCTCTCACCGATCTCGGCCAGCGCCTCGGAGAATTTCACCTCGCCGCCGCGCGCCGTGCCACCGGAGAGGTCGACGCCGACCACCCCGTCGATCTCGAACATCGCCCGGCTCAGCGCGACCGCGGCGTCGACACCGGCGGCGAACGGGTCGGACGCCGACAGGATGCCGTCGATGTAGCCCTCGGGCAACACGAGCGAGGTGAACGAGAGCAGCAGTTCGGCGCTGCCGACATCGAGCACGACAGGCACACACGGGATGAACCGCATCTGGGAGCCGAGCCGCCGGGCCGCCACGACGAAGCGCCGCACCGGTTCGACACCGCCGGCGTGGTCGACGAAACAGATCTCGGCGCCCGCCCGCTCCTTCTCGATGAGGCGCTGCGCCCGGCGTTCGACCGGGGGCACGAGCGGCGACTCGGCGACCGAGACGAGGTGGCCGGCAGCGCGGGCGAGCGAGGCGAGTTCGGTCGAGTCGAGGTCGAAGACGGGCGCCGCGTCGGGGCGGTGGCCGGTGAGCGTGTGGTCGCCGGTGACGCAGTGCACCCCGGCGACACCCACGTCGGCGAGACCGGCGAGCTCGCCCTCGAGCGCGACCCGGTTGCGGTCGCGGCAGTTGAGGCCGGTCCAGACCTGCAGGCCGGCGGCCCGGATGAGCGACGCGCGATAGGTGGGCGAGAATTGCACGCGGGCCGCGCCCGAGTCGCCCGCCAGCACCGCGTCGACCCGGCCCGCGAGAATCGCGCCGCACTCGGCGATCGAGGCGGCGTCGAGCGCGCGGGCAGGGAAGTCGACGACGACGATCGGCCGTTGGTCGAGCAGGTCCCGGATGCCGGGAGCCGTCACAACGGGCTCGGTGTGGGCCGGCGCCGGCGCCGCGGCACGGTCCAGGCCCTGCCAGCGCACTGTCGGCAGTTCGAGGAAGACACACGGATACGGCGCCACCTCGCAGGTGCCGTCGAGTTCGACACCGCCGCACGGCCCGTACTCCATGTGCTTCGGGCAGGCGGCCACAGCTGCCGTCTCGCTGGTCGCCATGGTCGCTCCGATCTGTAGCCATCGTATCGGCCAGAGGCGGTCAGTCGGTCGTGACGAGGCCCTTCGCTACCATGCTCTCGGCGGCCGACGCGATCGCCTCGCGCGGGTCGCGCGGTGTCCAGCCGAGCACGCGGCGCGCCTTCTCGTTCGAGGTCTTTTTGGCGTAGTCGAGGTCGGGTTCGGGCATCGTCTTCGTGGGCACGTGTTTCGCCGCGTCGCCGAGCCGCGCGCGGATGGTGGCGCCGATCTCGTTCAAGGGGAGCGCCGGGCCGTTGGAGAGCAGGAAACGCTGGCCCGCAGCATCCGGAACCTGCATCGCCAGGATGTGCGCCGCCGCGACGTCGCGCACGTCGACCACGGGGATGTAGACGCGGGGGAAGGCGGGCATCGCCCCGTTCAGCATGTTCTGGACGATGTGGTTGGCGCCGGAGACGGCGGCCCCCATGACCGGCCCCATGACGGCGACGGGCAGCATCGTGACGAGCTGCATCGCGCCGCCCTCGGCCGCGACGAAGTCCCAGGCGGCGCGCTCGGCGAGGGTTTTGCTTTTTCCGTAGGCGTCGACGCCCGGACCGTCGAGCACGGTCCAGTCGCTCTCGGTGAAGACGTGGTCGCTGGGCGGGTATCCCCAGCTCACCGCGTGGAACGCCGAGGTGAGAACCACGCGCCCGGCGCCGGCGTCGCGGGCGGCCGAGAGAACGCGCAGGGTTCCCTCGCGGGCCGGCACGATGAGGTCGTCTTCGTTCTCGACCGCGCCGGGATGCACCGGCGACGCGACGTGCAGCACGACGTCGATGCCGGCGAGTGCCTCGGGCCAGCCCTCGTCGCTCATCAGGTCGGCGGCGACGAAGCTCAGGTCACGGTCGTCGACCGCTCCGGCGTCGGCGAGCACCGCCCGCACCGCGGCCTCCTTGTCGAGCGACCGGATGGTGGAGCGCACGAGGTAGCCCCGCTCGAGCAGCTGGACGATGACGTGGCCGGCGATGAAGCCCGAGCCTCCGGTGACGAGTACGTGTTGCTGGGACATGGGGAATTCCTCCTGATGAGACGGCGGCCGGGCGGCCAGAGCCCATACTTCTCCGGCGACCAGACGGCAACTAGTGCCCCGTCGTCCCTAGGAGTGCGAGGGCGAGCCCAGCGCCTCGACCAACCGGGCGGCCAGCTGGTGCGGGGTGCTGCCGATGTCGAGGGCGACGCCGCGCTCGTCGGCTCCGAGCGGCTCGAGGGTGTCGAACTGCGATTGCAGCAAAGACGCCGGCATAAAGTGGTCTTCGCGCTTCGAGAGGCGCGCGCCGATCGTCTCGGGCGAGCCGGTCAGCAGCACGAAGAAGGCCCTCGGCGCACGCTCGCGGATCGCGTCGCGGTACGAGCGCTTCAGCGCCGAGCAGGCGACCACGAGCCCGTCGCTCGCCGCGAGGGTGTCACCGACCGTGGCCAGCCAGGGCCAGCGGTCGTCGTCGGTCAACGGGATGCCGGCGGTCATTTTGTCGACGTTGGTCAGCGGGTGCAGGTCGTCGCCGTCGACGAAACCGATACCGAGCAGGGCGGCAGCGGCGGCCCCGACCGTCGACTTGCCCGAGCCGCTGACGCCCATCACCACGACGAGGGGCTTGTCGGTTTCGCTCATGGTCGTCACTGTACGTGACAGTTCAACCCTGCAGCGTCGGCCGCACCACGACGGAGGTAGTGTCGAGGGTCGGGCCGTCGACACGGATCGTCGCCGCCGGGGTGAATCCGAGCAGCGCGAGCGCGTCCGGATCTCCGCGCTTGACCAGGGTGCGCAACCCGTGGGCCACGAGCCGGGCGGTGTTCTCGTCGGGCTGCGCGAGCCACGCCCGCGCCGTCTCTACGACGATCGCGGCCTGTTGGCGGCTGAGGTCGTTGAGGTGGTTGGCCACGGAGCGCCGCACGTACTCGCTCGGGTCGCGGTAGAGCGCGCCGATGATCGGCAGCGTCGCCCGTGGGCGGGCGAGCAGGCCACGCACCCGGGTCGACCAGGGGAGGAACGCGCGGGTCCCCTCCGAGGCCAGCCGCCGGATGTCTACGTCGGGCGAGGTCGTCCAGGTCTGGATCACGGCGAGCGCCCGGTCGAGGTCGTGGTCGAGCAGGGCTCGGATGGCGAACTCGGAGGTCAGGCGCGACGTGAGTTCGGCCAACAGCTGCAGGGCGTCGTCGAACGCGGCATCCGTCTTCTCCTCGATGGCCTTGGCCGCGACGGCTCCCGTGACGGGCCAGATCAGCCAGCCGCTGAACAGGGGTGATCCGTGCTGGGCCCGCCGGATCGTCGCGACGAAGGACGCGTAGTCGCCGGGCAGGTCGGCGAGCAGCGCGTCCCTGAGCAGGTCGCTGCGTTCGCGCAGCGAAAGCGGGGCCAACCGCGTCGTCGCGTGTTGCAGGCTGGACAGCGGATGATCCGGGGCAGCGACATGGATGGCGCGCACGAGGGCGTTGGCGGTGTGCGGCCCGATGAGTTCGTCGGCGAAAGGCATAACCCCACACTCGTTTCAGTACGCGAGAAGCAGAAGGACGCCGTTCCCTAGGTGCACCGCACCTAGGGAGCCCGCGAGACCCGCGACTAGGTTGGAAGAATGCAGACTCTCACCGGCAACGCACTGGGCGAGTTCCTCCGAGCGAGCCGCGGCAACCTCGATCCGGAAGAAGCCGGCCTCGTGGGCGGCCGCGGAACCCGCCGGGTCGCCGGGCTGCGCCGCGAAGAGGTCGCCGTGCTGGCCGGCGTGAGCGCCGATTACTACGCCCGCCTCGAGCAGGGCCGCGAACGCAGCCCCTCGTCGCAGGTGCTGGACGCGATCGGACGCGCGCTGCGGCTCGACTCCGACTCGCGCGGACACCTGTACCGCCTCGCCGGCATGAACCCCAACCTGCGGGCGGGCAGCTCGCGCGACCTCGTCGACCCCGCGCTGCTGACGCTGCTCGAGTCGTTTCCCGGAGCGGCCGCCTACGTGCTCGGACCGTCGTTCGACATCCTGGCGACCAACGGACCCGCCTCGGCACTGCTCGCCCCGTTCGCACGGCCCGCCGCCGAGGGTCCACTCAACATGGTGCGCGTGCTGTTCTTGCACCCCGAAGCGAAATCCGTGTTCATCGAGTGGGAGACGGTGACGCGGGCTACCGTGCACGCCCTGCGCCTGAATGCGGGATACGACCCGAACAACCCCGCGATCATGGCGCTGCTCGACGACCTGCTGCCCGTCGAAGCGTTCCACACGCTCTGGAACGACCAGACGGTGGCCGGCCTGGCCCGCGCCTACAAGGTCTTCGTGCATCCCTCGGTCGGGCGCATCGAACTCACCTATCAGACCTTCGAGGTTCGGGATGCCCCGGGGCAGCAGCTACTCGTCGGCACCCCCGAGATCGGCAGCCCCAGCGCCGACGCGCTCGCACTGCTCGGCACCCTGCACGCGACCGCCGCGAGCGACATCGACGCCTAGGCGTCAGCGCTCCTCCGGTGCGCGCTCAGGGCGCGGTCGGCTTCGCGGCGGCCTTCGCGGCCGCACGCATTCCCGCTCAGGGTGGGTGCGTCGCACCCCGGTTGCCTCACCCTTCTGCCGACGCGACACCCGGCCGAGACTCGTTGCAGCGAGGACCTCCCCCGCACACACGTTCCCCAGGAGACATCCATGACTCTCACCTCGTACCGCACCCTCGGCACCTCGGGACTGCGCGTCAGCCCCTTGGCGCTCGGCGCCATGAACTTCGACGACGGCACGTGGGGCTCGGCACCCGAGACCTCGTTCCAGATCCTCGACCGCTACCTCGACGCCGGCGGCAACTTCATCGACACCGCCAACCAGTACAACGGCGGCCAATCGGAGGAGACCCTCGGCAGCTACTTCGCGCAGCAGCCGGCCCGCCGCGACCGTCTCGTGCTCGCCACCAAGTTCGGCGGCACCCTCTACCCGACCGATCCGAACGCCGGCGGCGCGGGACGCAAGGCGATCTACACCCAGCTCGACGAGTCGCTGCGCCGGCTCAAGACCGACTACATCGACCTGTACTGGATGCACCAGTGGGACCGCCACACCCCGATCGAAGAAACCCTCTCGACGCTCGACGACCTGGTGCGCGCGGGCAAGATCCGCGCGATCGGCGTCTCCAACGTGCCGGCCTGGTGGGTCGGCGAGGCCGTCGGCATCTCCCGCACCCGCGGCTGGGAGCGCATCGCGGCCCTGCAGGTCGAATACTCGCTACTGACCCGCACACCCGAGGGCGAGCAGTTCGGCGCCGCCCGCGCGCTCGGACTCGGTGTCACCCCGTGGAGCCCGCTCGCCTCGGGCGTGCTCTCGGGCAAGTACTCCCGCGCCGTGCGCTCGGTCGAGGGGTCGAGCCGTTCCGGCTACGCCGCCCCGAACCTCACCGAGTCGACCTTCGTGCTTCTCGACGCGCTGGCCGAGGTGGCCGACGACCACGCGACGACGGTCGCCGCCGTCTCGCTCGCCTGGGTCCGCCAGCAGACGGATGTCACGTCGACACTCATCGGAGCCCGAACCGTCGCGCAGCTCGACACCAACCTCGCGTCGGCCGATGTCACGCTGACGGAAGAGGAGCTCGCCCGCCTCGCCGCCCTGTCGGAACCCGACCTCGAATACCCGATGAACGTCATCCGTAGCTTCGCGACGCCGTTCCAACAGGGCGAGACAACCATCGACGGACACAGCTCGACGGCGTTCACCCGCGCCTGACCCGACGCCGGCGTGGGCGCCCGGCGGAGGGCTCGCGGCGCTGAGCGTCGTTGTGGCCCTCGCGACGATGAGACGCCGCGCCGCGTGGGAACAGACCGCTAGGCCGGGCTCTCTGCGCCGCCCCACCCGTTCTCCACGGTGAGCAGAAACTCGGCCTCGCGCGCCTCGGCTTCCGTCTCAAGGGGAAGCCCCCGCTCCTTGCGCATAACGGCACGCGCTTCGGCGGCGGTGAGGTGTCCGCGTGTCGCCGGGTAGAAGCACCGCCAGCCGTCCGCGTCGGCGAACGCGATCGAACGCAGCTCCGCCTCGGTCATCGGATCGACCGGCGGAGCCTGCCGCGCGGTCGACGCGCTGATGATCCTGACGACGCGTGCGTCGCCGGACGACTCGAAGACGATCTCCACCTCTGTACTGTTCCGTTCGGCCGAGGATGATTTCACCGCAGATTCCTTTCGCAGTCCCGACGAGTCGCCGGGCTCACTACTTCATGTCCGCTCGCCCCCGAAAGGTTCACGACGGCAGAACTCACGAGTACGTACACTGTGGGAGGCGAGGAGGGCCGTTGATAGACGAGAAAGAGTCGGATGCTGCACTCTGGCTGGCCGCGTCATCCGGCACCGAACGCGCCTTCGTCACCATCTTCGACAGGTACCGCGCCCGCATTTTCAGTGCCGCCTACCGGCGCACGAACCGGGTGTCCGACGCCGAAGAGATCGTCGCGATCGTGTTCCTCGAGGCCTGGCGGCTGCGCAAGCGGGTGCGCATCGTCGACGGGTCGCTGCTGCCCTGGCTGTTGGCGGTTACCGCGAACGTCACCTCGAACCTGTCGCGCTCACAGCGGCGGTACGCGCGCATGATCGCCCGGCTGCCCGTTCCCGACGAGCAAGACGACCATGCGCTCGTCACCGACGAGCGCCTCGACGGCCGCCCGTGCCGACAGGCCATCCACGATGCGATGGCCGCGCTCAGCCCGGGCGACCGGGCCGTCGTCGAGCTGTGCCTCGTCGAGGAACTGCCTCTCGCCGCGGCCGCCGCGGCCCTCGAACTCCCGGTCGGCACCGTCAAGTCGCGGCTGCACCGGGCCCGCAAGCAACTGCAGAGCAGATTAGCCGTCACCGAGCTTCCCGACGGCCTGTTCGCTACGAACACCACCGAGGAGGTGGCGTGAAATGACCCCGGAGGAACCGCAGATGACCCCGGCGCGCACCGACGCGATCCGCGATCTGCTCGCCGAACGCGTCCGCGACGAGCCCGAGCTGCGCCGTCGGCGATTGCGCCGCCGGCTGCTCGTCTGGGGCGGCGTCGGAGTGTTCGCGATCGGCGGGCTGAGCACGGCAGGGTCGATCCTGTTCGGATCCGCCCCGGTCACCGACAAGGCGCTCGTCTACTGCCTGAGCTCCGTCGAGCCGCAAGCCGACGGCAGCTACCTCAGTTCGGCGGCGACGATGGCCGACCCCGACGGGCCCGGCCGGGTCGACGACGCGCTCGAGCTCTGCGGCGAAATGTGGCGGCACGGTCTGCTCGACGGCTCGACGGATCCCACCGCGGCGACCTACTCGCCCGACGAGTTCGAGGTTCCCGAGCTGCAGGTCTGCGTGCGGCGCGACGGCGCCGCCGCCGTTGTTCCCAGCGACGACGACGCCATCTGCCAAACGCTCGGTATGGCTACCGAAGAGCGCTAGCCGAGGGTTCCCGTAGGTCGGAACACCAGCGACTTGACGGCGTCGTTGAGCGCGCCGACCGACGCGCAATACGGCGTGCAGTTCAGCCGCGAACCGCCGTAGTTCGTGGCCGCGTATGCCGTTGCCCAACAGCCGTTCGACGCCCGCACCGCGCTGACGCTGTTATCCCACCCCGAAGCCAGTGTCGGAAAGCCGAACGTGACTCCCGCGCACCCGCTCGACCCCCAGAAGGTCAGGCTGCCTCCCGCACCGTTGGCGTCCTTGTAGACCGTGCCGACAACGACGCTCGCCGCAACGGCTCGTGCCGCGTCTCGCGACTGCGCCATCCGGTCTAAGAACTGCGCGACCTCGGCCTCGGTCGCGAAGCACACGGCCTCGGCCGGGCTGTCCTCCGACGTCCCCAGCGGGAAGATCTCGACCGCGCAGTACGGCAGTTGCTCGTCGACCTGCGCTGCCGCCGCCCCCTGAACGGGCACGACGGTCCCTCCCACCAGCAGTGCGACCGCGATCCCCACAACGCCCAACCCGAATTTCCGCATGACATCTCCGTTTCCGACGGAGCGCAAGCGCGCCCGTCGGATGGATATGTCCGGATGCCACGGATCGGTTCGTGGCGTGCATGTAGCGGTGGCGGAGGCCGGGGCCTCGGATAAGGCCTACCGCGCGGTGGTGGGCGTCAGTTCCAGAAGCCGGCGTGACTCGCCGCGGCCTCGTCGACGAGGGCGGGA
>Ga0247811_1000464_pt1 | contig 12457 bp, 12 predicted proteins | sample UWRJL134311R1_FD_189018 | JGI IMG/M metagenome (GOLD analysis project Ga0247811, IMG submission 189018) | Plant litter microbial communities from Arlington Agricultural Research Station in Wisconsin, United States - UWRJ-L134-311R-1 | ecosystem: Environmental > Terrestrial > Plant litter >...
AGCTGACGTATCTCGAGATGCGTCGCCGATACCTCGCCACGCGGCGACGGCACCTTGACGAGTTTCGGCAGAATGCCGTTCTGGATGCGCGGGGAACCGGGGGCGCGTCCGATGTAGACGGCGACGTCGAGCAGCACCGTGCGGCCGTTCGGCCCGATGCGGAAGCCGTAACGTGGACTCACCGGCTCGGCCACGACAGCGCTGGGCATGGGCGCGGTGTCGTTCGGTCTCGCATCGAAGGCGGAGGGCGTGCTGACGGGGGCGGCGGTGATCGGCGTCCCGACGATCGTGTCGTCGAGGTCGGGGGCAGCGGGCGGCGCCTGACGGGCCGCGCTGCGCACTGTGTCGTCGAGATCGGGTTGCACGGCTCCGATTATCCTCTGCCGACGAAGTGCCGGTGCGACTACTCGCCGATGAACGACATGACGTGCTTGACGCGCGTGTAGTCCTCGAAGCCGTAGCTCGACAGGTCTTTGCCGTACCCGGAGTGCTTGAACCCGCCGTGCGGCATCTCGGCGACGAGCGGGATGTGGGTGTTGATCCACACGCAGCCGAAGTCGAGGCGCTTGGCCATACGCATGGCGCGCGAGTGGTCCTTGGTCCAGACGCTCGACGACAGGCCGTACTGCACGTCGTTGGCCCAGGTGAGGGCCTGGCGCTCGTCGGTGAACTTCTGCACCGTGATGACCGGGCCGAAGATCTCGTTCTGCACCGCGTCATCCGTCTGGACGAGTCCCGAGACGATCGTCGCCTCGTGGAAGTAGCCGACCGTTCCCTGGCGGCGGCCGCCGAGCTCGATCACGGCGTTGTCGGGCAGCCGGTCGATGAAACCCTCCACCTGGGCGAGCTGGTTGGCGTTGTTCACCGGGCCGAACAGGATGCCCTCGTCGCCCGGCGCTCCGGTCTTGGCGTTGTCGCGCGAGTAGGCGGCGAGCGCGGCGACGAATTCGTCGTGGATGCCCTCCTGCACGAGCACACGGGTCGCCGCCGTGCAGTCCTGGCCGGCGTTGAAGAAGCCCGCGGTGGCGATGCCCTCGACGGCCGACTCGATGTCGGCGTCGTCGAAGACGATGACGGGGGCCTTGCCACCGAGCTCGAGGTGCACACGCTTGAGATCTCTGGATGCTGCGGAGGCGACGGCCATTCCGGCGCGCACCGACCCGGTGATCGAGACCATCTGCGGCGTGCGGTGGTCGATCATCGCGGCGCCCGTCGTGCGGTCGCCGGTGATGACGTTGAGCACACCCTTGGGCAGGAACTCGGCGGCGACCTCGGCGAGCAGAAGCGTCGACGACGGGGTCGTGTCGCTGGGCTTCAGCACCGTGGTGTTGCCGGCGGCGACCGCGGGAGCGAACTTCCACACGGCCATGTTGAGCGGGTAGTTCCACGGCGTGACCTGGCCGATGACGCCGATCGGCTCGCGGCGGATCGACGACGTGTGGTCTTTCATGTACTCGCCGGTGGCCATGCCGCTGAGGTGGCGGGCTTCTCCGGCGAAGAAGCGGATCTGGTCGACCGACAGCAGGATCTCGTCCTCGACGAGGCTCGCGCGCGGCTTGCCGGTGTCTTTCGACTCGAGGTCGGCGAATTCTTCGGCGCGCGCCTCCATGGCGTCGGCGATGCGGAAGAGCGCGAGCTGCCGTTCGGCGGGCGTGGTCTCGCCCCAGGTCTCGAACGCGTCGGATGCGGCGGAGAAGGCGGCGTCGACGTCGGCCGCTCCCGACACCGGTGACGACGCGTAGGTCTGCTCTGTCGACGGGTCGATCACGTCGAAGGAGGACTCGCTGCGGGCGGCGACGTACTCGCCGTTGATGAAGTTTCTCAGTTCGCTAGCGCTCATGGCTCCAAACATACCCACATATGCCCGTGGCATCCATGCCCCGTTTCGACGGATTTCGTGGGTATCTGCGCGTCGCAGTTGCGGAATCGCTTGTGACCGCCCCGACCGGCTGACACAATCAACTCATGACCACGACAGGCAAGACCAGCCCGAGGGCCGCGGCCAAACCGTTGCAGCTCGACGCCGTCTCCAAAGCGATCATCGAGCAGCTGCAGACCGACGGGCGCCGCTCGTATGCCGAGATCGGCAAGGCCGTCGGCCTCAGCGAAGCCGCGGTGCGCCAGCGTGTGCAGAAGCTCACCGAGTCGGGAGTGATGCAGGTCGTCGCGGTCACTGACCCGATGCAGCTGGGGTTCTACCGGCAGGCGATGATCGGCATCCGGGTGTCGGGCGACACCACCCTCGTCGCCGAGGCCCTCGGTGCGCTCGCCGCGGTCGACTACGTCGTGCTCACGGCGGGCAGCTTCGACATCCTCGCCGAGGTGGTGTGCGAGAACGACGACGACCTCATCGACCTGCTGAACAAGCAGATCCGGGCGATCGACGGCGTGCAGTCGACCGAGACCTTCGTCTACCTGAAACTCTTCAAGCAGTTCTACAACTGGGGAACGAGATAACGATGACCACGACCGAACAGCCCGTGAGCCCGGCACGCGTCGACGACAGCGAGATTCAGCGCAAGGCCAAAGACCACCTCTGGATGCACTTCAACCGCCAGTCCGTGATGGAAGACGGCGGCGGCGTGCCCATCATCGTCAAGGGCAAGGGCCACCACATCTGGGACAACCAGGGCAAGAAGTACTTCGACGGCCTCTCGGGGCTGTTCGTGGTCAACGCGGGCCACGGCCGCAAGCGTCTGGCCGAGGTGGCCGCCAAGCAGGCCGAAGAGCTCGCGTTCTTCCCGCTCTGGTCGTACGCCCACCCCGCCGCCATCGAACTCGCCGACCGCCTCGCCTCGTACGCGCCCGGCGAACTGAACCGGGTGTTCTTCTCCTCGGGCGGCGGCGAAGCGGTCGAGACCGCGTTCAAGCTCGCCAAGTACTACTGGAAGCTGCAGGGACGACCCACCAAACACAAGGTCATCTCCCGCTCGGTCGCCTACCACGGCACCACCCAGGGCGCCCTCGCCATCACGGGTATCCCCGGCATGAAGGAGATGTTCGAGCCGCTCACCCCCGGCGGGTTCCGCGTGCCGAACACCAACTTCTACCGCGCCGCCGAGATGGGCGCGCCCGCAGACGACGAGTACCTCTTCGGGCAATGGGCGGCCAACCGCATCGAGGAGATGATCCTCTTCGAGGGCCCCGAGACCGTCGCGGCCGTGTTCCTCGAGCCGGTGCAGAACTCTGGCGGGGCGTTCACTCCCCCGCCCGGCTACTTCGCCAGGGTGCGCGAGATCTGCGACCAGTACGACGTGCTGCTCGTCGCCGACGAGGTCATCACCGGGTTCGGCCGCATCGGCGAGATGTTCGCCTCCACCGCCTTCGGTTTCGAGCCCGACATGATCACCTGCGCGAAGGGCATGACGAGCGGCTACTCGCCGATCGGCGCCACCATTGTCAGCGAGAAGATCTACGAGCCGTTCAAGCACGGCGACGTGTCGTTCTACCACGGCTACACGTTCGGCGGTCACCCCGTGTCATCCGCTGTCGCGCTCGCCAACCTCGACATCTTCGAGGAGGAGAAGCTGCTCGAGAACGTACGGGAGAACTCCCCCGTGTTCCGCGCCACGCTCGAGAAGCTGCTCGATCTGCCGATCGTCGGCAACGTGCGCGGCGACGGCTACTTCTTCGGCATCGAACTCGTGAAAGACAAGGTCACGAAAGAGACCTTCGACGCCGACGAGTCGGAGCGGCTGCTGCGCGGCTTCCTGTCGAAGGCGTTGTTCGAGGCGGGCCTGTACTGCCGCGCCGACGACCGCGGCGACCCCGTGATCCAGCTCGCGCCGCCGCTCACCGTCGGCCCGGCGGAGTTCGACGAGGTCGAGCAGATTCTGCGCTCGGTGCTCACCGAGGCGTGGACCAAGCTGTAGGTGGCCGGCCTTCCCAACTACCGCCGGCTCAGCTTCTGGCACGATTCGGTGCCGGATGACACGAGCCCACGCACCCCGCTGGGTGGCGACTTAGCGGTCGATGTCGCCATCGTCGGCGGCGGGCTCACCGGCCTGTGGACCGCGTACTACCTGCTCGAACGCGACCCCGCCCTGCGGGTCGCCGTGCTCGAGAAGCACATCGCGGGGTTCGGGGCGTCGGGCCGCAACGGCGGCTGGTGCAGCGCCCTGTTCCCCGCGTCGACCACCGCCCTCGCCCGCGAGCACGGCCGCGACGCCGCCCTCGCGATGCGGCGCGCGATGGTCGACACCGTCGACGAGGTGGGCCGGGTCGCCGCGGCCGAGGGCATCGACTGCGACTTCGTTCGCGGAGGGACGCTCTCGCTCGCCCGCACCCCGCTGCAGCTCGGGGCCGCCCGCGCCGAAGTTCTCGAGGCGCGCGGCTACGGCGTCGACGACCTGCGGCTGATCGACACGGGGGTGGGCGGCGCGCTCGGCGCGAGCTTCGACCCGGCGTGCGCGCGGCTGCACCCCGCGAAGCTGGTGCGCGGGCTGGCCCGCGTGGTCGAGGCCCGCGGAGCGACGATCTACGAGCAGACCGAGGTGCTCGACTGGACGCAGGGCAGCGTCGCGACAGCGCGCGGAACGGTGACCGCGCAGCAGGTGATCATCGCGACGGAGGGGTACGGCGCCACGCTGCCGAAGTCGCGCCGCAGCATCCTGCCCCTCTATTCGTTGATGATCGCGACCGAGCCGCTCGACGACGCCGTGTGGGACGACATCGGCATCGAACACGGCCAGACGTTCACCGACTTCCGGCACCTGCTGGTCTACGGACAGCGCACGGCCGACAACCGCTTCGCGTTCGGCGGACGCGGGGCCCGCTACCACTGGGGCAGCGCGATCCGCGAGGGCTACGACCGGGTGCCGGGGGTCTTCGAACACCTGCGGGCGAGCCTTCGCGAGCTGTTCCCGCAGGCGGCCAGGGCGGAGGTCACGCACACGTGGGGCGGGCCGCTCGGGGTGCCGCGCGACTGGCACGCGAGTGTGCGCTACGACCCCGCGACCGGGCTCGGCGGTGCGGGCGGGTACGTCGGCGACGGCCTGAGCACCACGAATCTCGCGGGCCGCACCCTCGCCGATCTCCTGACCGGGACGACGAGCGCGCTCACCGCACTGCCGTGGGTGAACCACCGGTCGCCGCGCTGGGAGCCAGAGCCGCTGCGTTTCGCCGGCGCGAACCTGGGACTCGCCGCCATGACGATCGCCGACGCCGAGGAGCGGCTGACCGGCCGATCGTCGGTCGCGGCCCGGTTGATGGCGCCGCTCACCGGGCACTGACGCGAGGCCTACCCCTTCGGTGTCGGGGAGTTTAGGGTGGCCCCATGGTTACTCTCGATGATCTCGCAACGCTGCGACCCCAAGGAATCGACTTCGAAGCCGTCGGCCACACCATCACGATCATGCCCACCGCGAAGGTGCGCACGCTCGGAATGGGTATCCCCGACGTCACCCTCGACTGGCAGGTGCTCTCCGACGGCAATACCGTCGGCTTCATCGAGAAGGGCCAGGACGTCATCCTCGCCTGGAAGCCGTTCGAGCTGAACGACGGCACCCCCGCCGAGGTCACGAGCGTCGACGAGGCCGTCGCATTCCTCGCGGCCGATCCGCCCAAGCCGCGGCACCAGCACAACAAGCACCCGCACAAGAAGGGCTGACCGCAGCGCTCTCTGCTTACTGCGGCGCTCATTGCTTACTGCGGCGCTCTGTGCTGCCCGCAACACTCTCGGCTTGTCGCGGGTCTCTCTGCTGCCTACAGGGATCTCCCGGCCAGCAGCGGCAGTAGCACCTCGCTCGTGAGCGGCGCGAGCGGGATCTCGAGCGCCTCGAGCGGGGAGACCCAGACCAGCTCGTCGATTTCGGCGGATGCTACGGCTTCGCCCCGCACCGAGACGAAGAACACCTCGGCGTCGACCACGTAACCCGCCTCGTTGGCGGCGGGCGCGTGGAATCGGCCGAGATAGTCGAGGTCGTCGGGCCCGACGACGAGAAGCAGCTCTTCGTGCAGCTCGCGCATCAGGGCGACCGCCGGGGTCTCTCCGGGGTCGATCTTGCCTCCGGCCTGCATAAACCGTTCGGTTCCGCGTTTGCGCACCAGCAGCAGTCGGCCCGCGTCGTCGACGATGACCGCCGCCACGATCACGATGACGCGGGATGTCTCGGCCGGGGTGCTCGGTGTGCTCATGCGCCCCATCCTGCCATCCCCTCCGCTGCCGTCTACTCGCCGTCATCTACTCTGCGGCCGTCTACCCCGCTGCCATCGGCCCGGCGGCCCTCGGCCCGGGCGCTGATAGGGTTTCTCAACCACAACAGCTCCACCGACGGCAGAGAGACGGGCCCCTGGACGACACGAGTGCGCGCACCAGCGGTCTGCGGCGTGCACGCTTTCCCGTGATCGGTGCGCTCGCGATCGTGGTGGCGGTCGCCGCCCAGCTCTCGCCGATCGCGGCGCTCGGTTGGGCCGCGGGCCACGGTCAGCGCATCACCGACCAGATCGCCGTGTGGAATTACGAACCGAGCTCCGAGATCGCCGGCTACGTGGAACGCTCTACCATGACCGACCTGGGCGAGTTCCTGTTCTACGCGAGCAGCCCGCAGGTGAACACGCAGGAGTCGTTCGACTCGATCTGCTCGTCGGACGAGGAGGGCGTCGGCACCCTCGGCTGCTACCTTCCCGCCTCGGGCGCCATCCACCTCTACGACATCACCGACGAGCGGCTCGAGGGTATGGAGGAGGTCATCGCCTCCCACGAGATGCTGCACGCCGCGTGGGCGCGTATGGGCGACGCGGAACGTGCCGTCGTCTCTCCCCTGCTCGAGCAGCAGGCGAGCGCGATGGAGGACGACCCGGCCTTCGTCGAGCGCATGGACTTCTACGCGCGCAGCGAGCCCGGCGAACGCCTCAACGAGCTGCACTCGATCCTCGGAACCGAGGTGGCCGACCTCGACCCGCGCCTCGAACAGCACTACGCCGACCTGTTCGACGACCGCCAACAGCTCGTCGGGCTGTTCACCGTCTCCAACCAGGTGTTCGTCGACCTGGAGAACCAGGCGACCGCCCTTGTGGCCGAACTCGAGGCGCTCGGCGCCGGCATCGAAGCCGACTACGAGTCGTACACGGCAGGCTTCGACCAGCTCGACGCCGACGTCGAGTCGTTCAACGCGCGCGCCGACGCGGGCGACTTCTCGTCGCAGCGCCAGTTCACCCGCGAGCGCGACGCGCTGCTGCAGCGCCAGGCCGACCTCGACGCGCTCTACGAGTCGATCTCGCAGCGCGACGCCGCGTACGAGGCGAAGCTCGTGCAACTCGATGGTCTCAACGCCGACGTCGACGACCTCAACAGCAGCATCAACATCGCACCCCGCAGCGGCGACGGCCTCTAGCCAGACTGCGGCGGCACGGGCAGCAGCACGTGTCTGCCGGGCGCGCAAGGCATCCTGGCGCGCTCGACCGTATCGCCGAGGTTGCATAGGCTGATTGTCATGGCAGACGCAACAACGGTCCGTTCGAACAGCACCCGCGGCGAGACGTCGAAGCTCAGATCCGCCCTCGTGCTCGTCGCCTTCCTCGCCATCTCGTTCGGGGTCGCGGCGCTCGGTTCCACCGCCACGGCGGGCAACGTGAACGGCTGGTACGCCGACGCCGAGAAAGCCCCGTGGAACCCGCCGAACTGGCTCTTCGGCCCCGCTTGGACCCTGCTCTACACGTTGATGAGCGTCGCAGCCTGGCTGGTGTGGCGACAGCGCGACCGGCTGCGTGTGCGCCCGGCGCTCACGCTCTACGTCGTGCAGCTCGTGCTCAACGCGGTGTGGACGCCGGTGTTCTTCGGCCTGTACCCGTCGGTAGATGCACCGGCGCTGTGGATCGCGCTCGTGATCATCGTCGCGCTCGACGTCGCCGTCTTGCTCACGATGCTGTCGTTCTGGCGCGTGAGCAAGACCGCGGCATGGCTGCTCGTTCCCTACTGGGCGTGGGTGCTGTTCGCGACGACGCTGAACTGGGCGCTCGCGGCGCTCAACAACTAGCCCTGCCGCGGCACGAACCGGCCTCACCGCTCGCTCACGAACGCCCACTCGGGCAGCATTCCGCGCTCGAGCACGGCGCGCATCAGCTCGGCGAGTCCGTAGTCGGCGTCGATCTCTTCGGCCGCCGACACGAAGACACCGGCGACGCTGCTTCGACCGAGGGCCCAGTTGAGCCACGCGAGGATGCAGAACAACGGAGGCCGGTGGGTGCGCGCCGCCAACGCCGTGATGCGCTTGAGCACCTCGATAGCCCGGTCGATGCGTTGCGGGTCGGGACGCGGGCCCTGACCGAGCATCAGCCCGGCGGTCTCCAGGTCGAACGCGGGGGCCCCGAGTGCGAACCGGCGGGCGTCGTCGAGCACCCGGGTTCCGGTGTCGAGGTCGAACGCCCACTGCAGCATCACGACGTCGCGCAACGCGGGCAGCCGCGCGAGTGTGATCACGAGTCCGGCCGCATCCGTCTCGAGGTCGGCATCGCCGTGCTCGAGAATACGTTCCAGCACGCTCGGGAGCTCCCGCAGCATCCGGGACTTGGCGCGGCGGAGCACGTCTGACGTATCGCGGGGCTCCCCGTCATCCGCGTACTCGTCGTCGCCGCCTTCGTCATCGTCGTCGGACGGCTCGCCCGCGTCGATCAGGATGCTGCGGTCGATCGCGACCGAGAACGCCTCCACACTCTCGGCCACGAGCCGCTGGACGACCGCGGTGACTTCGGGGAGCGCCGCCCACCGCTCGATCGCTCCGAGCGGTCGTACGTCATGCTCGGGGAGGTCGTCGAGCACGCGCGAACCGGCGATGTCGGCGAGCGGGCGACCCGCCCGAGGGCACTTGTCGCCGAAGTAGGACCCCCAGCCGTCGGCGGCGACGCAGAGCGCGTCGCGCAGCTCGAACCCGGAGAACTCGAACCGCGCGATGACCGCACGGACGAATGCGGCATGCGGCGGGCCGCCCTCGCCCGCGAAGGGCTCGGCGCTGTAGACGACCGGTACCACCGCGTCGACACCCGGCAGCTTGCTCAGCATGCCGACGAGCGTGGTGGCCACCCGTTTGTAGAACTTCGAATCGGTGTTCTCTCGAGCCGTGTCATCCGCCCCGCTCTCGGTCGCCTGTGGCAGATCGAAGCGCATGGCGCCGCAGGTGCGGCGACCGTGGAAGGCGACGAAGACGATGCTGTTCTGGGGCTCGAACCCGACGAGATGGGGAACGACGGCGAGAAAATCCGCGGCGCTGGCTGTGGTGACGATTGCTGTCATGCGCATAGTTTTCGCCGCCACGGCCCGCCCGAACCGGGCGGAGCGCAAACTGTGGAGAACCGGCCGCTGTGCATAAGCTTGCTCGCATGTCGCTCGCAGTCACTTTCTCCCGGTTCGGCGGTCCCGAGGTCCTGGAGGTCACCGAGGTCGACGAACCGCACGCGGCCCCGGGCGAGGTGCGCGTCGCGGTGCGCACCGCCGGACTCAACCCCTACGACTACAAGGTGCGTCGTGGCGGATACGGCACGCCGCCGGCGCTGCCGAGCCGTCAGGGGTACGAGTTCGCCGGGGTCGTCGACGAGGTGGGCGACGGGGTCGCCGACGTCTCCCCCGGCGACGAGGTACTCGGCTTCTCCTCCACAGGAGCGCAGGCGCAGTTCGTGGTCGTACCGTCGAAGAACGTGGCCGCAAAACCTCCGGGCCTCGACTGGGCGGTCGCGGGCGGCATCGGTCTGGCCGGCAACGCCGCCAGGCGCTCCACCGACTCGCTCGCCCTGCGCCCCGCCGACACGGTGATCGTGACCGCCGCTGCTGGCGGTGTGGGGCTGCTCGCCACCCAGTTCGCACTCGCGACCGGTGCGACCGTCGTGGGCACGGCGAGCGAACGCAACCACGACTTCCTGCGGTCGTTGGGCGCGCGCCCCGTCGCCTACGGGGACGGGCAACTCGACCGGCTGCGCGCCGAAGCCCCCGACGGCTACACCGCGATGCTCGACTACGCCGGCGAAGTCGCCGTCGCCACCGACCTCGGCATCCCCGTCGGGCGCATCAACTCGATAGTCGACTACGACACCGCTGGCATCACAACCGTGGGCGGCGGCCGCAAGAACCGCGCCGAACTCGAAGAACTCGCGCGTGCGGCACGCGCGGGCGAGATCGTCTTCCCGATCCTCGCGACCTTCCCGCTCGACCAAGTCGTCGACGCCTACCGCCGGCTGGAGCAGCGCAGCGGACTCGGCAAGATCGTGCTCACCCTCCCGTAGCGGTCAGCTCAGGTTCGCAGGCTCGAACATCTCCGAGATCTCGGCGACCTCTTCGGGAGCCGGCTGCCAGGCCGCCGCGGCATCCGCGTTCTGAACGATCTGTTCGGGCCGCGTCGCACCGGCGATGACGCTCGTGAGTCCCGGCTGGGCCAGCAGCCAGGCGAACGTGGCCTCGAGCATGCTGATGCCGCGGTCGGCGCAGAATCGTTCGTAGGATTCGATCGTGTCCCACGGCACGTCGTCGAGAAGGTGTGGCTTCGAGCGCACGATGCGGCTGTCTTCGGGGCCGCCAGCGCGGGAGAACTTGCCGGTGAACAGGCCGTTGTAGAGCGGGAAGAACGGCAGGAATCCCAGTCCGTAGGCGTTGACGGCGGGAAGCACCTCCGATTCGGCGTCGCGCACCAGCAGGCTGTACTCGTTCTGGGCCGAGACGAATCTCGGATGCGACGCGAGGGTCGCGACGTAGTGGGCGTCGGCGATCTGCCAGCCGGACAGGTTCGAGTGACCGATGTAGCGCACCTTGCCCTCGGTGACGAGGTCGTCGAGGGCGCTCAGCGTCTCCTCGATCGGGGTCAGCGGGTCGGGCTGGTGCAGCTGGTAGAGATCGATCCAGTCGGTCTGCAGACGACGCAGAGATGCCTCGACAGCGAGACGGATGTAGCGGCGCGAGCCGCGCGCACCCCAGTCGGGTCCGTTCGCGCCGGCCATGTCCATGCCGAACTTGGTCGCGAGCACGATGTCACCGCGGCGGGCGCCGAGCGAGTTGCCCATCAGCGTCTCGCTGAGGCCGCGCTCCGCGCCGTAGATGTCCGCGGTGTCGAAGAGCGTGACGCCCGCGTCGATCGCCGCGTGGATGACGGCATCGGTGCCCTCCTGCGTTTCGCTGGCCGTGCCCGCACGTCCGAAGTTGTTGCAGCCGAGGCCGATGGTCGAGACGCGGAGACCGCTCGCGCCGAGGTTGCGATACTCGATGATTGCCATGGCCTCATGCTAGACCGGGCCCGTCCTGTCCTCCCCAGCGAGCTTCCCGGCGGCCGTTTCGCCATGTCCGAAAAGTGCCAGAGCACCGTCGGCGGCGCGCGTTACAGTCGAACCATGACCAACCGTCCAGCCCCCTTCTCCGCCCCGCCGTATCTCGTGCGCGTCGCGAGCCCGATCGGCCGGCTCGAACTCACGAGCGACGGCGAGGCCGTCACCTCGCTCAGCATCGAACGGGCCGGCTCCCTTCCGCTCGAAGAGTTTCCCGAGAACGGCAACGCCGTTCTCGACACCGCGACGACGCAGCTCGCCGAGTACTTCGCCGGCACCCGGCACGACTTCGACGTTCCGGTGAAGCTCACCGGCACCGAATTCCAGAAGGCCGTGTGGAACGAGCTCTCTTCCCTCGGCTGGGGCGAGGTCGCCTCGTACGGCGATGTCGGGCTCGCGACCGGCCGGGCCACGGCGGGCCGCGCGGTGGGCGGCGCCGTCGGCGCCAACCCGATCCCGATCATCGTGCCCTGCCATCGCATCCTCGCCGGCAACGGCAAGATCACGGGCTACAGCGGTGGCAACGGAATCCCCACCAAGGCGTGGCTGCTCGACCACGAGGGCATCGTGCACCGCACGGTGCTGGCCACCGGCCTCGCGCCCGGCCAGCCCGACCAGGGCCTATCCGACGCGACGGCCGCCCAGCTCGAGATGCACGCGTGAGCGAGACGGCCACGGTGCGGCCGCGTCCGAGCCTCGTCACCGGCGACGACGGCGTTGCGCGTTGCTCGTGGGCGGGCACCGACGCCGAATACCAGCGGTACCACGACACCGAGTGGGGCTTCCCGCTGCACGGCGACCGGCCGCTGTTCGAAAAGCTCAGTCTCGAGGGCTTCCAGGCCGGCCTGTCCTGGATCACGATCCTGCGACGCCGCGAGACGTTCCGGGCGGCATTCCATTCCTTCGACATCGCTCGGGTCGCGGCCATGACTCCCGCCGATGCCGATGCGCTTATGCAGAACGCGGGCATCATCCGCAACCGCGCGAAGATCGAGGCCACCATCGCGAACGCCGCGATCGCTCTCGAGCTGACGGCAGAGTCGCCGGGGGCGCTCGACGAGCTGATGTGGGGCTTCGCTCCCCCGCCACGCGAAGCGCCACCGGCGTCGTTCGCGCAGATCCCCGCGGTGACCGACGAGTCCGCCGCGATGAGCAAGGCGCTGCGGGCGCTCGGCTTCCGCTTCGTCGGGCCGACGACGCTCTACGCGCTGATGCA
>Ga0247811_1000465_pt1 | contig 12457 bp, 14 predicted proteins | sample UWRJL134311R1_FD_189018 | JGI IMG/M metagenome (GOLD analysis project Ga0247811, IMG submission 189018) | Plant litter microbial communities from Arlington Agricultural Research Station in Wisconsin, United States - UWRJ-L134-311R-1 | ecosystem: Environmental > Terrestrial > Plant litter >...
CACCACCATGTTCTTGATCGACCTCGTAAAATCAGGGAAAGACATTACACCTCAATTGTCCGTCATCAATTAGAAGTGTGCACAAGTATTGATTGGTTTTTGGCTCGCTCACAGCCTGTGGGAAACTCGTGATGGCAGTCAAACCGTCAGGGAGCATCAAGTGGCTTCAGCAGTAGCAGCCTACAAAGTACTTAACGCTCAAGAATAGTGCCTACTATGGCTATTTTATTGAAAATATGCTTAACTAAGCGTGTTCAGAAGCACGCCGTATGTAAAAGCAAAAGGTGAGCGCTTATCTTTTATAAGATACTCTCTCTTCTTCGCTACAAAGTACCAAGCAAGGTCGATCTGAAGAAGTACTAAGAAGAAAAGAGTATCTATATGTCTCAAAATCTATTTATCGGTAGCCTAGCTTACGCTACTACCGACGACAGCCTCAAAGCATTCTTTGAAACTATCGGTGAAGTGACCAGTGCCCGTGTGGTAACTGATCGCGACAGCGGCCGTTCAAAGGGCTTTGGTTTTGTGGAATTCGCTGACGAAGCGAACAACCAAAAAGCTGTTGACGACCTAAACGGTAAGGAACTTGATGGCCGCGCTATCAACGTTAACCTTGCACGTCCTAAAGAAGACCGACCTCGTCGTGACTTCAATGGTGGCGGAAGCAGCGACCGTGGTGGTAATGGTGGCGGTAACGGCGGCGGTTCATTCCGTCAACGTAGCTGGTAATCATTCCATTGTTGATAGTTAACGGGTAACTGTTCTATCGTAAAAACAACCTCAGCGATGAGGTTGTTTTTATTTGGGGAAAAAGCTATTTAAAAAGTGGAGACACGAGCCAGTCTTGGCCCAACGACAGTAGTGAATTTGCAAATCCGAACCCGTTCACCAACCATACCGACAACGCTACGATAATGCCCGTAAACAACAACGTGCATATTTGGACAAAAACGCCTTGCCGTTTCAACCATGCTACCCACGCATCGTACTTCCCTCTTGCAAAATGAAGCGCTTTTTTTGCAAAGGCAAACTCTGTAGATAAAATAGCTAGCCCGCTAAATACAACTAGCCAACCAGGCCCAGGATACGGAACGAGGACAAGCCCAATAAGCACAACTAACCCACCACTCATGGCAATTAAGGCTTTTTTGCTATGTCGTTTTACTTTGTCCAATAGCTACCTTTACGTATCAATCTCTTTATATAGGTCGGGGTGTTTGCGGTAGTAATCGTTCCAGTCGTCATTATCAAATAATTCTAACGTTTCAATATAGGTACCTTCAGCGAAGCCGCCTTTTTTCGCAAACTTAGCATTCTTAGTATTTTGGACTTCTTCTACACTAATATTATTTGCAGCTAGCATATCTTCAAGTACTTGGTAGACATCCGCCACTTCGCCAATAATCGATTGTCGGTCGGAAACATTAATCTCGTTTGCTTCTTCAATAAGTTTTTGCTTTAAAGCTTCGGCAAATTCCGTTTGCGACAACGTCCGATACTTAGCTTTTTGGTTCATCTTCTCGTACTCACCTCGAAGTTTATCGCGAATGAGTTTGTTAAGAATGAACTTAGCCATTATCCAATAAGCTCCGTAAACGCCGCTTCGTCAATTACTTTCGTGCCGTATTTTTCAGCCTTCTGTAGCTTGCTTGCGCCCACCCTACCACCAGCTACTAAGTAGTGCGTATCTTTTGCAACAGCTGTTTGATACGTTCCGCCTAAGACACGGATTTTATCCGCAGCTTCGTCGCGTGACATTGTTTCAAGCGTTCCAGTAACTACAAAGTTCTTACCGGTTAGTTTGCCGCCCTCTTTTTTAATGAAGACTGGCTCAACACCAACGTTTTTAAACTTTTGAATAAGTTCGATGTTATCTTCATCGCTAAACCAAGCAATGATTGATTCAGCAACAACTTTACCGATGCCTTCAACTGATTCAAGTTCTTCAATAGTCGCACTCGCGAGGTTATCAATTGATTCAAACCGGTTCGCAAGGTCGATTGCGGTTTGCGTACCAACATGGCGAATACCAAGCCCAAGAATAAAGCGTTCCAGTAGTGGTGCCTTTTTCGCTTGAATCGCTGATACAAGTTTTTCAGCAGATTTTTCCGCAAAGCGTTCAAGGCTTAATACATTCTCAACAGTAAGTGAATAAATATCCGCGCTGTCTTTCACTAACCCAGATTCAACCAGCGCCGTGACGTTCTTTTCGCCTAACGTATCAATGTCAAGCGCACCCTTGCTGGCGTAATATTCAATTGAGCGCTTTAAAATAAAATCACTTGAACTGCCTTTTACGCGGTATACAACATCTTCGCCGTTTCGTTCGAATTCAAGTTCGGGATATTGCTGCGTTAAAGCCTCGACGTAGTTAAATGCCTTAGAATCTTTTGGTCGCAGTTCGGTCACGACACTTTCAACTTGCGGAATAATATCACCGGCTTTAAAAATTACCACAGTATCACCAATACGAATGTCTTTACGGGCAATTTCGTCGGCATTATGCAAACTTGCATGTTGAACGGTTGTTCCGGCTACCTTTACAGGGTTAAACACCGCCACAGGCGTTGCAGCACCAGTTCGGCCGATACTAATGACAATATCCTTAACGATAGTTGTTGCTTGCTCTGCGGCGTACTTATAGGCCACAGCGGCACGCGGTTGCTTGCCTACAACCCCAAGGTCGGCAAATTGCTGGCGATTGTTAAGTTTAATTACTAAACCGTCAGTATTGAAAGGAAGTTCAAGGCGTTTTTTATCCCATTCATATACAAAAGCCATTACGTCTTTTACTGATGTAAATACACTCGCCTGTTGGTTGCGGCGCAGGCCAAGTGCAGTTAACGCTTCGTAGGCAAACATATTGGTTGGTACTTCAGAAATATCTGCCCTGATTAAATCGTATCCCATAAATGTCAGAGGGCGCTCGGCGACTAACTTAGGGTCGAGTTGCCGAATAGTACCCGCTGCTAAATTACGAGGGTTTGCAAACTCGGGCTTGCCAGCTTGGCGCTGGCGTTCGTTCAGTGCTTCAAAATCTTTTTTAAGCATGACAATTTCACCACGAATTTCCAGGCGGCCTTGTAGCAAGTACTTAAAACCTGCAGACTCTCGCAAACGTAGTGGCACACTGGCTATAGTACGCACATTTTGCGTAACGTCTTCACCAACGAAACTGTCGCCTCGTGTAACAGCCTGAACCAACAGGCCATCTTGGTAAATCAGCGCACAGGCGAGGCCGTCCATTTTAATGTCAGCAAAGAATTCGTGCGTACGGCCTGGAAGTAATTTATCCATGCGAACCACCCATGCTTCAACTTCTTTCACATCAAATACGTCATTCAAGCTGAGCATTCGGGTTGCGTGCTGCACTTTTTGAAAACCACCAAGTAGCTCGCTACCTACACGTTGGGTTGGACTATCGGAAGTAATAAGTTCAGGGTGTTCAGCTTCGATTGTTTTTAGCTCAGCCATTAAGCTATCGTAAATAGCGTCGCTGACGCTGGGCTGGTCAAGCACATGATATTGGTAACTATACCCAGCTAATATTCCGCGAAGTTCTTTTGCTCGTTCGGCCATGTTATTTTGTTGAACCATCGACAACCTTTCTGTACAGAAGATACACATAACTTGAAATCCAAATAATCGACAGAGTGGATAGTACCGCTAATATAAATGGTACAAGTGGAACGCCGCTAAATGCATCCCATATGCCTTTAAGCCACTGATCGAAAAGAATTAAAGGAATAAGTACGATTGCCCACGCAAGCGCGACAACTGCGAACATCCATGTCCATCGCAGTAAAATTCGAATTCGTCGCCCGAGAACTAAATCGCCAGAACTTCGTAAAGCTTTCATTGGGTACATCCCCGGCAGCGTTGAAATGATAAGCGCAAAAATAGAGCTGGTTATCCAATATACTGACAGTATCGCCATAAATACAGCAGCAAACCAAAAAAGCATAGCTTCAACCCCACTATTCAAAAGGCCTGTAGCGGTTGCTGCTTCATAGCCAATAATCGTAATGAGGACGGGAATTAATTGAGCCAGTATTATTAAAGCAACCAAGAATAGCGGGATAATTGGCGCGCCTGCGTTATATAGCGCATCACGTAATTTTACTTTATGACCAGCCAACCTGTTTCGCAATAACCAAACAGTGGTGAGCCATACTAGTAAGCCAAGAATAACAATATATATTTGTTGCGCTTCAGTTGGGGTTTCAGTAACGCCCACAGTAGCGATTGTGAAGAACAATAACCCTGCTTGACCAACTTTCGAGAAGTCCCCACCAGTAACGCTTTCGCTGGTCTCTTCTAAACCTGCAGCGAGCGTATCATAATTTTCCTGCGAACCAATTCCCACTAAAATTGAAAATAGTACCAAGTAAATGACTGCTAAACCAATAAATACTTTTTTATTTTTCCAAACGGTTTTATTTACATAATGAGTAAACGCAATATACCCAGGTAACTCGAGTGTTTTTACATAATCTCGTCGACGGCTCAATTGAAAAGAACGGTGCGGACGACGATTAAGAAAATCTTTTTGCCAAGCTTTGAATTTTTTAAAACTTGCTTGCATTGTCACGTAACCTTTTAATGCGGTCTTCGAGGGGAGGGTGTGAACTAAATAATTTTGCGAAAAAGCCCGGTTTTAATGGGTTGCTAATAAACAATTGTGCAGTTGATGATGACTGCTTTTGCATTGGCTTGCCGTATGCAAGTAACTTTTCAAGCGCACTTGCCATACCATCAGAGTCACGGGTAGTTAACGCACCGCTTGCATCGGCAAGGTATTCGCGTTGGCGGCTAATGGCAGTTTGCACAATGACAGCAGCAATTGGCGCAAGAATAATAACAACAACACCAACAACCAAAACAATAGGGTTCGTGTTGCTATTTCGGTTATCGCTAAAGAATAGCATGCGAATAACGATGTCTGAGAGAATACCAATCGCGCTTACTAAACCGAAGGCAATCATACTGACACGAATGTCATAGTTTTGTACGTGTCCCATTTCGTGTGCCATAACAGCAGACAATTCACGGTCGTCCATAATATCGAGTAAGCCGGTAGTAGCAGCAACGATAGCGTGCTTAGGGTCGCGACCTGTTGCAAATGCATTGGGCGCTGAGTCGTTAATAATATATACCTTTGGCATTTGCATACCCAAAGTAATTGAAAGGTTTTCGACAACCCTGTAGAGCCGAGGGTTGTCCTTCTTTTCAATTTCTTGTGCGCCGGTCATAGCGACTGCTAATGCGCTAGCGGCATAATATTGAATAAGTGCGTATACGGCAGCACCGCCAATCACCCAGTAGGTAATTGACGTGTTGCCGTAAAAGTAACTAATAGCAAAACCGATAGCGGAAATAATCCCGACGAATACGGCCATAATGAGAAGAGTATTTCGCTTATTTGCGGCAATTGCTTGGTACATATTAGGAACTCAACTAACTTTTAATTAGAATTTAACTTCAACTGGCTTGTTGGCAGCTGCACGTTCAGTTTCTTCAACGTCGAAGAAGTCACGGTTTTCGAATTTAAACATAGAGGCAACAATGTTTGCTGGGAATGTTTGAACCTTTGTGTTCAAACCACTAACACCTGAGTTATAAAAACGGCGTGATGCTTGAATTTTGTCTTCAGTGTCAACGAGTTCACGTTGAAGTTCCATGAAGTTTGTGTTGGCCTTAAGGTCAGGGTACGCTTCAGCAACAGCAAATAGGCTCTTTAGAGCACCTTCGAATTGGTTTTCAGCTGCAGCTGTGTCTTTAACACCAGTAGCGTTAATAACATTCGCACGAGCTTCGGTAACAGCTGTAAATACACCACTTTCGTGCGCTGCGTAGCCCTTTACTGTTTCGATAAGGTTTGGAATAAGATCCAAACGACGCTTTAGTTGGACATTAATGTCGCTCCAAGCTTCATCAACCCTTACACGAAGTGTTACGAGGCTGTTGTAAGTAGCCCATAAAAAAATACCGATAACGACGATGACGCCGAGAATAATCCAAACTGCTAACATAATCAATACTCCTTATTTCTAGTACTCTTAGTATACAACAAAACCCCAGTAGTTACCGGGGTTTTGTAATAAATATTGGTGCGAAGAGCGGGACTTGAACCCGCACGGCCGTGAAGCCAAGAGATTTTAAGTCTCTCGTGTCTACCAATTCCACCATCCTCGCAGATTGTTTCATTATAGATAATTTTACCTTTAATGAGAATGTACTTCTTCTTAGTCGACACGGTGTCTACTGTTGATTTGCGTTTCACGCAGCCACCATCCATAGGTGCGTATGTAAAACATGGTTGGAGGCACCTACGGGTAACGCTCCCGTCTACACGGTTTTGCAGACCGTTGCCTGAACTTCTCGGCCAAGGCGCCATCCTGTTGGTTGATTATACCAGAACATTTCGCATTAAGCAGGCGTATAATAGATACAATGAAAAATTTCATTCCCGTTTTAATTAATACGGCAGTGGCAAATATTACCACGAGTTATTTATGGTTCGCATTGACCTTCTGGGTGTACCTGGAAACGCGCTCAGTTCTTGCCACCGGTTTAATCGGTGGAACGTACATGCTCCTTGTGGCTATCTCAAGTTTATTTTTCGGAACGCTCGTTGACCAGCACCGTAAAAAAGTTGTCATGGTTGCTTCTGGCCTATTTACCCTTGTTACCTATTCACTTGCTGCGTTGGTGTTCGTACTTACACCAGCAGGCGCTTTGCTTGATTGGACCGGGCCTTTCTTATGGGTCTTCGCCTCAATTGTTCTCATCGGTTCAGTAGTTGAAAATATGCGCAATATTGCCCTATCCACTACTGTTACTATACTTGTGCCAAAAGAAAAGTACGCTAATGCTAACGGGCTCGTCGGTACCGTGCAAGGGCTTGGCTTTTTAGTTACTTCAGTATTTAGCGGGTTGTCTATCGGCTTTCTAGGAATGGGTTGGACGCTCGCAATTGCACTCGTCGTCACCCTACTTGCAACGATTCACTTAGTGTTCTTCGTAAAAATTCCTGAAGAAGAAATTGCTCACGACCCCGACCTAGCAAGTAAGAAAATTGACATCAAAGGCAGCATTGCAGCTATTAAAGTCGTACCTGGGTTATTCGGGCTTATTATCTTCTCTACGTTTAACAACTTTATCGGCGGTATCTATATGGCACTTATGGACCCGTACGGTCTTACTTTATTCTCTGTACAAATTTGGGGTATCGTTCTTGGGGTTACAAGCACCGGTTTTATTATCGGAGGTATTATTATCGCCAAACGCGGCTTAGGTAAAAAGCCGCTGCGCACGTTGCTTCTCGCAAATATCATTATGGCGACTATCGGAATACTATTTGGTATTCGCGAATTCTGGTTACTGTACGCTATTGGTATTTTCTTATATATGCTGCTTATTCCAATTATCGAAGCGACCGAACAAACAATTATTCAAACCGTCGTACCGCTCAAACGCCAGGGTCGCGTATTTGGGTTTGCCCAAAGCTTCGAAGCGGCCGCTTCACCTATCACGGCTATCCTCATCGGCCCTATTGCGCAGTTCTGGGTTATTCCTTATATGAATAGTGCGGATGGCCAGGCGCAGCTTGGCTGGCTTCTCGGTTCCGGTGATGCTCGAGGAGTCGCCCTACTCTTTGTTATTGGCGGGCTTATTATGTTAGTCGCCGCTATCCTTGCCTTTAAAACCAGGTCTTACAAAGTTTTATCTCAGTTCTACAGCAAAACTTAATTATTCAGTATTATACTAGAGGTAAAGTTACTATTTCGAAAGGTTACCTATGAAAAGAAAATCTGCAATTATTACAGTAGTTGTATTGGGCATCCTGCTATTTACCGGGCTTGGCGTTGCTTCAGGAATATATATTCAACAACAGCAAAAAACCGACCCGCTTAGCTCGCTCAATTCAGGCACAGATGGAAATTCTACCGTCACTAACGAAGAAAGTACTATCGCAGCTATTGCCGAAAAGGTTGGCCCGAGTGTCGTTTCAATTGTCACAAAAAGCCAAGCCCGTACTTATTCTGGAACCTCTTCTCTTCAAGGTGCTGGTACGGGTATTATTGTCAGCGAGAATGGTTACGTTATGACTAATAACCACGTCATCGAAGATGCTAACGATGTGGTTGTCGTTGATAGTACTGGCGAACAATACGACAACGTTACCGTTATCGGTCGTGACCCACTTAATGATGTCGCGTTCTTAAAAATTGAATCAACCGCTACCTTCAAGCCAGTCACATTAGGCAATAGTTCCACACTCCGCATTGGCCAGCAAGTCGTTGCTATTGGCAATGCGCTTGGGCAATACAGCAATACAGTGACGAGCGGTATTATTTCCGGTAACGGCCGCCCAATAACCGCAGGTTCAAGTAATGGCGATACAGAATCGCTTTCTGACCTCATACAAACCGACGCGTCAATTAACCCAGGCAACTCTGGTGGCCCACTCCTCAACATGGCTGGCCAGGTAATCGGTATTAATACTGCCGTTGCTGCTGATGCGAATGGGATTGGTTTCTCGATTCCCATCAATTCAACGAAGGGTGTTCTTTCTGGGGTACTTGCAAATGGCAAAGTAAGCCGTTCGTTCCTAGGCGTCAACTATGTGAATATAACTGCGGACGTTACAAAAGAATATAAGTTGACCGTTAAAGAAGGTGCATACGTCTACAAGGCTGATGGTTCAGCAGTTGCAAGTGGCAGTCCAGCTGAAAAAGCGGGCATTAAAAATGGCGACGTCATTACAAAAGTAAACAACGACACCGTAGGTAAGCAAGGCGGGCTTTCAAGTATTATTGGTCAATATAAACCAGGTGATAAAGTAACTATTACTTATATTCGCGACGGTAAAGAACAGACGGCCGAACTGACCTTTAGCGCCTACTCTTCGTAGCCTGTGGAAAACTCCAGAAAAGGAGTATACTGTATAGCATGTCCAAACGTGTTCACCACACACCAGAAAACACTTTCCCTGCCCCTATTCCCGAAGAAGCTGATGTGTTGGAGGCGTACGTACAACTTGATGAAAAACTCGAAAAAAAGCTGAAACGCCGAAGCTGGCTAAGTCAAAAAATAGCCGCTTCAGCGCTCATTATTGCTAGTATTGGCACCCCCTACTGGGCAGATGTCGAGTCAAACCGTGCCGAACAAGCTGCCGCTGAAGTATCTATTAATTTTATTGGCGACCCTATTGATGAGGCGAATGCGCACAAGGCTATAATTTTAGTCGACGGTTTTAACACTTTCGATGCCGATTACTTAACAAAGATTATCGGGCCAGCCGTACAGCAATTGAGCGACGGCAAGCTAATGTCGCTTGGCTACAACAACGCACTCTTAGGCCGTGAAAGCATTCTTAAAGAAATACTCAAAATGGCTAAGGAAAATGATATCGATACCCTATCGTTTGTTGGGTATAGCATGGGAGGAATTGTTGCAATCGAAGCAGCTGCAGACGTCGTCAGTAAATCCGATATCAATGTAAACCTTATAACCCCTATGCATACTCCAGACGGTTTTGACGGACTCCGGCCTAATCAAAAAAAGGAGCTTGGCTTCATCCAACTATTAGCAGACTGGATGCCTGGCGCAGTCGACTCGTCTTGGATTCGTTTTGGTGGTGAGCTGTATTTCTACAAAGACAATTACACGAAAGGTACATTCAAAGATTGGGATGTTGCCAACAATATTGAGGTTGTCACTGATAACATTGGACGTTTTGGACGAACAGCAAGCTCAATCTGGGAAACAGTCAATGATCCAGAACATGCATCAATGAAGCTATTAACCGAACAAGGTTTTAAGATTGGTGAATTTGATATGTCGCGTGAAATGAAAACTATAGCCAAGGCAAGCGAAGAAAAGCAAACACCGTTATTGATGTACGTCCGTATGAGTAATGATGCGCTCGTTAACGATGAAGGTTCATCCGAAGGTTTCAGGCAAGACGCCTATGATAATGATATAAAGTTTTATAGCTATTACGTACCGGATGCGATACATTCTCAATACTACAACTCGGTAGATGAATACACGCGAATGTTTGACCTGGCAAGTTTATCAATCAAACAAGGTATCCAGGATGAAGCCGCTAAGCACGCTTTTTTTCTCGTAAACCAACAAGAGGATGCAACCGAAGCAACTGACTAACCCCTAAGGGTCGTAATCCATCACCATTGTCGTAGGCGTATTTTGGTCAGTCCCAGCCGAGTTGGTAATGACTGCCCTATATTGGTCTCCGTCGTTAGCTGATGAAAGTACTGGAGTTGTATAAGTTTTGCTTGTTGCTCCTGAAATGTTAGCAAACGAGCCACTCGCTGGCTTACGTTGCCATTGAATTGCGGGAGTTGCCGTACAGTTATACGATACTGACATCGTGACTTTATTGCCGGTATAGGCATAAAACCCAAATATCTTTATGCCACCTGGGCCAATACTTCCCATAAAGACAGAACCTTCGACGTATTTGGTTGCGCTCGGGTCTTGAGAATTTATTACAACCGGAGCAGGAGGGGCAATACTTGTTGGCGAAGTGTTACTACTTGAAGTCTGATAAAACGCGCCTGCAGAAGGGTTGCACGTTGTTAAAGAGTACGTAGCGGGAGTGACGGTATTATTCGTTTCGTAAAAAAACATATTATCGCTACTAGGTTTAATACCCTTGCCGCCATTTGCAAGTGCCAGCGTAGCTGGATAGGTTTCGGTGTTTACGTAATCTATAGCAAGGGCTTGCGCTGCCGAAGCTGCATCATTTCTCACCGTCGCATCTTTGGCGCGTTTGGTGATGCCGTTATAAGAAACAATAGTTATAGCTGCGAGTATGGCTATTACCACTACTACGATAAGGAGTTCGACAATTGTAAAACCGCGGTTTTTAGGTTGTGCCCACATTCCCCTTATTGTATCAGATAACCTTATGCGCTAACGCAACAACGTCCTCTAGTTTGTTATTTTCCGGTGCCGAACCTTGGCCGTAGCTAAATATATACCAGTTCTTATCTTTCAAAACGTTAAGCTGACCGTTTACTTGGTTGAAATATGCACTATCACCTAAATCTTTTACTATTTCAACACTCTGAGTTGGTGTACCGTCTGCAAATTCCGTTTTATTTTGCTCTACACCTTTATCGTTAATGCCGGCGCGAAGAATCACTGCGGCGACAATCATCGTTTCTGTATTGTTAGTACCGTCAGTATACCCACAACGGCTTGTTGCTAAGTCACCAGCTATAACCGCTGGGTCATTCGCACTATTAAATGCGCTATTGCCAAGCAACTCCTGTGCTTCGAGGCTCGTAAGCGTGTCACAGGCAACTGTCGGTTGGTAATCAACCTTTGGGCCGCTATTAGCAATGAAAAATACAATCGCTGCGATAATAGCAATCACAGTGAGCACTACAATCCCACCGATAATAAGTTCTTTTTTATATGAAGTCGGTTGGGTTTCTATTGGCACTTCTGGAGTTTCAGTATTTTCAGTCATGCATTCATAATAGCAAAAAACGCGCGCGTCCCCTACTCAACTCGACGGGCAAATACTTCTTCAGTTTCCCGCATAATAATTTCGGCTGTTTTAGGACCAACGCCATAGAGTTTTTGCAGGCGTTTTGAGAATTCGTCTTCGTTCTCGCTACTTTCCAACATTAAATACAACGAGCCGTCGTAGAAATCAACAAGTTGTTGCATGCATACCCGTAGGCCTTTTGCAGTCACGTGTTCGTAGCGAGTATATCCCCCTTCGTGTAGCACGCCAGTTAATCGTCGTTCGCCTAATTCCAAAATCGCCCAAGGTGTGTCGATTTTCTTTTTAATAAATAATTTCCACGTATTCACCGCGACCGTCGATTGGATTGGTTTTCCAAACAAGTACGACAAAAGAAACCAGCGAAACATATCGTTATCGCCAGATAGCACATCGAGGTCGAACTCGGCGGCATAATGTTGAGGTTTGGGTTTGCGGGGCATTGTTCTATTATAGTATTAAGTTATGGATTATAAAGACATTGATTGGACTATCGACTTTCGCAAGCACCCCGACAAATACCTCATCGGGCGTGGCGAACAAGGTGTGCTTTTGGTAGAACCTTACAAAAGCGAAATTCTTCCCTATTGGAAATTTGCTACGCCTGAAAAAGCCGAAGCTTCTGCTGATAAAATACTTGAACTTTTTTATGAGTATAAAAAGCAAAATGATTTTGTTGGCATGGACATGGCCCGTAAATTTCTTCAAATGGGGTTCACGCGGTCGCGGCGATATGCCAACCACAAGGGCGGCAAAAAGTATGACGGCCCAGTTCCTGATGACAAAAAAGGCCAAAGCGGCGCACATGGGCGAAAAGAATTGCCACGAACCGATGAAGATCCGATAAAAGCAGAATCAGCACGGATATTTTACAAACGGTACGAAGAAGCAAAGAATGATTTAGAGTATCAA
>Ga0247811_1000467_pt1 | contig 12442 bp, 10 predicted proteins | sample UWRJL134311R1_FD_189018 | JGI IMG/M metagenome (GOLD analysis project Ga0247811, IMG submission 189018) | Plant litter microbial communities from Arlington Agricultural Research Station in Wisconsin, United States - UWRJ-L134-311R-1 | ecosystem: Environmental > Terrestrial > Plant litter >...
GATGCGTAACTGGGCCGGTCCCTTCGGGCCGTGCAGTCCCACCGGCAGGTGCGGCACCTCGCGCAGGGTCACGACGATCTCCTGCTTCGCGTCGCCGATCGCCTTGCCCGAGCGCAGCGTGAACGGCACTCCCGCCCAGCGCCAGTTGTCGATCGCCAGCGTGATCTCGGCGAGGGTCTCGGTTTCGCGGGCGGGGTCGACACCCTCCTCCGCGGCATAGGCGGGCAGCTTTCGGCCGTCGATGGTGCCGGCGGTGTAGTGCGCCCGCCCGCTGGAGGTGCCGTCTTTCGCCCACGCCCGGGTGGCGCGCAGCACCTGCGCCATACCGCCGCGCAGGTCGTCGGCGTCGACGCTCGCCGGCGGCTCCATCGCGGTGAGCGCGAGCACCAGCAGCAGGTGGCTCTGGATCATGTCGGTAAGGGCGCCGGCCTTGTCGTAGTAGCCGGCCCGTCCCTCGAGGGCGAGTTGCTCGTCGAAGACGATCTCCACCTTCTCGACGTTGGGCGCAGACATGAGCGGCTCGAAGATGCGGTTGGCGAAGCGCAGTCCGAGCAGGTTGAGCACGGTCGACTTGCCGAGGAAGTGGTCGACCCGGAACACCTGCTCCTCGGGTACGAGCTTCTCGAGCCGGCGGTTCAACGCCCGAGCCGTAGCGAGATCGGTGCCGAACGGCTTCTCGAGCGCGAAGACGATGCCCTTGGGCAGGTCGATCGTCGAGAGGGCCTTCACCACGAGGATGGTGACGGCGGGCGGCAGGGCGAAGTAGAGCGCGATGCGTCCGGTCGCGGCGTCGAACGCCCGCTGCAGGTCGGCCGCCTGCGTCGCATCACCCTGCAGGTAGAACGATTTCTCGGCGACACGGCTGCCGAGGGCCGACTTCGGCTCGTGGAACGCGGTGGTCACCTTGGAGTTCCACGCCGCATCCGTCATCTCGCCCCTGTCCACCCCGATCAACTGCACCGCCTCGCCACGCGAGGAGGCGAGCAGCGAGGCGAGCCCCGGCAGCAGCAGACGCGAGGTGAGGTCGCCGCCGGCGCCGAGGACGATGAGGGTGTCGATGCGATCGGTCATATGCCAGACCCTAGACCCGCTCGCCGGGAGAGTCCTACGATGTGCCGCATGGACGACGACGTCTTCGGCAGTGGCCGGCCGATGCGGCCTCCCAGCAACTTCTCGACGCTCATCACGATCGGCATCGGCATCACCTGTCTCGGGGTCGTCATGCTGTTGTTCGAGGTCATGCTTCCCTTCGCCGTGCTGACCATGCTGTTCGGCGTCGCCTTCGCTCTCGTCGCCGGGCTCGAGTTTCGCCGCGACCGTTAGCGCTTCGCTTTCGCGCTGCCCTTCGGAGGCAGCAGGGTGTTCGCCTCTTCGAGCGACATGCCGTTGGTCTCGGGCACGACCCGCATCACGAACATGAACGAGAGCAGGGCGAACAGCGCGTACATGCCGTAGGTGAAGACGAGCGAGAACGCGGCCAGCGGCGGGAACGAGACGGTGATCGCGAAGTTGGCGATCCACTGGGCCGCCGCCGCGACGCCGAGGGCACGGGCCCGGATGCGGGTGGGGAAGATCTCGCCGAGCAGCACCCAGACGACCGGGCCCCAGGATGCGCCGAAGCTGACCACGAAGACGTTGGCCGCGACGAGGGCGATCGGCCCCCAGGCACCCGGCAGGCTGGGAGCCCCGTCGACGGTGTCGGCCTGGCTGAAGGCGATCGCCATGGTGGCGAGCGAGAGCGTCATGCCCGCCGATCCGAACAACAGGATGGGGCGGCGGCCCACGCGGTCGACGAGCGCGATGGCGACGAACGTGACGGCGATGTTGGTGACCGAGGTGATGACCGAGATCGTGAACGAGTCGCTCTCCTGGAAGCCGACCGACTTCCAGAGGGTGGTCGAGTAGTAGAAGATCACGTTGATACCGACGAACTGCTGGAAGATCGAGAGGATGATGCCGATCCAGACGATCGGCTTCAGACCGAAGCGGTCGCCGCGCAATGCGCCCTTCTGCGAGCCCTGCTGGTCGGCCTCGATGGCGTCGCGCATGTCGCGGATCGCGCGTTCCACGTCGTCGCCGGGCCATAGCCGGGCGAAGATGTCGCGCACGGCGTCGTCGCGCCCTTTGAGCACGAGGAAGCGCGGCGACTCGGGCAGGGCGAAGGCGATGAGCCCGTAGACCACGGCGGGCACGGCGCCGGCGAGGAACATCCAGCGCCAGGCCTCGAGGCCGAACCAGAATGCCTCGCCCGCTCCCCCGGCGCCGTTCGCGAACAGCGCGTCGGAGAGGAGCGCCGCGAAGATACCGATGGTGATCGCGAGCTGCTGCAGCGAGGCGAGGCGGCCGCGCATGTGCCGCGGCGAGATCTCGGCGATGTACGCCGGCGCGATGACCGACGCGATGCCGATGCCCAGACCGCCGATGAGCCGCCAGAAAACGAGGTCCCAGACGCCGAATGCGAAGCCGCAGCCGAGGGCGCTCGCCAGGAACAGCACCGATCCGACGAGCATCGCCGGGATGCGCCCCCAGCGGTCGGCGATACGGCCGGCCAGATAGGCACCGAGTGCGCAGCCGAGCAGAGCGCTCGCGACGGCGAATCCGGTGAGCGACGACGACAGGTCGAACTGGCCCTGCACGGCGTCGACGACGCCGTTGACCACCGACGAGTCGAATCCGAAGAGGAAGCCGCCGACGGCTCCCGCCACCGCCAGGAAGATCACTTTGATGTTCGTCTTCGGGGTCGTCTCGGTCACGGCATCCTCCGCATCGTCGCAAGAAATGGAACTTTTCTTACGATACGACTCAGGCCTTTCTCCACGCAGGCCTTGCGAAGCGGGCCTTCGGAGGGGACACATCCGACGGCGCACGGTGGGATGATGAGCGGAACCCCGGATTTTCGAAAGGACAGGGCCCATCGAAGTCGACATCGTCACCACGATCATCTGGATCGTCTCGTTCGTTCTCGTCACCGTGACCGTCACCGGGCTCTCGGGCCGGGCCGGCTGGTCGGCGCCGGTCGCACTCGTGGTGGTCGGCGGCATCGTCTCGTTCATCCCCGGGGTGCCCCAGCTCACGGTCGAACCCGATCTCGTGCTCTACGGCATCCTGCCGCCGTTGCTCTTCGCCGCCGCGATCCGCACCCCGCTGAAGGACATCCTCGCCAGGCGCGACAGCATCTTCGTGCTCTCCGTCGGCCTGGTCGCCTTCACCGTCGTCGCCGTCGGCTTCTCGCTCTGGTGGCTGCTGCCGAGCATCGGCCTCGCCGCCGCGTTCGCGTTCGGTGCCGTCGTCGCCCCGACCGACGCGGTCGCCGTCACCGCGATCGCCGGCCGCCTACGGCTCCCCCGCCGCGTGGTCACCGTGCTCGAGAGCGAGAGCCTGCTCAATGACGCGACCGCGCTGGTCGCGCTGAACGCCTCGATCGCCGCCATCGTGAGTGTGCTCAACCCGTGGGACGTCGCGTGGGAGTTCGGCATCGCGCTCGTCGGCGGCACCGGCGTCGGGCTCGTCGTCGGCTACGTGATCTCCGCGATCCGCAAACGCCTGCGCGCGCCCGTTCTCGACACCAGCCTCTCGCTCGCCATCCCCTACATCGCGTTCATCCCGGCCCAGCTGATGGGCGGCTCGGGTGTGCTCGCCGTGGTGATCGCCGGGCTCTTTCTCGGCCAACGCTCGCCGTTCGTGCAGAGCGCCGAAGCGCGCATCGCCGAGTCGATCAACTGGCGCACGATCCGCTTCCTGCTCGAGAACGCGGTCTTCCTGTTCATCGGCCTCAGCCTCTCGGGCATCCTCTCGGGCGTCGCGGGTTCGGACTACGGCTTCTGGCACATCGTGCTGCTGTCGGTTCTCGTGCTCGCGATCCTCGTGGTGTCGCGTTTCCTCTTCGTATTCGCGACCACGCTCTTCTACACGACCGGCCCGAAATACTTCCGCAGCCGGGCGTGGAACTGGCCGACGGCCACCGCCGTCTCGGCCGCCGGCATCCGCGGCGTGGTGACCCTCGCCGCCGTCTTCCTGCTCCCGGAGTTTCCCGACCGGGAGCTGCTGCAGTTTCTCGCGTTCGTGGTCGTGGTCGGAACACTCGCCGAAGGATTGCTGCTGCCCCGCATCATCCGGTCGCTCAAATTGCCACCCCCGGATGCGACCCAGGAGCGCGTCGAAAAGCACAACCTGCTCGCCGAGGCGCAGACCGCTGGTCTCGCCCGGCTCGAGTCGGAGGCGACACCCGCCGACGATCCCGCCGCGGTCGCCCGGCTGCGAGTGAACGCCGAGTTCCTCGCCCAGGCCGTCGCGCGGGCCGTGCCCGACGAGGCCGAACCGTCGTACGCGGCGTACAGCCGCCTGCGTCGGTCGATGATCGAGGCCGAGCGCGAGGCGGTGCTCGCCGCGCGTGCGGAGGGCCGCTACCAGGAACGGGCGGTGCGTGATGTGCTGCGCAGCATCGACTCCGAAGAGACGGCGCTCACCATGCAGAAGCCCAAACGCGAGTAGCGGCCCTTCTGGCTAGTTCACCTCGATGAGCGACAGCGACGCGGCTCCCGCCTCGTCGAGCGAATCGGTCGTGACGAACAGCCGGTTCGACCGCACCTCGATCGCCGACGGGCCGGATACCGCGGTGAGCACCGACGGCGTCGTCTGGCCCTTCTTCAGCACCGAGATCTGGCCGGTGCCGGTGGGGCCGCCGAAGAGCTCGGACACGTAGATCGTTCCGGCCGGGTCGACCGCGAGACCGGTCGCGGTCGTGAAGCCGCCGGCGACGAGCTTGACCTCGCCGGTCTTCTGGTTCACCTTGTACACGCTGCCGCGGGCGCCGAGCGTCGGGTCTTCCGGCCCGCCGGGAAGCGTCGTGACATAGAGCCAGCCGTCGGGGCCGATCTCGATGTCGGTGGGAACCGGCTCGGCCACGTACGGGAAGGCAGCGGCGCACGCCGGGATGCCCAACGGTGTCAGCTGTTCGGCCGTCACCGCCACCGGCGCCTGTGGGGGCAGCACGGCGACGGTCGACACCGTGCCGTTGTAGTTCACCCTCGTGATGGCGTTGGCTCCAGCATCCGCGATGAAGATGGCGTTGTTGAGGGCGAGCGACGCGTACGGGTGGATGTCGACGATGCCCGGGTACCAGGCGGGCGACGACATCGGCCCGGGCGGCGGGAACTGCGCGGCGCACTCGGCGGAGACGCCCTGGAATCCGTAGCTCTGAACCGCGTCGGGATTGGCGGATGACTCGTGCGCGAACAGATCGGCGACCGGGGTCGGCGTTCCGCCTGCCGCGGGAACCGACATCAGCGAGCCCGAGGTGTGGTCTTGCGCGATCTGCGCGTAGTAGACGACGTCGTCGCGCGAGCTCACCGCGGTGATCTCCTCGCCGGGAGCGCTCGCGAGCACGGTCGCCGTTCCGTCGCGGGCGACGCGGGTGAGCACGCCGGCGAAGTTCTGGCTGAGGTAGGCGACGCGCTGGCGGTCGATCTCGAGGCTGAGCGGGGTGACGAGGCCCGAGGTGATCGTGACCGGGTCGGTCGTCGCGGGCGGTGTTCCGGGGTGGCCGGTGGCGTAGGCGGGAGCCGCGATGGCGGCGGTGCAAGCGACGGCGACTACGGCGGCGCTCGCGAGCAGGGGTTTTTTCACGGGTAACTCCTTGTGACGTGGGAGTCGCTACCGGGGTGCGGCGCTCGGGGCCGCAGCGACCTGTTGACGGCAGCAGGTTAGTGCCGCGGGCCGGCGCCGGCCGCACCCCTTGACAGATGGTGAGGGGATTTCGGCGGCTACAGCGTCTTGATCAGCCCGCCGTCGATCAGGAAGTCGGCGCCCGTCACGTTGCCTGCCCGGTCGCTAGCGAGCAGCAGCACCAAGTCGGCGACCTCCTCGGGTTCGGTGAACCGCCCGGTCGAGAAGCCGCCCTGGTCGGCGATGATGTTGGCCTTGGCCGTGTCGAAGTCGACCCCGGTCGCCGCCGCCACCGTAGCGGCCACCCCGTGTTCGCCGAGCCAGAGCGGCGTCGCCACCGGTCCGGGGCTGATCGTGTTGAAGCGCAGCCCCTGCGCTCCGAACTCCTTCGAGAGCGCCTTCGACAGGTTCCACACCGCTGCCTTCGCCGCCGAGTAGTCGACGACGAAGGGGTCGGGCAGAAAAGCGTTGACCGATCCGATGGTCACCACGTTGCCGCCGCCGCGCTCGACGAGCAGCGGGATCGCCGCCCGGGTCGTGCGGATCGCCGCCATCAGGCTCAGGTTGAGCGTGCCCCACCAGTCGTCGTCGCTCACATCGAGAAAACCGGTGGTGCGGGGTGTCACCGCGCCGACGTTGTTCACCACGATGTCGAGCCCGCCGAAATGGGCGCTCTGGGCGACGAGCGACGCCGGTCCCTCGGGCGTCGACAGGTCGACGCTCACCGCAAACAGGCTCCCGGATGACTCGAGCTCCCGCAACTCGTCGGTGATCGTGCGCGCGCCCGCCACCACCCGCACGCCCTCGGCCACGAGCCCGCGGGCGACAGCGAGCCCGATTCCCTTGCTCGCGCCCGTGACGACGGCGACTTTGTCGGAGAGATGCAGATCCATGGGCGGCCTCCACTTCGTTGGGTGTGTCGATCATGGCCTCATATGCGCCGCCGCGCCACAAACCGCCCCTAGAGTGTGAGCATGATGGCCGCCGCAGCCCAGACCGCACGCACCCGACGCCCGGGAATCGACGCGTGAGCGCCGCCAGTTCGGCCGCATCCTCGATCGATCTCTCGAAGCGCGACCTGACGCTCGACATCGCGCGGGTCTTCTGCGTCGTGCTCGTCGTGGTGATCCACCTGCTGATGATCGGGGTCGGCTTCGACAGCGACGGCGTCCTCTCGGTCACGCGCCCGCTCGAAGAGCAGCCGTGGTTCGCGTACGCCACGTGGGCCGGCCAGATCATGCCGCTGTTCTTCGTGGTCGGCGGGTTCGCGAGCCTCACCGCGTGGCGCAGCCTCAACCGGCGCGGCGGCGGCGCGGCCCAGTATGTGCGCAACCGGGTGCTGCGGCTTGCGCAGCCCGCCCTGCCGCTCTTTCTGTTCTACGTCGTCGTCATCGGTGGCGCCCGCCTGCTCGGCGTCGACCCTCAGCTGCTCGACGTCGTGATCGTCGGCGCGGGGCTGCCGCTCTGGTTCCTCGCCGCGTACTCCCTCTGCCAGGCCTTCGTGCCGCTGATGGCCGGATGGCACGCCCGCGCCCCGAGGGCGACGCTCGCCGTGCTGTTGCTGGGAGCAATCCTCGTCGACACCCTGCGCTACTCGACGGGCATCACCGAGATCGGTCTCGCCAACCTGTTCTTCGTCTGGCTGCTGGTTCAGCAGATCGGCTTCTGGTACGCCGACGGCTGGTTCGCCGCCCGCGCCAACTGGCAGCTGGTGCTGATCGCCGTTGCGGCGTACGCGACGCTGTTCCCGTTCACGATGGTCGGGCCGTACAGCGACGACATGCTCACCAACCTCAACCCGCCGACGGTGCCGCTCGTCGCACTCGCCCTCGCGCAGGCGTGTGTGCTGCGCCTCATCCGGCCCGCTCTCGCGGCGCTGATGAACACGCACGCGGCCCGCGCCGTGGTCTTCGTGATCGGCACGCGGCTCATGACGATCTACCTCTGGCACCTGCCGCTGATCATCGCGCTCAGCGGCGTCGCGCTGCTGATCCCGGGGGCGAGCCCGCAACCGGGCAGCGAGGCGTGGTGGCTGACGCGTCCGGTGTTCTTCGTGATCGTGGCCGTCGCGCTGTTCGGGCTGTCGTTCCTCGTGGCTCGCTGGGAAGCGCCGCGCGAGGTCGGCGAGACCCCGCCCGGCGGCATCGTGGGCCTCGCGGCGGCACTCACATTCATCCCCGCCTTCTGCGTGATGCAGTGGTTCCTCGATTTGCCGCTCGCCGTGCTCGGGTCGGCCTGTCTCGGCGCCGCCGTGCTGCTGCTGGGCCGCTGGCCCAGCCGGGTGCGTGAGACGGTCGGGGCCTGACCCGTCTCGCTATTGCACACCAGCGCCCGGGTTGAAAAGATAAATCAGGAATAAAGCGCGCCTCGAAGTGGCTGCACTCTCAGACGCATGATTCCGCGTGAACGTATGCCGCGGCATCCGGGTACCGTCGCCCGCCCTCCACATCAGCCCTCTTTGCAGGACAGGACATCCTTTTGTCAGAAACAACCACCATCCCCTCGGCGACCGATCAGGCCGCCGCGACCGAAGAGAAGCGCATCGGCGCCCGTAACACGCTCGCCATCACGATCCTGCTGGTCTCGACCTTCGTCGTGATCCTCAACGAGACGATCATGAGCGTGGCCCTGCCGCACCTCATGGAAGACCTCGACATCACCGCGAGCGCGGCGCAGTGGCTCACCACCGCCTTCCTGCTCACGATGGCCGTGGTCATCCCGATCACCGGCTTCCTGCTGCAGCGCTTCACAACCCGCGGCATCTTCATCACCGCGATGACCGTCTTCAGCGTGGGCACCCTGATCGCCGCGATCGCCCCCGGGTTCGAGGTGCTGCTCGCCGCCCGCGTCGTGCAGGCCGTCGGAACCGCGATCATGATCCCGCTGCTCTTCACGACCGTGCTCACGCTCGTGCCCGAGCAGAACCGCGGACGCATCATGGGCAACATCTCGATCGTCATCTCGGTGGCGCCCGCCGTCGGGCCGACGATCTCCGGCCTGATCCTGAGCGTGCTCGACTGGCGCTGGATGTTCATCATCGTGCTGCCGATCGCCGTCATCGCCCTCATCCTCGGCGCGATGCGCATCCCGAACGTCTCCGAGACGCGCAAGACCCCCCTCGACGTGCTCTCCGTGATCCTCGCGGCGTTCGGCTTCGGCGGCGTCGTCTTCGGCCTCAGCAACCTGGGCACGGCCGTCGGCGGTATCGCCGCCGTCGAAGCGTGGGGACCGCTCGCTGTCGGCGTCGTGGCTCTCGCCCTGTTCATCCTGCGCCAGCTCAGCCTGCAGAAGAAGGACATCGCGCTGCTCGACCTGCGCACTTTCAAGACGAAGTCGTTCTCGATGTCGATCGGCCTCGTGATGATCAGCATGATCTCGCTGTTCGGAACGCTCATCCTGCTGCCGCTCTACACGCAGGACGTGCTCGGCCTCGACACCCTGACCACCGGACTGCTGCTGCTTCCCGGCGGCCTCGTGATGGGTCTGCTGGCGCCGTTCGTCGGCCGCCTCTACGACCGCAACGGGCCGACCGTGCTCGTGGTCGCCGGCTCGATCATCGTGAGCCTGGCGCTCTGGGGCATGACGATGCTCGGCGAGAACACCGAGATCTGGTGGGTGCTCGTGGCGCACGTCGGCCTCAGCATCGGCCTGGCCCTGCTGTTCACGCCGCTGTTCACCTCGGGTCTCGCCGGCCTCAAGCCCGCGATGTACTCGCACGGCAGCGCCATCCTCTCGACGGTGCAGCAGCTCGCCGGCGCCTCGGGCATCGCGCTCTTCATCACCGTACTGTCGGCCCATGCCGCCGTGCTCGGTGCGGATGGCGCCTCGGCGGTCACCGCGACCGCGGGCGGCATCCACTCGGCGTTCGTCTACGGCGCGATCATCTCGCTCGTCGCCATCCCGATCGCGTTCTTCATCCGCAAGCCGGCATCGAACGGCGCGGCCGCGCCGATGGGCCACTAGGCAAGCACCAACGCCGGTTGAGCAGGGCCGTCTTCGGCCCGTATCGAAACCCCGTCGAGGGTTTCGATACGGTCGCCAGAGCGACCTACTCAACCGGCGTTTGCGCGTTTAAGACAGGTCGACCCGACGCCCCAGCCCGAACTCCTCGGCCTCGTCGTCGGTCACCATCGCATACACGCCCGCGGGCACGCCCGGCAGGTCGGCAATGCGCGCAGCTACCGCGAGCAAGCGGTCTTCGGATGCCGCGTTGATGAGAAACACGTACACCTCGCCGAACTCGCCACCGTCGTCGTAGAGGGCGGCCTCGCCGCGCTCGTCGATCTCGGTGATGTAGTCCATGACCTCGTCGATCCACGGGAACGGGTCTTCGCCCTCCGGCAGCCCGATCAACGGGGTGAGCGGAACGTGGATCTCCACGACGGTGTTCGAAATCTCGGAAATGATGTCCTCCTGGGTACGGCTTCCAGCCTAGGGCGTTGTCCCGCTCGCCGAAGTGCCGCGCGCGAGCACGCCGGCGAGCCAGGCGTCGGCCTGCGCGCTGCCGCGCTCGAGCGTCGGCCCAAACTCCCGCACGAAACTCAGCGACTCGTCGCCCTGCATGGCCGCGAGCACGGCGTCGGCGTCGCCCGCGACGACCAGGTCGAAGATCGCCCGGTGGCGCGCCGCCCGCTGCACGAGCGACTCGTGCGCAGACCGGGCCCGGCGGTTGAGGTTCATGTAGCGCAGCAGCTGCAACGCCATCGACCGGTATGCGGCCTCGAGCCGCTCGTGGCCGGAGAGACCGACGAGGGCGAGGTGGAAACCGTAGCTGTCGTGCGTGGCGGAGTTTTCGCCGCCGTCGGCGACCGCGTTGCGCTCGAGCGTCTCGATCGCCGTGCGCAGCGCGCTCAGTCGTGCTTCGGAGTGGGCCGGCACGCCCATTCTTACGGCCATCTCTTCGAGCGAGTCGCGCAGGGTGACGATCTCGTAGACATCCTGAAGCCCGAGCGGGGCGACGACCGCGCCGCTGCGGGCGGTCTGCTTGATCAGCCCCTCGTTCTCGAGTACCTGCATCGCTTCGCGCAGCGGCGGGCGGCTCACCCCGAGGCGCTCGGCGAGACGCGTCTCGACCATGCGGTCGCCGGGGGCGAGGTCTCCCGACACGATCAGCGCACGCAGGGTCTCGGCGGCGAACACGGCCATGCTCGCCGGGGCGCCGATGCGTTTGCCGACGGTGGAATGCGCGTACGTTTCGGTCATCGGCGACTCTCGTCTATCAGTGGGCAGCGGTCGGGGCGGCGCGGGCGATCGGTACAACGATAGGGCGGCCGGTGCGTCCATCGACGATCACCTCGCACTCGAGATCGAATACGTCGCGCAGGGTCGACGTCGTCACGACCTCGCGCGGCGTGCCGTCGGCGACCACCCGGCCGTCGCGCACGGCGACGAGCCGGTCGGCGTATCGCGCGGCCATACTCAGGTCGTGCAGCACCATCACGATCGTGATCGCCTGCTCGCGGTGCAGCCGGTGCACGAGTTCGAGAACGTCGAGCTGGTGCACCACGTCGAGGAACGTCGTCGGCTCGTCGAGCAGCAGGATCGAGGTGCCCTGCGCGAGCACCATCGCGATCCAGGCGCGCTGACGCTGGCCGCCCGAGAGCGAGTCGAGCTGGCGGTCGGCGAGCTCGCTGATGCCGGTGCGCGCGAGACAGTCGGCGACCACGGCCTCGTCGGCGCTCGACCACTGGTCGTACCAGCGGCGGTGCGGATCGCGGCCGCGTGAGACGAGGTCGGCGACCGTCATGCCGTCGGGCGCCTGTGGCGACTGGGGCAGGATGCCGAGGGTGCGCGCGACGTCGCGGGTCGGCAGCCGGGCGATCGATTCTCCGTCGAGCAGCACGACGCCGTCGTCGGGGGTGGCGAGGCGCCCCATCGCGCGCAGCAACGTCGACTTGCCGCATCCATTCGGTCCGATGATGGCCGTGATCGAGCCCGGTTCGAGAGCCAGGTCGACATTCGAGACCGCGGATGTCGCGCCGAAACGCACGCTCACGTCGCGGGCTTCGAGCGCTGGGGTTGTGGGTGGAGTGGTCATCGGCGCGCCTCCCGGCGAGTTCTCACGAGCAGCCAGAGCAGGAAGGGTGCTCCGACGAGGGCGGTGATGGCGCCCACCGGTATCTGGATCGGGGCGAGCGCGGTGCGCGCCACGAGATCGCTCGCCACGACGAGCAAAGCCCCGAGGGCGCCCGACGCGAAGACGGGCGGGCGGGATGCTCCGCTGGCGAGCCGGGCGAGGTGCGGGCAGACCAGCGCGACGAACGCTATGGGGCCGGCCGCCGCCGTCGTGACCGACGCGAGGATAACGGCGATGGCGAGCAGCGCGCCGTTGGTGCGCAGCAGCGAGACGCCGAGACCGCGCGCGACATCGTTGCCGAGATCGATGGTGCCGAGCCGCGTCGACAGGGGCACGAGCAGCGGCACGCACACCGCGACGACCACGAGCAGCGACCAGAGCTCGCCCCACGACCGGCCGTTGAGGCTGCCGGTGAGCCAGACGTTGGCGCGGGCGGCGTCGTCGATGCTCGCCGCCGTCATCATCCACGAGACGAGACCGCCGAGCAGCGCCGAGACGCCGACCCCGACGAGGATCGGCTGCAAGCCGGAGGTGCCGGCCCGCCGCACGATCACCAGCACGAGCAGGGCGGCGAGCAGCCCGCCGATGAGCGCGCCCGCCGGCACGCCGACGGTCTCGAGCAGGCCGGCGACGGTTCCGCTCGAACCGCCCAGCACGATGACCGCGACCGCACCGACGCTCGCGCCCGCGGTGACGCCGAGC
>Ga0247811_1000468_pt1 | contig 12437 bp, 10 predicted proteins | sample UWRJL134311R1_FD_189018 | JGI IMG/M metagenome (GOLD analysis project Ga0247811, IMG submission 189018) | Plant litter microbial communities from Arlington Agricultural Research Station in Wisconsin, United States - UWRJ-L134-311R-1 | ecosystem: Environmental > Terrestrial > Plant litter >...
GATCGGTTCGTGGCGTGCATGTAGCGGTGGCGGAGGCCGGGGCCTCGGATAAGGCCTACCGCGCGGTGGTGGGCGTCAGTTCCAGAAGCCGGCGTGACTCGCCGCGGCCTCGTCGACGAGGGCGGGGCCGCGCACGGCGATCGCCCGGGTGCCGGAGTTCAGCACGAGCTCGCTCGACAGCGACATCGTCGGGTTCTCGTCGTGGTCGCCGGTGATCGTCGCCAGATCTGCCTCTGTCATCGCGAACACCATCGTGCCGATGCCCGACCAGTAGATCGCGCCCGAGCACATCGCGCACGGTTCGCAGCTCGTGTAGAGCGTGAACTCCCCCAGGGCGGCGGGGCCGAACTGCTTCCACGCCGCGCGCACGAGGTTCGTCTCGGCGTGGCCGGTGCAGTCGTTCTCGGTGTTCACGGTGTTCTGTGCGCTCAGAACGACCTCGCCTGCCGCGTCGGCGAGCACGGCCCCGAAGGGATGGTTGCCGTTCGCGACGGCCGTGTTGGCGACGTCGATCGCGTCGCGCAGGCGGGAACGGTCGAGGTCGCTGATCCGCGGGTCATCGGGGTTCGCGGATGCCACGGGGCCGTCGCGCGGCGTGGGTGGGGTCATCCGCGGCGCGCGCCGCGCGTGACGAGAGCCGCGAGGCCCGCGACGGCCACGGCGATGCCGATCTTGCTGACCAGCGGGTTCTTGCGGTAGAAATCGCCCGCCTTCTCGATGGCGGCGCTGACCGTGTCGTTGCCGAGAACGGTGCCGGCAGTCTCGGCGACCTTTTCGGCGGCGGTCTGGGCGGTGTCGATGATGCGTTCGTTTGCCACTGTGGATTCCTAACGTCGGGCGCTGGTCGCGATTTCGACCGTACCACCGCGCGGCTCCGCTTCAGGGATCGATCAACCGCCGGACTGCAAAATGAAGTGGGTACGCGCGAGCACGTCGAGTTGGGCCGGGTTGTAGAGAGCCACGAGGGCTTCGCCGACAAGGTTCTCGGTGGCCTGTTGCCCGCCGGCAGCGTGCGCCGCGGGCGCATCCATCCAGGGGTACCGCGCGGTGAGTTCGCGCACGTACGGCGCGTACCGTTGCGCCAGTTGTTGGCGCTCGAGTTCGGTCGCGTCGGGGGAGAGCGCATCGAACTCGGTGTCGATCGGCTGGCGGTTCGCGTCGTCGGACATCTCGCGCAGGTCGTCCATAACCGTCGACGAGAAGACCCGCGAATAGATGAGCAGCATCGCCCGGTCTGCCTCGCTGATCTCCGCGGAGCCCGCGCCGAACCCCGCCGGCAGATCCGTCGGCGTCTGGTGGCGCAGGATGAGCGCGAGCTCGGCCCTTAGCCGCTGCAGTCGCTCGATGCTCGAGGCGAGCTCGGCATCGATGACCCGCAGCGCCTCGTCGGGCCGGGTATTCGGCTCCGTCATGGTCGCGATCTGGGCCAGCGGAACGCCCAGGTCGCTCAGTCTCTTGATCCGCAGAACACGCAGGAGGTGCGTCACTCCGTACTGCTTGTATCCGTTAGGCGCACGCTCCGGATCATCCAGCAGCCCGATCTGGTGATAGTGCCGCACCGTTTTCACGGTCGTCCCGCTCAGTGCGGCCAGCTGGCTGGTGCTCCACGGCATGCGCTGATCCCTCTCGCTCGCGGCGGCCGCGAGTGCGACCTGTTCCCAGTCAAGACCATGCCCCTGGGGCAGGGTCAATCGATTCTGTGAAACGGGATTCGCGCTTGACCCTGCCCCAAGGGCATGGCCTGTAGTGGGGGAATCACCCGAACAACTACAGGAATGAGTCCTCATGAGCGACACCCCCATCGGCAATCTGATTGCCGGCTTTCAAGAACAGGTCGGCCAGGTACCCGACCTGTTGCAACCCGTGATCGTCGCGGCGGCGGGCGCCGTTCCCTTCGTCGAGGGCGAGGGCGGCGCGATCGTCGGAGTCGCCGGCGGACTGCACCCGGTCGTCGCCGGACTCGCGGCCGCGGTCGGCAACCTGCTCTGCGTCACCCTCATCGTGCTGCTCGGCGCTCGCGCCCGCAGCGCCGTCGTGGGCCGGTCGACGCGGATCGCGGTGGAGAAGCCGCCGTCGAAGGGCCGCCAGAAGTTCGACCGCTGGTTCGTGAAGTTCGGTGTTCCCGGCGCGAGCCTGTTGGGTCCGCTCGCGATACCGACCCACTTCACCGCTGCCACCTTTGTGGCTTCCGGCGTTCCGAAGGGGCGGATACTGCTCTGGCAGGCGATCGCGATCGTCGTCTGGACGACGTTGGCCACAGCATCCGTCACCGGGGCGATCGCTATTGCGACCTGAGTCGCGAGGCGACCGGCGCCCGGTGCACCACGGCACACACAATTGGCGAGAAGATTGACAGTGTGAAGATCCTCTCTATTCAGTCGGCTGTCGCCTACGGGCACGTCGGCAACTCGGCCGCCGTCTTTCCCCTGCAGCGCATCGGTGTGGAGGTGCTTCCCGTCATGACGGTGAACTTCTCCAACCACACCGGTTACGGCGCGTGGCGCGGCTCGCTCATCTCCCCCGAGGAGGTGCACGACGTGATCCTCGGCATCGAGGAGCGCGGCATCCTCTCGCAAATCGACGTGGTGCTCTCCGGCTATCAGGGCGGTACCGGCATCGGCGGGGTCATCGTCGACGCGGTGAACCGGGTGAAGCAGGCCAACCCCTCGGCCATCTACGCGTGCGACCCGGTGATGGGAAACGCGAAATCCGGATGCTTCGTGGCGCCCGAGATCCCCGAGCTGCTGCGCGACCGCGTGGTGCCGGCCGCAGACATCATCACCCCGAACCAGTTCGAACTCGGCTATCTCACCGGCACCGAGCCGCTGAGCCTCGAGTCGACGCTCGAATCCGTCGATCTCGCCCGCGCGATGGGGCCGTCGACCGTGCTCGTGACGAGCGTGGAACGCCCCGACCGTGAGGCCGGCACCGTCGAGATGCTCGCGGTCGACGACGCCGGGGCGTGGATCGTGCGCACTCCGCACCTGCCGTTCAAGGCCAACGGCTCGGGAGATGTGACGGCGGCGCTGTTCTCGGCCCACTACCGGGCGGCGGGTGACGCCGCGGTGGCGCTCGAGCGCACCGCGTCGAGCGTCTTCGACCTGATCGAACTCACCTACCAGTCGGGCGACCGTGAACTGCAGCTCGTGCAGGCGCAGGAGACCTACGCGAACCCCCGCCTACAGTTCAGCGCCGAGCGGGTGCGCTGAGACGAGTGCGCCGTCGGCCAGGGTCACGGTGTGGTCGGCCATCGCCTGCAGGGTGAGATCGTGGGTGGAGATGATCGCGGTCATGCCCTCCGAGCGCACCACCGACTGCAACAACTCCATGATGCTCGCGCCGCTGTCGGCGTCGAGCTGGCCGGTCGGCTCGTCGGCGATGAGCAGCCGGGGCGAGTTGGCCAGCGCCCGGGCGATCGCGACGCGCTGCTGCTGCCCGCCCGACAGCTCTCCCGGGCGCTGGGCCGCCTGCGCGCCGAGGCCGACGAGCTCGAGCAGGTGCGCGACCCGCTCGACGCGGGCCTTGGGCGCCAGTTTGCGCAGGCGCAGCGGCAGACCGACGTTCTCGGCCGCCGACAGCATCGGCAGCAGGCCGAAGGTCTGGAACACGAATGCGAGCCGGTCGCGCCGCAGGGCGGTGCGTGCCCGCTCGTCGAGCGCAGTCACCTCGATGTCGTCGACGAACACGGTTCCGGCGGTCGGCTCGTCGAGCCCGCCGACACAGTTGAGCAGGGTCGTCTTGCCCGAACCCGACCGGCCGACAAGCGCGGCGATCGTGCCGCGCGGAATGCTGAACGACACATCGCGCAGCGCGTGCACGTCTCCCCCGGCCGAGCCATAAGTGCGGCTGAGGCCGTTCACCACGACCATCGGTGTTGACGCGTCGCTCATTTCGCCTCCTCGTCACGGGCTCGGTCGGGCCAGACGCCCACGTGGTCCGACTCGAGGTCGAGCCGCACGCGGCTGCGCAGCCCGAGCGCAGCGCGGTAGTCGGCGGGCAACTGCAGACGGCCCGCGCGGTCGAGCATGGCGTACTCCTCGGCGATGACCGCCGAGCCGCCCCACTCGTCGAACTCGGTACGCCGCAGCACCTCCGACGAGGTGCGGCCGTCGCGGATCGCCACGGTGCGTTGCACCTGCCCCGAGACATCCGGATCGTGCGTCACGATCACCACCGTCGTGCCGAAACTGTCGTTCGCGGTGCGCAGCGCCGCGAACACGTCGGCGCCGGTGGCCGTGTCGAGCTCCCCCGTCGGCTCGTCGGCGAACAGCACCAGCGGCCGGTTCGCCAACGAGACCGCGATGGCGACCCGCTGCTGTTCGCCGCCCGAGAGTTCGCCCGGCCGACGGTTGGCCTTCGCGCCCATGCCCATGGCGTCGAGCAGTTCGGCGGTGCGGCGACTGCGCGCCCGCGATCGCACCCCCGCGAACGACATCGGCAGGGCGACGTTTTCGGCGGCCGAGAGGTAGGGGAGCAGGTTGCGCGACGTCTGCTGCCAGATGAAACCGACGACGGATCGGCGGTAGGCGAGACGGTCGGCCGCCGTCATCCGCAACAGGTCCCAGTCGCCCACGCGGGCGCGACCGGCGGTCGGAACGTCGAGTCCCGAGAGCACGTTGAGCAGCGTCGATTTTCCCGAACCGGATGCCCCGACGATGGCGACCATCTCGCCGCGGTCGACCAGCAGGTCGAGCCCCTGCAGTGCCTGCACCTCGATCTGCTCGACCTGATAGATGCGCACCACGTTGTCGCAGACGATGAGCGCGTTCGCGCCGAATTCCGATGGCGTCATGCTGTCTCTCCCACTCTCAGTACTTCTCCCGGCCGGTCGCGCCGGTGGGCCACGATGTCGACCGCGATCGCGGCCACGGCCAATGCCAGGCAGCCGGCGATGATTGCGACGATGGTCACGGGGTCGAGGTGCAGCGCCGGCTCCGTGACACCGCCCGCGAGAATGCGCAGGCCCAGCGCCGGACCCACGACGATCAGAATCCCCGCCCCGGCGGCCGCGCCGCCGACGAGCGCCGCGACGACGAGGGGTGCCAGCTCGGCCAGGGCCAGCACCCAGCCGAAACCGCGTGGCACGCCCAAGGTCCGCAGCAGCGAGAGCGACCGCGACCGCGAGCGGCCGCCCGCGGCCACCGTCGTCACGAGTGCGAGCGCCGCGAGCAGCGCCACGGCCGCGACCGCGAGCCGTGTCATCCGGTCGACTCCTTGCACCAGCGGCTGGTCGCGTCGCTCGTCGAGCCAGTCGACGCGCGTGATCACCTCGGTCGCGCCGTCGACGTCGCGCGCGGCCCCTGCCGCGCCCGCGCCCATCACGAGCAGCGTGTCCGCCGCCGGCGGTTTCGCCATCCGTGCGCCGAGCGCGTCGAGGTCGGCGTACACGAACGGGTCGGCGAGGTAACCGTCGGGGCCGCCGTCGACCGTCGCGACGACGCGAAGGGGGATGCGCTCGTCGTCGATCACCAGAACTGCGTTGTCGACGTCGACACGGGACGCGAGCCGCCTGTCGACGATCACGGCGACGGCTTCGCCGGTATCGGATGCGGCAAGAGATGCGAGAGCCGCGGCGTCGGGCGCGGCGCCCGCCGGCAACAGGGCAGCCACCGCCGCGAACCTTTCGTCGACCGAGATCACGGTGGCGGGTGCGGATGCCGCGCCGCTGTCGACCTCGACACTGCTGCGCGACAGCAGCGCGCTGGCCGCGTCGACGCCGGGGGCGGCACGCACCGCGTCGGCTACGCCCGCGCCGATGTCGCCCTCCACCCGGGCGTCGGCGCCGACCCGCTCCCACGACGCGTCGACCTGGCCCTCGCGTACGGTCTGCACGATGAGCGATCCGCCGACGACCAGCGCCGCGCAGAGGGTGAGGGCGAGCAGGGGCAGCACGGCGACCGACCGCTCGGCGTGGGCCGCGCCCAGCAGTCCCACCGCACCGCGCGCGCGGCGGGCGAGCGCCACGGCGCCGCGCACCGCGAGCGGTTGCAGCCGCAGAACCAGCACGGTGACCGCGACGGCAAGCAGCACGGGCGCAGCCGCCAGCAGGGGGTCGGTGCCGTCCGTGCGAGCCTCGACCAGACCGCGGCTGCGCACCGACGCGAGCGCGGCGGCCGCGACCAAAACGACGGCGACTTCGAGCACGATGCGGCGAGCGCGCGCCTTGCCCGCGATCAGCTGCCGGTCGCGCCGGTTCGCGGGCTGCCGTCGCCCTCTCCACGCCGATCGGGCCACGAACACCGCCTGCACCGGGGGCGCGACGACCGCGACCGCACAGACCACCACGAGCGGCCACGGATCGGGTATCCCGCCCGGAACGAACAGGTGGGCCAGCGCGGCACCCGCCCCGATACCGACGAGGGCGAGCACCGTCGACTCGGCGATCCCCCGCACGACGACCGAACCCGACGACGCACCGCGGGCGCGTTCGAGACTCAGGTCGGCAGAGCGCCGACGCACCAGCAGCCCGCCGATGAGCAGGAGGACGGCTGCCACCGTTGCGAACAGGCCGGCGATCATCAGCGACATCTGCGCGACCGCTGCCGCGGCGCGATCGCCGTACGCGCGCATCGCGTCGGGAAAGTCGGTGCGGGCGTCGACCGACACCCCCGAGCCCGCCGACAGCGACGACGCGTTGGCCTCGAGCACGTCGGTTTCGGCCACGATCTCGTCGACGAGCGCGGCGGTGAACAGGTGCGCACGCAACGGCACCCGGATCGAGGCGTTCAACGGATCGAGGAAGAGCGGCCGGATCGTCTCGATGCCCGTCGCGGAAGTGAGGAGCACGAGCTCGGCGGTGCTCCCGCCGGCCTGCGAGTCCTTCAGCTCGGGCGCCCACATCGTCGGCAGGTCGCACCACTCCGCGGCGCACCGGGTCGCCGATGCGGGCTCCGCGGATGCCACGATCCCCACCACGCGCGCCGTGACCGTGGTCGGCGTGCCGTCGGCCGCGGCAGTGGGGGCCGTGGCCGAGAGCACCGTGCCGATGTCGAGCGACGCGACATCCGCCGCTTCGCTCGAGACGGCGACCTCGACCTCGGTACCGCCTGTCGACGTCGCGGGCAGCCGTCCGGCGACCAGTGCGAGGCCGCGCTGCTGGTCGGGGCCGAGCAGGCCGAAGTGAGCCTCCACCCGCACGACGGCGCCGTCTACCCGGGTCATCCGGATGTCGGGACTCTGCACCGATGTCGTCGGGTCTCCGGCCACGCGGGCGAGCGCGGCGGGCAGGTTTTCCGGCAGCAGGCCGGCGAGCTCGTCGACCTGGGCCAGCGAGACGTACTCGGGCGACATCGCGGTGTCGCCGACCTGAGCGCGCATGATCAGGTCCGCCGCGGAGCCCACCTCGGCGACCGCGTCGCGCGCGCCCCGGTCGACGGTGTCGAGCACGAGCCGCGGGATGGCGAGAGCGAGCAGCGCGGCCAGGCAGAGCAGGGCGATCCAGCCGACGAGCAGGGGCGCATCGCGTCGCGCACGCCGACGGGCGAGCAGGAGGGTCGCGCCCGTGAGCGACCGCAAGCGTGTAGCCCAGCGGGCGCGCGCCGACGGAGTGCGTCGGCGGCGGTTGGTCGGCGGTATGGTCACGGCTGCACCCCCTCGCGCAACAGCGCCGCGGGTTCGGTGAACCGCTGCGCGCGGGCGACGAGCGAGACGACGAGAGCGAGAACAACGACGACCTCGGCGAGCAGCAGTGCGATTCCGACGACGGGAACATCTACAACGACCGAGGGCACGGTCGGCGTCCCCGTCGGCGACACCGCTACGAGCGGCCCGACGAGGAAGGCGAGCAGCACCCCGATCGAGATACCGAACACCGCGCCGAGCACCGACATCAGCAGCGATTCCGTGGCGACGAGTCCGACGAGGCGGCGGCGCGAATAGCCGATCGCGCGCAACTGGGCGAGTTCGAGCCGACGTGAGCGCAGCCCGGCGGCGCTGTGCACACCGAAGCCCACGGCCGCGAGCAGTGTGCTCGCCGCGATCGCCACCCAGAGCGCCGCCTGGGTCGCCACGCGCAACGGCGACTGCTGCAGCCGCTCGGCGAGCCGTGTTGTGCTCACCGCGACGGCGTCGTCGGGCAGCTCGGCGAGGTACGCGTCGACGTCGCCCGGCGGCACGTCGACCCACCATTCGTCGACCAGCGGCCCGGTCGCACCGGTCTCGACGAGCGACCGCGCGAGCCGGGTCTGATCGACGACCACGACGGCCGCGGCGGCCGCACCGAGGGCCGGGGCCGGTCCCGCGAGGTCGTCGGTGCGAGCCGCACCGGGCACGAGGGGAGCGACGGCGACGACGTGGATCGACGTGGGCGTGCCGCCCGTGCGCACGTCGAAATCGGCACCGACCGGCGCCCCCAGCCGGTCGGCGAGCGAGGCCCCGACCACGGCGGGCACCGGGGCGTTCGGGCGCCAGCCGACGATGGAGTAGCTGACCGACTGGCTGCTCAGGTCCATCGGTATCACGACGCCGAGGCGCAGCTGCCAACCGGCCGGCACGTCGTCGGTCGGCGGCAGGCTCGCGGCGCGCGTCGACGACGATCCGAACCACTCGTCGTCGGCTCCGGGCACGAGCGCGACGGGTTGCCCGCCCGCCGTGAGTCCCGCGAGGTCGGCGACGAGTACGTCGGCGGGCTGCGGCGACCGCTCCACCGGGGCGTCGTCGTCGCTCGTGTCGACGAACTTCGCCTGCAGCCCGGCGAACCGCAGACCGGCGCGCGGGGTGTCGGCGGCGAATTCCGCGCTCACCCCGTGCGGCGCTCCGTCGCCGTCCACACGGCCGAGCGGCAGCAGGGCGAGGTGGCCGTCGGCGTCCTCGATGACCGCGGTCAGCTCCGCGGCCACCGCGTCGAGCGGATCGGCGGGGTCGCCGATGCGCACCGTCGCCGCGAGACCCGAGGCGCCGTCGGGCAGGTCGATCGCCGTAGCCGGGGTGGTGCTGCCGGCGAATCCGTCGACGATCGTGTCTCCACCGATTTCGCCCAGCCGTCCCGCGGCGAGGAGCTCGCGGGCAGTGGACGTGAGGGCGAGCACACTCACCCCGCCGCCGCTGTCGGAGGAGTCGCCGCCGAGACCGCCGATAAGCAGCGGGCGACGCATGACGGGCTCCCCGGCCGTGCCGTCCGGCGCGGCGGGTACGCTGTCGGTCACCGCGCGCGAGGCTGTGACGCGAACCGCAGGACCGACCGCGAATCCCGCCTGGTCGACCTGCGACTGTTTCCAGGTGGTGAGGAAGCTCAGCCCGAACGTGCCGACCGCGAGCGTCAGACTCAGCAGCAGCACGGCGGCCGTCGCGCGCTGCGAACGCCGTCCGATCTCCCAGGACGCGAGGGCGACGGTCGCGCCACGCGCGCCCGAGCCCACCCGTTCGAGCAGCCGGGATGCCGCGGGGATGAGCCGCACACACACGAGCGCCATCGCGATCAACACGATCGCCGGGCCGGCGACCAGCACCGGATCGACCGCCAACGACGCCGACTCCTGCACTGGCGTGCGGTACGACTGCAACTGCCAGTAGGCGAGACCGGCGAGCACGACCAGCGCTACATCGATGCCCGAACGGGCGATACCGGATGCCGTACGCTGCCGCCCTGCGGCCTGGGTGGCTTCGACGAACGAGAGGTCCGCCCTGGCGAGCGGCGCGAGCAGTACGACCACGAAGATCGCCGCGATCGCCGCCGCCAGCAGCCAGGTGACCGGCGGCAGTCCGGCGTCCGCGGGCATACCCGCCGCCACCATCGGGCCCTGCGCCGCGAGCACCCGGTAGACGAGGGAGGCGAGCGGCGGAGTGACGGCCGCCGTCGCGACGCCGACGACCGCCGCTTCGACCGCCGCCAGGGCCAGGATGTTGCGTCGCGATGCACCACGGGCGCGCATAAGCTGGCGTTCCCCGGCGCGCGAGTCGCTGAACAGCCGCGCGAGTTGCGCCATCGCCGCCACCGCCAGCACGACGAGCAGCAGGCTCACCACCACCACGGTCGACCGGGTGACGGTGAGGCCGGCGGCGACCGCGCTCACCACGGTCGCCGCATCCGTCTCGACGAAGATCGCACCGGACATGCCGTTCGAGCGGTACGGAATGTCGACGTCGGCGGTCTGCAGCCGGTCGAGCAGTGGTTGCACCTGTGCCACCGTCGTGCGCGAGAAGTCGGGGGTGAAGCGCAGGTCGGCGAACGCCACGGGGATGTCTGCGGCCGCGAGCCCGCCCTGGGCCGCGACGAGCGGACCGAAGGCCACGGTGGGATTGTAGAAACTGCTCGACGGGTCGGGGAAGGCCGGGTCGTAGCCACGCGCCGCCAGTCGGTCGAAGCCCCAGAAATCGTCGTCCGGATGCAGCGGCTCGTACACTCCCGTGACGGTGGCCGTGACATCCGCCCCACCCGACTCGGCCACGAGCGTGTCGCCCACCGCGACGTCGAGCGCCCGCGCGGCGGCGGCAGGGATCGCGACCGACACCCCCGGGCCCGCGGCGTCGGCCGGCGTCGGCCAGTCGCCGGCGACGAGATCGGCCGCGCCTGCGATGCCGTCGAACTCGCCGAAGTAGGCGAGCGTCGGCAGCGGTCCGTCGGGTGCGGCGCCGGCCAGCGTGGTTACGGGCGCGAATCCCGACATCGCCATGCCGGTCGACGTGGTCGTGGCGGCGGGAGCGAACACGCTGTCGACCGCCTCGGTGACGATCGCCCGGCCGTCGGCCAGATCGATGGTCGGATCGAGCAGCCGCACCTCCAGCCCGCTCTGCTGGGCCGGCACCGCGGCGAGCGCTCCGCGAACCCCGCCCTGCTCGGTGGCAGAGACGAGCAGGCTCAGCGAGGTGACGAGCACGTTGGCCAGCACGGCCACCGCGACGACGCCGAGCAGGAGGCGCCACTGGGCGCGGGTGCGGCTGAGGGTCGTGCGCAGAAGCCACGAGCCGCTTCGCGGCGGGCGGGCGCGCGGCCGCCTACCGCTCGGCGCGATCCGTCGTCCCTCGTGTCTCACGTCGGTCGATCTCCGTCATCCTTGACCCGGCCTCAGCAATGTGGCCAGAGCACACATTACAGCGAGCGGGCCCCGCAGGGCGGAGGTCGGGTATCCCGGTGCGGTCGCGCGTCCGACCCGCCCCGAAACCGGTGGCGGGCCAGACGCCGTCGAGCTACTGAGCGGGGGTCTCGCCGGTCGCGACGATGGTCGCGCGGGCGAGGATGTGCGACGCGATGGTGAAGCCGAGGAACGCGGGTGTGCCTTCGGCCGGCACGCCGATGTCTTCTACGTCCAGGGCGTGCACGGTGATGAAGTAGCGGTGCGCGCCGTGTCCGGCGGGCGGAGCCGCGCCGATGAACCGAGCGGCTCCCGCGTCGCCGGCCAGCTGGTAGGCGGCTTCGGGGAGACCCGATGCGGTGTCGTCGCCGGCGCCCTCGGGCAGCTCGGTGACGGATGCGGGGATGTTCGCGACGGCCCAGTGCCAGAAGCCCGACATCGTCGGGGCGTCGGGGTCGTAGACGGTGACGGCGTAGCTCTTCGTGCCCTCGGGCGCACCGCTCCAGGTCAGCTGCGGCGAGACATCCTTGCCGCCCGGAACGCCGAAGGCGCCGGAGTACTGCTCTGCGGCCCACGGCTGGCCGTCGGCGACGGTGCTGCTGGTCACGGTGAAGCTCGGCACCTCGGGCAGGCGCTCGAACGGGTTGTTGGCAGTCATAGGGATTCCTTTCAGCCGCGGCGCCACTCGGCCCCGCAGATCGATCACATTACTTCAGCGAGTTCACGACCACCGCGGCCGCACGGGCGACGAGCGCGTCGTCGCGGGTCGCGTCGGGCGAGTCGCGGGTGGACATGATCGCCAGGACGATCGGCGCAGCATCCGGGGGCCAGACGATCGCGATGTTGTTGCGAACGCCGTACCCGCCGCTGCCAGATTTGTCGGCGACTACCCAGTCGGCCGGAACGCCCGCGTGGATCAGGGTCGCGCCGGTCGCGTTGCCCGTCATCCAGTCGACGAGCACGGCCCTCTTCTCGGCCGAGAGCGCGTCGCCCAGAGCGAACTCGCGCAGGTCGGTGGCGAAGGCGCGTGGCGACGTGGTGTCGCGCGGGTCGCCGGGAACGGCCTCGTTGAGATCGCCCTCCCGACGCACCGCCTGCGTCACGTCGTCGCCGATCGCGGTGAGCGCCGCGGTGAAGCCGGCCGGGCCGTCGAGTTCGTCGAGCAACAGGTTTCCGGCCGTGTTGTCGCTGAACCGCACCGCCGCCTCGGCGATAGCGCCGAGCGTCATGCCCTCGGCGACGTGCAGTTCGGTGACGGGCGAGTAGGTGACGAGGTCGGCGCTCGAGTAGGTCACGACCCGGTCGAGGTCGCTCGTCTGCAGCACGGCGGCCGCGGCGAGCGCCTTGAACGTCGACGCGTAGGCGAAGCGTTCGTCGGCGCGGTAGGCGATCTCGCGGCCCGTGCCGGTGTCGATCGCGTAGACGCCG
>Ga0247811_1000469_pt1 | contig 12364 bp, 15 predicted proteins | sample UWRJL134311R1_FD_189018 | JGI IMG/M metagenome (GOLD analysis project Ga0247811, IMG submission 189018) | Plant litter microbial communities from Arlington Agricultural Research Station in Wisconsin, United States - UWRJ-L134-311R-1 | ecosystem: Environmental > Terrestrial > Plant litter >...
CGACACGTGACGGTCGGGCGTAATACTCGCCTGCGCCGAGCCCAGACCTAGCCCTTCACCCACACCGAGACATGCGAGGTGCTCTCCTCGGTGAACGGGGCGCGCGACCAGTCGGCCCAGCGCTCCGTGCGCCGCAGGCCGGCGTGCGCCGCCATCAGGTCGAGCTCACTCGGCCAGACGTAGCGGTGCAGCGACTGCGAGTATTTCGCCCGCCCCTCGAAGAAGTCGTAGTGGTGCGACACCAGCTGCTGTTCGACGGTGTCGATCTCGTCGATTCCGACGTGCTCTGGCGACACGTCGAACGGCTTGAAGTTGTCGCCCGCAGTCAGCCGCCGCAGCAGCGGCACGAAGGTCTCGACAACGAATGAGCCCTTAGTTCCCAGATGGCGCGCGGCATTCTCGAAGCACGCCGCCTGCTGGTCTTGTGCGAGCAGGTTGGTGATCGTGTTGAAAACGAGATAGACGAGTGCGAATTCGCCGGGGAGCCGGGTCGTCGCCATGTCGCCGATGACTACGTCGAGCCCCGAGCCGCCCGGTTTGCGTCGCAGCTCGGCGACCATCGCTTCGGAGAGTTCGATGCCGTGCACCTCCGCGCCCGCAGCGGTCAACGGCAGGGCTACGCGCCCGGTGCCGATCGCGAACTCGGCGACCCTGCCGCCTGCGGCGTGCTCGAGCAGGAAGTCGACGGTCGGCCCGATCACGTCGGGCGCCGACATCTCCGCGGTGGCGCGATCGTAGTCGTGGGCGACGTCGGCGCCCCACACACGGGCGTCGAGGTTGTCGAACAAGCGGGTCATGCGCCAGACACTACGAGCCCCGCGCCCCATCGACAAGCGGGTTGCTAGCTCTGGCGCGCGGCCTCCTCGACCAGGTCGACCGCCGCAGCGACACCGCCGCCCCACGGTGCGCCGTGCCCGGGCAGCACCCACGTGGCGCCGGTGGGAAGAAGGGCTCGCAGCGAAGCGATCGCCTGCTGCGGTTCATCCGTGAAGGGAGCCGGCTGCGGTCCCTTCTTCGCGGTCAGCACGTGTCGGGTGGTCATGCCGTCACCGACAAAGACGGCGTCGACGAGCGGCACGTAGACCGCGATGCTGCCTTCGGAGTGGCCGGGCAGGCCGATGATCTGCGGCGCACCCGGCAGGTCGAGCGTCTCGCCCGGGTGCGCCTCGACGACCTCGGTCAGGTAGTTGTTGCGCAGACCGTTTTTGCGCAGGGTGTAGGCGATAAAGCTGACCAGGCCGACCGGGTTCATCTTCTGCTTGCCCATGGCGCCCTTGGCCTTGCCCTTCGCCCGATCGGCGTCGGCGGCGTGCACGTAGACGGGCACGCCGTGCTCGCGGCGCAGGCGCTCGGCGAAGCCGATGTGATCGGAGTCGCCGTGGGTGAGGATGACGCCCCTGATGTCGTCGAGGCTGCGGCCCATGTCGGCCAGTTCGGCGACCAGGTCGTTCCAGTGGCCCGGGAGGCCGGCGTCGATGATGGTGATGCCCTCGGCGGTGTCGACGAGGTAGACGGCGACGATGTCGTTGCCGATGCGGTGGAGTGATTCGCTGAGCTTCATGATAGCTATGGTACATAGCCATCATGGCTATGGTCAATAGCTATACTGGATTTATGCCCACGCCAGATAGAACGTCTCTCGACGCCATCGTCGAAGCCGCACGCGACCTGCTCGAACACGACGGTCTCGCCGGAGTCACCATGAATGCGGTCGCGCATCGTGTCGGCGTTCGCGCGCCCTCGCTCTACAAACGGGTGGAGAGCCGCGACCGGTTGATCCAACTGGTGGCCGAGGCGACGCTCACCGACCTCAACAGCCGGCTCGGCGTCGAGCAGAGCGTGGCAGAGATCGCGAACATATTCCGTGCGTTCGGCCTCGAGCGGCCCGCCGCGTTCCAGCTCGTCTTGACCCCGGCGGCCGGCACTCCCGTGGCCGACGCCAGTTACCGCATCGCGTCGACCGAGGCCATTCTGCACAGCGCCGGACAACTCGCGGGTGAAGAGTTCGCCCTCGAGGCGGCCCGCACGGTGGTCGCCTGGTCGACGGGTTTCATCACCATGGAGCTCAACGGCAGCTTCCAGCTCGGCGGCGACGTCGACCGCGCGTGGGAGTTCGGCGTGGCCAGGATCGTCGAGGCTCTCGCCGCGCGCCCCGTCTAGTCGGAGGGCGTCATGTCCCCCGTCGACGGAACCTGCCCGGTCGGGCCGTAGCGCAGCAGTACCGCTCCGGCATCCGCGACCGGAGGCTCGAGCAGCTCGAGACCTCTCGGCGGCCCGTCCGATTCGAACAGCCGCTTGCCCGTGCCGAGCACGAGCGGATACACCCAGAGATTCAGCACGTCGAACAGGCTCTCGGCGACGAGCGTGCGGGCGAAGTCGATGCTGCCGATCACGTGCGTCTCGGTGTGCCGCTCGCGCAGACCGGCGATCTCTGCCGCGAGATCGGCGCCGACGAGATGCGAGTCGCGCCAGCCGAGTTCGGGCGTGCCGCGCGACGCCACGTATTTCGGAATCGCGTCGAACTTGAGGGCGATCTCCGAGTCGGCGCCGTCGACCTGGTGCGGCCAGTATCCGGCGAAGATGTCGTAAGTGCGGCGGCCGAGCAACAGGGCGTCGGTCGAACGGATGCCCTCGATGATGCGGTCACCGTCGCCGCCGATCAGCGGTGCCTGCCAACCGCCGAATTCGAACCCGCCCTCGGGATCTTCTTCGGGGCCGCCCGGCGCCTGCGAGACGCCGTCGAGCGTGGTGAACAGATCGATGATGATTCGACCGGTCATGCTGACCTCCTTGTCGTCGCGGCCCAATCTGGCAGCCGCGCGCGGGGTTGTCAACGGTGCACCGGCGCACGCGGATTCCCACGTGCTGCGCCGGCTGTGTGAACATTATTGGAGATTGCCACGTGTCGCCCTTCAGCGGATCCCAGCAGCGATCGCCAACCGTGAGGACCCCGTGCTGTCGATCGCCTACGTGAGCATTGCCACGAGACCGATGCTCGCGACCGACATCGAAGCCCTGTTGACCACGTCGCGGGCGAACAACGAGCGCGACGGGCTCACGGGTGCACTGCTCTTCCACGGTGGCCGGTTCATCCAGATCTTCGAGGGCGAAGACGACATCGTGCGCCGCCGGTACGCCGAGATCGCCGCCGACCCGCGTCACCGCAACGTGCAGAAGATGCGCGAGAAGACGATCGGGGCCCGCCAGTTTCCCGAGTGGACGATGGGGTTCCGCGCGCCGTCCGACGAGGCGATGAAAGAGCTCGAGGGGTTCGAGGACTTCTTCGCCCGGACGGGCAAAGACCGCGTCAAGCACGCCGAGAACGAGGCGCAGCAGTTTCTCGAGTGGCTGGGCGAGTACTGGTTGCCACGCGCCTAGAGGCCAGCGCCTGAGGGCCAGCACCTGAAGGGTCAGCCGCCCGCGAACGGCGGCAGCACGTCGACGCGCGCGTCTTTCGAGTGCAGGCTCAGCCGACGCGCATCGTCGCGACTGACGACGCCGTCGACGAGGAAAGAGCCGGATGCGAGCACCCGCGACATCGGCTCGCCATACTTCTCGATGAGCAGCCCGCGCAGCTCACCGACCGTTTCGACGGCGGGGAGGGTCTCTTCGAGCCGGCCCGCGGCATCCGCCGCCGCCGCGAAGTAGCGCACGGTGACGAGCGCTTCGACGGGCTCGGCGACCCCGTTCTCAACCACCGATCGCGCCCATGCTGCGCACCGGGCGCACGAAGTCGGCGCGCTCCATGCCGTGACCGGCCTGCTTGCCCCACATCGCGGCGCGCCACCAGTCGGCGATGGTCTGGTCGTCGGCACCGCCGCGCATGAGGCCGCGAAGGTCGGTCTCGTCGTCGCCGAAGAGGCACGAGCGCACCGTTCCCTCGGCGGTGAGCCGGGTGCGGTCGCAGGCGGCGCAGAACGACCGGGTGACCGAGGCGATGATGCCGACCGTGGCCGGTCCGCCGTCGACGATCCATTCCTCGGCCGGGGCCGAGGGGTCTTCGCGGTGCGGCTGCGTGAGGGTGAAACGCTCGCCCAGCACCGCGAGGAGCTCGGCGGCGTCGATCATGTTATCGCGGGCCCAGGCCTCGTCGGCGTCGAGCGGCATCTGCTCGATGAACCGCAGGCGCACGCCGTTGGCGATCGACCACTCGAGCAGGTCGACGGCGCCGTTGAGGGTGTCACGCATCAGCACGGCATTGATCTTGAGCGGGGTGAGGCCGGCGGCCTTGGCTCCGGCGATGCCGGCGAACACTGCGGGCAGGCGGTCGCGGCGGGTTAGCCGCGCGAAGTGGTCGCGGTCGACGGTGTCGAGCGAGATGTTGACCCGGTTCAGGCCGGCGGCGACGAGCGCGTCGACGCGCTTGTCGAGGCCGATGCCGTTGGTCGTCATCGAGATGGATGCTCCGTCGGCGACTTCCGCGCTGCGGGCGATGATCTCGACGAGGTCGTTGCGCATGAGCGGCTCGCCACCCGTGAACCGCACGTCGCGAACACCGAGGTCGCGCACGGCGATACCGACGAGGCGGCCGATCTCGGTGGCGGTGAGCAGGTCGTTGCGCGCGATCGCGGGCAGACCGGCTTCGGGCATGCAGTACGTGCAGCGCAGCGAACACTTCTCCGTGATCGAAACGCGCAAATCTCGGGCCTCACGGCCGAATTTGTCGACGAGCCCCGCGACATCCGGCCGCCCGTGCGTCGGAGGCATCCGGGCGGGGTCGCGTCGGATCGTCGGCATTCCGAGTCCGAGGCTTGTCATGTAGCAACCCTAGTTCGTAGGCACCGCGAGGGTGCGCCTCCTGCGGGTTCACGGTAGTCCCGTGAGGGCTACTTAATTGCGGCCGTCGGTCGATAGGCTGGGGATCTAGCCGAAGGGCCCGGCTTCCGATCGAAGGGCTACAGACATGGGCATCATTTCTCGCGGATTCGCCGGACGCTCGCGTGAGCACAATCCCGAACTGCCACCCGGACAGTATCTGACCGAAGACTTTCCTGTGCTCTCCGCCGGCCCCACCCCGCGCATCAGCACCGACGACTGGGAATTCACGATCACCACCGAGCACGGCACCGTGCACCGCTGGAGCTGGGCCGACCTGATGGCGCTGCCGATCGAGAACGTCGCGACCGACATCCACTGCGTCACCCGCTGGTCGAAACTCGGTACCTCGTGGCGCGGCGTCTCGCTCGACACCCTGTTCGCGGGCATCGACACGAGCTACGGCTTCACGATGGCGCACTCGTACGGCGGGTACACCACCAACATCCCGCTCGCCGACCTCAAGGGCGGCAAGGCCTGGATCGCGTTCGAGTTCGACGGCCAGCCCCTCGACCCCGAGCACGGCGGCCCCGCGCGGCTGCTGGTGCCGCACCTCTACTTCTGGAAGAGCGCCAAGTGGGTGCGCGGCATCGAGATGCACAAGCGCGACGACGCCGGATTCTGGGAGCAGAACGGCTACAACATCTACGGCGACCCCTGGCTCGAACAACGGTACTCGTGACCACAACCGCTCCCCCTGTAGTTCCGGCGCCGAGCGTCTGGAAGGTCGGCACGGTCGCCTCGGTACACACCGAGACACCCACCGGGCGCAGCATCATGATCGACGTGCCCGGCTGGGGCGGAAACCTCGCCGGCCAGCACCTCGATCTACGCCTGTCGGCTCCGGATGGCTACCAGGCTGTCCGTTCGTACTCGATTGCCTCCGCGTCGCCGGGAGACCGGCTCGAACTCGCGGTCGACCGTCTGCCCGACGGAGAAGTGTCGCCGTACCTCGTCGACGACCTGCAGGTCGGCGACGAACTCGAGATCCGCGGCCCGCTCGGCGGCTGGTTCGTCTGGCGACCCACGCAGACCGAACCGGTGCAGCTCATCGGCGGCGGCTCGGGCATCGTGCCGCTTATGGCAATGGCGCGCGCCCACGCGGCATCCGGCAGCACCGCGAAGTTCCGCTTGCTCTATTCGGTGCGTTCCCCGCACGACGTGTTCTTCGCCGATGAGCTCGCGGCCCTCGCCTCGCCTGACTTCGAGGTGACCTGGGTCTACACGCGGGAGACTCCCCCCGGCTGGCCCTCCCCCGCCGGGCGGCTGAGCCCCGCCGTGCTCGAGGCGGCGACGATCGCGGCGAGCGAAATGCCCACCGTCTTCGTGTGCGGTCCGACCGGCTTCGTCGAGAGCGTGGCCGACTGGCTCGTGGCACTCGAGCACCCCGCAGCATCCGTCAAAACCGAGCGTTTCGGCGGTAAATAGCGGCAACCGCGTCGCTAAACTGTCGCTATTGAACCCCGGTGCTTTTCAGACCACAGAACGGGAAGACAATGACTCATCTCGACGGCAACGTGCTCGCAGGTCCCCTGTCCGAGCTGTTCAGCGTCGACATGACGGTGGCCGTCGGCAGGTGTGACGGATGCGGCGACGAATCGGTTCTCGCCGGCGCGATGGTCTACGAATCCGGGCCCGACATCGTGGTGCGCTGCCACCACTGCGACGACGTTCTGATGACGATCGTGCGCGGCCCCGGCGATCTGCGCGTCGAGATGCGCGGCTTCGGCATGCTCAGGGTGCCGCTGTGACGCCCCGTCTACCCCCCGTTAACGGGAATACCCGCGCCGAGCGCCGAGCCTTACGGTTGCAACATGCGCGGGGGGCGCAGGCTCTATCGGGGGAAACATCATCGGGGGATGAAGTGCACGAGACGACATCGGCTGGGCAGGAAACCGGTTCCGTTGGGGAACGGATCTGGTTTCTGCCCACCGATGTCGCTCAGGGTGAGCGCAACCAGCACCGCCTGCGCGGCTGGGCGATAGCCGCCTCGGCCGCCATTCTGCTCTGGGGCGTCATCGCCCTCGTCGTGTGGAGCGTAGCGAACCTGTTCTAGCGGTTGCCCTCGAGTAGAAGATCCCGAGTGCCACCAGGCCGACGATCACCGCCGTCAGCGCGGCGATGTACGCGACCACACTGCCCCATCCGCCCGTCGCCGGGTCGAGGAACGGGTACGGGTAGATGCCCGTGAAGCCGCCACGAACCAGCGTGTAGGCGAGCCAGAGAATTGGGAAGACCACCGCGACGCGCAGCGCCGACCACGGCAGAGCGGGCCGTCCGGGCGACAGCAACCAGTCGAGCACGATCACGATCGGGATCCAGACGTGCAGCACCTCGTTCGGCCACTGCAGCCCGAGAAAGCCCTCGTACGGGATACCGCGCAGCAGCAGGTTGTAGACGCCCGCGGTGATCACCGCATAAGCGAGGGTCGAGACGCGCACGGTCGTGAAGAGCACCGTGTCTTCGCGCAGGCGTAACGCCATCACACCGCCGACGGCGAAGACCACGATGTTGATGAGTCCCGACTGGATGGTGAAGTAGCTGAAATACTCCGACGGATCGAAGGCATCGTGGATGACCCGGTCGGTGATCTGCGTCGTGATCGTGGCGAAGACCACCAGCGCCGCGACGATGCGGAGGACGCCGACGGCGCGGCGGGGTGCGGTGTTCATGGCAGCTATTCGTAGCCGGGACGAAAAAAGATGGCCACCCCTGTGCGGGGTGACCATCTCCTTCTCGTTTCGATACGCGCCGTAGACGGCGCTACTCAACCGGCGGGGAATTAGCGGGCGGCGGAGCCGTCGCGCGTCGTAGCGAAGCGGAGACGCTATGAGCACAGCGTCGGCTTGCCGACTGCACCAGCGGCGGAGCCGCGAGCTCTAGCGAGCGGCGGAGCCGTCGGTGTAGTCGGCGTCCTGCTGCTTCCAGGCGAAGAGCGCGCGCAGTTCCTTGCCGGTGGCCTCGATGGGGTGCGCCGCACCCTTCTCGCGGAGGGCGAGGAACTCGGGAGCTCCGGCGTCCTGGTCGGCGATGAAGCGCTCGGCGAACGCGCCGTTCTGGATGTCGGCGAGAACGGCCTTCATGTTCTCCTTGACGTCGGGGGTGATGACGCGCGGGCCGGAGACGTAGTCGCCGTACTCGGCGGTGTCGGAGACGCTCCAACGCTGCTTGGCGATGCCACCCTCCCACATGAGGTCGACGATGAGCTTAAGCTCGTGCAGTACCTCGAAGTAGGCGATCTGCGGCTGGTAGCCGGCTTCGGTCAGGGTCTCGAAGCCGTACTGTACGAGCTGCGAGACACCGCCGCAGAGAACTGCCTGCTCGCCGAAGAGGTCGGTCTCGGTCTCTTCGGTGAAGGTGGTCTTGATTCCGCCGGCGCGGAGGCCTCCGATGGCCTTGGAGTACGACCAGGCGAGGTCCCAGGCGGATCCGGTGGCGTCCTGCTCGACGGCGACGATGACGGGAACGCCACGGCCGGCCTCGTACTCGCGGCGCACGGTGTGACCCGGTCCCTTGGGCGCGACGAGCAGAACGTCGACACCGGCGGGAGCGGTGATGTAGCCGTAGCGGATGTTGAAGCCGTGGCCGAAGACGAGTGCCTTGCCCTCGGTGAGGTTCGCCGCGATGTCGTCGGCGTAGAGGTGACGCTGGCTCTGGTCGGGAGCGAGGATGACGATGACGTCGGCCCAGGCTGCTGCCTCGGCGCCGGTCAGAACGGTGAAGCCGGCTTCTTCGGCCTTCGCCTTCGACTTCGAGCCCTCCTTGAGGCCGACGACGACCTCGACGCCCGAGTCGCGGAGGTTCTGCGCGTGGGCGTGGCCCTGCGAGCCGTAGCCGATGACAGCAACCTTCTTGCCCTGGATCAGGGCGAGGTCGGCGTCTTTGTCGTAAAAGATTTCAGTCACTTTGTTTATCTCTCTTTTCGGTTCGGTCTGTAAGGCGATTAGTTCTTGAAGACGCGTTCGGTGATGCTCTTGCCGCCGCGTCCGATGGCGAGGAGGCCGCTCTGCGCGATCTCCTTGATTCCGTAGGGTTCGAGGATGCGCAGCAGCGCCTGGATCTTGCCGCTGTCGCCGGTCGTCTCGATGACCAGGGCGTCGGTCGAGACATCCACGATGCTCGCCCGGAACAGCGAGACGGCCTCGAGCACTTGCGACCTCGTGGTGTTGTCGACCCGCACCTTGATCAGCATGTGCTCGCGGGTGACCGACTGGGTCGGGTCGAGTTCGACGATCTTGATCACGTTGACGAGCTTGTTCAGCTGCTTGGTGACCTGCTCGAGCGGCAGCTCTTCGACATCGACCACGACGGTGATGCGGGAGAGGCCGGGGATCTCGCTCTTGCCGACGGCGAGGCTCTCGATGTTGAATCCGCGACGCGCGAACAGGCCGGCGACGCGGGTCAGCAGACCCGGTTTGTCCTCGACGAGGAGGGAGAGTACGTGGCTCATTGTCTTTACTCCTCTTCCCACTCGGGGGCGTGGTCGCGGGCGTACTGCACCTGGCTCATACCGACTCCCTGCGGAACCATCGGCCACACCATAGAGTCGCGGCTCACGATGAAGTCGATGACCACGGGACGGTCGTTGGTGTCGAGGGCGAGCTGAATGGCGGCGTCGACCTCTTCCTGCTTCGTGACGCGGATGCCGAGGGCGCCGTAGGCGTCGGCGAGCTTCACGAAGTCGGGCACCATGGCGGTGCCGTGGCCGGTGTTCAGGTCGGTGAACGAGTGGCGTCCGTCGTAGAACAGGGTCTGCCACTGGCGCACCATGCCGAGCGACGAGTTGTTGATGATCGCGACCTTGATCGGGATGTTGTTGATGACGCAGGTGGCGAGCTCCTGGTTGGTCATCTGGAAGCAGCCGTCGCCGTCGATCGCCCACACGACGCGGTCGGGCTGGGCCACCTTGGCGCCCATGGCGGCCGGAACGCCGTAGCCCATGGTGCCGGCGCCGCCGGAGTTGAGCCACGAGTTGGGGCGCTCGTACTTGATGAACTGCGCGGCCCACATCTGGTGCTGGCCGACGCCCGCGGCGTAGACGCCCTCGGGTCCGGTCATCTGGCCGATGCGTTCGATGACCTGCTGCGGCGAGAGGAGTCCGTCGTCGGGCATGGTGTAGCCCAGCGGGAACTGCTCGCGCAGCAGATTGAGGCGCGTCCACCACTCGCTGTAGTCGGGGGTGGTGTCGACGACCGCGGGCTCCCAGGCGGCGATGAGGTCGATGATGACCTCTTTCGCGTCGCCCACGATGGGAACGTCGGCCGCGCGGATCTTGCCGATCTCGGCCGGGTCGATGTCGACGTGCACGATCTTGGCGTTCGGGGCGAACTCGCTCGTCTTGCCGGTCACCCGGTCGTCGAAGCGTGAGCCGAGGGCGATGATGAGGTCGCTCTCCTGCAGGCCGAGCACGGCGGGCACGGTGCCGTGCATGCCGGGCATGCCGAGGTGCTGGTCGTGCGAGTCGGGGAACGCGCCGCGGGCCATCAGCGTCGTGACGACGGGCACGCCGGTCTTCTCGACGAGCTCGAGCAGCTCTTCGCTCGCCTTGGAACGGATGACTCCGCCGCCGACGTAGAACACGGGGCGCTTGGCGGCCGCGAGCAGCTCGGCCGCCGCGGTGATCTGCTTGCCGTGCGCCTTCGTGACCGGGCGGTAGCCGGGCAGGTCGAGCTTGGGCGGCCAGATGAACGGCGCGGTGTTCTGCTGCGCGTCCTTGGTGATGTCGACGAGCACGGGGCCCGGTCGGCCGGTCGTGGCGATGTGGTACGCCGACGCGATCGCGGCGGGCACGTCGGCAGCATCCTTCACCAGGATCGAGTGCTTGGTGATCGGCATCGTGATGCCGATGATGTCGACCTCCTGGAAGGCGTCCGTTCCCATCAGGGTCGAGAACACCTGCCCGGTGATGGCCAGCAACGGCACCGAGTCCATGTAGGCGTCGGCGATCGCGGTGACGAGGTTGGTCGCGCCCGGTCCGGATGTCGCGATGGCGACGCCGACGCGGTTGGATGACGCGGCGTAGCCCTCGGCGGCGTGGCCCGCTCCCTGCTCGTGCCGTACGAGGATGTGGCGGATGTCGGTGTCGGCCATCAGCTCGTCGTAGAACGGGATGATGGCGCCGCCGGGCAGACCGAACACGTCGGTGATGCCGAGGTTCTTGAGCGAGCGCAGCACCGCACCCGAGCCGGTCAACAGCTCCGGCTCGGTAGACGCCGGCTTCTTCGGTGGTCGGGGGCTGGCCGTTGACACGGCTGGTGAGTCCGTGGACATGGGGTTCCTTACGAAATGGTGAGTGATACGGCGCTGAGCTGAGTATCCATAACCGGGGGTTAGCCGGTTACGGCGCCCTCGGCAGCGGAATGCACGAGCTTCGCATACTTCGCGAGCACGCCTCGGGTGTAGCGCGGGGGAAGGGGAGCCCAGCCGATTCGGCGAGCTTCCAGCTCTGCTGGATCGACAAGTAGGTCGAGCGAGCGAGCTGCGATATCGACCCGTATAAGATCACCATCGCGCACGAAGGCAATAGGACCTGCGTCTACTGCTTCGGGAGCTATGTGGCCGATGCACAGTCCGGTTGTGCCGCCTGAGAATCTGCCGTCCGTCAAGAGTAGTACATCTTTGCCGAGCCCCGCGCCCTTGATGGCCGCGGTGATGGCGAGCATCTCGCGCATACCCGGGCCGCCCTTGGGGCCCTCGTAGCGGATGACGACGACCTCGCCCTTGTTGATGGTTCCCTCGGTGAGCGCGTCGAGCGCCGCGCGCTCGCGTTCGAAGACACGTGCCGGGCCCTCGAACACGTCGGCGTCGAAGCCGGCTGTCTTGACGACGGATCCCTCGGGGGCCATGCTCCCCTGCAGCACCGTGATGCCGCCGGTCGCGTGGATCGGGTTGTCGAGCGTGCGCAGCACCTTGCCGTCGAGCGGGTCGATGCTCATCTCGGCGAGGTTCTCGGCGAGGGTCTTTCCGGTGACGGTGAGCGCGTCGCCGTGCAGCAGTCCGGCGTCGAGCAGGGCCTTCATCAGCACGGGGATGCCACCCTGGCGGTCGACGTCGTTCATCACGTACTTGCCGAAGGGCTTGAGGTCGCCGATGTGCGGAACCTTGTCGCCGATACGGTTGAAGTCGTCGAGAGTCAGTTCGACCTCGGCCTCGAAGGCGATCGCGAGCAGGTGCAGCACGACGTTGGTCGAGCCGCCGAGAGCCATCGCGACGGTGATCGCGTTCTCGAAGGCCTTCTTGGTGAGGATGTCGCGCGCCGTGATGCCGAGGCGCAGCAGGTTGACCACGGCCTCGCCCGAGCGGTGCGCGTAGTAGTCGCGGCGACGGTCGGCCGACGCGGGGCTCGCCGAGCCGGGGAGGCTGAGGCCGAGGGCCTCTGCGACCGAGGCCATGGTGTTGGCGGTGTACATACCGCCGCAGGCGCCCTCGCCGGGTGCGAACGCGCACTCGATGCGGTGGGCGTCTTCGAGGCTCATGGTGCCGGCCTTCACACCGCCCACCGCCTCGAACGAGTCGATGATCGTGATCTCTTTCTCGGTGCCGTCGGTCA
>Ga0247811_1000472_pt1 | contig 12311 bp, 14 predicted proteins | sample UWRJL134311R1_FD_189018 | JGI IMG/M metagenome (GOLD analysis project Ga0247811, IMG submission 189018) | Plant litter microbial communities from Arlington Agricultural Research Station in Wisconsin, United States - UWRJ-L134-311R-1 | ecosystem: Environmental > Terrestrial > Plant litter >...
TCGATCGCCGTCGGCGATGTGATCTTCCGGGTCGGCGATGTCAGCTACGACCTCGTCGTGATCGAAGAGGGAGTCGTCGAGGTGGTGCGCGAGGCGACGAAGGATGCGCCCGAAGCCGTCGTCGCGGTGCACGGCGCGGGACGCTTCCTCGGCGAGCTCAACATGCTGACCGGGCAGACCGTGTACCTCACGGCCCGGGTCACCCGGGCCGGCCGCGTCTCGCGCATCGCGCCCGAGCGTTTCCGCCAGATCATGGCGACCGACCCGGAACTCTCGGCGATCCTGCTGCGCACCTTCGAAGCTCGCCGCAAACTGCTTATGGAAACCGCGAACCGCAGTGTCGAGATCATCGGCAGCGAGTCGTCGGCGGGCTCGCTCGCGCTGCGCACCTACGCCGCGCGGCTCGAACTGCCGCACCTCTGGTTCGACGCGGAGTCGGTGACCGGCGTCGCGCTGATGGAGGTCGCCGGGGTGAGCACGCTCGACCTGCCCGTCGTGCTGCTCCGCGACGAGACCCTGCTGCGGGTGACGCCGGGCGTCTTGTCGCAGAGCCTGGGGCTGTCGTTCCGTGAGCAGCCCGGCGAGACCGTCGATCTCACGGTGATCGGCGGCGGTCCGGCCGGTCTCGCGGCCGCGGTCTACGGCGCGTCGGAGGGCCTGAACACCGTGCTGCTCGACGCCGTCGCGCCGGGCGGGCAGGCCGCAGCATCCAGCCTGATCGAGAACTATCTCGGATTTCCCAACGGACTCAGCGGCGCCGACCTCACCGGGCGGGCCGCAGTGCAGGCGCAGAAGTTCGGCGCGCGGCTGTTCAGCCCGTGCGAGGTGGAGACGCTCGACGCGGGCTGCGAACGGCTGCGCGTTGTGCTCACCGACGGCACGGCCTTCAATACCCGGGCCGTCGTGATCGCGACCGGCGCCCGCTACCGCTCCCTGCCGCTCGACCGCTGGGACGAGTTCGCGGGCGCCGGCATCTACTACGCGGCGACCCCGCTCGAGACCCGCGACCTCGACGACAAGCCGGTCGCGGTTCTCGGCGGCGCCAACTCGGCGGGCCAGGCCGCTCTTTTTCTCGCGTCGCGCGAGTGCCACGTGAATCTCGTGATCCGGGGCGACGACATCGGCAAGGGCATGTCGAACTACCTGGTCGAACGCATCGTCGCCGAGCCGCGCATCATCGTGCACACCTCGACCGAGATCACCGGTCTCGCCGGCGATGGGGCGCTCGCCTCGATCACCCTCGCCGACCGCAGTACGGGGGCGGTGCGCGAGCACGACTGCAGCGCCCTGTTCTGCTTCATCGGCGCGACCCCGGCGACCGAGTGGCTCGACGGGCTCGCGACCGACGACGACGGATTTCTGCGCACCGACGTGCGACTCACCGCCGACGACCTCGACGGTGTCTGGGCGTCGCTCGGCCGCGAACCGTTGCCGTTCGAGACCAGCGTGCCGGCGGTCTTCGCCGCGGGAGACGTGCGGCACGGTTCGATGAAGCGCGTGGCGGCCGCGGTGGGCGAGGGCGCGAGCGCCGTGGCATCCGTGCATATCGCTATCGGAGCCCGGGTCTGAACCCCCAATTCGGGACTATTAACATGTGTATAAACACCTGTGGATGAATCTTTCCTACATGTTAATAAACCTGTGGATAACTACAGCTGTGTAATTCGAACTTAACTACTCACCTGCATATTTGTCTTCGAACGTGTGTGTGAATTAAAGGAGCGCGACGTGCCTCACGCCTACGAAGTGCACGTGGATGTCACGGCGCAGTGTCTGTGCTGCCTGGCGCCCCGCACGTTCCGCTTCTCGTCGCCGAGCGACCAGGTGGTCTGCGCCCAGTGTGTGAACCACCTCGGCAGTGACAAATCCGAGCGCCGCGACCGTGAACACGTGTCGATGTGGGCAGATCTGTACGCTGACCAGCGGGTTAAGCATCAACTAGAGGTCGAGGGATTGTCGGCCGAGGTTGCCCGGGAGGCCGCGACGATCGCCGAATTGCAGACGCAGTCGGCCGGCCTCACGGCCGTGGTCGCCGGCGAATTCGCCACGGGAGGCGTGCGCGACCTTCTCGAAAACGATGTCGTGAGGCGCGCAGACCGTGCGACCGAGCTCGCCAACCGCCGAAACGACCGGGTGATGGCCGTGCTCTGGCGACTCGAACGTCTGCACCGTGAGAACGACAAGAATTTCGGTGCATGCGCCTGTGGAAAACCCATTCTGAAGTGCCCGGATTTCGCCGCGATCGAACCCGAGCGGCAGGCTGTTCACGAATGGGAGAAGAAGAACGCCGTGCTGGCCGCCGAGGGCAAGCGCAACGGCCTGCCCTCGGAACATCCCGCGGCGGGATCTTCCCCGCGGCGTTAGATTGGGCGCACGCAACGAACCCCGAGGGAGCACCATGGCCAAGGTCGAAATCGCAACCGTCTCGTACACCGTCTCCGGCGACTACTACGCCGAGGTCGGAGCTGACTTCGACACCGAGGCCGTCGACGACGCGGTGCTCGCCCAGCTCAACTTGATCGCGCCCGAGGGCGTCGTGGTGCACCGTAACGGTAAGGCGTTCGCCGATGAGGAGATCGCCGAATCGGCGAGGCAGATCGATTGGGCGGCGTTGCTGAAGACGATCGATCTCGACCAGATCTTGGCCGACAACGCGAAGTAGCTGGATCGGGCGAGGATGCGGGCCCCCGGCTCAGTCATCGGGTGCCCCCACTCTGGCGAGCTCGCGTTTGAGGTCGCGCATGGCGGCGCTCTTCGACGGCATCGACCGGGGTGTCTGTTGCGGATCGACATCGGGTGGTGGGACGAGCCAGTAGTCGGTGCCTGTGCGGTAGATCTCCCAGCCGTTGTTGTGGATCAGCAGGTGGTGGAATTTGCATAAGAGGATGCCGTTGGCGAGGTCGGTTCTGCCGCCTTTGCCCCAGGGGATGATGTGGTGGGCTTCGCACATCGAGGGGTCCTTGTCGCAGTCGCTCACCATGCAGGCTCCGTCGCGCAATGCGAGGGCGATGCGTTGTTTCGGGGTGAAGGTGCGGTGTTCGTGACCCACGTCGAGCGGGGTTCCAAAGCTGTCGACGGTGATCCCTGTCGTCGTGCCGTCGCAGGTCAACCTCTGGATGCTGGCGGCGGTGAGAGGTGCGCCGGTGGATTCGATGCGGCCGTGGCCGGACGGACCGGCGGAGGCCGCGACACCGCCGGACTCCAGGGTCTTTTCCGTCACCAGCACTCGGATGGACGCGGCGCCGGTGCCGAGCAGGTGCGAGCTGTCGGCGTCGGCTCCGGCTTGGAGCAGGCCGAGGAACGTGTCGGAGGCGAGCTGGCCGATGGTGCGCGGGTCGGCGAGGATACGTTCCGCGGTCGCAGCGTCGTCACCGCCGACGAACCGCACCCCGCGTTTCGGCGACGTGGCCCGGGTGTTCAACTCCAGGAAGACGGCGTAGGTTTCGGGGTCCATGTCCCAGATCGCACGGCCCATCCCGTTCGCCAGCCGGAAGTGTTTCAACGCCCGCTTCTCGAACAGTTCCCGCTCCCGGTCGGCGATACCCGCCTCGTCGAGATCGTCACGCACCTCCCGGGCCCGCTTGAGCAGCCGGTCGACGTCAAGTGAGCCGGCGAGAGCGCACAAGTCGGCGGCGGCCGAAGCCAGGGCCGCAGATGTGACGTTGTCGGTGGGCTGCCCGAGCCCGGTACGGATCGCATCCGCCGCCCCGACCGACAACGCCCCCGAAGCGACCGCAGCGGCGACACACGCCAGCCACGGCTCCGACGCCTCGAAGTCCAGACCGGTAGCCGGATCGACCCCGAGGTCGACCGCCGCCTCGCGCATCATCGTCCCGACACGAACGGCCGTGGTCGCTTCGCGCCCGGTCGACCCGGTGGTGACCTTCAGCAACTCCGAGGCGTTGCGGAACCCCTCCCGCTGCGCCAGCCCCGAGTGCCCCAGCTCCCGCGTCGACCGGGCCGCGATCTCCCCCGCGATCAGCGCGAGGCTGGCCTCCGATAATTGCTTGGCCTGCGCGGCGAGACGCGAGAGGGAAACGAGCTCCGGTCATCCGCCGCCTGAAAATCGGCAACCTCACACGACACCGCGCAGGCGGCCGCCACAACAGCGTTGAACTGCTGGGTCAGGTCGGATGCCGGGGTCGTTGTCATGCCTCAATTTTCCCACTTTCGAACATACATTCGAGAGAATCGGGCGAAATTGTGGAAAGAAAACCAGCCCCTGTGGACAACTACGCCGAAGCGGCCTCGAGCAGCGTCACGCCGCGGTCGACGAGCGACTCGATCAGCGCGTCCGATGCGGGCCCGCTGCCGAGAAACTCGGCGAAGTAGATCGGTCCGACGAGCTGCAGGTAGACGTTCTCGTCGATCTCGCCCACGGTCCGGCGGAAGTGCTCCATACGCGTCGCCGCCATCTCGACGAGCGCCTGGGCCGCATCGGCGTCGTGGCTCGACTGGTTCATCAGAGAGGCGAGCGCCACCCGGGTGACGGGGTCGCCGATGCCCGAGCGCACTGACTCGAGGAAGTGGCGCACGCGTTCGCGCGGCTCGAGCGACGACAGGTCGACGAGCTCTTCGGCGGCTCGCAGAGTGACGGCGTCGCTGATGACCTTCTCAATCGAACCCCAGTGGGTATAGAGGGTGCGCCGCGAGACCTGCGCCTGCGCCGCGAGTGTCGTGAACGTGAACGGTTCGTTGGTTCGTGCGGCGAGCATCTGCCGCGCAGTCTCGAGCACGTGGAGGCGGGTTCGTTGGATGCGCGGGTCGGTCACGACGATGATCGTAGCGCTAAACCCGGTATCGATGAGGTTTCATCATCCTGTCCCATGCGCCAGACCGTTCCCGGCCTCCTATGCTGATGCGATGCGCACCGCGATCATCGGCGGCGTACTGCTGGTCGTCGGCGCGATCGCGGTCGCCGTCGGCCTGCTTCCCCTCGACGAACTCGGCGTGCTCGTCGACCGGGTCTGGCCCATCCTGCTCTTCGTGGTCGCGATCACCGTGGTCACCGAACTCGCCGCCGAGGCGGGGCTGTTCGGCTGGATCGCCGAGCGCTTCGCCCGCTGGGGCCACGGTCGCGCCTGGCTGCTCTGGGTCTTCGTCGTGCTGCTCGCCACCGCGAGCACCGTCTTCCTCTCGCTCGACACGACGGCCGTGCTCCTCACTCCCGTCGTGGTGCTGCTGGCCCGGCATGTCGGTCTCAACCCGCTGCCCTTTGCCTTCACGACGGTGTGGCTCGCGAACACCGCCTCGCTGCTGCTGCCGGTCTCCAACCTGACCAACCTGCTCGCCGAGCACGAGCTCGGCAATATCGGCCCAGCGGGCTTCGCGGCTTTGACCGCGCTGCCCGCCGCCGTCGGAGTTGCCGTGCCCGCCGTCATCCTGTTCCTGATTTTCCGAAAGCACCTGCTGGTGCGATTCGAGACGGATGCTCCGGGGCCGGTCGACGACCGTGTGCTGCTGATCGCGAGCGGAGTCGTCATCGCGGTGCTCGTGCCGGCGCTGGTCTCGGGCATCGCGGTCTGGATTCCGGCCGGCGTCGCGGCGCTCGTGCTCGGCGGTTTCTTCGTTGTGCGCCGCCCGTCGGTGCTGCGCTTCGGCCTCGTGCCGTGGCAGCTGGTGCTGTTCGCCGGCGGGCTGTTTCTCGTGATGGAAGCCGCGCACGCCGCCGGCATCACGGCCGTGCTCGCGAGCGCCACGGGCGTCGGCGACGATCCGCTCGCGCTGCTGCGGCTCGCGGGTGTCGGTGCCACATCGGCGAACCTGGTGAACAACCTGCCCGCGTACCTCGCCCTCGAGCCGCTCGCAGACTCGCCCGAGCGGTTTATCGCACTGCTGATCGGGGTCAATCTCGGACCGCTCGTCACTCCGTGGGCGTCGCTCGCCACGCTGCTCTGGCACCAGCGCCTGGTGCAGCTCGACATCGAGATCTCGTGGGGCCGGTACGTGATGCTCGGGCTCGTCGCGGCCCCCGTCACGGTGGCCTTGGCGACGCTCGTGCTCGCCGTCTCGTTCTGAGCGTCATAGTAGGGCCGAGCCGTGTCTGTGGCGAGGGGTAATACACACTGCGACCCCGAAATCACGGCGTGCTAGGTTCTGAGAATGTCCCGCATCGCTGCGGTCGCCCCCGTGCTTCCGGCCTACGTGTACACCCAGAGTGAGATCACCGCAGAGCTCGCGCCGCTGATCACCTCGGTGCCCGCGCGCCAGGCCGTGATCGAGAGAATGCACGCCGCGAGCGGCATCGGAACGCGCCACACCGCGCTGCCGCTCGAGCGCTACCGGGCGCTCGGATCGTTCCGCGAGACCAACGACATCTTCATCGAGGTCGCGACCGATCTGGCCGAGCGCGCGCTGCGGTTTGCTCTCGCCGAGGCCGGGCTCGTGGCATCCGACATCGACTTCGTTCTGTTCACCTCGGTCACCGGCATCTCGGCCCCCTCGGTCGACGCCCTGCTCGTGTCGCGGATGGGCATGCGGCCCGACGTGAAGCGGCTGCCGTCGTACGGGCTGGGCTGCATGGGTGGCGCGGCCGGCATCTCGCGGGTGCACGACTACCTCGAGGGGCATCCGACCGGGGTCGGCGTGCTGCTCAGCGTCGAACTCTGCTCGCTCACGCTGCAGCGCGACGACGCGACAATGGCCAACTTCGTGGCGACGGGGCTGTTCGGCGACGGTGCCGCCGCGGTCGTTATGCTCGGCGACGAGCATCCCCGGGCGGCGGGACCGCGCGTGGCCGCGACGCTGAGCGCCATCTACCCCGACACCCGCGAGGTCATCGGCTTCAACGTGGGAGGCAACGGTTTCGAGATCGTGCTGACCCCCGGGGTCGCCGAGGTCATCGAGAAGAACTTCCCCACGGATGTCGCGGCCTTCCTCTCTGCGAACGGGCTCGCGACCGACGCCGTCGAGTGGTGGGTCGCACACCCGGGCGGCCCCAAGGTGCTCGAAGCGTTCGAGTCGTCGCTCGACGTGCCGCGGTCGGCGTTCGCGCGCAGCTGGGCGTGCCTCGACCGGGTCGGCAACCTCTCGTCGGCCGCCGTACTGCACGTGCTCGCCGATACCCTCGCGCTCGGTTCGTTCGACGCCGGTGCCCCCGGTCTGCTCTTCGCCCTCGGACCCGGTGTCAGCGCCGAGTTCGTGCTTCTGGAATGGGACGCATGATCGCCTACCTCGTACTCGTGCTGCTGACCGGTGCCGAGCGCATCGTCGAGCTCGTCGTCTCGAAGCGCAACGCCGCGGCGGCGTTCGCGCGGGGCGGCGTGGAATACGGGCAGTCGCACTTCCCGTGGATGGTCGCGCTGCACACCGGATTCCTGCTCGCCTGCATCGCCGAGGTATTTCTGCTCGACCGGCCGTTCATCCCGTGGCTCGGCTGGCCGATGCTCGCGATCGCGCTGCTCTGCCAGGCCGGGCGCTACTGGTGCATCGTCTCGCTGGGCGAGCAGTGGAACACGCGCGTGATCGTCGTCCCCGGCGCAGGCGCGGTGACCGCCAAAGGTCCGTACCGGTTCGCGTGGCTGCGTCATCCGAACTATGTCATCGTCGCGATCGAGGGCATCGCGTTGCCGCTCGTCTACTCGGCGTGGATCACCGCGATCGTCTTCACCCTGTTGAACGCGATCCTGTTGCTGCGGTTCCGCATCCCGACCGAGAACGAGGCGCTGCGGAAGCTGTCGGTGTGAGTTTCGACACCGACGTCGTGATCGCCGGCGGCGGTCCGGTCGGACTCGCGGCGGCGGTCGAGGCTCGGCTCGCCGGACTCGACGTGGTGGTCGTGGAGCCCCGCGCCGGGGACATCGACAAGGCGTGTGGCGAGGGGCTGATGCCCGGCGCGCTGCCCCGGCTCGAGCGGCTCGGTGTGGATCCCGTCGGCATGCCGCTGCGCGGGGTGAGCTATCGCACGGCCGGCCGGCACGCCGACCACCGGTTCGCTTTGGGCGAGGGCCGAGGGGTGCGGCGCACCGAACTGCAGGCCGCGCTGCACGCGCGCGCGGTTTCGCTCGGGGTGTCGTTCGTCGAGGGCAAGGTCGGCGCGGTCGCGCAGGACCCGTCGTCGGTGACGGCCGCGGGGATGCGGGCGAGGTGGCTCTTCGGATGCGACGGGCTGCACTCCTCCGTGCGGCGCGAGATCGGCGTGGAACTGCCGGCACCGCGCCGGGGGCGTCGCTTCGGAGTGCGGCAGCACTTCGCGGTGGCACCGTGGACCGACCTGATCGAGGTGCACTGGAGCGGCGCGGTCGAGGCCTACGTGACCCCGGTGGGACCGGAGACCGTGGGCATCGCGATGCTCGGTCGGCGCGGTCTCGACTTCAGGCGCTCGCTTGCGGGCATCCCCGAGCTGGCGTTTTTGCTCGACGCGCCTCCGGCCAGCGCGCTGCGCGGCGCCGGGCCGTTGCGCCAGCGCACCTCGCGCCGGCACCGCGGACGCGTGCTGCTCGTCGGTGACGCCTCGGGCTACGTCGACGCGATCACGGGGGAGGGCCTGCGGCTCGGGTTCGCCCAGGCCGAAGCGGCCGTTTCGGCGATCGTGCACGGGCGTCCCGGAGGGTACGAGGAGCAGTGGACGAGCATCACCCGCGACTTCCGCGTGCTGACCTCGGGGCTCGTGCTCGCCGCCCAGTCGCCGTTGCGCCCGGCGATCGTGCCGCTCGCGGGCCGGCTGCCGCGCGTCTACGGCGCGGTCGTGGAGCGCCTGGCGAAGTAGCTGGTTGAGTAGCGCGCTCTGGCGCGCGTATCGAAACCCTCCGGGCGTGCCGCCCGAGCCGGTTTCGGCGCGATGAGCCCGCTTGCGGTCGCGTCATCCGCCCGCAATCGCCTCATTCACGCGGGGGTTTCGATACGCGCCGTAGACGGCGCTACTCAACCAGCAGAAACTGGAAGCATGACCCGCGACTCCGAGCACGCCCTCTCCTTCGGCCAAAACGTCGGCGACTACGAGCGCGGACGCCCCGGATATCCCGACGACGCCGTCGAGTGGATGCTGGCGCACGTCGACCCGCGCGTGGTCGTCGACGTGGGTGCGGGCACCGGCAAGTTCACGGCCTCGCTCGTGGCCCGTGGCCTCGCGGTCACGGCGGTCGAGCCCGACGCGGCCATGCGCGCGCGGCTCACCGAGAACTTTCCGGGGGTGACGGCGCTCGCCGGATCGGCAGAGGCGCTTCCGCTGCCCGACTCCAGCGTCGACCTCGTTACGTTCGCCCAGGCCTGGCACTGGGTCGACGTGCCCTCGGCCAGCTCGGAGGTGGCCCGCGTGCTGCGGCCCGGGGGAGCACTCGCGTTGGTCTGGAACATCCGCGATCCCGAGGTCGACTGGGTCGAGCGCCTCGGCGAGGTGATGGGATCGTCGAAGGCCGAGCAGTACAACAGCCACGAGCCGACCGTGGCGGCGCCGCTCGAGATCGTGGACTTCGCCGAGTTCCGCTGGCAGAATCCGCTGTCACGCGACGAGCTGTTCGCGATGGTGACGTCGCGCAGTTACGTGATCACCATGGATGCGACGGAGCGTGACGCGTTGCTCGTCGAGCTCGCGACCCTGCTCGACACCCACCCCGACCTCGCCGGGCGCGCGTCGTACGAGATGCCGTACCGCACGCGCGTGACGATCGCGCGCTAGCGGGTCGCCGCCGCGATCAGCCGCGAGAGCGAGTCGCGCATCTCTTCGAGTTCGGCCACGGGCATTCCCAGCTTCTCGACAATCGTGCCGGGCACTGCCTCCGCCTTGGAGCGGAGGCTCCGCCCATCCGTCGTCAATTCGATGTCGAGGGCGCGGTCGTCGCTGGCGTTGCGGGTGCGGGTGACCAGCCCCGCGGCTTCGAGGCGTTTGAGCAGCGGCGAGAGAGTGGCCGGCTCGAGCAGCAGGGCGTCGCCGAGATCGCGCACGGTGCGTGGGCTGCGCTCCCAGAGCGCGAGCATCACGAGGTACTGCGGATGGGTCAGCCCGATCGCCTCGAGCACCGGCCGGTAGAGGTTGATCACGCTGCGGTTCGCCGTCGCCAACGCGAAACAGACCTGGCGATCCAGGGCGAGGGGGTCGACTGTGCTCATGTACCGAGTATACTCATTGTTAGTGCACTAACCATTAGTGCGAAAAGGAAAACGATGAAGGTCAAGCTTCCGTGGTGGGACCGCCTCAATGGCGCGCTGATTCCGTATATCGGGCCGCCGCCACTCGGGCCGTACAACGAGGCGCCGTTGCCGCCCGTCGCCGAGAAGGCGTGCCCGATCTGCGGGCATCCGATGGCCGAGCACACCTTCGACCGCAGCACCGATCACACGGCGACGCGCATGTACTGCCCAGCGAGCTAGCCGAGCAGCAGTCGCTGCAGCTCCTCGGGCGTCTTGACCACGGCGACCGAGCCGACCTGCTCGGCGGGGGAGCCATAACCCCACTCCACGAAGATTGTCGGCACGTTGTTGGCCGCGGCACCCTGCACGTCGTGCTCGCGGTCGCCGACGAGCACGGGCCGGGAGATGTCGGCTCCCATCGCCGCGAGACGGATCAACGCCTCGGCCACGACATCCTTCTTGGCGCTTCTCACTTCGTCTTCTGAGGCGCCCGTGATGATGTCGAAGTAGCGCGCGAGGTTGAAGTGCTCGAGGATGAGCGTGGCGGGCGTCTCGGGCTTCGAGGTCGCGAGCGACATCGGGATCGGGCTCTCGTGCACGGCCTTCAACACGAGGCCGACACCGGGGTACTGGGTCGCGTCGTAGGCGCCGACGTTGAGGTACTTCTCGCGGTAGACGGCGAGGGCCACGGCCGACTCCTCGGCGTCGAAGCCCGCGTAGTCGCGGAACGAGTCGAGCAGCGGCGGGCCGACGTACTTGAGCAGCTCGCTCGGCGTCGGGATCGGTTTGCCCAGCTGCTCGAACATGTACGCCAGGGTCGCGGTGATGCCGGGCGCGGAGTCGACGATCGTCCCGTCGAGGTCGAACAGTATGCAGCTGTATGGGGTGCTCATATTGCGCCCAGTTTAGGCGGGCGACATGTCAGCCCTGTTTCGCGTCGTACCGGTCGCGGCTCATCACGAACTCGTCCTTGTGCCGGTAGGCCCACTGGGCGAGAGCGCTGATCGGCTCCTGCAGGCTCTCGCCGAGCGGCGAGAGCGCGTACTCGACGCGCGGCGGGATCTCGGGATAGCTCGTGCGTGTGACCAGGCCGTCGCGCTCGAGGCGCTGCAGGGTGACGGTGAGCATACGCTGCGAGATGCCCGGGATGTCGCTGGCGAGGTGGCCGTACCGGCGGGGGCCGTGCTCGAGCAGGCTGATGACGAGCATGCTCCACTTGTCGCCGACGCGGTCGAGGATGTCGCGCACGTGGCCGGCGGTCGTCGCGTCTTTGCGGCAGATCTGTTCGATGTCGGGCGTGTAGCTCGTCATTTCTTACCTCCCAGTGCGTGACCGGCATGGAAGTGCGTGGCACGCGTGCTCTATAAATACTTCTCGTGCGTTACGCACGCAAAGTAACTATAACGGAGTCACAATGGAAATCGCCCTCTGGATCGTCGCCGCGATCGTCGCCCTCTTCTACGTGCCGTCGGGTGGCATGAAGGTGTTCAACACCGCGAAGTTCACCGACAGCATGCCCTGGGCGCAGCGCCTTGGTACCCCGCTCGTGCGCGTAGTCGGCGTTCTCGAGCTGCTCGGCGCGATCGGAATCGTGCTGCCCCAGCTCACGGGAATCGGCGCTCCGCTGCTGACCATCCTCGCCGCTGGTGCCCTCGCCCTGGTGCAGCTCGTGGCGATCGGCATCCACATCGCCGAGAAGTCGTTCGCGAGCCTGCCGATCAACATCGCGATGGTTGTGCTGCCGCTGTTCGTCTTCCTCGGCCGTCTGCTCTGGGTCTAGTCCTAGAACAGGCGCGAGTGGCTGTCGTCCATGCCGCGCATCGCGTCGTAGTCGAGCAGCACGCAGCGGATGCCGCGGTCTTGCGCGAGCATCCGCGCCTGCGGCTTGATCTCCTGCGCGGCGAACACGCCGACCACGGGCGCAAGGTGCGGGTCGCGGTTCATCAGCTCGAGGTAGCGCGTCAGCTGTTCGACGCCGTCGATGTCGCCGCGCCGCTTGATCTCGACGGCGACACTGGCCCCCGCAGCATCCTTCGCCAGGATGTCCACGGGACCGATCGCGGTCATGTGCTCGCGGCGCACCAGGTGGTAGCCGTCGCCGAGCAGTTCGATCTGTTCGGCGAGCAGCTTCTGCAGGTCGCTTTCGACGCCGTCCTTCTGCAGGCCGGGGTCGATCCCTAAGTCGTGGGTCGAGTCGAGCAGGATCTCGTGGATCGAGATCACCAGCTGGTCGGCGGTCTTCG
>Ga0247811_1000473_pt1 | contig 12305 bp, 9 predicted proteins | sample UWRJL134311R1_FD_189018 | JGI IMG/M metagenome (GOLD analysis project Ga0247811, IMG submission 189018) | Plant litter microbial communities from Arlington Agricultural Research Station in Wisconsin, United States - UWRJ-L134-311R-1 | ecosystem: Environmental > Terrestrial > Plant litter >...
TTTCTTAACAAATTGATCCTGGTGCCCTCGGCGCTGGCCATCAGTGCATTCATTCCCTGGCTGGTCACACCGTTGTTGATGGTCGGTGGCGCTTACCTGTGTTTTGAAGGTTTCGAGAAACTCGCGCACAAATTCCTGCACAGCAAGGCCGAGGATCAGGCCGAGCATGCACAGCTGGTTGAAGCCGTAGCCGATCCGGCGACCGATCTTGTGGCGTTCGAAAAGGACAAGATCAAGGGGGCCATTCGCACCGACTTCATTCTGTCAGCGGAAATCATCGCCATTACCTTGGGCACCGTGGCGGGCGCTTCGCTGACCCAGCAGGTCATCGTGCTATCGGGCATTGCCATTGTGATGACGGTGGGTGTTTATGGCCTGGTGGCAGGCATCGTCAAACTTGACGATCTCGGCCTGTGGTTGACGCAGAAGCCCGGTCAGATGGCCAAAAGCATCGGCAACGGGATTCTGCGCGCCGCGCCGTACATGATGAAAAGCCTGTCGGTGATTGGTACGGCGGCGATGTTTTTGGTGGGCGGCGGGATTCTGACCCATGGTGTGCCGGTGATTCATCACTGGATCGAAAGCGTCAGCGCAAGTGCAGGCGGGGCTGGTTTTATCGTACCGATGTTGCTGAATGCCGTGGCGGGGATTGTGGCGGGTGCGGTGGTGTTGGCTGGGGTGATGGTTGTTAGCAAACTCTGGAAGGCTCTGAAAAACTGAAGCCTGGCACTCGACAATTGTAGGAGTGAGCCTGCTCGCGATGGCGGTATGTCAGTCAACATCAACGTTGAATGTCATATCGCTATCGCGAGCAGGCTCACTCCTACAGGGAGTATGTGGTGTTGTTAACTGCATGAAAAAGGCCATTCGATTTGCATCGAATGGCCTTTTTTGTCGCCGCCGAACTTACTCGGCGATCTGCAACTTGCGCGACTCGGTGTACACGTAGCGCACTTTTTCGTACTCGAATGGCGAATTCAGCTGACCATAGCGGAAGCTGGTCTGGTAACGACGGTCAACGCCGCGCAGCATCCAGACTTCAGGATGGTTCGAGCTGACTTCCGAGACGTTCAGGAAGTTGATCGCCGACTCGGCAGTGAAGTCCACGGCCAGGCCACCGGTGTCACGTATGTTGGAAGGACCGAGGATCGGCAGCACGAAGTACGCGCCGCCCGGCACGCCGTAGAAGCCCAGCGTCTGACCGAAGTCTTCACTCTGGCGCGGCAGGCCCATGGCGGTGGCAGGGTCCCACAGGCCGGCGATGCCGATGGTGGTGTTGAGCAGCAGGCGTGCGGTGGTTTCCATCGAGCGCTTGCCTTTGAACTGCAGCAGGCTGTTCAACAGGTTCGGCACATCGCCGATGTTGTTGAAGAAGTTGCTGACGCCGGTACGCAGGAAGCTCGGGGTGATATAGCGATAGCCATCGACGACGGGCAGGAACACCCATTGGTCGAAACGGTAGTTGAAGTGGTAAACGCGACGGTTCCACTGTTCCAGCGGGTCGTAGACGTTCAGCGCGTTGAGCGTCGAGCGTTCGAACTCGCGCTGATCCAGCCCCGGGTTGAAGTTGAGTTTGCTCAGCGGCTCTTTGAAGCCGTCACTGTCGACGACGACAGGGGCGTTGGCTTTGCTGTTGTCGGCATTGGCGACGCCTGCACAGAGTAACGCTGCGATAAGCAGGAGATATTTAGCCACGGAAGAACTCCAGCATGGCGTCGCTGTTGACGCGGTAATTAAGGTTGCCGCAATGGCCGCCCAATGGGTAAACGGTCAGGCGGTCGCCGAAGGTCTTGCGCAGGAAACCGAGGTCGCCCGGGCCGAGGATGACGTCGTCGGCGTTGTGCATGACGGAGATTTTCGGGCTGTCACGCAGGTAATCCTTGAGCGCATACAAGCTGACCTGGTCGATCAGTTGCAGCAGGCTGCCGCCGTCAGTGCGAGCGCGCCACATCGGGATGACCTGTTCGGTGATGTAGCAATCGAAGTCGCACTGCAGCGCACGCTTGAGGAATGGCGTGAGGCTGGTGCCTTCGGTGATCGGGTATTTCGGCGGGGTGATCAGGCCGCGGCGGTTGATCAGGTCCGAGGTAAAGGCAATGTCGGCCGCCGAGAAACGGAACGAAGTGCCAATGAGCATGGCCATCTGTTCGTTGGTCAGGTGCTGTTTGGACTGCTGGAAGTCGTAGAGCAGCGCATCGTTGAGGTCGATGTAGCCTTTTTGCTGGAAGTAGCGGGTCAGTTTGTTCAACACCAGTTCATAGAACGTCGTGCTGTTGTTGATGCCTTTCACCTCGGTCTGAACGAGTTTGTCCAGATTGGTGATGGAGGTGTAGAGGTTGACCGGCGGGTTGAGCAGCAGGACTTTCTTGAAGTTGAAGCTGCGACGGGTTTCGTCCAGGTGCGCGACGAACGCGGCATCCAGTGCGCCGAGGCTGTAGCCCGTCAGGTAATACTCGGTAACCGGCACTTTCGGGTTTTGTGCTCGAACCGCCTGCATCACCCGGTACATGTCTTCGGCATCTTCCTTGGTGATGCCCGGGGTCGCGAAGCGTGAGGCGGCGCTGATGAAGTCGAAGCTGGTCGGCGACGACAATTGCACGACGTGGTAACCCGCTTTGTAGTAGAGCTTCTTCAGGTACTCGTTAAGGCTGCTGTCATAGCGCGCACCGGTGCCGGCGATCAGGAAGATCAGCGGCGCCGCTTTATCCTGGGTCGCGATACGGTAGGTCAGTTTTTTTACCGCCCAGAAGTTATCCGGCAGTTCGAAGGCGCGCTCCGGTCGCAGGGTAATGCTGCGATCCTCCTGATTGATGTCGTCGTCCAGCGGCAGCTCCGGACGCAAGTCCGGTGGGGTCGTGGCAATGGTCGCCTCGAACGGGTTGGTCAAGGGGTAGCCATAACTGGCGGCGTCGATGTCGACCGCCAGTGCGGACGCACTCAAAATAAGGCCGCCAAACAGGGCGGCGAAGCGCAAGGAACGGAGCATGACTAGATCCCTTAGAGGAAGGTGCCGGATGAAGTTCGCAGGCTATGACCACGGGTTCGGCGCCAAAGTGCCACGCATCGGCACCAAACTGGCTTAATTCCGGGTAATAGTAGCTGGACGATACACTTTGCGGCTGTTTCATGACTAGTTATCTGTTACGCGCGTTTGCTTAAAACCGCGAGGGGATTAAGCTGGCCGCCGTTTTCGTCTATTGGAGTGCTCCATGTCTCGCCGTCTGTCCGTGATTTTGCTGCTTGTTTTGCTGCCATTGTGGCTGGCCGCCAGTTATGGCGCACGTTATGGCTTCATGGAGGATGCGCAATGGGTCGGGATTTGCGTGGATGAGGCGAGTCGCTGGGAGTGTCAGGCTCGTTCGAACCTGGGCTTGATGATTCATTTCAACGTGTTGGGTTGGTCAGCGGTCGCGACGGCTGTGATCGGATTTTTGCTGCCGGGGCGGGCAGGGTGGTGGTTGGCGGTGCTGGCGCTGGTGTTGGGGTTCCCGGCGTTGGCGTTGTACAACACGACGTTGGCTGTTTTTGCGGTGGTGATTGCTGCTTTGCGGTTGGTCAGGGCGCCTCGTACTGTTTGATAGCCAGTCATCGCGAGCAGGCTCGCTCCTACATGTTGAACGTGTCCAACAGGCGATCGCGTTAAAATGTAGGCGTGAGCCTGCTCGCGATGAGGCCGGTAAGGTTGGCAAATGCCCCATCTAACATAGACAGGTTGCAGCTTCTACCTAACAGTTCTGATAGTAGACAGCCCTTCTGTTAACTCCGAATCTAGCTATCCATCCCAAGGATATGAATCGGAGCAACGCCATGACTGCTCAGCGAGAAACGTTGCTCTGCCGCTATCAATACGACCCGCTGGACCGGGTAGTGAATTGCGCACCCTTGAATCAGGATGCTGTTCAGCGCTTTTATCGGAAAAACCGTCTGGCCACTGAGATCCAGGGGCCGGTGCGGTACTCGATGTTTGAGCATGAATCACAGCTCATGGCTCAACAGCAGCAGCGTGAGGCGGGGCGGGTTGACAGCGCTTTGCTCGCCACTGATTTGCAACGTTCGGTGTTGCATGCGGTTGCTGTCGATGAGCATAAACGGCCTGTTTATGCGCCCTATGGTCATCGGTCACCAGAAAGCGGCTTGAGCAGTCTTTTGGGTTTCAATGGTGAGCGACGGGATCCGGTCACCGGGCATTATTTGCTGGGGAATGGGTATCGCGCGTTTAACCCGGTGTTGATGCGGTTTAACAGCCCGGACAGTTTGAGTCCGTTTGGGAGGGGTGGGGTGAATGCTTATGCGTATTGCGCGGGCGATCCGGTTAATCGGGTGGATCCGAATGGGCATAGTCCCTTGTTGGTTTCATTCTTCAGATTTCGAGAGTTCGTGGCGAGTAAATCCTTACTTGGCTCCGCTAGCAAGCTACTACCTTCAGCCAAAAAAGTTGCCAACCCTGCTGTAAACAATTCTGCGGATTTGGTCTCGAAAGTTGGTCTGAATACTTCTCAGGTCGACGCACTGGACTTGGCAGTTCCGCAGGCGCTGTACTCGATTGATCAGGGAAGGATGCACGATGCCATTGGCCTGAAAGCGCTAGCTCAAGAAACATTGAATGCTGCCCAGGAACAGTACTCGGTTCTTCAGCGGTTTGCCGATTCCCCACCATTGAAGGAAATACCTGATTTCAACCCTTCAGACATAGTGAATTCGACAGCTCATCAACAGCTTGGTCTTGCTGAGCGTGGCGTCGCTCAGGCACAAGCGAATTTTGAACAGGTGAGAGGCGATTTCTTTGCCAGATACCCACGCGACTACAAAGACGTAGTCGCTAATATTCGGTCCGCCGTGAGAAGAGATTCGGTCTAGAGCTCACAAAGTTGTTAGCGTTGGCCTTTGTTCACCCGCAAACACCGCCACAACGCCGCCACCATCAACACACTGACCAGCGCCCAGCCCCAAGCCTGCTGGTTCTGCAACCCTTCCTGAAACAACTGCGGCGCAATACCCGCGCCCACAATGAACGTCAGCAACGCAATCTCCCGGCGTGGCACGTTCACCGGGCGGCACAGGTAGACCAGCGCCGGCACGATGAACGCCATGCTCGGGAAGCTGCGATAGCGCGGGTCGAACACCAGCTCCAGCATCGTCACCGCTGCCGCAAAGCCTGCGAACGCAACCAGCCAGCCGGCACGGCGTTCAAGCACGTTAAACGCACGCTCACGCCAGCCGGTACGGGCACTCAAGGTCAGCGCGGCATGGGCCAGCACCAGCACATTCAACGCCGTCAGCAATCCGACCCACACCCATTCACTGGTGAACCGGGTAGTGACGCGTGCCAGATCGCCCCAGGCGCCAATCGAGCACGCCGCCAGCGCGCCGAGCAGCGGTAGAACCAGGGCTGCACGCGTGCTGCGGACACGCCCGCCAAGGATCAGCGTGCCCAGAAAGATAAAACCGCCCACAACCAGCCACTGCGACCAGTACGGCACATTCGACACCGGACCTGCCAGGACGCCCTTGTCCTGGCGATCTGCATCGAACAGGCCCCAGTAACCGCCCACCGCGCCTTCGCTGGCGCGTTTCCACGGCTGGTCAAACGCTTCGATCAGGTTGTAGTGCCAGCCTTGTTGTTCGGCCATGGCGACGAAGCCGCGAATGAACTTCGCCTCGTTGACCCGGCTCGGCAGGGCGGTCTCGCGCTGACGGCCTTCGCTCGGCCAACCGGTCTCGCCGATTACCACGTCCTTGGGCGCAAACTTGTTGCCGAACACCTGACGCACTTCAGCGACATGCTGGAGGGCGGCATCAATATTCGAAGGTTCATCTTCCCAATACGGCAGCAGGTGAATCGTCAGGAAGTCCACCGCCGGCGCGATTTCCGGGTGCTTGAGCCAGAACTCCCAGACGTCGGCATAGGTGACGGGCTGTTTGACCTGGCTTTTGACTTTATTAATCAGTTTCGCCAGTTGCGGACCAGTCACTTCCTTGCGCAGCAGGGCTTCGTTGCCGACGATGACCGAGGTCACCACATCCGCGTTGGCGTTGGCCGACGCGATCAGCAGGTCCACTTCTTTCTCAGTGTCCACTGGGTTGCTGTTGACCCAGGCGCCGATCATCAGCTTCAGGCCATGTTTGCGCGCCAGATCGGGCAGGGCTTCAAGGCCGGTCATCGAGTACGTGCGAATGCATTCAAAGCGGGTGGCCAGCAACGCGAGGTCCGCGTCCATGCGCTCGGGGCGCAATTTGAACGGCACGTCGAACGGCGACTGGTCTTTGTCGAACGGGGTGTAGGAGGCGCATTGCAACTTGTGCGTCGCGCTGGCCACGTCGGGCAGGATCACGGGTTTGCCCAGGCCGTACCAGAAGCCACCCAAGGCAAACAGCCCCAGCAGGCAAGCGAACAGGTAGGCAAAAAAAGGAAATCGGGAAGTCGCGGACATGGTCAGGCCGTGTGGGAGCAAAGCCGCGCATGTTACCTGCATTTGCCTCGCGCTTGGTGGCGTACATGCTTTTGACATGCAAAGTTCGGGCGGATCGGCCTGCGTGCTTTGCCCGGTCAGGGTTAATGGCGTTCTGATGTCGTTTCTCGATGCCTTGAGGTCGCTGGCAGAGAAGGTCGCAGTTGTCGTGAGGTTGATGATCGACGCATCAGCGCTTTTGTAGAGACATCGCGTTGATGATCCAACGAGTTTGCAGTGAAGCGTGATGGGCGCACGGCGCACCAAAACAATACGTTGACGCGACTCGGCATCCGTCGAGCGCAGCACTTTCGGGGAAGTAACGATGAAGATGCGACGACTTTTAGGCGCGGGTGCCGCTCTGGTGCTTGCGATTGGCTCCACCATGGCCAATGCCGAGAGCAAAACCCTGAGCATCGGTTATGTCGACGGATGGTCCGACAGCGTCGCGACCACGCATGTGGCCGCCGAGGTGATCAAGCAGAAGCTCGGTTATGACGTGAAACTCCAGGCGGTGGCGACCGGGATCATGTGGCAGGGCGTGGCAACCGGCAAACTCGACGCGATGCTGTCCGCCTGGCTGCCGGTGACTCACGGCGATTACTGGACCAAGAACAAGGACCAGGTCGTCGACTACGGCCCGAACTTCAAGGACGCCAAAATCGGTTTGATCGTGCCGGAATACGTCAAAGCCAAGTCGATTGAGGACCTGAAAACCGACGATAGCTTCAAAGGTCGCATTGTTGGCATCGACGCAGGGTCGGGCGTGATGCTCAAGACCGATCAGGCTATCAAGGATTACGGCCTGACCAACTACACCCTCAAGGCCAGTTCCGGCGCCGGCATGATTGCCGAGCTGACCCGTGCCGAGAAGAAAAACGAATCCATCGCCGTCACCGGTTGGGTGCCGCACTGGATGTTCGCCAAGTGGAAACTGCGCTTCCTGGACGACCCGAAAGGCGTTTATGGCGCAGCTGAAACCGTTAACAGCATCGGCAGCAAAGAGTTGGCGACCAAAGCACCGGAAGTGGCCAAGTTCCTGAAGAACTTCCAGTGGGCGTCGAAAGACGAAATCGGCGAGGTCATGTTGGCGATTCAGGATGGCGCCAAGCCGGATGCCGCGGCGAAGGATTGGGTTGCCAAACACCCGGAGCGTGTTGCTGACTGGATTAAATAACAGTCACCTCGTTTAACCCTGTGGGAGCGAGCCTGCTCGCGATTGCGGTGCATCAGTCAGCGATGATGTTGACGGGTACACCGCTATCGCGAGCAGGCTCGCTCCCACATTTATTTCCGCGTGCTGGAGTTTGGCGAGTCTGTCATGTCGTTCTAATACTAAGGTCGTCTGGAACCTGGCCCGCAGCCGCATAGAGTGGATAACGTTCCAACAATAATCTGTGCTGCGAGGATAAAAACAATGAACGACAGCATTTACCTCTCGATTCAAAACAGCCCGCGCTTCAAGGAGCTGGTTAGTAAGCGAGAAAAGTTCGCCTGGATTCTTTCGGCGATCATGCTTGGGCTTTACTCCGGATTCATCCTACTGATTGCTTACGGGCCGCATTTACTGGGGGCGAAAATCAGTCCCGAGTCATCGATTACCTGGGGCATTCCGATCGGTGTCGGGTTGATTCTCTCGGCCTTTATCTTGACCGCTATTTATGTGCGACGCGCCAATGGCGAATTCGACGACCTGAACAATGCGATTCTCAAGGAGGCTCAGCAATGATCCGGCGTCTGATGGCTCTATTGAGCATTGCAGCCTTTGCGCCTGGCGCGTGGGCGGCTGAAGCCCTGACGGGCGAAGTGCACAAACAACCGCTGAACATCCCTGCGATCCTCATGTTCGTGGCATTCGTCGGCGCAACGTTGTACATCACATACTGGGCCTCGAAGAAGAACAATTCGGCAGCCGACTACTATGCAGCGGGTGGCAAGATCACCGGCTTCCAGAACGGTCTGGCCATTGCCGGTGACTACATGTCGGCTGCGTCTTTCCTGGGTATTTCTGCACTGGTGTTCACGTCCGGCTACGACGGCCTGATCTACTCGATCGGCTTCCTGGTGGGCTGGCCGATCATTCTGTTCCTGATCGCCGAACGTCTGCGTAACCTGGGTAAATACACCTTTGCCGACGTGGCGTCCTACCGCCTTGGGCAAACCCAGATTCGCTCGCTGTCCGCGTGCGGTTCGCTGGTGGTGGTGGCGTTCTACCTGATCGCGCAAATGGTCGGTGCCGGCAAGCTGATCCAGCTGCTGTTCGGTCTCGACTATCATGTTGCAGTGATTCTGGTCGGCATCCTGATGTGCATGTATGTGTTGTTCGGCGGCATGCTGGCGACCACGTGGGTGCAGATCATCAAGGCTGTATTGCTGCTGTCCGGTGCCTCGTTCATGGCGCTGATGGTCATGAAGCACGTCAACTTCGATTTCAACGCACTGTTCTCCGAAGCCATCAAGGTTCACCCGAAAGGTGACGCGATCATGAGTCCGGGCGGTCTGGTGAAAGACCCGGTCTCTGCGTTCTCCCTGGGTCTGGCGCTGATGTTCGGTACCGCTGGCCTGCCGCACATTCTGATGCGCTTCTTCACCGTGAGTGATGCGAAAGAAGCTCGCAAGAGCGTGCTGTACGCGACCGGTTTCATTGGCTACTTCTATATCCTGACGTTCATCATCGGCTTCGGCGCGATCCTGCTGGTCAGCACCAACCCTGCCTTCAAAGATGCTGCTGGCGCGCTGTTGGGCGGCAACAACATGGCGGCGGTGCACCTGGCCAACGCGGTCGGCGGCAGTATCTTCCTGGGCTTTATCTCGGCAGTAGCGTTCGCGACCATTCTGGCAGTAGTTGCCGGTCTGACCCTGGCCGGTGCTTCGGCGGTGTCCCACGACCTGTATGCCAGTGTGATCAAGAAGGGCAAGGCTAACGAGAAGGATGAAATCCGCGTCTCGAAAATCACCACTATCGCTTTGGCAGTGCTGGCTATCGGTCTGGGCATTCTGTTCGAGAGCCAGAACATCGCGTTCATGGTGGGCCTGGCGTTCTCCATCGCGGCGAGCTGTAACTTCCCGGTGCTGCTGCTTTCCATGTACTGGAAGAAGCTCACCACGCGTGGTGCGATGATCGGCGGCTGGCTGGGTCTGATCAGCGCTGTGGGTTTGATGGTGCTCGGTCCGACCATCTGGGTGCAGATCCTGCATCACGAGAAGGCTATCTTCCCGTATGAGTACCCTGCGTTGTTCTCGATGGCCATTGCGTTTGTGGGGATCTGGTTCTTCTCGGTCACTGACAAATCCGCAGCAGGCGTCAAGGAACGGGCGTTGTTCTTCCCGCAATTTGTTCGTTCGCAGACAGGTTTGGGGGCGAGTGGGGCGGTTTCCCACTAAGGCTTCAGGTTTGTTTGAGTAAGGTGGGTTAAACAGAAATGCCCCGATCGAGAGATCGGGGCATTTTTTTGGGCGGTTATTGCATGTTCGAGACGCAAGGCTTGCCGGCGGAGGCGAATACATAGCCTCCTCGAGCCGCCTTTAGACCAGGTCGGTGCCGTCACGTCTGGCTTTTCGGATGTCACGATACACGCTGACGCATAAGGTGATCATCACCCCCGCCGCAATGACGGGCCAGATCAGCACATACAGGGTTAACGCAAAACTGGACATGGGGAAACTCCTTTGTCTTCAGTGACACATTCGTCGTTGTCATGAAAGGCGACGACGCGCTCGGCGATGCAGTCGAAATCGAAACGTTCGTCAGACAGCAAACTCACAAACACGCACACCAGCGTGCTGACGCCATAGGCGGTCAGTGAGCTGAGCAGTACCGGGTAATCACGCAAGAAGCCGAATGCGAACGGGGCCAGGATCAAAAACGCCAGCCCGCCACACACGAACCCTGCGGTGCGGCCGAGGAATCCGAAGGCCATCAACCCGATGACTACTCCGCCACCTATCGACGCAAACAGCTCGAAGAACAGCGCCACCACTCCTTGCAAAGGAAGGATTTCGAAGCGCGCAACCAGAAACATCAGGAAGCCCGCCAAGGCGGCAGAGGTAAAGGCGGCATTGGTGATCCGCCCCCAATACAGACTGGCGATGACCGGAAACACGATGGCGCCCCATAGCGCACCGACAAAGATGAGCATGGTCAGGATGTCCAGCTTGAGGCTGGCAAACACCACGGCAAGCATCGTCGCCGCGACCATGGTCAAACGTCCTACGAGCAACATGGTTTTTGGGTTGGGTTTGCCTTTGGCCAGGTTTTTCCCATAGACGTCAGTCATTACCAGCGCGGACAACGCCGATAAATCCGAATCGGCGGTTGATGACAGCGAGCCAATGACCATGATGAAAAACAGTCCGACTGCAAAGGGCGGCAAGTAGGTAGCGGCCATTTGCGGGATCAGGTTGTTCAACTCGCCACCCACCGGTTGTACACCGGCCAGCAACGCCAGAAAGCCCAGCATCCCCAAACCGATCACGATGGAGGCATAACCAATGGTCGCCGTGATAAAGGTCGACTTCATCAAATCCTCACGTACGGCGAACAGGCGTTGCGCGATGGTCTGATTGCCGATGGCATAGGCTAGCACTGCCACAAAATACGGTGCGCCCTGTTCCAAAATAGCTGTCTTTGAATAGAAGCTGGCTTGCTCTGCAGAGATATTCGGCATGCCCTGGGCGAACAAATCAGGGCCGCCAAGCTGGAAGAAAATAATGGGGATGATCACCACTGCAGCAAAAATCATGGCAACCAACTGGCCGAAATCGGTCATGACCGAGGAGCGAAACCCTGACCAGATGGTGTAACCCAAAACCCCGAACCCGGCGATCAACACGCCATGAATGAAACTCAGCGGCGACAGTACGGCAACCAGCGCACCCGCGGCGGTGAAATTGACCATCAGGCTGATCATGCTGCCGACGATGTTTGAGCCCGCGAGAATCATCTGGCTGGAGCGCCCGTGGCGAGCGTGCATGATCTCGGCCAAGGTGTGGGCCTTGGGTGCCAGTTCACGAAAACGCCGTCCGAACGGATAGATGAACAAAATCATCAACGCTCCCCAAAAGCCATAATGCATGGCACCCGAGAGGCCGAACTTGTAACCGGAACTGGCGGAAGCGTAGAACGAGGCGGCCCAGATCCAGGTGGCCGTCATGCTGGCTGCCGCCATGCCGAAGCCAATGGAGTTGTTGGAAACCATATAGCCATCGACGTTTTCGTCCTTGCGGCTCACCCGCAACGACACCAAAAAGGTCAGGCCGTAAAAACAGAACAGCAGCAAGAGGACAGTGGGGGTGGAAAGTTGGAACATTCCTTTCTCCTTTATGCGCGCCACGACGTTGTCACAGAGGCAACGAAATGCGCGTAGCAACCCGGGTTTTCCTGACAGGCAGGCAATAGCGAACGCAGGTCCGCGGGGTTGTTTTGTGAGGGCTGGCAAGAATCGAATCGCAAGGGGCGATTCAGGTCTGAAGGCAAAGCGCGCGCTAGCACGTTGAACCCTTAGCTTGCAGCAAGAGCCGACGATAGCCGGAAGATGAGTCCTGTGTCAGAAACGAGCAGTCCTGACATGGACAGGCGAAACTATACAGACTTGGAGCAAGATTAACTCGTTGTCTGTATACAATATGTGCTGACGGGCCTGGCGCCGTCAGCGATGTGCACAAACAAAAACGGCCTCCTGCTCTTTATATAAGAGGCAGGAGGCCGTTTCCGGTACTGCAAAAGACGTTATCGCAAGACAGGTCTTATTTGCGGTCTTCCAGCTTGGTGATGTCGCGCGACTCGTAGCCGGTGTACAGCTGGCGTGGGCGGCCAATCTTGTACGGGCTGGAGAGCATTTCTTTCCAGTGGGAGAT
>Ga0247811_1000475_pt1 | contig 12273 bp, 9 predicted proteins | sample UWRJL134311R1_FD_189018 | JGI IMG/M metagenome (GOLD analysis project Ga0247811, IMG submission 189018) | Plant litter microbial communities from Arlington Agricultural Research Station in Wisconsin, United States - UWRJ-L134-311R-1 | ecosystem: Environmental > Terrestrial > Plant litter >...
AGATCGCGTTCCTCGCGCCGCTCGAGCCCTTCCTGCTGCACACCGACGACAACCCCACGGGTGTTCCGCAGGACGTCTTCGACGGCATCGCCGCCTCCGCCAAGGGCGACCGCTTCGCCTGGTTCACCGGCTTCTACGAGAACTTCTACAACCTCGACCAGAACCTCGGCAGCCGCATCAGCCAGGAGGCCGTGACCGCGAGCTGGAACACCGCCACCGCGAGCGCACCCGTCGCCGCCTATGCCGTCGTGCCGACCTGGATCGAAGACTTCCGCGACGACGTCGCCAAGGTGCGCGCCTCGGGCGTCACGAGCATCATCGTGCAGGGCACCGAAGACCGTATCCTGCCGATCGATTCGAGCGGACGCCCGTTCCACGCGGCGTTCCCCGAGAGCGAGTACGTCGAGATCGAGGGTGCCCCGCACGGATTCCTCTGGACCCACGCCGACGAGGTCAACGAGGTGCTGCTGGGCTTCCTGAAGAAGTAGCACCGCACAAGCAGTTCCAAACCTGACTGCCACGTGCTCCGAACCCTCGAGGTGAACAGACACGTGGCAGCCAGGACCATCATCATCACCGGCGCGAGCGACGGCATCGGCGCCGAGGCGGCGCGGGCGTTGAGCGCGGCGGGCGACACCGTCGTGATCGTCGGGCGTTCGCCGCAGAAGACCGCGGCCATCGCCGCCGAACTGGGCGCCGACCACTTCGTCGCCGACTTCGCGAAGCTCGACGATGTGCGCGAACTCGCCGCGACCCTGCTCGAGCGTTATCCACGCATCGATGTGCTCGCCAACAACGCGGGCGGCATCATGGGCGAACGCACCCTCACCGTCGACGGTCACGAGAAGACGCTGCAGGTCAACCACCTCGCGCCGTTCTTGCTCACGTCGTTGCTGAGCGAACGGCTCGTCGCCTCCGAAGCATCCGTCATCACCACCGCGAGCGTCGCGAACAGCCTCTACGGCAAGATCGACATCGACGACCTGCACAACGAGAAGCATTACACGCCCAACAAGGCGTACGGCGACAGCAAGCTCGCCAACATCCTCTTCACCCGCGAACTCGACCGCCGCTTCGGCGACCGCGGCATCTCGGCGGCCTCGTTCCACCCCGGGCTGGTCGCGACGAGCTTCGCCTCGAACACCACGAGCGTGCTGCGCTTCGTCTACGGCGTCGTGTTGTCGCGGTTCCTCATCTCGCCGAAGAAGGGCGCCGACACCCTCGTCTGGCTCGCGAGCCCCGGCACGCGGTTCACGCGTGGCGGGTACTACACGCGCCGCAAGATCGACCGGACGAACAAGCAGGCGGATGACACGGCTCTCGCCGCACGCCTGTGGGAGGAGAGCGCGGCGCTCGTGGGTGTTGCCGCTGGTTGAGTACTGCGGTCTACCGCGCGTATCGAAACCCAGACCGCGCAATCGCGCGCGTAGATGTTTTGTTATCCGCGGTAAATCGCGCCGTTCAACCGCCGATGCCCCGGAGGTACTCGGCGCGCTTCTTGGGATCGCCGCCGAGGCCGATGCGGTCGGTACCGATGCGGTCGTCGATGAAGTCCTGCGCGCGGGTGGGGAGCAGGCGCGAAATGCGCAGCAACGGTCCGAGGTACCAGGGCACGAACGAACCGAAGCTCTTGCGGTCTAACGCGCGCATCGCCGCGCGGCTGACGCTCTCGGCCGAGACGGCTCCGAAGCCGTGCGGGGGTGTGATTCCGGCGCCCATCGCCGTGGACACCAGATTGGGCATGATCACCGAGACGTGCACACCGCTGCCGCGCAGCTCCCGCCGCAGGGCGTCGCTGTAGCCGATGACCGCGGCCTTCGTGCCCGAGTAGACGGCGAGCCCGGCGAGCGGCTTGACCCCCGTGGCGCTCGCGATGTTGACGATGTGACCGCGACCGCGGGCGAGCATGTGCGGCAGCACAATCGCGGTCGTCTCGACGAGCCCGAGGTAATCGACGTCGACGACCTTCCCGATCAGCTCGACACTCTGGTCGCGAAAGAGCCCGGTCGGCATGATGCCGGCGTTGTTCACCCACACCTCGATCGCACCGAGGGTCGCCTCGATGTCGTCGACGACCGCGGTCACGAGTGCCGTGTCGGTGACGTCGAGGCGCATGCCGGTCGCCTCCTCGCCGAGTTCGGCGGCCGTGCGCTCGGTGGCGGCGAGGTCGAGGTCGCCGATCACGACGCGGTAGCCGCGCGCCATCAGGTCGTGCGCGATCGTGCGGCCGATGCCGCGCGCGGCGCCGGTGACGACGGCGACGGGACCGCCGGTGCTGGGGAGGGTGGTCACGGTCGGTGCACGTCCATTCCGAAGATGATCGAGGCGTCGCAGAGCGCGAAGCTCACGAAGGGGCGGTGGCCGGCGAGGTAACCGAGTGCACCGTGCGGGTCGAAGGTCCAGTCGGGGGAGAGGGCGCGGATGCGGCCGACGACCCTGTTGTGCGACAGGATGCGGGCGGCAGAGCCGGGCGCACCGACGGGGGTCTGCAGGATCGGCAGGCCGAGCTGCCGGATTCCGGGAACCAGCGTGCGCCCGACCCTGGCCTCGAGGCTCGCGACCGGGCCGGCGTCGGTGACCATGGCGACGGATGCCGCATCCGGTCGTCGTGGATCGGGGGAGTCTGCGCGATCGAAACCGCCCGGCTGCTTGGGGATGCCCCACAGCGCGCGTCCACCCTCGAGCGACTCGGGGCTGTTCACCCAGATCTGCGGGATGGTGATGCTGACCCGGCCGCGGTCGAAGGTCGGGGTGGCGACGAGCAGCTCGTCGTACGCGAGCACACCGCCCGGCTGGTAGCGCGCGAACGCGGCGCCGACGATGGTGTGCCTGCCGACGGTGCGCGGCTTCGGGCCGGCCGCGAACTCGGGCGGGAGGTCGGCCGTCGGCACCCGGAACACCGAGACGAGCAGGCTGCCGCCCAGATACCAGGGCTCGGGCGGGTAGCTCACCCGGCACCCACGAGCGCGAGGTGCCGGGCCGCGGCTTCGGTGACGCCGAACGCGTCGAAGACGGCGGAGACCGTGCGCCGCAGGTCGGGCGAGCGTGACTCGGGGCCGTGGGCGAGTTCCATCAGCAGCACGCCGTAGAACGACTGCGCGATCGCCAGGTCGCCGCCGTCGATACCCACGAACGGTGCGAACACCCGGCGCAGCGACTCGACGAAGCCGAGGCTGTGCGGACGCAGCCGATCGTCGCGCGCGGCGGCGATCGCGAGCTCGAAGGTGACGATGCCCGTGCCGGAGCGTCCGCTCCGTTGGCCGTCGATGTACGCCAGGCAGCCCTCGACGAGCGAGACGCGGCCCTCGAGGATGTCGTCGGCGAGCCGGGTGATCTCGTCGACCGCGATCGCGGCGGCGTGCTCCATGGTTGCGGCGAGCAGTTCGTCGCGGGTGCCGAAATGGTAGGTGGTGGAGGCGAGGGATGCACCGGCGGCGGTGGCCACACTGCGCTGGGTCGCTGCCGCGACGCCCTCGTCGGCGATGATGCGCATCGCCGAATCCAGCAGGGCTGTTCGGGTGCGTTCGCCGCGTGCGAGTCGTCCGTCGGGGGCCATAAAGAGGATTCTATTAGTACGATCGTGCAGTTTTCGGTGCCGGATGCTGGAACACCCGTAACGCGCGGGAAACGCGGATGTGCGAATCTGGAGGCATGTTCGAAATCGCCGACCGGCTCGTCGAGGCCCTCGACGCCGGCCGCACGCTCGCGATCGCGACCGCCGTGTCGATCGAGGGCAGCGCCCCGCGCACTATCGGCACCTCGATGGCCTTCGACGGCACCTCGGTGATCGGTTCGATCGCCGGCGGCTGCGTCGAGGGCGCCGTCGTGGATGTCTGCGAACTCGTGCTCGCCGACGGCGTGGCCCGCACCGTCGAGTACGGCGTGAGCGACGAGACCGCCTTCTCGGTCGGGCTCACCTGCGGCGGACAGCTGCGCATCCGCGTGACCGCCGTCACCGAACCGGTCGAGGCAGCCCTGCGTGCCGCCGCGGCCGGCGAGCCGACCGGGTTGGCGACGGTACTGGGCGAGACCACGGGGCGCTTCGACGGTCGCATCGCCGCGGAACTCGACGCCCGCGTCGCGCTCGGCGAGACCGCGCTCAGCACCATCGACTGCGACGGCGAGCCCGTCGAGGTGTTCTTCGAGGTGGCCACGCCGCCGGCCCGCATGATCGTCTTCGGCGCGATGGAGTTCTCGGTCGCTCTCGCCAAGGCGGCGTCCCTGCTCGGCTACCGGGTCACCGTCTGCGACCCGCGCGGCCTGTTCGCCACCCCCGCCCGCTTTCCGACCGCCGAGGTCGTGGTCGAGTGGCCCACGACCTGGCTCGCCCGCACAGCCGTCGACGAGCGCACCGTCATCTGCGTGCTCGCCCACGACGACCGCTTCGACGCCGAGATCATCGCCCAGTCGCTGGCCCTCCCGGTGGCGTTCGTCGGAGCGATGGGGTCTCGCCGCACCCACGAGCGTCGTGTCGCTTCGCTGCGCGACCGCGGGGTGAGCGAGCAGCAGATCGCCCGCCTGCACTCGCCGATCGGGCTCGACCTGGGGGCGTCGACCCCCGAAGAGACCGCGGTATCGATCCTCGCCGAGGTGTTGGCGGCGCGCACGGGAGCGACGACCGAGTCGCTGCGCGGCACGAGCGGCAGCATCCACACAACGCGACCGGCCGGAACGCGACCGACAGTCGCGCTCCTAGACTTGCCGCATGGCTGAGAACGAAACCCCGCGCACCTTCAAGATCGATCTGCCGCCGACCGCGGTCGCCGGTCTGTTCGCCGACTTCGCCAGTGTCTGGCACACGCCGAACGTCTTCGTGATGGATTTCGTGGCACTCACCCAGCCCCCGCAGCCGACGACGGATGCCGAGACCGGCGCCGAGTCGATCCTCGTGCCCGGTCAGGTCGTCAGCCGCATCCGCATTCCCCCGGAGCAGGTGTTCGAGCTCGCCAAGGCCCTCGCGCAGCAGCTCGAGGCGTGGGAGCGCGAGACCGGCAAAAAGGCGCCGGAGAAGCCGCTGTTCGGGGACATCCGCTGATTGAGTAGGTCGCTCAGCGACCGTATCGAAATCCGGCAGGAGGGTTTCGATACGGGCCGTAGACGGCCCTACTCAACCGGCGTGTTCAGTAGACGCCAGAGCCGGTCGCGCGACATCGGCAGTTCCATCGGGCGCACGCCGATCGCGGCGCGCACCGCGTTCGCGAGAGCGGGGGCGACCGGATTGTAGGGCGCCTCGCTCATCGACTTGGCGCCGAGCGGGCCCATGCCGTCGTGGGTGTTCGCGAAGTACACCTCGGTCTCGGGAATGTCGGCGAACTGCGGCACGTGGTAGTTGCGGAAAGCGGTCGTAGTGACGCGTCCCTCGCCGTCCATCTGCACCTCTTCGTAGAGCGATGTTCCGATCGCCTGGGCTGTTCCGCCCTCGATCTGGCCCCGCAACTGCTCGGGGTTGAGTACTGTTCCGGCATCCGCCGCCTGAACCGACTGCAGGATGCGCACCTCGCCGGTCGCGCTGTCGACGGCGACCCGGAATCCGTGCACGTTGAACGCGACCGAGCGCGGGGTGCCGTCGTGGCTGCCGTCGGCGATGAGCGGGCCCGCGGCGAGCAGATCGGATGCGGCGACGAGCGTCTCGCCGACGAGAACACCGCCCGCGACCACCGTGCGCACACCCTCGATGCCGGTGAGGGCGGCGGCGCGTTCGATCATCATCGCGGAGAGTTTCATCGCGGCGGCGAGCAGCGCTTTGCCGGCCACGACGACGCCGGCCGATCCGAACGCGCCGGTGTCGTAGCGCGCGACGTCGGTATCGGACTGGCGCACCCGCACGGTGTCGGGGGTGGTGCCGAGGGCGGTGGCGACGAGCTGGGTGTGCACGGTCGTGGTGCCGTTGCCGAACTCGGCGGTGCCGACGCCGATCTCGTATCCGCCGTCGGCGAGCAGGGCGACAGTGGTGTCGGCGAAGTGCCCGCGGGGCGGCATGGTGGCGATCATCGCGAGGCCCATGCCGGTGCCGAAGCGCCAGGTCGGGCCGGTCGGCGGCTCTACCGCGTTGCCGCGCGCGAGGGCGGCCTCGACGAGGTCGAGGCACTGGTCGAGGCCGTAACTGCCGACGACGAGGTCGGTCTCCTCGTGCGGGTCGGTGACGACCATCGCGTCGCCGGGAACGATCACGTTGCGGCGGCGCAGCTCGAACGGGTCGATGCCGAGCTTCAGGGCGAGCTCGTCCATGGCCGACTCGACCGCGTAGATCACCTGGCCGAGACCGTAGCCGCGGAACGCCCCCGAGGGCAGGTTGTTCGTGTAGACCGACTCGGCGTCGACTCGCTTGTTCGCGCAGCGGTAGACCGCGAGCGACTCGCCCACGCTGTGGAACATCACGCCCACCCCGTGGTTGCCGTAGGCGCCGGTGTCCATCAGCTCGTCGACGGCCATCGCGGTGAGCAGGCCGTCGCTCGTCGCGCCGAGCGTGACACGCACGCGCATCGGATGACGCGGAGACGACACCGTGAACTCGTCGCCGCGGGTGAACTCGTACTGCACCGGCCGCTTGGTGATGAGTACCGCGAGGGTCACGAGGTCTTCGGTGATGAGCTCTTGCTTGCCGCCGAAGCCGCCGCCGACGCGCGCCGTGAAGACGCGCACCCGCTCGGGTTCGAGGCCGAAGATGTGGCACAGCTCGTCGCGTACGAGGAACGGCACCTGCGAGCTGGTGCGCAGCACGAGGCGGCCGTCGTTCGAGATCCAGCCGCGCGTGGCGTGCGTCTCGAGAGCCGCGTGGTTGACGCGCTGGGTCTGCCAGCTGCCTTCGACCACGGCGTGGGCCTCGGCGAGGGCGGTGTCCACGTCGCCCATCTCGTCGTGCAGCTGAGCCACGACGTTGCGGCCGGGTTCGGAGATGCGGCTCTCGGGACCCTTCTGCGGGTGGAGCAGTGGAGAGCCGGGGCGGCGGGCCGCATCCGGATCGAAAATCGCCGGCAACAGCTCGTACTCGACGTCGACCAGGTCGAGGGCGCGCTGGGCGATCGCGACCGTGTCGGCGACGACCGCGGCGACACGCTGGCCGCGGAAGCGCAGCACTGTGTCGAAGACGAGCGTGTCGTCGGGGTCGTCGGTGCGGTTCTCATGACGTCCGGTCGAGAACAGCGTGGCGGGCGAGTCGAGATGGGTGAGCACGGCGTGCACACCCTCGGCAGCCAGGGCACGCGAGGTGTCGATCGAGAGGATGCGCGCGTGCGCGTGCGGGCTCTTCAGCACCGCGAGGTGCAGCACGGCGGTGGTGGTGGCGTCTGACGTGCCTACGTCTAATGTGCCTGCGTCTAATGTGTACGGTTCCGTGCCGGTCGCGACGCGCATGCCGGCGGGGGCCTTGACCGAGCGGCCGCTCGCGTCGCCCGCGGGCGCCACCTCGGTATTGTGCACACCGCAGATGGCGTCTTTGATCGCGCGGTAGCCGGTGCAGCGGCACAGGTTGCCCTTGAGCAAACGCGGCAGGTCGTTCTTGTCTTCCTCGGTGAAGGTCGACGCGGTGACGATCATGCCGGCGGTGCAGAATCCGCACTGGAAGCCGGCGGCGTCGACGAAGCTCTGTTGCAGCGGATGCGGGTGGTCGGGTGTTCCAAGACCGCGCACGGTCGTGACATGCGCGCCCTCGAGCCGGTGGGCCGGGTAGATGCAGGAATGGATCGGCTCTCCCTCGAGCAGCACGGAGCACGCGCCGCAGTCGCCCGCGTCGCAGCCCTTTTTGACCTCGAAGTGGTCGAGGTCGCGCAGCAGCGTGCGCAGCACCTGGCCGGGCTGCGGTTGTGCCTCGACGCTCTCGCCGTTGATCTCGAATTTCATGCTGCCAGTTCCTGTCGCAGTTCTTCGGCGAAGAGCACGCTCATCGCGCGGCGCCAGTCGGCGGCGCCGTGCGCGTCGGTGAACCATTGCGTGATGCCCTCGACCGCGTTCTGCAGCGCCCGCTGCGAGGGCAGTTCGTCGAAGCGCAGCACACGCGGACGGGTGGTGCCGCCGCTCACCGTGAACACGGCTTCGCCACTCGCGTCGACGCGGGCGATCACGAGGGTGCCGGTGCGGCCGAGCGGGGAGAGGGCGATGCGGCGGAAGCCGGTGCGCGCCTCGAGGCTGGTGATCGGGATCTCGATGGCCCGTAGCACCTCGCCGTGTGCGAGGTCGTTTTCGCGCGACGCGGTGACGAACTGGGCGACGGGGATGCGGCGGTCGGAGCCGTCGGTCGCCCAGACGAGAGCCGTGGCATCCGTCGCCGCCGCCAACGAGATCATCGGGCCGGCCGGCAGCGAGGTGCAGATGTTGCCGCCGACCGTGGCGACGTTCCAGATCTTGAAGCTCGCCAGCAGGGAGTTGGCCGTCTGTCCGAAGAGCGGATGCGCCGGCCAGTCGTCGCGGGCCGGGATGCGCGACAACTGGGCGATCGTGCAGGTGGCGGCGATGCTGAGCGTGTCGCCCGACTCGACGATCGGCTGCCAGCCGAGCGTGGTGAGGTCGACCAGTGCGGTGAGACCCGGCTGTTCTTCGGAGAACAGCCAGGTGCCGCCGCCCAGCGGCTGCTCGCCGGCAGCGAAAACGACGTCGTCGCGGGTGTGGGCGACGCGCGTCTCGCGCACTGTGATGAGATCCATGATTCAGACGAGTCAACATCATTCATGTGACGCGCGTGTAACGCCGCGCTGCCCTTGCTATCCGGAGAGACGGGCGCAGAGTGTTCACCGGCGGCTCACCGTGCCGCCACGGCACGTACACGCGCGCCGCTCACGCTGTGAGCGTGCGCAAGCAATTGATCGCCGTTCTGCTCGTCTCCGCCTTCGCGACCACGGGCGCGGTCACGGCCTCGCCGCCGGCGCTCGCCGCATCCGCCGCTGCATCCGCCGCCGCATCCGGCGCTGCTCCGGCCGCGTCGACCACCGGCACCGTGCTGATCAACGAGGTGAGCAACGGCGGGCCGCGCTCCGACGCCGACGGGTTCTTCGAACTGCGCAACTGGGGCGACACCGCCGTCGACCTCACCGGCTGGAACGTCTACCGCTGCAGCGTGCAGGGGCTGCGGGCGAACATCGGGCGACCCGAGGCCGACCTGCACGGCGTGGTACTCGAGCCCGGCGGCATCTTCACGGTGAGCAAGATCGGCATGGCCGGCGACGCGCACGTCAGCCAGCCCTACCCGCTCGGCGGGTTCGGTCTCTATCTCGAGGCGCCCGGTGCCGTGCGTGCCGACTCCGTCGGCGTGTACCCGAACGAACCCTGGCCGACCGACAGCGAGTGCACGGTCGGGGCGAACCTGACCAACACCCTCAACTTCGCGCTGGATGAGAGCTGGCAGCGGGTCGCGAACACGGGCAACCCGACGAACGACTTCGTCACGGCGCCCGCGACGATCGGCACCGCCAACGCGTCCCGCGCGGTGGCACGCGCCGACACCGGCGTCGTCATCTCCGAGTTCGCGCCGTCGGGGGCCGACGCCGTCGACGACGAGTTCGTCGAGCTGGTCAACACCTCCGACACGGCGGCCGAGATCGGCGGCTGGCAGTTGTACCGCTGCACGGCGAGCGGACGCCTGCGGCCCGATACCCTCCAGCTCACGATCGCGGCCGGCACGACGATCGACCCGGGCGCGCGCTTCGTGATCGGCGGGTCCGGCTTCACGGGAGCCGCCGACGTGAGCTACGGGCGGGAACTCGCCGACGTGGCATCCGGAGTTTTGCTCCAGACCGGCGACGCGCGCCTCGTCGACAAGATCGCCACCTCGAACTACGCCGACAGCGCCTGCCAAAACGACAAGCTGCCCGCCGTGCTCGACTACGTCGCCGACGAGTCGTTCCAGCTGACCGCGAGCGGTTTCCAGATCGCGAAGCGCACCCCCGGCCGCGCGAACGCGACGCACGAGTCGAGCGTGTTCGCCACCGGATTCGCCTACGACGAGTCGCCCGCCGTCGCGATCAGCGAGTTCGCCGACGACCCGTCGCGCGACCAGATGCCGAACGGCGTCGAGCCCAACAACTACGTCGAGCTCGCCAACTACGGCGACACGGCGGTCGCGATCGGCGGCTACACGATCCGGCGCTGCGAGGTCAGCGGCATCCGCAGCCGCGAAGTGCAGGCGACCGTGCCGAAGGGAACCGTGCTGAAGCCGGGCGCCACCTTCGTCGCGGCGCGCGCCGGCACGAGTGTGAAGGGCGACGTCAGCTACGACACGTCCCTCAATTTCCTGGGAAGCGGAGTGTGGGTCGCGGATGCCACGGGGCACCGTGTCGACAGCGCGGGGGTCTACGCGATGAACGAGATGGACTCGAGCCTGCTCACCGCCAGCCCCTGCACGAAGGGTGCGCCGCTCGCCACCTTCGCGCCCGACCGGATGCTCGGCGAGACGTTCCAGCGCACGCGTTTCACCGGCGTCGACGACGACGACTTCGTCACGGCGCCCGCGACCCCGGGCGAGATCGACGAACACGAGTGGATCGACCCGACGCGGCGCATCGCCGCAATCGAGACGCCGGTCGAGAAGGTCGCGGCGCAGACCGGTGCGGCAATCACACCGGGCGCGGCGGCCGCCGTGCTCGAGGCCTTCTCCGGGGTGAGCGCAGCCCCGCTCGCCAAGCGCGTCGGTGCGGCCGAGACGCGGCTCGACGTCGACGCGCCCGCCGCCGTGTCCGATGCGGCCTGGGGCTATCCGTACCAGCGGTTCGTGATCGACGCGGCGGGTCTCTCCGCCGGTTCCGTGGTGCAGTGGTCCGGGACCACGAGCGGGCGCAACGAGATCCAGTTCAGCGTGTGGGATGCCGCAGCATCCGGGTGGCGCCTGCTCGACGCGGGAATGCCGCTCGACGCGACGCTCGAGGGCGAACTGCAGAAGGGCGACATTTCTGACGGCACGATCACGCTGCTCGCCCAGAACGGGCCGCGCACCGAACCGACGCTCACGACCGAACGCGACGGCGCGCTCGAGAACCCCGACGACTACGACCTGGCGATCTCGCACATCACCGACACGCAGTACCTGTCGGAGACGTATCCCGAGGTGTACGGCCAGCTCGTCAGCTGGATCGCGGACAGCGCCGACGAACGAAAGATCGCCTTCGCGACGCACACCGGTGACCTGGTGCAGAACTGGGTGGACCCGAATCAGGATGACACGAGGGCGCGCCGCGAATACGAGCGGGCGAGTGCGGTGCAGGCGATCCTCGACGACGCCGGGGTGCCGAACAGCGTGCTGCCCGGCAACCACGACAACAAGCGCGGTGTCACGAACGAACTGTTCAACGAGTACTTCCCGCCGTCGCGCTACGCGTCGACGTCGACCTACGGCGGCTCGATCGCCGACGACGACAACAGCGCGAACTACTCGACGTTCGAGCAGGGCGGCGCGAAGTTCTTGATGCTGTCGCTGCCCTACGCGTACGGCGAGGCGCAGATCGAATGGGCGTCGCGGGTCGTGACCGATCACCCCGACTACAACGTCGTCATCTCGACGCACGAGCACGTGACGCCGAAGACCGACCTCGAAGACGCCCACCGCTCGGCGAACTCGCGCTGGGTGTCGAACGGTCAGAAGCTGTGGGACCGGGTGATCGCGCCCAACCGCAACGTGGTCGTCGTGCTGTCGGGGCACTTCCACGGCATCGGGCAGATCGTCACCGAGAACGCGGGCGGCATCGAGGGGCACGACGTGGTCGAGCTGCTCGCCGACTACCAGGAGTTCCGCACCCACACGGGGGAGCGGGCCACCGGGTTCCAGCGCCTGCTGCAGATCGACCTCGCCAGCTCGACCGTGGCCGTCGACACGTTCTCGGTGCGGCTCGACGCGTCGGCGAGCTTCGACTACGACTACCAGCAGTTCAGGCCCGACACCGGGCTGTCGAACTCGCTCTCGACCGAGCGCCCGTGGCGCATCGTCGAGGCGGGAGTGCAGAACAGGTACACGGCCGAAGACGACGAGTTCGAGGCATCCGTCGGGTTCCAGTACGACAAGAGCGTCGACACGTCGGCGATCACGGTGAAGCCGCGGTCGCAGGCGCCGGTCGCGCGCTCGAGTTCGGCCTGGCACTGGGCGCGCGACCCGGACGCCTAGGCACTCAGGAGTGACCGGGTAGGGTTTTCGCCATGACCGCTGATCCGCCCCGTGATGACGCCGACGACCCCGATGAGGCCGAAGACGCGCTGAACTGGGACACCAGCAGCCGCGACGCGAGCTACGTCGAGGGGCCGAAGCCGGTGAAGCGCGCTTCGACAAGCTCAGCGACCGAGCCGCGGACGGTCACC
>Ga0247811_1000476_pt1 | contig 12227 bp, 12 predicted proteins | sample UWRJL134311R1_FD_189018 | JGI IMG/M metagenome (GOLD analysis project Ga0247811, IMG submission 189018) | Plant litter microbial communities from Arlington Agricultural Research Station in Wisconsin, United States - UWRJ-L134-311R-1 | ecosystem: Environmental > Terrestrial > Plant litter >...
CGGCCTTCCCCGCGCCGACGTTCGACGCGGGTTTCGACCCGTCGGCCTTCCCCGCGCCGGCCTACGAAGCGCCCGCCTATGACGCCGGATTCGACCCGACGGCCTTCGCTGCTCCGTCGCCGTTCGACACCTCCGCCTTCGATACCAAGCCGGATGACACGATCCCCACCTTCGACACCGGGGCCTTCGACGCGCCGCTGTTCGGCACCGGCGCGTTCGACGCACCGCCGGCCGCGCCCGCGGTGCCGCCGGTGTGGGAAGCGCCCATCCCCGAGGTCACGACGCAGCCGTCGGCTCCCGTGTTCGAGGCGCCCGCCGCGACGACTCCGCCGGTCGCCGCACCTGCTGCGACGACTCCGCCGGTTGCCGCGCCTGCCGCTCCCAGCGTTCCCGTCGCCGCGCCTGCCGCGAAGCCGGCCTTCGATGCGTCGGCCTTCGCGACACCGGCCGCAGCTGCGCCACCGGTGTTCGAGGCGCCCGCCGCCGCGACTCCGCCGGTCGTCCCTGCTGCCGCACCGTCCGCGCCGCGCTTCGAAGACCTGCTCACGCCTGACCCCGCTGCTGCGACGCCGACCGCTCCGGCTTTCGTCGCTCCCGCGGCGGCGTCGACCGCACCGCCGTCGGCTCCGCCGGCCGTGCCGAGTGCGGCCGCGGACGCCGGCAGCCGTCGCGCCGAGCGCGAGCGCGCCCGCGCCTCCGAAGAGCTGCTGCCGCCAGCGGCATCCGAACGCGTGACGGCTGCTGCAGCATCCGCCCCTGAAATCGGTCTCGGCCAAGAGGGCAGCGACCTCGACCTGGTCGCTGCGCTGAACGCCGTCGTGCAGTTGCGCGCATCCGACCTGCACGTCGGGGTGAACGCGGTGCCGATGATCCGGGTGGACGGCGGGCTGCGTCCGATCCCCGGGTTCGAGGAGTGGGACGCCGACAAGGTGATGACGGCGCTGCACAGCATCATGTCGCCCGAGCACCGCGACCAGTTCGAGAACGAGCTCGAGCTCGACTTCGCCTACACGCTGTCGGAGACCTCCCGATTCCGCGTCAACATCTACCAGCAGCGCAACGTGCTGGGTGCCGCCTTCCGACTCATCCCGACCGAGATCAAGCAGCTCGCCGCCCTCGGAATCCCCGAGCGCATCGGCAAGTTCGCCCAGCTGCCACGCGGGCTCGTGCTGGTCACCGGCCCCACTGGTTCGGGCAAGTCGACCACGCTCGCGGCGCTCATCGACCTGGTCAACTCGACCCGCAGCGACCACATCGTGACGGTCGAAGACCCGATCGAGTTCATGCACAAGAACAAGAAGTCGCTCGTCAACCAGCGCGAGGTCGGCCACGACACGCACAGCTTCAACAACGCGCTCAAGCACGTGCTGCGTCAGGACCCCGACGTCATCCTCATCGGCGAGCTGCGAGACCTCGAGACGATCTCGGTCGCCCTGACCGCGGCCGAAACCGGTCACCTCGTGTTCGCCACCCTGCACACGCAGGACGCGCCGCAGACGATCGACCGCGTGATCGACGTGTTTCCGCCGCACCAGCAGGATCAGGTGCGCGCGCAGCTCGCCGCGACGCTGCAGGGCGTGGTCTGTCAGACGCTCATCAAGAAGGCGCACGGCGAGGGGCGCGCGGTCGCCACCGAGGTGCTCATCACGACGCCGGCCGTGGCCAACCTGATCCGCGAGGGCAAGACCTACCAGATCCACTCGGCGATGCAGGCCGGCCGCGAAATGGGCATGCACACCATGGACCAGCATCTCGCCGACCTCGTCAACGCGCGCCAGATCACGCACCAGGCGGCCTACGAAAAGGCACACGACCTCGAAGACCTGAAGCAGCTGATCTCGCGCACCGGATCGGACGGCGCGTCACACGATTTCTCGGGACAGGCATCCGAAATCGACTTCGACGACTCGTTCTCGCGTAAAGGGGCATAGTCATGGCAACCGCGACTAAGACATTCGCTTACACGGCGCGCGATCCTAACGGCAAGGTTGTCAAGGGCCGCGTCGAAGGGACCACCGAGGGTGTGGCCGTATCGAAGCTGCGCACGATGGGCGTCTCCCCAATCACCGTCGCGGAGACCGCGGGTGGTACGGGGCTCCAGCGGGAGATCAGCATCCCCGGCTTCGGCAAGAAAGTCGATCTGAAAGACCTCGCAGTGATGAGCCGTCAGATGGCGACCATGCTGGCCGCGGGGCTCTCGCTGCTGCGCGCGCTCACGATCCTCGGCGAGCAGACCGAGAACAAGAAGCTCGCGACGACGCTCAACGATGTGAGAGGTCAGATTGAGAGCGGATGGTCGTTCTCCGACAGCCTCGCGAAACATCCGGCCGTCTTTCCTAGACTCATGGTCTTCCTGGTCAAGGCGGGCGAGACCGGCGGTTTTCTGGATGGCGCTCTTGAGTCGATCGCCGAGAACTTCGAGTCCGACGTAAAGCTGCGGGCAACGATCAAGTCGGCGCTCACCTATCCGATCGCCGTGCTGATCATGGCCTTCCTTGCCGTGATCGGCATGCTCATCTTCATCGTTCCTGTGTTCGAAGCGATGTTCAAGGACTTCGGAGGGGAGCTGCCGTTGCCCACGGCGATTCTCGTGGTGCTGTCGAAGAACATGATCTGGATAGCGCCGCTGCTGGTGATCCTCATCGTGAGCTTCTCAGTCTGGTGGCGCGCGAACAAAGACAAAGATTCGGTCCGCGGATTCGTGGACCCGTTGCGGCTGAAGATTCCCGTGTTCGGAGAGCTCTTCAAGAAGGTGGCGATCGCGCGTTTCACGAGGAACTTTTCGACGATGATGGCGTCGGGAGTTCCCATACTGCAGTCCTTGAGCATCGTCGGCGAGACCTCGGGCAACTGGGTGATCGAAGAGGCACTGCGAAAAGTGCAGGAGTCGGTTCGACAGGGGAAGTCGATCGCCGGCCCGCTCGCGGAGGAGCCCGTCTTCCCGTCGATGGTCACCCAAATGATCGCGGTGGGCGAGGATTCGGGCTCTCTGGAGACGATGCTGGAAAAGATCGCCGACTTCTACGACGACGAAGTGCAGAGCACCGCCGAGTCGCTCACGGCGCTTATCGAGCCGCTGATGATCGGCGTTATCGGTGCTGTCATCGGCGGAATGATCGTCGCGCTATACATGCCCGTGTTCAGCATTTTTGACCAGATCAGCGGATAGCAGCGCCGATCTCTGAGGCTCGTCCAGCGACCCCCACTTTTAGGGTCTGTCGACTTCCTGACTTGTCCCCCACCATTGCGGTGGGGGGCAATTCTTTTGGGGGCCACCTGTCCATAATCACCTAACTGACAGGAATTCGTAATGTTCACGAGCATCAACAAAGCGCTGGACGCCAGTCGTCTGAAGCGCGAGGAGAACCAGAAGGGCTTCACGCTCATCGAGCTCCTCGTCGTCGTCATCATCATCGGCATCCTCGCCGCGATCGCCATTCCCGTCTTCCTCAACCAGCGAGAGGGTGCCTGGCGCTCGTCCGTCGAGTCGGACGTGAAGAACGCCGTTCTCGCCGCAGAGACGTACAGCACGCTGCACAACGGCTCGTTCACGGGCATTACCGCGCCGGTAACGCTGAGCCCGACCACGACTCCCGCGTCGACGATCTCCGACGGCAACACCATCGTCCTGACCGTCTCTGGCAACACCTACACGATCACGGGTTCGAACACGAACATCACGGGCACTCATAACTCGTTGCTCACGTACACGAGCACCTCCGGCAAATCCTCCTGGAACTGATCTTCAGGCTTTCCAGATTGGCCTTGTAAGGCGCAACAGCGCGGGGCCCCGTTACGGCGGGGTCCCGCGTAGTTGCTCAGGAAAGTATTAGTCAGTCCACAACGGAACTCGGGGGAGGGGCCGTGAACATGGAAACTTTGCACGACAACGCGCCTGTCGACTCCGAGACCGGCATGTCGCTCATCGAAGTCGTTATCTCGATCTCGCTGCTGGCCATATTGGTCACGGCGTCGCTCGGGGTCTACCTCAGCAGCACCAACGCATCCACCGCGCTACAGCGTCGCGAAGTCGCGGTGACGATCGCCAGCCAGACGCTCGAGACCGTTGGTGTTCTCCCTCCAGCCACTCTCTATACAGGGCGCACCGCGGCGGCAGTGGAGTCTCTACGCGTCGCCAACGTCGATGTTCCAGGAGTCGACCAGACTTACAAAGTTTCTGGGGCAGCCGGAACGATCACGGTTCCGATGACCAGCACCCAAGTATTTTCCGGCACGACCTACACCGTGAACACAATCATCGGTACGTGCTTCCAAGACAAAAAGGGCGGGACGTGCACGGGCGCCGCAAACGCGACGCAGCCGGTGACAGTGCCCGCCGGAAAGACAGTGCTCTCTCGGGTAATCGTCGTTGTGCGCTGGGGCGCCGGTGCCTCGTGCCGACCTGTCGCTTGCAGCTATTTCGCAACCACCCTCGTCGACGCGCACAGCGAAATCGAGTGGAGGACGACGTGATCCCTCGCTTGGCCAAGAGGCTGGGACGCAAGACAGGGTCCGCGTCCGGATTCAGCCTGATCGAACTCGTCGTCGCCATGGGCATCTTCACCATCTTCATCGCGGTGCTTCTTACCGCGATCGTGAGCCTCACCAAGGGCGCGACGCAGTCACGTGCCACTGCTGAATCAGCCAGCGGAGTGCTCAACGTTTTCCAGAACATCGATCGGCAGGTGCGGTATGCCGACGCGATCAACTATTCCGGGCAAAGCGCCACCACCGGCTACCGCTACATCGAATTCCGTATTCCGGCAGCGAGCGCCCCCAAGGGATACACCACCTGCATGCAATGGCGATATCGTCCCGCGGACAACCGCATTGAGTCCCGCGAATGGGAAGACGTCACGGGGTCTCTCGCCTCGACGTGGACGACCAAGGTGACCTCGGTGGTCGAGGATCCCGCTGCTCCATTTCCTTTTACCCTGGTGCCGGGCGCAGGAGTGATCAAGCAGAAGCTGAGCCTCACGCTGACCGCGGGCGACCCATCTCGCAGCGCGACGTCGAAGATATCCACGGTCTATGTCGCCCGTAACAGCGCCGACTCGCCCACCAGCCTCGCGGACGCCAATGGGCAGAGTGCCACCCCCGTGTGCCAGAGAACTGCGGTGAGGCCGTGATGACCCTTAACGCGTTGATCGAACGGTGCAGGCGGCGTCTGCGCAGCCGAGGCGCCACAGACCAAGGTATGGCGCTGGTGAGCGTGCTGCTCTTCATGATTTTGCTCACCAGCATGTCTCTCGTGCTGTTGAGCGTGATTGTCAGCCAGCTCGGGCCGAGCTTCGTGACCCAGAAGAGTACGAAGACGGTGTACGCCGCCCAAGCGGGTCTCCAGTCTGGTCTGGCAACCCTCCGTTCGGCTCTCTCGACGACCGCAGTCGGGGGGGAGTATTTCGGTGACCCGGCACAACTGCCGTGTTCCTTTTCCGGGAGAGTCGACGGCAGCAGTACCGACGTCGCGTACGCGGTGACGATCCAGTACTTCACCGTCGACCCGACTGGAATGACCGACGTATGGATGGGGAACAACGACCTCAACTGCACACCGACGGGCGGTGTCACGGGCAAGCCGACCTTCGCCTACATCCTGTCCAAGGGAACCGGAGTCTCGGCGGCCGGCCGGAGCGCCACAGAGGCCGACCGCTCTGTCGCCGCGATCTACAAGTTCAAGGTAAGAAACGTCAACATTCCAGGCGGGCTGGTGTTCACCGCGTCACGAGGGGAATGCATGGCGGCGGAAAGCGTTGCAGTCGGTTCGGTGATTCGCTTTGTGCCCATTGCCGAGTGCACAACCGCGAACGCTAACAAACAACTCTGGATCTACGACACCACCTACCAGCTCAAGCTCGCGAGCACCACGATCGCACCGGCGACGCCGCTATGCGTGACCGGATCCGGCAGCGCGAACGCGACACTCACCGCATGCCTATCGACGGCTGCTCGCTGGAACCAGCTCTGGAGTTGGAACGACAACGGGCAGTGGAACGGTCAGAAGGATCCGATTTCTTCTGGCAAGAGCTCCACGTGCCTCGTGCAGTCGACGACGTACCTGCGCGCCCAGTCCTGTTCTGGCGCCCTCGATCCAGACCCCTCGGTAGGTGCCGGTGCGGCTGGTTACACAACGCACCAGATAGTCAACTACAAGGAGTTCGGGCGTTGCGCTGACGTGACGGATAAAGAACGACTCTCCACATACATGATTGTCTATCCGTGCAAACAGGACCCGACCGGAACCGGAAACGATCTCTCCTGGAACCACAAGTGGTACTACACAGAACCGACCCCGACAGTCCCGCCCGCTGCACTTGCTGGCCCGACCACGGGCCCGGTGACGATCCTCGATGCCGGAGGCGTCCAGCGTTGCCTGCAGACGCCGGCGAACACGGACGCGTCCAAAGACGTCAATTTCCTGGCTGCTTGCTCTACAACAGAGCCGCGCCAGAAATGGAAGCGCTACAGTGCGTCGACGGACAGGCTGATGAGTTACACCTTCCAAGACACGTACGGCCGGTGCCTCACCGCTGACCCGGTGAATCCTCGCCTTGGCGCTGGAAACATTCCGTACTCGATCATGCGCATGGCGACCTGCGACGGTTCTGGTGCGCAGAAATGGAACGCGCCTTCCAGCTTCTCGGAGGCCGAGTTTGACGGCTTCAAGGAGATCGGCTGATGACGGGCGCTATCGGGGCTGGCATCGTCGTGGTACTCGGCGTGCTCGGGCTGCTGGTGGGTTCGTTTCTCAATGTCGTGATCTATCGCGTGCCAATCGGAAAGTCGATCGTGACCCCGCCCAGCGCGTGCCCGAGATGCGGCAACCACATAAAGCCGTGGGACAACATCCCGGTAATATCCTGGCTGCTGCTGCGCGGCCGGTGCCGACACTGCGCCGAGCCAATCTCGATTCGCTACCCGATCGTCGAGCTCATCACGGGCCTGTTGTTCGCGGCCACCGCAGTGAAGTTTCCACTCGACCTCGATGCCCCGGCGGCTGCGCTCATCTGCTCGGCCGTCGTCCTCGTGGCATACCTCTACTTCGCCGGCATCAGCGTCGCCCTTGCGGGCATCGACCTCGACACGCACAAACTGCCCAACTCCATCGTGTTGCCGTCGTACATCGTCATTGCGTTTCTGCTCGTCGGCTCCTCGATCATTGCGTCCGACTACTCCCGATTGTTTCCCGCGGCCATCGGTGGGGCGGCGATGTTCGCCGGCTACTTCGTAATGGCGCTTGTATATCCAGGGGGTATGGGACTCGGCGACGTGAAACTCGCCGGTGTGATCGGCATAGTTCTGGGCTTTGTCGGCTGGGGCTCGCTCGTCGTCGGCGCCTTCTCGGCTTTTGTCCTCGGTGGGCTTTTCGGCGTCGCACTTATCGCCTTCCGGCGCGCCGGTCGCAAGAGCGGCATACCGTTCGGACCTTGGATGCTCGTGGGCGCTTGGCTAGGGATTTTTATCGGGGAACGTAGCTGGAACTGGTATCTGGGGCTGTTTCAACTTGCGTAAATTGCGCGGCATCACAACGAGGGGCAAGTGAATGGCAACACGAATTGTAGGAGTCGACATCGGCAGCACCAGTGTGCGCGCCATCGAAGTGGAAGGCGCCACGAAGGTGCGCCCCACGGTGGTGCGTTCGCACGAGGTGCCGCTGCCTGCCGGCGCGGCAAAGAGCGGTGAGGTGCTCGAAACCCACACCGTGGCATCCGCTTTAAAGCGGCTGTGGTCCGAAGGCGGGTTCAAGAGCAAGGACGTCGTTCTCGGTATGGGCAATCAGCGAGTTATCGCTCGCGATCTGGCTATGCCGAAGATGCCGCTCGCGCAGATACGAGAGGCGCTGCCCTTTCAAGTGCAAGACATGCTGCCGATGCCGGTGTCGGAGTCGCTGCTCGACTTTTATCCCATCTCCGAGGGTGAGGGCGACAGCGGCCCGGTGATCAACGGACTGCTGGTCGCTGCCGTCAAGCAGTCGGTGCTCGCGAACGTAGACGCGGCGCTGCTGGCCGGGCTCACCCCGATCGACGTCGACCTCATACCATTCGCGCTCACACGGTTGCGGGCGCGTGAGCACGCCGGTCCCGAGACGATCGCGCTTGTCGACGTCGGATCGTCGACGACTAACGTCGTCATCGTCATCGGCGGCGTGCCGCAGTTCGTTCGCATCATCCCGGCCGGCGGGAATGACGCAACACTTGCGATTTCTATGAGCCTCGAGATCGAAGAAGGGCTCGCGGAGAACGCGAAGCGTGCGCTCGGCCTGAGTCCGGTAGCCGTGAACCCTGAGCATCGGCCGATTCTCGAACAGATCCAGCGTGCGACTGGCGAATTGCTCAACAGCATCCGCAACACTCTGAGCTACTACGACAACACACACCAGGTCGCGAACGTTCAACGGATCGTCTTGAGCGGAGGTGGTGCCCGACTCGACGGCTTCGCCGCGGCTCTGCAGACACAGACGAGAACAGAAGTCATCCTTTCCGACCCATTCGCAACACTTACTGTTGCGAAAGCGATGTCGCAACACAGTCCGGAGGCACGCGACTCGTTGTCGGTTGCACTGGGCTTGGCGCTGGGGTCGGCAGCATGAGCGGCGTAGCGCAGAAGGACACACGCATGGTCCTCGGCGGATCGCCCAGAGTTCATCTGCTGCCACCGGAGGTGGGGGACCGCAAGCGGGGCGCATCGATCCGCCGCTCCGTAGTGATCGCGGTGATAGGCGTGGTGGTGATCAGCGCCGCTGCGTACAGCTATGCAAGCTGGCTGGCGATCGAGGCCGGAATGAAGAATGACGCGGCGCTCGCCGAATCTGCGACGCTCATCGCAGCTCAAGGCGAATACTCAGAGGTGAGGACGCTGTCGGATCTGCTTCAGTCCCTCGGTGACGCGCGTCAGGTCGGTGCCCTCACCGAGATCGACTGGCAGGCTTTCTACGCGAGGGTGGTTCCAACGCTCCCCGCGGGACTGACACTGGCCTCCTTCAATGTAGAGGCCAACTCGCCCGTTCAAGATGTGGAAGTCACACCCCTCCCCGGCAGGACACCCGGGGTCGCGACGGTCTCGATGGTCGCGAGTACCACTAACCTCGCGAACGCCGAATCCTGGGTGAATTCGCTCGCGACACTTCCCGACTTCGCCGGAGCCAGTATCACCTCCGTGAGCAAGACCGAGACGGGCGAGCTGCTCGTGAACGTCGAGCTCACACTCTCCAGCGTGGCACTCACCAACCGGTTTCAGCCCGTTCCCGAACCAGCCCCGACAGTCGAAGCAGGAAGCTGAACATGATGAATAACAGACTCTGGGTCATCTCGGGCACTCTGCTGGCGGTCGTGATCTTGGCCTTGAGCGGACTGCTCGGTGTGAAGCCCCAGCTCGACGCGGCCAAGTCGAGCGACGACGATCGCGCGGGCGTCGAACTGTTGAACACACAGCACGCGGCGCAGTTGGCGTCATTGCAGGAGAAGTCGACCCGCCTGGCCGAGTTCCAAGCCGGTGTCGCAGAGCTCCGTCTAGCGATTCCCGCTCTTGCCGACATCGAGTCGTTCACTGGTGAGCTTGCGGCCCTCGAAGTCGCGACCAAGGCACAGGTGCAGACCTACACGGCGGAAGAGCCGTCGCTCTTCGTCCCCTCGGAGTCGACGGCAGCGGTCGCGCCCCCGTCGGTGGCAGGCACGAGTTTTGTGAAGGTCGGCGTGAGCATTGTCGTCAAGGGCACCCGTGATCAGACGCTAGCGTTCGTCAAGGGGCTGCAGACCGGTTCGCGACTGGTGCTTGTCAACGACGTCAGTGTCGGAGCCGAAGAACTCGGTGTCACCACGACGAATGTTTCGGGATTGATCTATTTCCTCCTCGACACCCCGTTCGTCGACCCAACCGCCGAGGTCGCCCCGCCCGTCGACGCCACCGCCTCCGAGTAGTCCGACCACGTGAGCACCGCGGCCGCCGACACCGGCGGCCGCGGCATCCGTATTTCTCGTCTCACCGGCTAGTCCCTGCCGGCTGGCTAATATCCGTTGGTAGAGTGACACGACCAATTTGGATGGCCGTTCGGGCCTGTTAGAGGAGTACTTCGATGGCCGACAAGACCGACGAGCCGAACACCCCCACCGGCGAAAGCCCCGTCTACGACAGCCTCGTAGACGGCGGAGAGCCCGTGGTCGCGACCGTTGACGACAACGATTCGGATGCTGCCGAAGCCACCGCGGCTCCCGTCGAGCCAGACGAGATCGTGGTCGAAGACACCGACGCCGAGCCGGTGCAGTACGCCGCCGACGAGCCCGTTGTGGTGGAGGAGACGGCCCCGGTCGTCGACGAGACCCCGTACCAGGCGCCCTACGTCGCGCCCACCCCGTCGCCGCAGTACACGCCGACCACCCCGCAGCCGAACGTCGTCTACGTCAACGCGCCGCAGGCTCCCGTCGAGAAGAGCAACCGCGGATTCGGCGCACTCATCTCGCTGCTCGCGACCGTCGCCTTCATGGTGGTTCTCGCGATCGTCATGGTCATCATCTACAGCGCCCGCTCCGGCGCGCTGTACATCGACTTCCTCGGCCAGACCGCGTTCTACGTGCCCGCGCTGTTCTTCTTCGTCGGCGCCATCGTGCTCACGCTGCTGCTGAACCGCTCCGGCTGGTGGACGTACGTCATCGGCAGCCTCCTGCTCGGCCTGTTCGTCTACTTCGGCACGATCGCCACGGTGCTCGTGATCAACGGCGTCGTTCTGCTCACCCCCGACGCCGCGGCAGAGCAGTTCCGCCTCGGAACCGTCAGCCCGTTCACGATCGCCGCCGCCCTCGTCGCGCGCGAGGTCATGCTCTGGGCGGGCGCGATCGTCGCCAGCCGTGGACGCAAGGTCAAGGTGCGAAACGCCGAGGCGCTCGAGGCGTTCCAGCGCGAGCAGGCCCAGACCCGCGGTTACTAAGCAGCAGATGGGCGACGCGCCGCAGCTGCCACCTCCGCCCGACCCGCGCATGCTGCCGGTGCTCGCGGCGGTCACCTACGCGGCCGCCGTCATCGCGCTCTGGGGGTTCGTGAGCCTCGCGCTCAACGTCGACGCGATCTCCCAGCGCGACGCCGGCCCGTTGCTCGGGCCCGCAATGGTGCTCGGCGCGGTCGTGGTCACATTCGTCGCGCTGTTCCGGGTGCGCGCACGCACCAGCCCCACCGTCGCAGCACTGGTCTGCGCAGCATCCGTCTACGTTGTTATGTTGGGTGTCGGGGCCGTCGGATACGCGGCCATCCGGGCGGATGTCTCGTGGCTGGTGCTCTTCGTCGGTGCCTATGCGGGCAGCCCGTTCGTGCTCGGGGCGGCCGTGCTCAGCGGCCTCGCCGTCGTGGGGGTCTGGGCGGCCACCCGCAAGGCGTAAAACCCTTGCGCTGCAGGCGAAACCCATTTGACCGCCAGCCCTGCCGGGGATAGTATTTTGCAGGTGTGCGCTTTGTCGTGCGCTCCTGTGTGCCCTCGTGGCGACGCAGGTGCACCGAACACCGCATATTCAGGGTGTGATTTCACGGTCGCCCCCCACGGCATACCTGGCATCTGCCGGGTCCAGATGAACTCGGGATGAACTGCAAGGTTCTCTCGAATGCTAACCATCATGCAACTGTCACCGTGCAGTTATTACAAGGAGTTACTTAGTGCCCACCATTCAGCAGTTGGTCCGTAAGGGCCGTTCGCCGAAGGTCGTCAAGACCAAGGCGCCCGCCCTCAAGGGCAACCCGCAGCAGCGCGGCGTTTGCACCCGCGTCTACACGACCACCCCCAAGAAGCCGAACTCTGCCCTGCGCAAGGTCGCTCGCGTCAAGCTGAGCAACGGCACCGAGGTCACCGCCTACATCCCCGGTGAAGGCCACAACCTCCAGGAGCACTCGATGGTCCTGGTCCGCGGCGGTCGCGTTAAGGACCTCCCCGGTGTTCGTTACAAGATCGTTCGCGGCGCACTGGACACCCAGGCCGTCAAGAACCGCAAGCAGGCTCGCAGCCGTTACGGCGCGAAGATGGAGAAGAAGTAATGCCTCGCAAGGGTCCAGCTCCCAAGCGCCCCGTAGTAGCCGATCCGGTCTACGGCGCCCCCATCGTCAGCCAGCTCGTCAACAAGATCCTTCTTGATGGCAAGAAGGGCCTCGCCGAGCGCATCGTCTACGGTGCCCTCGAAGGCGTGTCCGCCAAGAACGGCCAGGACGCCGTCGTCACCTTGAAGAAGGCCCTCGACAACGTTCGCCCGACC
>Ga0247811_1000481_pt1 | contig 12111 bp, 11 predicted proteins | sample UWRJL134311R1_FD_189018 | JGI IMG/M metagenome (GOLD analysis project Ga0247811, IMG submission 189018) | Plant litter microbial communities from Arlington Agricultural Research Station in Wisconsin, United States - UWRJ-L134-311R-1 | ecosystem: Environmental > Terrestrial > Plant litter >...
GAGCGCCATCGTCGCTGCGTGACGCAGACGATCAATTTCATCGTTAATGCGGCTATCCTTCTCAATGAAGGTGTCGCTGCTGGCGATATATGCCTCAGGCTGGTAATAATCGAAGTAGCTGACGAAGTAATGCACTTCGTTGTCAGGGAAGAACGCCTTAAACTCGCTGTATAATTGCGCGGCAAGTGTTTTGTTATGCGCCAGAACAAGTGTTGGCACACCGCGATTCGCAATGACATTTGCCATCGTGAACGTTTTACCACTTCCGGTCACACCAAGCAGCGTTTGCTCCTTGTCGCCATTTTCCAAACCCTTTACAAGACCGGTGATCGCAGTCGGCTGATCACCTGTAGGTTTGTAGTTAGATTGTAAGCGGAATTTTTGGTCCATTCCTTTTATTATACTATATCTTATAAAGCTTTAAGACTGGGGAAGCCCGCCGCAAAAGCAGCCTGGTATGTATCCAGTAAATCATCATCGACGGTACATCCTTTGCCGGCCAGTGATAATCCGTACAATATGTCCCCTACTTTAATTGTTTGCGCCAGTGATGACTGATCGGTTGATGAAGGATCTTTGATGATCGTTGCAAATAACCCGGTATCGTTCGTACACTTTGTGCCCGTTAATGACGCTGCGCTAAATTCAGCGTACTGCGTGCTGCTGGTTTGCTTCACTTCAAAACCAAAGCCTTCGACAGCGTCTTTTGTATAAAAAACCGTGACGCCAAGTGGCTGCACGTCAACGGACCCCAACGTTTCTGGATCAGCGGATGCAACGTTACTATTATCACTGGATTCTGCCGTCTTGGTTGTATGCTGCGTGTCGGCCTCAACTGTCATGGAAGGTGGCGTATTTGTCGTAGGAACGTCAGCAGTATTAGTACGCCTCGCAAGTGCAATACCACCGGCTATCAGCAGCACGAGGACCAACCCGCTGCTTGCGATGATGAGCCTCGTCCCTGCTTTTGTCCTTGCCATGGTACATCCCTCGATTTATCGTTGTGTTAAGCATAAATCTCTTATGCCTAATTGTAAATGCCTAGCTTTTCGGTGCGTTCAATTTGTGTTCGTAGTCTTTGATTTTGTGGATTATATCGTCATGGTTATCTATGATCGTATACAACTCGTGATCATCCTTGCTGATAGTACCGAAGCGTTCTAGTAGTACATTTCGGATTACATCGTCGATTGGTCCCCAGAAGTCTGAGCCCACCAGGATAATCGGTGCGCGTGGAATTTTATTCGTCTCTTCTAGCGCTAAGATTTCGAAGAGCTCGTCGAGTGTGCCGAATCCACCTGCAAAGAACAGGTATGCACTCGCATCGAGTGTCATCGCAACCTTACGACCAAAGAAGTGTTCGAACTGGAAACTTTCTGTCGTGTAATTATTCAGGCTTTGCTCGTGGGGAAGCAGAATATTGAGACCAATCGAGTCGCCCCCAGCATCATACGCACCACGGTTGGATGCTTCCATAACACCGTAGCCACCACCAGTTACAACGGCGAAACCATCATGTGCTAGTCGAAGCGACACTTCGTAGGCGTTACGGGCGATACCATCGTCCTGCGGCTTACGAGCAGATCCAAATACCGTAACAGTCTTGCTGTATTTGCCCAGCATCTTAAACACCTGTTCAAATTCTTCAACGACGCCATCCAGACGACCCTCGGCTGCATCAATAATTTTCTGACGAATCAATAGATCGTGCTTGTCATTTTCCTTGCGCAGCGACGGAACTGTCTTTGGCTTTGTAATAGGAAGTTTTTCTGGCGCAATCATACTGTTATCAAGTTGCTCCAGCACTTGAGCTGCAAGGTTCCTAAAGCCCATGTAGCGGACGAAAAGTTCATTCCATAAACTTTCACGGAAGTGATATGCATAACGGTTCTCGTATGGTTCGCTGTTTGAATACGCAAAGCTGACGTCGAACAGGTTAAATGCAATCGGGAAACCTTCGTACATCAGACCGACGTAGTCGCGATCTTTCCAGAACTCTAGTTCAGGATCTAGCTGGTATAGTAAATCTTCCGCACGGCGCCAGTGGAGGTCCTCTGGTTGGACGTGGGGTTCGAATGCGACCATGCTAATATTATCTTCTTTGTGCTTACCTAGGTAGCGTTGAATCACGCGCCAGTGGATCTTGTTACCCGCCATCTGGCTGGCATCACCTGGATCAGCGACAAGTGTTGTCACAACTGTTTTACCAAAATGTGGCTGCTGACTCTTTAGCTTAAAGAAGGTAGAATACAATTTAATTTCGTTCATGTAGTGGAATAGCAGTGGCAGTGACTTCAGGACAAGACCACGCATTTCCTTGATGTGCATAGGCACGACAACGATAACACCAAGCTCTTTAGTGTGTGTAATGTTGTGGAGTTTCTTTTGGACAAAGTGGGCGGCAAGATCGACGTACTTGTCGTGATCCATAATAACGATTTCAATATCACGCTCTTCGTAATCATCTGGCGTGACGGACTCGAATAGTTCGTCGTACTTGTTCAACCAGTCTGGACCTTCCGAGAAACGGAGGGCGGTGTAGAGTTCGGCGAACGGTTCGTGATCGAACATCGATTCGATATCGTCATACCCAAGCTTTTGCATCAACGTCTTCGGTGGCATTTTACGAAGCAAGTTCTTCGCTACTTCGTGCTTTAGAACGAACACCTTGCGGTTGAACTTCACAGAGTTTGCAGCCTTTACCATGAAAGGCACCAGGTAGCGCACGTTCTCGGACTCTTCGGCACCGATAATACGCGTCAAACGCTTAATATCAGTAACGAGGCGGGCTTCAAGACCGTGGTAAATTTCAGGACCGGTTGATGTTGCAGGGTCCAGGCCCATTTGACGAAGATTTTCGTGAGCTTTTGCAACGATGTCACCAATCAGTTTTGTGTCAGCAGCCTGACGTCCACTGGCGTATTCAAGTTGCCGTACAGCCTCTGAGAACAATGGTTCTTCAGCATCTAATAAGTCTCGTAAAAATTTCGCCACCCTAAAACTCCCTCTCGTTAATTGGCATGTCGTGTAAGACCGTGCCTTCATGTAAAATACCTTCTTTTGCACCAATTTTTGTCACAACGGATGTTGAGTTGGCACTTCCGAACACAACCGCTTCTTTCAGTGATTTGCCCTGTGTGTAGTAGCTGACAAAACCAGAACCAAACGCATCACCGGCGCCTGTACGGTCGAGGACGGGAACGTCTTCGTACATACCAGCTTCGACGATTGTTTTACCGTCTGTCGCAATCACACCGTTTGGACCATCACTCACAACCGCAACCGGTACGTAGTGCATCAGGTGACGCGCAAGCTCTTCGCTCGATGTCCCTTCAACGACAAGCGCTGCTTCGTCCTTATTCAGTAACAGGATCGCAACATCTTCGAGTAATCCGCGTAATAGGTCGGGCTGATCAAGCTCAGCTTGGCCCGGGTTGAACGCAATCTTAACTCCATGCTTTTTCGCGTGTTCAAAGATAACAGCAAGCGCTTCGAATGCACCACCGAATGATGAAACGTACAGCCATTCAAAATCTTGGAAGTCGATTGATTCGTACTCTTTCGCTGTGTGTGCAGAGGCAGCACCACGGTACACCAGAATGGTGCGTTCACCAGTTTCGGTCAGCAGGACTGTTGAGTACTGTGTTCCCTGCGTTTCGTCGTAAATCGCTTTCGATGTATCAACGTGTTCTTTATCAAGTTCACCCATCACACCACTTGCTGCGACGTCGTGTCCGACGCGGCCGATAAAGCTCGCTTGCATGCCTTGACGGCTAAATGTCACGGCAGCATTTGTCGCACCACCACCCGTCGCAAAGACGACGTGTTCTACGTTTAATTTTGCCCCTAATTTAAATTCTTCTACGTACTCATTCGTCGAGGCATCGAGCTGAGATTTTATTCCTTTTCCGCTCAAGAAAACGTCCTGTGAAGCGGCACCTAATGCGCAAATTATAATCATATGCACTATGATACATCTTTTGCTATACTAATGACAAATGAATCATCTACAAAAACTACACGAAAACTTCAATCAAAGTCCATGGGTCGACAATCTCTCACGAGAACTTATTTCATCAGGTAAATTACAAGACTATATCGATAACGGTGTCCGCGGGTTGACCTCTAATCCAACTATCATGGAGAACGCAATTACAAAGAGTACCGCCTATGATGAACAGATTGGCAAGCTGATGGCTGAAGGCCTTGATGCTGAACAAATCTATTGGCAACTCGTCGAAGAAGACATCCGTGCAGCAACGACGCTCTTAAAGCCCGTATGGGATGCCAGTGATGGTATTGATGGCTACGTCTCGCTTGAAGTCTCTCCGGAACTCGCCGACGACGCGCTCGCCACTGCTGCACAGGCAAAAAAGCTTTGGCAAGAACTAAATATTCCAAATCTTATGATCAAGGTCCCAGCAACTGACGGTAGCGTTCCTGCAATTCATGACTTGCTACAAAGTGGTATCAACGTCAACGTCACACTGATCTTTAGCCTCGAACACTATAGCCAAGTCGCCGAAGCCCACCGTGCAACACACGAACTGGGACACATCAACAATGCTCGTAGCGTTGCTTCATTCTTCATCAGCCGTGTCGATGCCGAAATCGACGCTCGCCTCGAAGCAATTGGTACTGAAAAAGCGCTCAACCTTCGCGGTCAAGCAGCTATCGCCCAAGCCCACATGGCTTACGACATCTTCTTGCAACAGTTTGGGGATGCTGCAGTCCTCGAGCCAAAAAGCTCAGCGATCCAACGATTACTGTGGGCCTCGACGTCAACCAAGAACCCAGATTACGATGACCTTCTGTACGTTCGCTACCTGATTGCACCTCACACGGTGAACACACTGCCTGAACCAACAATCGAAAAGATCATTGATCACCTCGCAGAAGACGCACGGAGCCTTTCACTGGATGACATCGTCCACGCAAAAGACATCATTCGCCAGATCACCGAAGTCGGTATCGATTTGGATGATGTAGCAAAAACCCTCGAGAACGAGGGTGTACAGAAGTTTAAAGCTTCATTTGCATCATTACTTGCAGCGATTGAGTCAAAGCGAAGCTAAGACTCAACCGCTCTGTTATTACAGAACTGCTTTGCCCGCACTACCCAGTGCGGCAATCTTTTCTTCTACGACAGCGCGCACAGCGTCACGAACTGGACCCATGATCTTTACGACAGCATATTGGTCGGGGTTATCAGCCAGGACTTTGACGAGGTTTTCGCGGAATGCAAAACGGAGGTCGCTGTTGATATTTACTTTACTGACACCAATTTGGGCAGCTTGCTGGAACTGTTCGCCAGGCGTACCACTTCCACCGTGCAGGCTAATCTGACAATCGATGTTATTACGAATTGCTTGTAGCAGTTCAAGGTCAAGTTGTTTTGGCACAGGGTACTTACCGTGTAGGTTACCGATTGCAGCCGCAAATGTATCGATGCCAGTTGCATCGATAAACGCCTTCGCACCTTCTGGTGTCGAGAACGTCTTCTTAATTTCTTCGTAATCGATGTCTTCAGTGTGCAAGTTACTGCTGCCACCAAAGTAGTGTGGTTCGCTTTCAACTAGTGCACCTGTAAACTTGGCGTACTCAACGACTTCGCGCGTTGCAGCAATAATCTCTTCGTCGGTTGCTTCGTGATTAGCTTGTGAGACGTCGATGTGAATAAATTCATATCCAGCGTCAATACCACGCTTCGCATCTTCGACCGTTGGACTGTGGTCGAGGTTGATGTAGACTTCTACGCCGTACTGACGCTTGTAGTTGTCGATCATGTCACGAATGTTATCAAGCCCCATTGAGCCGACTTCATCTTTTGTCACCTCTACAAGGATCGGTGCGTTCGTTGCTTGCGCAGCTTCCATCACGGCGATAATAGTGTCTTGGTTGTCGATATTAAATGCACCCACAGCGAAGTGCTGCTGACGTGACCGTTGCATTAAGTGTCGTGCTCTTGTTGTGTTGTCGCGAATTTCGCGAATTGATATGCCCATGTTATTTCTCCCTTAGTAATTACGTATCATTATTCTTGGTGGTAGCGCGGTGTCGTTTCGATCCAAGTCTTCACTTGTTCAGCAATTTGTTCACCAGTCAGTCCCAGCGCCTCAAAAATTTCTTTTGGATCCCCTGATTCACCGAAGCGATCTTGAACCCCAAGTCGTTTGACTGGCATTGGGAACGTATCAGTCAGAAGTTCCGCGACCGCACTTCCGAAGCCACCAGCAATCTGTGCTTCTTCTGCGGTGACGACGCGCCCAGTTTTCTTTGCGCTTGCAAGAATCGTTTCTTCATCGAGTGGCTTGATTGTTGGAACGTGTACCACTTCAGCGTCAACGCCGTGCTCTGCAAGAATTTTTGCAGCCAGCAGCATTTGATACGTCATTGTACCCGTACCCATCAACAGCACATCGGTGCCTTCTTTTAGTACGTACGCTTTGCCTAGTTCGAATGGTGATTCTTCCAGACTGAAGACAGGCGTCTTCTCACGCGCCAGGCGGAGGTAGCTTGGCTTACCGTTTTCGGCAATTGCTTTTGTTGCTTTCTCAGCTTCAATTGCATCGCCAGGTGCCACAACAACCATGTTCGGAAGCACGCGCATCAGTGCGATATCTTCCAGCATCTGGTGGGTCGCCCCGTCCTTACCTGTGTAGATACCGGCATGTGAACCGATAATTTTCACAGGTTGGTTATTAAGTGTCACAGTTGTACGGATTTGTTCCCAGTTACGTCCAGGGCTAAATGCAGCGTAACTGCTCGTAAAGGGAATCTTCCCTGCGCGTGCCATACCGCTCGCAACGGTCACAAGGTTTTGTTCGGCGATACCGATCTCCACAAAACGCTTCGGAAATGCGTCACGGAACAAGTGCATCTGCGTGCTTTCGGTGAGGTCGGCACACAGTGCAACAACCGCTTCGTTTGCTTCACCGGCAGCTTTTAGTCCACGGCCAAACCCAGCACGGGTTGGGTCAAGTTTCATAGCATCGCTAAATAGCGCTGGGTCTAGTGGATATGTCATACTCCGGCTCCTTCGTGCGTAATTTTTCCATCAAGTGTTCGTAACTTCTCCAGTGCCGTTTTCGCTTGCTCGGCATTAGGCGGCATACCATGCCACTTGTAGTCATACTCCATAAAGTCGACACCCTTGCCTGGAATTGTGTGTGCAATGATCACGGTTGGGCGGTTTGTAATTGCACGCGCCTGGCTGGTTGCATCTATGACGCTTTCGATATTGTGACCATCGATTTCAATCACGTGCCAGCCGAATGCTTCCCACTTGCCCTTCAGGTCTTCCAGCGGCATCACATCTTCAGTGTTGCCATCAATCTGAATATTGTTACGGTCAATAAAGGCAACCAGTTGAGACAATTTGTTCTTACCAGCAAACATTGCCGCTTCCCAGATATTACCCTCATTCAGTTCACCGTCGCCCATCATGACGTAGACGAAGCGGTGCTTCACATCATCAATATATTGCAGCGTGTAGGCGTAGCCCGCAGCTTGTGAAAGCCCACTCCCAAGTGGACCACTCGTATTTTCGAGGCCTGGAAGTTTTTCGCGCTCAGGGTGACCTTGTAAACGGCTGCCAAATTGGCGCAGTGTTTGCAGTTCTTCGACTTCGAAGAATCCCGCTTCAGCCATAGCAGCATATTGAACCGGGACGGCGTGGCCGTTGCTAAGGAAGAAGACATCGCGCTCTGCCCACTCAGGTTCTTTCGGATTGATATTGAGAATATTGAAATACAGTGCAGCAAAAATATCCGCCATACCCAGTGGACCGGCACTGTGACCGCTGCCTGCGTGCTCCAGCATGCTTATGATATCTTTACGAATCGCGTTCGCTTTCTCTTCGATCTGAGGGATTGTTAATTGAACCACCTTAAATAACTCCATGCTTATTAATTTCTGTTGTTAATGCTTCGTATGCTGCGGCTGGATTTTCAGCGCTTGAGATTGCAGACCCAACATTCAAAACTCCCACGCTTCCTTGTGAAAGCGTATAGGCATTTTCAGTGTTCACTCCGCCATCCCAACCAATTTCGACTGCAGGATTGATTGCCTTGATCATCCGCACTTTTTCGAGTTGCATCAAACTAGCCGTGCCACCCTGTTTCCCTAGGTCACCCGAGAATATCAACACGTGATCCGCCAGCTTAATGAAGTCAGCTACTGTTGATGGTACTGTCGTCTTCAAAAGTGCAATGCCCGCCTTGATGCCGGCGGCTTTTATCTGCGCTATCAGTGCAGCGATGTCTTCTTCGATTTCGGTATGGAATACGATCATCGACGGCTTCAGTGCAATCAATTGCCCTAGATGTTCACTCGGTCGTTTGAGCATTGCGTGAATATCAATTTCCCACTCTGGTGGCCAGAATAACTGGCCCTCGCCCAGCAGGAAGGTAGGCGCAAACTCCCCATCGCTAATGTCCACATGGACACGTCGTGCGAATGGCTTCAACAGCTCAACTGACGCCTTGTAGGCATCAATTGTTTCAGCCGTAATCGTTGGCGCCACCACCGTCATATGTTACAGCTCGTCAATCTGCGCGTTGCGGCGCTTATAGCGTGGTGCTGATGCAAATGGCGTGCTGACCCAAGTTTCGATAATACCTTCCCAGGCAGCATCGTTGTCTTCCAAGATGCGTGAAGGCATACACAGCACGTTACTGTCGTTGTCATTACGTGTCATCTTGGCTTCGAACGCATCCCATACAACACTGGCGCGAATGCCCTTAAAGCGATTCGCTGCCATTGCCATACCTTGGCCACCCCCACATAGGAGGATGGCGCGTCCTTCACCGTCATCTTCACCAAGGACCTTCAGGGCAGCCATTTGCGCAAACTCTGGAAAGTCATCATCAGGATCAAGCGTCGAATCACCGACATCTTGCACGTCATAGCCGTGCTTTGCCAGATAGGCAAATACTTTTTCCTTCATGTGGAACCCGTTGTGATCGCTGCCCAAAAAGATCTTCATAGTACCTGTAGTATAAGCTGCTCGCGCTTAGGCGTGCAAGCTCTTTCCCACGTCAGCGACGAGTTCTACGAGGCGGTTGCTGTAACCCCATTCGTTGTCGTACCATACCATGATCTTTGCAAGGTTTCCGCCAACTACCTTTGTAAGTAGAAGGTCAACAACACCAGAGTGGCTGTTGCCGATGTAATCACGGCTCACAAGTGGCTCTTCGCTGACACCAAGGATACCCTGGTAGAAAGGTTCAGCTGCGGCGCGTTTGAACGCGTCGTTGATTTCTTCAACAGTTGCGTCTTTACCAAGCAGGACAGTAATGTCGCTGATTGAAACAACTGGGGTTGGAACACGAATGCTCAGCCCGTCGAACTTACCAAGTAGCTGCGGAAGTGTTTTAGTGACAGCAATTGCTGCACCAGTTGTTGTAGGAACGATGTTCTCTGCAGCGTTACGGCCTTCACGAAGATCTTTTGATGGTGCATCTTGCAGCATCTGACTTGCAGTGTAGCTGTGGACTGTTGTCAGCAGTGACTTCTCAACGCCGAATTCAGCATCGATGATCGCCATGACAGCACCCAGTGAGTTTGTCGTACAGCTTGCGTTACTAATAACTTCACTCGCACCTTCAATTGCATCTTCATTTGCCCCAAGGACAATTGTGTCGACGCCATCGCTTTTGCTTGGACCACTGATGATCACACGCTTTGCACCAGCTTTGATGTGGAGCTCAGCTTGTTCTTTTTCTGTGAAGCGTCCAGTTGATTCGATAACGATTTCAACACCAAGGTCGCCCCATGGTAGCAGTGCAGGATCGCGTTCAGCAAGCACCTTTACGTGCTGTCCGTTCACAATGATGCCTGTATCATCGAATCCAACGGTGTTTTTGTACGCACCGTAGTTGCTGTCGTGCTGTAGTAAGTATGCCAGTGTCTTGGTGTCAGTTAAGTCGTTGATTGCAACAACCTCAAGATCACTTCGGTCGAAGGCAATTTTGAATGCATTGCGTCCGATACGTCCGAATCCGTTAATACCAATTTTAGTTTTACTCATTGACTCAGTTCTCCCGTGATCACACGTTTACCCAAATAATCATAACCACTTTAGTATATACGCCGAGCGAGCGAAGTCAAAACAATTCTTTACCTGACAAAAAATTAAAACATTCGTATACTAATAAGGCTATGAAAAAGAGTGAACTTCTCGAGAAAGCCCGGCCTCATTACGAAGAGAACCAAGTCCTCGATCTTGACCATGCCATCGACATCGCTACAAAGGCGCACGAAGGCCAAAAACGCAAAAGCGGCGAACCCTACATCATTCACCCTCTCTCTGTCGCCAGTACATTAATTGACTGGGGTATGGATATCGATAGCGTCATTGCTGGCGTCCTGCATGATACGGTTGAGGACACAGAGACCTCACTTGAGCAACTCGAAACACTGTTCGGCAAAGACACGGCCTTCCTAGTAGATGGCGTCACAAAAGTCTCACAGGCCCGCGCCGGTATGCAGGACCTTGCCGCCTACCTTCCGCAGACAAAAGATAACCTTTCGAAACTGCTGATCGCCGTCGGCCAGGACGTACGTGTCATTATTATTAAGCTCGCCGATCGCCTCCACAACCTTCAGACGCTCCAACACATGCCAAAAGAAAAGCAGTTAAAAATCGCTCGCGAAAGTCTGGAAGTCTTTGGACCGATGGCCGACCGCCTGGGTATGGGGCGCGTCCGTATGGAAATCGAGGAACTTGCCTTTAGCTACCTTGACCCCGAAGAATTCAAGCGACTGCAAAACGTTGTCCGGAAACGGCTTGGCAAAAGTACCCGCAAGCTCGGCGCAGTTCGCGAAGAAATTGCCCAGGTCCTAAAAAAGGAACAGATTACTGCCGAGATTAACGGACGCGTGAAGAGCATCTATAGCTTGCACCGTAAGCTAAAAAAAGTGAATGGCAATATGGATGACATCTATGACCTGATGGCACTACGTGTTGTCGTCGAAACAAAAGAAGATTGCTACCGTGTTCTTGGCATCCTCCACTCACTGTACCAACCGATGATTTCACGCATCAAGGACTATATCGCAATCCCTAAGCCGAATGGCTACCAGAGCTTGCACACGACTGTTATCACACCACAAAAGCAAATCGTTGAGATCCAGATTCGCACCTACGATATGCACGAGTTTGCAGAACGTGGGCTTGCCGCCAGCTTCCACTATCATGACCAGAAGAACTCTAAGGATTACACTCGCAATAAAAAGAGTGCGGTCCTGCCTACACACATGCAGTGGATCACCCAGATGCAAGAGATCGCAACAAAACTCCGCAGCGGCGAAGATATTACGGCAGACCAGCTCAATATCGACTTATTCGGCAACAGGATCTTTGTGTATTCACCAAAGGGTGATATCTATAATCTGCCAGAGGGTGCGCTTCCTCTCGACTTCGCGTACCTGGTCCATAGCGATATTGGCAAACATGCCTACGGCTTCCGCGTGAACGGTAACATTCAGCCCTTCGACAAGCCGCTGCATAACGGTGATATCGTCGAAGTGATGACGAAAAAGACTTCAACACCAAAGCAAGCTTGGATGGAACTAATCACCACAACCCATGCTCGCAATAAACTGCGCGCACATCTACGACAGCTTGGTATCATTAGTGGCATCAGTCACGCTGCGGCAATCATCCGTAACAAAACAATGCAAAAAAAGGATAAGTAATGGGTATCATTGTCGGCATTTCACAAGTATCTGATGGCAGTATGCTGGACCGCACCAATACACTTAACCCCGAGGTTTTACAAAACAGACGAGTATATCTTGATGCGCTCGGTATTACCGTCGCAAACACAACACGAGTCTGCGTCACCTACCAACGTGAAGATTTTCTACGTTACTTTCTTGTTAACGACGATATTAAGAACCACGGCATGACCGATGATGCAATTCCAGTTGCCGATATGCTCGTGACAGTAGAAAAGGACCAAGCACTATTTCTGGGTATCGCAGATTGTGTCGCCGCAGTCTTGTACGACCCAATAAATAAAGTCCTCGGTGTCGCACACCTTGGGCGCCACAGTCTGGAGCAACAGGGTGGCCAGAAGGCTGTAGAGTTCTTCGTGAAGAACCATC
>Ga0247811_1000482_pt1 | contig 12082 bp, 9 predicted proteins | sample UWRJL134311R1_FD_189018 | JGI IMG/M metagenome (GOLD analysis project Ga0247811, IMG submission 189018) | Plant litter microbial communities from Arlington Agricultural Research Station in Wisconsin, United States - UWRJ-L134-311R-1 | ecosystem: Environmental > Terrestrial > Plant litter >...
ATGGCCCCAGTCGAGCATGTTCGGGGTTAGGAAGGCATCGACAGCCGTGATTGGGTAGCCGAGTAATATACCGGCTTCATGATGATTATTCTGGATGTCACCAAAGGCAGCCTTGAGTTGTTCTGCGCTATGTAGGTCTTTCGATACAAAGATCCGCATCACTTCTTGGCCGTGTTCGTAGGATTTATTTGACGCGTTCTCCATTACTTCGGTTGTTGTAATGTATTTCAGGTCTAAGTCGGTCAAGATTTCATCGAGTATCGAAATCTGAGTAGGATTAATGTGCGAAACGTCACCAGGTAGGTGAAATACTTCACCCTCCATGACAACGAACGCAGCTGGCTTCAGATCACCATGCACGAGTAATATACTTCCTTTATCTTCCGCGGTCATGCCCTTGAGGTCTTCGAGTTTTTCAATAATATTCATAGGTTCATCATAGCAAGTTTGTGAGGTTTATTCTGTCATCAAAAACCGAGTCTGCTCTAAGATGATTTGCTTACCAGCTTTTTTTACCGATCTTACTGATAGCGAAAATAATTATCGCTACAATACATGAAACTGCAGCAATAAGAAATATTAATTGTGTAACTGCGTTCGGTGCGAAAAGGTACACGAAAAATGATACGACCAATACTACGGCTAGTAAAACTAAGATTGAACGACCAGTAGATAGGGCGTACTTCTGTGATTGATCGTTATGTGATGCTTTATTCATTAACTAATAGTCGCAGTACTAATAGCGCAAGTCAATCAAGAAAAAAGACTGACGAGATGTCAGTCTTTTTTCTCGGCAGCCCCTAGTGAACGTACTTAGCAACTATAGTCTTTCAGCTTGAATATATAAATAATCATTTTCAAAGCCAGATATGTCGTAAAGTCCTTTGAGTTTACGTTGAATCTCCAGACCCAGGGTCTCATCAACATCGCTATCATTTGAATGAAATGTAATTAAATCCTGATACAAGTCGTCAAGCTTCGACTTAAATATCGTTAAGCCTAGTTCGCGAGCATCATTGCTTAGGTGGTAAACGTCTTCTATGTAATAGCCCACTCCAGGAGTATTAAAGTTAACAGCAAACTCTCTAACCTTTCGATAGAAAGGTGGCAGGTTCTTTTTATCTTCATTTATCTTTGCTATTTTTTCTGCGCGTTTAGCCAAATGTATCGGCAGTTCGATGGAAACGATAATCGCACCAATCGAAATAAGTATCGCAATTCCGCTTAGAATGACAGTCCATACCTCCATTTCATCAATATAACACCAAGTGAAGTAATTTCACCAAATCAAAATGGAAGTTGTAAACGGTCGTAAATTGATAAGCTTGGTACACGTATCTGAAAAGTCGTCACTCTTAATTGAGTAGAGATGGTCTCAATTGAATATCCATCCTCGAAAGATTTTTTTGATACGTTATACTCCTTAGTAATCAGTTCAGAATCATTCTTAGAGATTATCAATGTATGGATATCACCCTTAGATGCCGTGAGAGGATAATCGTTTTGAATACGAGCACTTGTCCCGCCTATGACAAATGACACCCCTACAGCCAGTATGGCGATGCCTAGGTAGTCATTAATTCTTGCTGGCAGTAGGTCCAATACCGGATCGTCTTTATTGATTCCTTCACGCCATAACTTCCAGTACTCCTTCCATCCACCAACTAGGCTTTTCGTCTTTATCACCTGTCTACCAATAACAATGATAAGCACAAACACGATACAACTAGCGATAATCAGCAGAGTACTGAAATTCAGTATACCGAGAGAATACAGAATTATAAGTACGACACCTACTATCCATACTGCCCTTAGAAATATCAGCCGCTTTTTACCGTTATGTTTCTTTTCGTAATTAAGATACCTTGCTAAATAAAAGAATGAAGCAAAACCAACAAATACAGTAATAGCTATGTTGAATACAAGCGATGGTGTGGTTATATTAATAAATATGCTAGGTATTTTAAAATACGATAAGTATCCAAAGTTATAAAAGTAACTGGCTAAGTAGCCGACCGCAGTTAAGAAAACTGCTAAAACAACTCCAGACTTTGCCATCTTATTAACCTTATCTTTGATCATTAACTAATGATACACCCATGCGTTTATACGGTCTACAGGGGTGGAATACGCCAGGACTTGCTCAGTCTCTATGTCTGTTGAGATCCCCCCTCTATACCCGTAGCGAAGTGGCCCTATCTTCCCTTTTGTTATTCTATTCTCTGTACTTAATGCTCGCGCAAAATTTATTTTATATTTGGAGTAAAGAATATGTCCTGAACATCTATTGTTGCTACGGAATTATCTTTGACCTTTTCAAATCTATACTTCATGTACAGTGCACTATCGTCATCATGAGTAGATAAAATTATCTGGTAATCATTTATAAAGGACCGCCTAAGTAGTTCGACAAAAGAGAAAACATTTAAACCATCCATTTCGTAAACGGGATCATCAATTGCAAGTATTTTCAGTGAAGTGTCACCATACACTTTATTTATTGCGAGTGTAAATGCGATTGATACTACCGCAAGTTGACCAGAACTTAAATGGTGAACTATGTCATGATTCGATTCAGATTCAGTAACAAACCTGATTGCATCAGAATTGTTTTTTGGTGAGGCGATAAAGACACCCATACCCTGCTGATAGTTCTGTAAAATTTTAGCAGTGTATACATAAAATGGAAGTTGAATTTTTTCAATCATTTCACGTTTGTATTTCTTTAATTCATTTTCATATTTCGATTTCGTATCTTTTGTAAGGTCTTTTATCTTGTTTAGTTTCTTAAGCCTGTCAGCTAGTACCCTATAGGCCCTTCGCCTGTTGTTCTGGTATTCAGAATCAAGATATGAAAGCTTCGACTTAATTTTAAGCAATGCACTTGCAAGTTTTTTTGCATCTTCTTGAAAATAATCTTTAAACATATACACTAAGTTACCCGCGAGCTTTTCCGAATCAATTTCAATAGACTGGGCATCTTTCATTAATAATGATCGTAAATCATCAATACGAGAATTTAGTTCATTTATATTGCCCAGACTTTCTAGAGTCCAAGAACTTCCGATCTCTAACTTTCGATCATTAATAAACTCAACAGATTCATCGTATTTATATCCGACTAATGCAGTTATCCTATCAAATACATCTTTGTCTACTGATAGGCTGGGTTTGGACAGTGCAATTAGTTCAGACGTATCTGTTGCAAGTGCATCCGCCGATTTGAAGTCAGTCCAGATAATAGATTCCGATTCCTTCGCAATTTCTTTCAGTAGATCGGCATAACTTGAAAAATTTGCATAGCCAGGCGTAGTCCTGATTGAGTTCAAAACTTGCAGGAAATTATATGGACTCTTGTTATCATTTAAATATTTTTCAATTTGCTTATCAAAATTATTCAAAAAGTCGTTTTCAATCTTCTTCTTCAGCTCAGTCAAAAGTTTTGTCTGGCTTTGTAAAAACACATCAAACTTATTTGATTTCGAATTTATGGACTTTGTAAGTTCAGATATATTTTTCCAGTCAAATCCACAGAATGGACACTCACAAGTCTCATCGATACTGTGATTGATAGGCACTTTACTGAACGCCTCGTTCATGCTTTGTCTTATCTCAACTAAATCACTAACAGTAGATTGTGTTTCATCTAGGCGCTCATTTAAAACACTTAATTCCCCTAGGTACTTTTTTACTTTCTCTGAATCCTGATCACTAATTCCCTCATACCAACTATCGATGAGCTTTAACTTACCTTCTACGGTGATTGGCCTATCACTAGAACTCATATACTCGGTATAAATAGTGAAATATTTTGTGCTATTGATATATGATTCAAGCGCTACATCTGTTAAGAAATTTTGTAGAATAAAATATCTAAGAAAGTGACTCGAATCCATATAGGTTTTCAGGTTTGATAATCTTCGCAACTTGTTATAGGCATCATCTTCTACAAGCTCACCAAGAACTATATAATCCAAAAAATGATCTGATTTTGCCAACTGAAAAATATTTTGTTTTGTTTTATCCTTCTTGTATACCTCTGGATCAAAGTCTATTAAAAAGCTTTCGATTTCATTAACGCTTGCCCTGTATTTGTTGTGTGTTTCGTCAATATGTTCCATCAAAACATTTGAATAAGGATGTACTGAATCGTATTTAAAATCTTCATCGTCAAATAATTTTACATACTCAACCTCGCCACCCTCTTCGTTTATCTCACCTAAAGACTTAATTTTTCCGTCAAGAGCTGATGACCACCTGCTCAATAGCGTAGATCGATCAGTGAGTCCTTTAAGAACCTCCGCCTCACTGTCTGTTCTAAACAGATGATCGAGTTCAGCCTTCCTGTTTCGTTCTGTTTTTTTAAGATAAAAAGTATTCTCCGCTTGTTGGAGGTAAGCGAATAATCGATACAAATCAATTAGACTTCCTCCGTCTTTGCCTAATATGGCAAGCTCGATGTCACCTTGAGACAACTTATCAGAAAGAGTAGCGGTGGTGGGTTCTCCAAAATCTGCTTCACTCACGAGATACGTATCAAGTATTCCCCATTCAGATGTTTTATAACGTTTGGTTCCGATAGACTCGTCTGCACGCCCAGTACTACTTGCCGACAATATCTTTACAATGGTAATTCTTTTGTTGTCATGGTCTTCAACTAACAAGTTGAGAATCATGTCTTTACTCTTTTTATTTCTGTAGAATGCGTCTGAATAATCCGTCCTGTCCTCGGTTACGTTTTCGTATACCTTGGTTCTATATATTTCACCGGTAATACATAATTCGAGAGCATCAAAAATTGTAGTTTTGCCAAAACCATTAGGGCCTTTAAGAATGTTGATGTCTTTCTCGAAGTCTATAACTGTTGGACTAGCCACGCCCTTAAAGTTGTCGATATATAGTTTTAGTAAGCGCATTACATATCACCTATCTTTTGATCTATATTATCAAGCCATCTATCAAGGACGGTATTCGATTCAAGCGAAGTAACGTCTTGCTCACTTATCACGGATATATTTTCACCATCGATAGTATCATTAACTATTATTGCCTGGAGACTGCTCAGGGTGGCATTTAGCCTATCTGGTAAGTTAACGAGTTCAATAGCATCCTTCGATAATTCAAGAAAAGGTACTTTGATGAGAATTTGAAGCGCCAAAAAATAGTCCGAGTTTGAATAGCGAGTAAGTCTATCTTCATATTCATTAAAACTATCGATTCTTTGAGCTAGATCCAAAATTTCATCAGTAGTTTTTAACATCAAGCTATTCTGATTGTTGGTAGAATATAAAATTACATATTTCCTAAAGACATAGGGGTCTTCTTCGATCGAATAAACTTCATTGCGTTGATCTTTTACGAATGATTCATAGTCATCAACATTTACGCATACAAATAAAGAAGTATTCTTAGATAAATCCGGATATACATCTTTATACTTAGACATTAAATCGTAAGCTTTGAGTGTCGTTTCATTCTCCGAGAAATTGGCTAATTCCGTTTTAGAATAATCAGCAACCATATAATAGTCTTCGTCCTTTTTGGAGAAGAAGCCGATTTTTCCATCACCTTCATCCTCATGATAGTCATACTCTAAAAGAATTCTCTTTACCAACTCCATCTATTCGTCCTCATCTTTAAGGTGTGCAAGCGCATTATCTACTGTTATAAAGTTTAACATTTCTGGCTTGAGAATGTTTGTTCTTTCGGTTTGTTCTTTCGTTCCAACTAAGCTCACAAATGCCCCCTCTAGCTCTTTCGTTACAATATTTCTTCCTTCAAACAAAAGCTTGGTATTATTTGGGTTTTTTAGAATTCTGATTGCTGTCGGGCGTGCATTTCTGGAAACCTCGGAAATATTAGAAAGGAAATAATTTTGACTATCCTTCAAATAACCATTACTTACCCTGTCATAAGATGGTATATTTCGTAATATTTCAATGAATACGTTTTTAAAACCATCTGATTTTAAGTTTTTTGAATTTATAAAGTCTGCATCATCCGGATGAAGCAATGCAAGGGAGATGATCAAATCCTCACCCTCTAATCTACATAGGTGTTCAACCATATCTACAACTTGCTCCCACTGCAAGCCTTTTTCGCTTTCGTTGATTTCAAAATCTTCTTCAGTTTCATGTAAAACTCTAACCATTAAAGATCTTATTTTGCTTACCTCAAAAGCTTTTTTCGCCTCATCCACTAAAGGCTTCTCAATGGATTCAAGGATTTCTTCAAAAGTAATAGTCGGATGACTATGGTCATTCAGCACATGACACGACTTAACTTTGTTTAACAACAAATCTAGGATTTGGTAGTAAACAATCTCACATTCAGGCAGGGGTCTCGTGGGTTGAATCATTTGTATATAAGATATTGCTTCATCCTTAACACTCTCATCTCTAATACTTGAGTACAGTTTTGAATCAGCGTATTCGAATAATTGTATATTATGCTGATTTGCGGTTGATGAAGTATCCCAATCAGTTATTTCCGTTACGACATGTAAGTATCTTTGATCCTCTGGCGATGTACTAATATCAAATTCCTTTAGAGCAGTTCCATAGGTTGATTTTCTATTACTGTCAGCTGATACTTTAGCTTTAACTTGATGGGTTGAGACTATCTCCTTATCCCTTAATATCATAAAATCTTCGTGATATTCGTATGCAATTTTTAGATGCTTAAGGTCTTCTCTCATTTGAGGAAGATTTTTGGAAAACTCAGTTTGGAGATTCTTTAACGCTACTAAAATACCAACCCTCCCTTGGTGCAGGTATCCATTCCAACTCGGCGTAGCGTTTCTACGTTGCTCTTTCGTCAAATTATTTTCAGCCATACTCAGATCTTTCTAAGTTCAAGTATAGACCTCTGTTTGAAATATATCTAGAATGCAAAAATCTTATAGATTTAGCGCACTATCAAAGTAGGTTTTAACCTGGTCTTTAGTATATACGTAATCATTCAATGACACAGACATACATGCACTTGCATTCGAATATTGGCTAAGGTCTTGTGATAAAGAATGATCTTGCGTGAAACCAAAAAGGAACATCCAAACTGCATTATTTGGTGAGTTGATCTCTTCCTGATATTTTATTGCTTGATCATACGACTGCTGATAATCATCAACTGTTTTTTTTGGCATTCTTGTTTTACGGTATCCATAAATGCGTTTTGGATTACATTAAGACGATCACTTGTGATGGATTTGTCATAAAATTTTCACTTAGAATCTGTAATCTTACGTCTCCAATTAACGAGGTTCCGTAATTTATCGAGCCATAGCAACGAGCGTAGCTTTCTTGTGACTTGGAAAGGTACGCTGTTTTCACCAATAGATCATTGGCTTTCTGGGGTTAGTACCTCTTGTGATGTATATATAGCCAACACCACCTAGGATGGCTGCCAATATGATCGATCCTAATATAATCAATTATGGCACTCTTTTACACCTGTTAGGTCATGCTAGAGATCTTCCGAAACTCTTTTAAACGGCAATAATGAAGAAAAACGATCAATCATCAATTTAGTGCTATCGAACTTACGTCTAGACCGCGAACAACTGAGGTGGGAATTAAAAAAACCATACGATACTATGGTTTTTTGTAATGAAAATTCTACTTGGCAGGGGTACGTGGAATCGAACCACGATCCTAGGTTTTGGAAACCCATATACTAACCGTTGTACTATACCCCTACGATTACTCCGGATATACCGTAGCTATAACATTGTAACAGATGGTAGTCATAGCTAAAAGTGCTTTGCTCACACCACCCTATCTGATACCATAAGCAGGAATAGATACATAAACTCTAAAAGGGATTAATTGCATGAATGTAGTCGTAGTTGGTGGTGGATTTGCAGGTGTCAAAGCCGCCCTTGAATTAAGCAAACGACAGGTTGGCAAGGTCACCCTCATCTCCGACGAGACGTACTTCTTGCACCACGCTACTCTTTACGCGACAGCAACTGGCAAGAATATTGCCGAATCGGTCATCTCGCTTCATGACATCTTTGCGGCACACCCTAATGTCACCGTCGTGCATGACACCATCACATCGATCGACCCTGAACGGAAGCTTGTTATTGGTGGTAAAAAGCAGTATCGCTACGACGAAGCCATCCTTGCCCTCGGATCAGTCACGACCTACTTTGGTATCGATGGTATGGAACAGCACGCCTACGGCATCAAATCACTCGACGAGATCAAGCGCTTCAAAGAACACATCCACACCGAACTCGTTGAAAAGAAACTGGATAAGGAATACTTCGTCATCGGTGCCGGACCAACCGGAATTGAACTCGCCGGCGCGCTGCAGGAATACCTGAACTATCTGAAGTCCGCCTACCGCCTCAAAGGCCACCACACCCGAGTTACTATCGTCGAAGCAGCACCCCGCATCGCCCCACGCTCATCGGCAACAGCAGCTAAAATTATCTCAAAACGCCTGAAAAAGCTCGGCATACGCGTCATGGTTAATCACAAAGTCAGCGCCCTCGATGACCAGTTCATTACGATTGAAGGCAAAAAGATCCCGACCACGACCGCTATTTGGACCTCTGGTGTCGCCAATAACCCATTCTTTAAGGCTAATGAACACACCTTCCACCTGGCGCGAAATGGCCGCGTGAACGTCAACGGCTTCTTAGAAGCAGTTCCACACGTCTACGTCATCGGTGATAGTAACACCGTCAAGTTCAGCGGTATGGCCTGGCCTGCACTACATCAGGCAACTTACGTGGCAAAACACCTGGCGCGACTACATACTAGTCGGGGTAAGATCGCCTTCCAGCCACATTCTGTCATGTCTGGCATGCCCGTTGGCGAAAAGTGGGGCTACGTCGAATGGATGGGCATGTATGTCTCTGGAAAAGCTGGCTTTATCGTCCGCCGTTGGATGGAATTATATGGCTATCGACAGCTCGTCCCACTCCAAAAAGCCGTTGCTGTTTGGCGCGCACACGATATTCCACAAGTTGATGAATAAATAAGTTTAAACTTAAGTGGAATGTTGTTGTAAAAGCTTCCGCTTACATCTATAATTGTGACAGAAATTTGTGCCAAAAATAAGAGGGAGCACGAGACGAGGTATTACTCGTTTTAACAGGGGTATGAGGATATTAATGCTGGGCTGGGAGTTACCACCACACAATAGTGGCGGTCTTGGCGTGGCGTGCTATCACTTATCAAAAGCCCTCGCTCTCGAAGGTGCATCAATCGACTTTGTGGTTCCCTACTCGGCGCCACACGATAACATCGACTACATGGAGATTCATAACGCCACGACCTTATCACCCCTTGATCGGTACGGCATGGGCGCGTACGACAGTGACTTTACCGTCGTCACCGAACCTGGCTCAACCGTCACTGACGTCAAAGATATCCGTGGCGTCCAACGTCATTACACGAAATACGTCGAACGCCTTGTGGCTCGTAAAGAGTTTGATGCGATTCATGCGCACGACTGGTTGACCATTGAAGCGGGCATCCGTGCCAAGCAACTAACCGGCGCCCCACTGATCGTACACGTTCACGCGACTGAATTCGACCGCGCTGGCGGCAACCAAGGTAATCCGATCGTTCACGAGATCGAATACCAGGGCCTTATCGTGGCCGATCGCATCATTGCCGTCAGCGATATTACGAAGAAAATTATTGTTAACAAGTACGGTATTCCAGCCGACAAGGTAGAAGTAGTCCACAATGCCATCGACCCCGAGAGTTTCAATGATGGCTATACCTACGATAACCGTACCTACCGCTACCTCGAAGGTTTAAAGGACGAAGGCTACACTATCGTCAGTGCCGTTACTCGCTTCACCATCCAAAAAGGCCTCGAGTACCTCGTCCGAGCCGTTGCCAAAGCGTCAGAACGCTATGATCGAGTCGCCCTTTTACTTGCTGGTGACGGCGAACAACGCAACGAACTGATCGAGCTTGCCTCTGAACTCGGTATCTCTGACCGAATCTTCTTTACGGGATTTGTCCGTGGCAAACAGTGGCGTGATGCCTATACGGTATCTGATATCTTTGTCATGAGTTCTGTCAGCGAACCATTTGGCCTAACTGCCCTCGAGGCAGCGCACCACGATAACGCCCTTATCCTCACCAAGCAATCCGGTGTCTCTGAAGTACTTAACAGCATCTTTACTTATGACTTCTGGGATATTGACCGCCTCGCCGACCAAATCGTTGGTATCGCAACATCAGACGCATTAAAGAATTCACTGAAAGCGGACGTTATGCACGAGTACGCGACATTATCATGGAACGACGTTGCTGCGAAATGCATGACATTGTACAAAGCCGGCAGCAAATCTAAAGAAAGAGTGTTCGCATAATGGCTAAGCGCGGCATTACGCTTTACCTTCATGTCCACCAACCGCTTCGCGTCCGCGATTATAGTGTCTTCGATACGGCCATTGATCATGACTACTTTAACGATCCCGATCCACTCAGTGATCGTAACAACGAAAAAGTCTTCCGCAAGGTAGCCGATAAATCATATCGCCCAATGAACGCCTTGCTGGAAAAACTATTAGCTGAGCACGACGACTTCAAATTATCACTCAGTATTACCGGGACATTCCTCGAACAAGCCGAAAAATGGGCACCCGACGTCATTGCCAGCTTCCAACGATTGGTTGCAACCGGTAAAGTTGAGATCGTCGCCGAGACGTACTATCACTCCCTTGCTTTCTTTTATAGCCGAACTGAATTCGAACGCCAGGTTGAGGCACACAAAACCAAGATCCGCGAACTGTTCCACGTCGAGACAAGCGTGTTCCGTAATACCGAACTCGCCTACAACGACTCACTTGCCCAATGGGCAGATGAATACGGCTTCAAAGGAATCCTGGCAGAAGGTTGGGATCCGATCCTGGATTGGCGCAGTCCGAACTTCGTCTACCAACCAGAAGGCACTAAAAATATCTCACTCCTTTTGAAAAACTATAAACTCAGTGACGACCTTGCCTTCCGCTTTAGTAACAAAGCGTGGTCTGAATGGCCACTGACAGCTAACAAATATACTGAATGGGCTAACGCGTCGATTGAAGAATCGCCTCTTATCAACCTATTTATGGACTACGAGACCTTTGGTGAACACCAGTGGCAAGACACCGGCATCTTTGATTTCTTTGAAGATTTCGTTGGGCGTTGGATCAGCAACCCGGACAATACGTTCTATACCGTATCCGAAGCCATTGATGCTAACAAACCCGTCGGTGAACTCAGCATGCCCGCTACCGTCACCTGGGCCGATGCGGAACGCGACCTGACTGCTTGGCTAGGTAACAGCATGCAACAAGAAGCTATGGGGCACCTCTACGCACTTGAGGCTGATATCCTCCGCACCGAAGACAAAGACTTGATCGATGACTGGCGCAAACTCCAGACCTCCGACCACGCCTACTACATGTGCACCAAATGGTTTAGCGACGGCGATGTTCATGCCTACTTTAGCCCGTACGAATCACCCTACGACGCTTTCTTGTACTACATGAACGTGATCCGTGACCTTCGCTGGCGACTGCATGAAACACACCGCACAGGAGCACTCAATGGCTAGGCCAATTGTCCTGAGTAACGGCGAATTACACGTCGGATTGAATAAGTTCGGTTTAGTACACGACTTCTATTACCCTTATGTTGGGTTTGAGAACCATGCTGCCGGTGAAAACCTCCGTCACAAAGTAGGTGTCTGGGTTGATGGCGTTATTAGCTGGTTAGATGACCCCGACCAATGGACATTTAAGTTTAAGTATCCGCACACCTCATTGATCGGCCACACCGTCGCCAAGAATGAAACCCTCGGGATTATCCTCGAATTCGACGACGCCGTTGATGCCGAAGTCAGCTTGTTTATGCGTAACATCCACGTCGTCAACCTTTCGACGACAGCCCGTGAAATTAAACTCTACATGTACCAAGCATTTGCGATTGGTGACTCACGCAGCAATACCGATACTGCACAGTATCTACCCGACAGCGAAGCGATCCTGCACTACCGTGGCCGTCGGGCTTTCATTATCTCGGGCTATAACGACGGTAAACCATTCGACCAATATACGATTGGCCTT
>Ga0247811_1000483_pt1 | contig 12066 bp, 8 predicted proteins | sample UWRJL134311R1_FD_189018 | JGI IMG/M metagenome (GOLD analysis project Ga0247811, IMG submission 189018) | Plant litter microbial communities from Arlington Agricultural Research Station in Wisconsin, United States - UWRJ-L134-311R-1 | ecosystem: Environmental > Terrestrial > Plant litter >...
GTCTCGCGCGAGCGGTATCTGCCCACGCAGCAGACCTTCAACGACGCGGCGTTCGCCCTGCTCGAGCGCCACGGCGTCGGCGTGCGTCTCGGTGACCGCGAGGCCCCGGATGCCGCGGGCCAGGTGCCGTTCCGTCTCGACCCGACCATCATCTCGACCGACATCGAATCGGTGCTGCTCGACAAAGACCGCGGTGCCGAGCGCGCGCTCGAGTATTTCTCTGCGAGCGGCCCGCTGCCGAAACTCTGGCGTTCGGTGGGCGACTCGCGCAGCGACTATCTCATGGCCGACCACCTCCATTCCGCCGGATACGACGTGGCGCACGTCGACGTGCGCCCGCTCGACGGCATTCTCGACCGGGCCTACGACATCATCACCGAGGGCGACCTGATCCACGACGAGGCGGGCGCCGCGTTCCTCGAGCACTGGGTGACGAAGCTGGGGCTGCGCTAACCACCACGCCGGTTGAGTAGGCCGTCCACGGCCGTGTCGCTGGTTGAGTAGGCCGTCCACGGCCGTATCGAAACCCGGTTGAGCGGCGGCGTCGCCGCACGTAGTCTCCGACTATGCTCATCGCCGCCGTCATCCTTATGCTCGCCGCGATCCTGATCGTGGGGGTGAACGAAGCCGCCGCCCGCGGACGGCTCGGCATCAATCCGTTGGCGGGTATCCGTTTGGGCTCGCTCATGTACTCCGAGCGCGCCTGGCAGGAGGGGCATCGCGCTGCGCGTGTGCCGATGATCTTCGCCGGCGCCGTGCTCTTCCTCAGCGGTCTCGTTCTGCTGGTGCTGCACCTTCCCGAGAGCACGCTGTCGATGACGACGATCGTGGGCGCTATCGTGGCTGTCGCCCTCGTGATCGTCGGCGCGTTTGTGGCCAAGCGGGCGGCCGACCGGGTGCTGGTCGACGACAGCGACGACTAGCCCGGTTAGCTGAGGTCGAGGCGCATTCGATAGTTGGTCAACACGCTGCCGCGCAACTCGACTTGCGTCTCAGCGGTGATATCGAATCCGTGACTTTCGAAGAACGGGCGGGCCGTGTCTATGTAGCCCTTGTCGTCGATGTCGCTGAATCCGACCAGTTGCCCGTGGCACTCGGCGACCCAGGTCCCCGTAGTCGCGCGAAGCCGTGCCGTGCACAGCGCGTCGGAAAACAGCGCAACGTCGAGGTCGCGTCATCCGGTGTGTACGGCCGCAAGGCGGTTGTTGATTCTGGCATGGCCCTCCAGCGTCCTGCATTTCAGGAGTCTGCGAAGATGATCCCTGCGATGTTGCCCGAGTCCTGTCATCCGGTCTGCCGATGAGCGCACGACAGACTCGAACCCGACACGCGCGGGCCGCGCGCGACACGCCCCGTGAATGTCGGTGGCGATTGACATATTCGAATGTATGTTCGAATATGAAGAGATGCCAGCGGCAGCGTCTTTCCTCTCCCCAGCCGTCCCGGCGAGCCATCCGGCCGTCGGTGTTGCCCCACGCCTGAGAGACCTCGCCGCTGCCGCTGGCGATTCTTCCCCCGCCGAGAAGGCGAACAAGGTGCTCGAACTGCAGTCGCGCATCCGCTCGATGCAGGCGACCAAACTCGATACCCGCAGCCTTCCCACCCATCCGGCCATCGCGCGGCTGCTGCCCGGCGGCGGGCTGCAACAGGGCTCGGTCTACTCCGTCGTCGGGTCGACCACGCTGCTGATGGCGCTGCTCGCGGGGCCGAGCGCCGCGGGTTCCTGGTGCGGCGTCGTGGGCGTTCCCGAGTTCGGCATCGAGGCGGCCGCGCGCTTCGGCATCGACCTCGAACGCCTCGTGCTCGTGCCGAACCCCGGCGACCAGTGGCTCGGCGTCACCTCCGCGATCGCCGACGTGATGGGCGTCGTCGTCGCGCGGCCGCCGAAGCGCGCGAGCGACGGCGCGATCACCCGGCTCGCCGCCCGGCTGCGCCAGCGCGGCTCCACCCTCATCGTGCTCGGGGCCTGGCCGCAGAGCGAGGCGATCCTCACCCTCTCGCAGAGCGACTGGAGCGGCATCGGCGACGGCCACGGCTACCTCGAGGCGCGGCAGGCCACCGTCACCGTCACGAGCAGCACCGGCGGGCGTCCGCGCAGCACGCGCCTCTGGCTGCCCGACCAGGTGCAGCAGTTCCGCGAGGTGCATCCGTTCGCTCCGGCCGCGGCAGCACCGCAGCGTCAGGCGGCCACGGCATGAGCGCCGCGACCCGCACCATGGTGCTCTGGAGCCCCGACTGGCCGATCACGGCGGCGAGCCGCGACCTCGGGCTCGCCGCCGGCCTGCCGATCGCGATGATCGACAAAGGGCTGGTCTTCGCTTGTTCCGCGGCCGCCCGTGCCGAGGGCGTCAAACGCGGCATCCGCGTGCGCGAGGCCCAGGCCCGCTGCACCGGGCTCGTGGTGCTCCCCCACCGTCCCGATGTCGACAACCGCGTCTTCGAGCCGGTGATCACCGAGATCGAACGGATGACACCCGCAGTGCAACTGCTGCGTCCCGGCAGCCTGGCGATCCGCGGGCGCGGGCCCGCGCGCTACTACGGCGGCGAGAAGCCCGCCGCCCTCGCGCTCATCGGCGTGCTCGACGAGCTCGGCATCACCGGTGCGCGGGTGGGCATCGCCGACGGACCGTTCACCGCCGAACAGGCCGCACGGGCTACCGGGCCCGCGCGCGCTGCGGTGCGCGTGATCGCCGAGGGCGCATCCGCCTCGTTTCTGGCCCCGCTGCCCCTCGCGGTCTTCGACCAGCCGGCGCTCGCTGTGCTGCTGCAGCGCCTCGGCATCCGCGACCTCGGCGCCTTCGCGCAGCTCGACCCGACCGATGTGCGCGACCGGTTCGGCGAGCCCGGTGCGCGCGCCCACGCGCTGGCCCGCGGGCTCGACGCCCAGCTGCTGGCACCGCGGGTTCCGCCCAAGCAACTCGAGCAGGTGGTGTCGTTCGAACCCGCGCTCGACCGCATCGACCAGGTGAGCTTCGGTGTGCTCGCGATCGCCGACGCCTTCATCACGGGGCTCATCGCGGCCAAAGTGGTCTGCACGGGCATCCGCATCGACATCGAGTCCGACTCGGGCGAGGTCTCGGGGCGCAGCTGGCTGCACCCGCGGTCGTTCACCGCGAGCGAGGTCGTCGACCGGGTGCGCTGGCAGCTGCAGGGCGGCGCTGCCGAGTCGGGGCTCAGCTCGGGCGTCACGCGTGTGACGGTCACGCCCGAGACCGTCGACTCGGTCGGCAACCACGAAGAGGGACTGTGGGGCTCCGGCCCCGACGAACGCATCCACCACGGGCTCTCGCGCGTGCAGGGCATGCTCGGCCACGAGGCCGTGCTCACCGCGGTCGTCGGCAGCGGCCGCACTCTCGGCGACCGCGCGACCCTCGTGGCGTGGGGCGACCGCCCGCCCGCCGTGCCCGTGCGCCCGTGGCCCGGCCAGCTGCCGCAGCCCGCGCCGGCCACGGTGTTTCCGACGGGGCATCCCGTGCACGTGTTCGGCGCCGACGGGCGCTCGGTCACCGTCGACGAACGCGGCGCGCTCTCGGCCGCGCCCACCGAGTTCAGCGCGGGCGCATCCGGTGCCGCAATGCGCAAGGTCACAGCCTGGGCCGGCCCGTGGATCGTCGACGAACGCTGGTGGGACCCGGCCACGAGCCGCCGCGCCAGCCGCTTCCAGGTCGTCGACGACTCGGGCATCGCCTGGCTGCTCGTGTTGGACGACGGCAACTGGGTCGCCGAAGCCAGGTACGACTGATGGGCTGGAACAACCCGCCGATCCCCTGGTCGGAGTTCGAACGAAAACTCTCCGACGCGAGCCGCCCCAGCACGCTGCCGGCCGGCGCCGACGGCGGCGACAGCCCCGCCTGGTCGCTGAAACGAGGCGCCTACAAGGCCTCCGAACAACAGCGGTCGGATGACGCGGGGCTCGTGCCCTACGCCGAGCTGCACGCGCACTCCAGCTTCAGTTTCCTCGACGGCGCCTCCTCCCCCGAGAGCCTCGTCGAGGAGGCCGCGCGCCTCGGGCTGCACGGCCTCGCCCTCACCGACCACGACGGTTTCTACGGCATCGTGCGTATGGCCGAGGCCGCCGCAGCGCAGAAGGTGCTGAACGACTTCACCCCGGCCACGATCTTCGGCGCCGAACTCTCGCTCGGCCTGCGCACCCCGCAGAACGGAATCGCCGATCCCGAGGGCAGCCACCTGCTCGTGCTCGCGCGGCAGAAGCAGGGCTACCACCGGCTCGCCGCCGCCCTCACCCACGCCCAGCTCACCGGCGACGAGAAGGGCCGCCCGCTCTACGATCTCGAGCTGTTGTCCGAACAGGCCGGTGGCCAGTGGACGATCCTCACCGGCTGCCGCAAGGGCACCGTGCGGCAGGCGCTCACCCGCGCCGGCGTCAACCGCAGCGACCGGGAGCGCGACGCGGCCCGCGAGGTCGACCTCCTCGTGGCCCTGTTCGGCCGCGACCGGGTGCTCGTCGAGCTCACCGACGGCGGCAACCCGCTCGACAGCGTCTACAACGACGCCCTCGCGGCGATCGCGGCCGCGCAGGGGCTCGGCGTCGTGGCCACCGGCAACGTGCACTTCGCCACCCCGAAGCAGCACCACCTCGCGAGCGCTCTCGCCGCGGTTCGAGCCCGCCGCAGCCTCGACGAGATGGACGGCTGGCTGCCGGCATCCGGCTCCGCCCACCTGCGCTCCGGAGCCGAGATGGCCGCCAGGTTCGCCCGCTACCCCGGCGCGATCGAGCGCACGGTCGAGGTCGCCGACGACCTGAGCTTCGAACTCAGCCGCGCCAAGCCCGAACTGCCGAAGCAGCAGGTGCCCGCGGGGCACACGCCGATGAGCTGGCTGCGCGAGCTCACCTGGCAGGGGGTCGCGTTGCGAGACATGACCCTGACCCCGGATGACACGGCTCGCGTCGAGAGCGAGCTCAAGGTCATCGAAGACAAGAATTTTCCCGGCTACTTCTTGATCGTGCACGACATCGTGCGCGAGGCGCGCAGCCGCGGCATCCTCTGTCAGGGCCGCGGATCCGCCGCGAACTCGGCCGTCTGCTACCTGCTGATGATCACCGCGGTCAACCCGATCCAGTACAAGCTGCCGTTCGAGCGCTTCCTCTCCAGCATGCGCGAGGAGGAGCCCGACATCGATGTCGACTTCGACTCCGACCGGCGCGAAGAGATCATCCAGTACGTCTACGGCAAGTACGGGCGCATCAACGCGGCGCAGGTGGCCAACGTCATCCAGTACCGCCCGAAGTTCGCGGTGCGCGACATGGCGAAGGCGCTCGGGCACTCGCCCGGGCAGCAAGACGCCTGGTCGAAGCAGGTGGAACGCCACGGGGCGCTCACCGAGAGCACCGACCACGACATCCCCGAGGCCGTGGTCGACCTCGCGCTCGAGGTGATGAAGTTTCCGCGGCACATGGGCATCCACTCCGGCGGCATGGTGCTCACCGACCGTCCCGTCGGCGAGGTCGTGCCGATCGAACGCGGGCGCATGAAAGACCGCACCGTGGTGCAGTGGGACAAAGAAGACTGCGCCTGGATGGGCCTGGTGAAGTTCGACCTGCTCGGCCTCGGCATGCTCTCGGCACTGCAGCACGGGTTCGACATCGTGCGCGAGTCGGTGGGCGACACGATCGACCTCGACCTGATCCCGAAAGAGGAGGCGGGCGTCTACGACATGCTGTGCACAGCCGACGCCATCGGGGTGTTCCAGGTGGAGTCGCGCGCGCAGATGGGCCTGCTGCCCCGCCTGCAGCCGCGGCGGTTCTACGACCTCGTGGTGCAGATCGCGCTCGTGCGCCCCGGGCCGATCCAGGGCGGCGCCGTGCACCCGTTCGTGCGCCGCAAGCTCGGCCAAGAAGAGGTCACCTACCTGCATCCCAAGCTCGAGAAGCCGCTCGCCCGCACGCTCGGGGTGCCCGTGTTCCAGGAGCAGCTGATGCAGATGGCGATGGAGGTGGGCAACTGCACGGGCGAAGACGCCGACCTGCTGCGCCGGGCGATGGGGTCGAAACGCGGCACCGAGCGCATCGAGTCGCTGCGCGGCAAGCTCTACGCCGGCATGAAGGAGAACGGCATCGCGCCCGCCGTGGCCGACGAGATCTATAGCAAGATCCAGGCGTTCGCCAACTTCGGGTTCGCCGAGAGCCACAGCCTGAGCTTCGCCCTGCTGGTCTACGCGAGCGCATGGATGAAGCTGCACTACCCCGCCGCGTTCCTCGCCGCGATGCTGCGCGCCCAGCCGATGGGGTTCTACTCCGGGCAGAGTCTCGTGGCCGACGCCCGGCGGCACGGGGTGGAGGTGCTGCGGCCCGACATCCTGAAGTCGGGGGTGGGGTCGGGGTTGGAAGCGACGGTCGCTTCGGCCGCTGAGGTCGCTTCGGTCGCTGAGCCCGCTTCGGTCGCTGAGCCTGTCGAAGCGCGCCCTTCGACAGGCGCAGGGGACGTGGGTTGCCTCGACCGCGACCAGCCGCCCGTTGCGCAGACGTTCGACCGAAGCATCAGGCTCGACTATGCGGCGCACCGCCGCGACCACGGTTTCGCGGTGCGCCTCGGGCTCGACGAGGTGAAGGGCATCGGCGCGCCCCTCGCCGAGCGCATCGTCGCCGAGCGCGAACGCGGCGGCGACTACGAGACGATGGCCGACCTCGTGCGGCGTGTCGGGGTGACCACGGCGCAGCTCGAGTTTCTCGCGGCGGCCGGCGCCTTCGACTCGCTCGGCCTCACCCAGCGCGAGGCGCTGTGGAGCGCGGGCAGCGCGGCGCAAGACCGCTCCGAGTTTCTGCCTGGGTCGGTCGTCACGGTGCAGCCGCCGCTGTTCGCGATGCCGTCCGACGCCGAGCAGCTCAGCTCCGACCTCTGGGCCACGGGCATCTCGACGGGCGACCACCCGATCCGTCACGTGCGTCACCTGCTCGATGCGCGCGGCGTGTACTCGGCCGTGGCGCTGCGCGATGCCGAGAACGGGCGGCGCATCGAGGTCGCGGGCGTCGTGACCCATCGGCAGCGTCCGGCGACGGCGAGCGGCATCACCTTCGTCAACCTCGAAGACGAGACCGGGCTGGTCAACGTGATCTGCTCGGTCGGGGTCTGGAACCGCTACCGGCGTGCCGCCCGTGATGCCTCGGCGATGGTCGTACGCGGCATCCTGGAGCGCTCCGACGAGGGTGTCATCAACCTCGTGGCCGACCGCATCGAGTCGCTCACGATCGGTCAGCAGACCAGTTCGCGCGACTTCCGGTGAGTTTCGGCGGGTCCGACGGCGCGACACGAAAAATAAACTTTTGCCGAGTTTTGAACTATTTCCCCATTCTCGCCGATTACTCCTATACCCTTGGCGTGAACTGGCAAGCTCAATCGAGCTTGACGGTAAGGCTCCGACAATCGGAGCCAAGAAGAACGCTCCTGGAGGAGTTTTACATGGCAATTGGCACCGTAAAGTGGTTTAACGCAGAAAAAGGCTTCGGCTTCATTGCTCCCGAGGATGGTAGCCCGGACGTTTTCGCCCACTACTCAGCAATCGCGAGCGGCGGCTACAAGTCCCTCGATGAGAACCAGAAGGTTGAGTTCGACATCACCCAGGGACCCAAGGGTCCCCAGGCGGAGAACATCCGCTCCCTCTAGTCTTTGCAGTAAAGAAGCACAGGCAAGAACAGTTCTAGTCAAATAGAACAACGAGAACAGCCCCGGTCCTATGCCGGGGCTGTTTTTGGTTTAACGCTGTTCCCGTTTAGCCGCTCGGCCTGACGAGCGGTTTCAATACGCGCCCCAGCGGGCACTCCTCGACCAGCGAAGACGGCTAGTGCAGGCCGCGCACACGCTTGCGCAGGTAGTCGATGCGCGCCTGCAGCTGCGTCACCGTCGCCTGCGCCACGGCCGGGCCGCCGAGAACACGGCGCAGTTCGGAGTGGATGATGCCGTGCGGCTCCCCGGTCATCTTCGACCGGATGCCGACCAGGCCGTTGAGCACCGTGCGCTGCTCCTTGAGCGTGCGGAACAGCGCCGGCGGGTCGCGCTCTTCGACGGGCAGCGCCTTCTGCTTCTCGCTCGACCGCTTCGACTGACGTGCCTGGCGCTGCTTGAGCAGCTCGCGCACCTGGTCGGGTTCGAGCAGACCGGGGATGCCGATGAAGTCGAGCTCTTCGTCGCTGTCCATCTCGGCCGCGAAGCCGAACTCGCCGCCCTCGTAGAGCACCTTGTCGAAGTTGGCGTCGGATTCGAGCGCCTCCCACGTGAACTCGTCTTGCAGCAGGTCGTCGGAGGTCTTCTCCTCGCGGTTCTCCTCGTTGAGCAGGCCGTCGTCGAGCAGCCCGTCGTCTTGCGTCTCACGGTCGAGCGCGTGGTCACGCTCGAGCTCCAGCGTCGACGCGAGCGCCATCAGGTTCGGCACGCTCGGCAAAAAGACGGTCGCCGTCTCGCCGCGACGCCGGGTGCGCACAAAACGGCCGATGGCCTGCGCGAAATAAAGCGGTGTCGAAGCGGATGTGGCGTAGACACCGACGGCGAGGCGGGGCACATCCACGCCCTCCGACACCATGCGCACCGCGACCATCCACCGCTGCGTGCCCTGCGAGAACACGTCGATGCGTTCGCTCGACTCTTTCTCGTCGGAGAGCACGACCGTGGGCATCTCCCCCGTCAGCGAATGCAACACCTTCGCGTAGGCGCGCGCTGTCGTCTGATCGGTGGCGATCACGAGCCCGCCCGCGTCGGGAACCGACTGCCGCACCTCGCTCAGTCGGCGGTTGGCCGCCTTGAGCACGGCCTGGATCCAGTCGCCGCCGGGGTCGAGCGCGGTGCGCCAGGCCTGCGAAGTGACGTCCTTTGTGTCGCCTTCGCCGAGGCGGGCCTCCATCTCGTCGCCCATCTTGGTGCGCCAGCGCATCTTTCCCGCGTAGGCCATAAAGATGACGGGCCGCACGACGCCGTCGGCGAGGGCGCGGCCGTAGCCGTAGTTGTAGTCGGTGAGCGAGGTGCGGATGCCCTTGTTGTCGGGGGCGTACGTCACGAACGGGATGGGTGCCGTGTCACTGCGGAACGGGGTGCCCGTGAGCGAGAGGCGGCGTGTGGCCGGGCCGAAGGCGTCGCGGATCGCGTCGCCCCAGCTGAGCGCGTCGCCGCCGTGGTGGATCTCGTCGAGGATCACCAGCGTGCGCGCCGACTCGGTGATCGTGCGGTGCAGCAACGGGCGCACGGCGACCTGCGCGTAGGTGACGGCGATGCCGTGGAAGCGTCGTCCGCCGAAGGCCTGGCCGTTGGCGTACGCGGGGTCGAGCCGGATGCCGACGCGGTGCGCGGCCTCGGCCCACTGGCGCTTGAGGTGCTCGGTCGGGGCGACGACGGTGATGCGATCGACCTCGCGGCGGGCGATGAGCTCGGTCGCGAGGCGCAGTGCGAAGGTGGTCTTGCCGGCGCCGGGGGTCGCGGCGGCGAGGAAGTCGCGCGGCTCCTTCTCGAAGTAGGCGTCGAGCGCTTCGGCCTGCCAGGCCCGCAGTGCACTCGCGGTTCCTCGGGCGGCGCGTTCGGGGTACGACGGCGAGAGGTGTTCGGCCGCGAAGGTTCCGACGTGCGGGTGGAATCCGGTGCCGGGAAGCGGAGCGGGGAGTTGTTCGCTCTGTTCAGACGCGGTCGGGACCGGGGTGTCAGAGGGAGTATTCACTTGATGTAACTTTACCCGCCGACGCGGGCGCCCGTGGTCATCAGGCATACGGGGTGGGCCGCATCAGGCGTCGCGGGCGAAGCCTTTGGCCTCGCTTTCGCGACCGCGGTTGTTGCCGAGCAGCGATGCCTGGGTGACGCTCCCCCGCCCGAAACGTGCGCTCACGGCATCCATCACGTCTTCTGCCTCGCGCCACGAATCGTCGTCGTCCCACAGGCTCATCTGCCCGCCGCCGCCCTCGGAAAGTTGTTCGACGCGAACGCCCACGAGCCGAACCCGGGCGTGTTGTTTGCCGGTCGCGGCCGTGCGTGTTTGGGCGTAGACCTCGCTGACCTCGTCGTAGATACGCCGGCCGAGGTTGGTGGCCTCGCTGAGTGTGCGCGACCGGGTGATCGTGGTGAAGTCGCCGAAGCGCAGTTTCAGTACGACGGTGCGTCCGACGGCGCCGCCGGCGCGCAGGCGCACGGCCACCATGCCCGAGAGCCGCAAAAGCTCGCGACGGATGATTGCGGGGTCGGTGACATCCGTCTCGAAGGTCACTTCGTGGCCGATGCTCTTCTCGACGGCGCGCGGTTGCACCGTGCGCGGGTCGATGCCCCACGCTAGGTCGTGCAGCTTGCTTCCGCCGGCCTCGCCGACGATGTGTTTGAGCGAGGCCACCGGGGTGTGCGCCAGATCGCCGATGGTGCGGATGCCGTGTTTGGTGAGCGCCTCTTCGGTCTTGCCGCCGACGCCCCACAGTCCGGTGATCGGCTGCGGGTGGAGAAAATCGAGGGTGCCGTCGAGCGGGATGACGAGCAGGCCGTCGGGTTTTGCCTTGCTCGAGGCGAGTTTGGCGACGAACTTGGTGGCGGCCGCACCGACGGAACAGATCAGCCCCGTTTCATCCAGCACCCGGCGGCGCAGGATCGTGGCGACGGCGATCGGCGAGCCGATGTGTTTGCGCGACCCGGCCACGTCGAGAAACGCCTCGTCGATACCGAGGCGTTCGACCGACGGGGTGAGCTCGTCGCAGATGGCCATAACCTTCGACGAGAAATGCTGGTAGCGGTCGAAGTGCGGCTCGAGCACGATCGCCTGCGGGCACCGCCTCTTGGCAATGGCGAGCGGCATGGCCGAGTTGACGCCGAATTTTCGCGCCTCGTAGGTCGCGGCGGTGACGACCGAGCGCGGCGAGTCGTGGGCGACGATGACGGGCTTGCCGACGAGGTCGGGGCGTTCGAGCAGCTCGACCGAGGCGAAGAAGGCGTCCATGTCGACGTGCAGCACTGTGGCGGTGGAATCGTCGACGTCGACGGCGCTGACCTGCCTGCCGCTGCCGTCTTGTTTGCTCACCGCTCTATCATCCCAGCAGCCGACGACATTCGCCCGGGCGGTCACCAGGGCAAACGAAAGCGCCCCTCTCCACTGGGAAGAGGGGCGCTTAGACGTTCAGCAGTCGCTGGTTACGCGCGACGGCTTCCACGGGTCAGAAGTCCGTAGATGAGAAGAACGACGATGGATCCGACGATCGCGACGATCCAGGTCTGGAGCGACCAGAAGTCCTCCAGGCCGATGTTGAAGATGGCGCTTCCGATGAAGCCACCAACGAGAGCACCAACCACGCCGAGTACCAGCGTGATGAGCCAGCCTCCGCCCTGCGTACCCGGCAGAATAGCCTTCGCAATTGCTCCAGCGATAAGGCCCAATACAATCCAGCCAATGATTCCCATGACGACCTCCCAGTCGGTCATTACCTCGGTTCCGGGTCTCGGAACCAGCTGTAAGCCAAGCATGTGCCTAATTCAGGGGTCAAATTCAGCTAACGGCATTGCTCTGCCTTCGGCCGATATGGTAGGCGACTGGCAAAACCATCAAACCTGATGCACTCTTAAGTAATGACTCAGCAGCACCCGTGGACCCGGTACGTGGCATTAGGCGACTCTTTCAGCGAAGGAATCGGCGACCCGGAACCGGCGAGTCCCGGAGGATTCCGCGGTTGGGCCGACCGTGTGGCCGAGGTTCTCGCCCAGCAGACCGACGACTTCGCCTACGCGAACCTCGCTATCCGCGGACGGTTGCTGCAGCAGATCATCGACGAGCAGATCGAGCCGGCGCTGGAACTGCGCCCCGACCTCATCACCATCTCGGCGGGCGGCAACGACATCATCCGCCCCGGCACCGACCCCGACGAGATCTCCGCGCGCCTCGAAGGCGCCGTAGAGCGTCTGACGTCGGGCGGCGCGACCGTGGTGCTGTTCAACGGCCCTGACATCGGTACAACGCCCGTGCTCGGCCGGCACCGCGGCAAGGTGGCGATCTACAACGAGAACGTGCGTGGCATCGCGGCGCGGCACGACGCGGTCGTCGCCGACATGTGGCCGATGCGCGAGCTGCGCGACCCGCGTATGTGGGCGCCCGACCGGCTGC
>Ga0247811_1000484_pt1 | contig 12048 bp, 6 predicted proteins | sample UWRJL134311R1_FD_189018 | JGI IMG/M metagenome (GOLD analysis project Ga0247811, IMG submission 189018) | Plant litter microbial communities from Arlington Agricultural Research Station in Wisconsin, United States - UWRJ-L134-311R-1 | ecosystem: Environmental > Terrestrial > Plant litter >...
GGTTAGTTGCTGACTATGTTCTAAAACTAAAAAGCCAATTATAATTGTTGAACAAACTGATCGTAATAGATATGTATACATTTTCAAGTAAATTAAAAACTTTTTCTATCATCCTAATGGCCCTTGGCGTATTAGGAATTGGGTATGGTTTTTTAAGTGCGCCTAAAGATATTCAAGAAGTTGAAAAAATACTAGCTGCAGATGCTCATGGTTCTCATGGTGCTGCACACGAAGAAGCTGCAGAAGTTTCTCATAAAGATGCTGCGCATCACGAAGCGGCTGAAGCTTCGCATGATTCACACCAAGGTGGAGAGCATGCTAAAGTTAATGGTGCTGATGAACATGGAAAGCATTTAGAACACGTATTGCACCAATTGCAAAACAAGCCTTGGTCTGCGTTATATGTTGCTTGTATTTTCTTTTTACTGCTTTCGATGGGAGTTTTAGCATTTTATGCTATTCAACAAGTGGCTCAGGCAGGATGGTCTCCTGTTTTGTTTAGAGTTATGCAGGGAATAACAGCTTATTTACCTGTTGGTTCTGTAATTTTCTTTATTATTTTGGTTCTTTGCGGACTACACTTTAATCATATATTTGTATGGTTAGGAGAGCATGTTACAGATCCAAAACATGCTGATTATGATGCAATAATTGCTGGTAAATCTGGCTATTTAAACTTTCCTTTTTGGATTATCAGAGCAGCTATTTTCTTATTAGGATGGAATTTATACCGTCATTATTCAAGAAAGAATTGTTTAGCTCAGGATGACGCTAATGACGATCTATACTACAAAAAGAACTTTAAGATATCTGCGGGATTCTTAGTATTCTTTATCGTTTCTGAGTCTATTATGTCTTGGGATTGGATTATGTCATTTGATCCACATTGGTTTAGTACACTATTTGGATGGTATGTATTTGCTTCATTCTTTGTAAGTGGTATTACATCTATTGCTTTAGTTACTTTATACCTAAAGTCTAAAGGATATTTAGAATATGTAAATACAAGCCATATTCACGATTTAGCTAAATTTATGTTCGGTATCAGTATTTTCTGGACGTACTTATGGTTTTCTCAATTTATGTTGATCTGGTACGCAAATATTCCTGAAGAGGTTACTTATTTTATAACAAGAATTCAATTATATAACTTACCTTTCTTTGGTGCTGTCGTGATGAATTTTGTTTTCCCATTATTAATTTTGGTTAACACTGATTTCAAACGTATTAATTGGGTTATAGTAATGGCTGGTGTTGTTATTTTATTAGGTCACTATGTTGATTTCTTCAATATGATTATGCCTGGTACAGTTGGAGATCAATGGTTCATTGGTGTTTCTGAAATTGCATCTATTCTTTTCTTCCTTGGGTTATTTATCTTTGTTGTATTTACTGCATTGACTAAAGCTCCTCTGTTAGCTAAAAGAAATCCTTTCATAGAAGAAAGTAAACATTTTCATTATTAATATTTAAAGAAGTAAACAGATGACAAGTTTGTTGGTAATTATAGTTTTAGTTTTATTAGCAGTTGCATTGTGGCAATTGACCAAGATATTTGATCTTACTCAAGTAGGATCTTCTTCGGACGATTCTCAAGTTGCATCAGATAATGATAATAATGTTCAGGGATATATCATGTTTGGCTTTTTGGCTTTCATTTATATATTTACTATTTACGGTTTACTAAAATGGGGTGGTTTAGCACTTCATACTCCAGCTTCAGAGCATGGACTTTTAGTAGATAATTTAATGAATATTACTTGGGTTTTAATTTTTGTAGTTCAATTTATTACACAAGGTTTATTATACTGGTTTTCTTTTAAAAATAGAGGGCATAAAGATAGAAAAGCATTATTCTTCGCTGATAGTAACAAATTAGAGGCAATCTGGAGTATCATCCCATCTGTAGTTTTAGCTTGTTTGATTCTTTACGGATTATATGCTTGGAACAACATTATGTTTGTTGATAAAGATGAAGATGTTATCGAAATTGAACTATATGCGCAGCAATTTAAATGGACTGCAAGATATGCTGGTGCTGATAATACTTTAGGAAAAGCGAATGTACGTTTAATTGAAGGTATTAATACATTAGGGGTTGATATGTCAGATCCTAATGCACAGGATGATATTGTAGTTTCTGAATTGCATATTCCAAAAGGAAAAAAAATACATTTCAAGATGCGTTCTCAAGACGTATTACACTCAGCTTACATGCCGCACTTTAGAGCGCAGATGAACTGTGTTCCCGGAATGGTTACCGAATTTGCTTTTATTCCAACTTATACAACTGCGGAATATAGAGAACTTCCTTTTATGATTGAAAAAGTATCAAACATCAATAAACTTAGAGCTGAAAAAAGTACTGAGTTAGTTGCTAAAGGTGGAACAGCATTAGATCCTTATACATTTGATTATTTATTATTATGTAATAAAATTTGTGGAGCTTCTCACTATAACATGCAGATGAAAGTTGTTGTTGATACTCCGGAAGATTATAAAAAATGGTTAAGCGAAAAAACAACTTTAGCGCAGGATATTAAAGCAGCAGCTGCTGCTGAAAAACCGGCAGAAGGAGTTAAAGCTACTACAGATAGCACTGCTAAGGATACAGTTAAAGCAGTTATTGATACTGTTAAGGCGGTTGTAGCTAAAGTGGCTATGAAATAATATTTATTAAGAAAATTTAAAGTATACATATATGTCAGCAGAAGCGCACGATCACGATCACGGACACGATCACGAGCACGAACATCATCATAAAGACACGTTCATTACTAAATACATATTTAGTATTGATCACAAAATGATTGCTAAGCAATACTTAATTACCGGTATTATTATGGGTATAATTGGTATTGCAATGTCCTTGCTTTTCAGAATGCAATTGGCTTGGCCAGAAGAGTCTTTTAAAATTTTTAATGTTTTATTAGGAGATAAATTTGCACCTGATGGTGTAATGGCAAATGATATTTATTTAGCTTTAGTTACAATTCATGGTACCATCATGGTATTCTTTGTACTGACAGCTGGTTTGAGTGGAACTTTTAGTAATTTACTTATTCCGCTTCAAATTGGTGCACGAGATATGGCCTCAGGATTTATGAATATGATTTCATACTGGTTGTTTTTCTTGTCTGCTGTGATAATGTTGTCTTCATTATTTGTTGAAGCTGGACCAGCTTCTGCAGGTTGGACAATTTACCCTCCATTAAGTGCTTTACCACAAGCAATTCCAGGTTCTGGAACAGGTATGACTTTATGGTTAGTTTCGATGGCTATATTTATTGCATCTTCATTAATGGGATCTTTAAATTACATTGTTACTGTTATCAACTTAAGAACAAAAGGAATGTCTATGACCAGACTTCCGCTTACTATCTGGACATTTTTCGTAACAGCTATTATTGGTGTTATTTCGTTTCCGGTATTATTATCCGCTGCTTTATTATTAATTTTTGACAGAAGCTTTGGTACTTCATTCTTCTTGTCTGATATTTATATTGCAGGAGAGGTTTTACATTACCAAGGTGGTTCTCCGGTTTTATTCGAGCACTTGTTTTGGTTCTTAGGACACCCTGAGGTTTATATCGTAATCTTGCCAGCAATGGGACTTGTTTCTGAAATTATGGCTACGAACTCTCGTAAACCAATTTTTGGATACAGAGCGATGATTATGTCAGTTCTGGCAATTGCATTTTTATCGACAATTGTTTGGGGTCACCACATGTTTATTTCAGGTATGAATCCTTTCTTAGGATCTGTGTTTACCTTTACTACTTTATTGATTGCAATTCCATCTGCTGTAAAAGCGTTCAACTGGATTACAACTTTATGGAAAGGTAACCTTCAGTTCAACCCTGCAATGTTATTCTCTATCGGAATGGTTTCTACTTTTATTACTGGAGGTTTAACCGGAATCATTTTAGGAGATAGTACTTTAGATATTAACGTTCACGATACATATTTTGTAATTGCTCACTTTCACTTAGTAATGGGTATCTCTGCACTTTACGGAATGTTTGCTGGTATTTACCACTGGTTCCCTAAAATGTACGGAAGAATGCTGAATAAAAACCTGGGTTATATTCACTTTTGGGTAACAGCTGTTTGTGCTTACGGAGTATTCTTCCCAATGCACTTTATTGGATTAGCTGGTTTACCAAGACGTTATTATACAAATACAAACTTTCCATTATTTGATGATTTGCAAAATGTGAATGTTTTAATTACAACATTTGCTCTTATAGGTGGTGCGTTCCAGTTAGTATTCTTATACAACTTCTTTAGCAGTATTTTCTACGGTAAAAAAGCAGTTCAGAATCCATGGAAATCTACAACTTTAGAGTGGACTACTCCTGTAGAACATATTCACGGTAACTGGCCAGGTGAAATTCCTCACGTATACCGTTGGCCTTATGATTATAGTAATCCAAATCATGATGTAGATTTTGTTCCTCAAAATGTACCCATGAAAGAAGGTGAAGAGATTTTACATCACTAAAAATATTCAAAAAGACTGTCATTATTGACAGTCTTTTTTATTTTAGTTAAATTGTTGTGCCTCCAATTTTCATGTTTTACAAACTGATTACTTTGCATATCTTTGTAGGATGAATGAAAACTTAGATCCTACCACAAAAGGATATAACCCAGAAGAGATTGATCTTGAAAAAAAATTACGTCCGCTGTCATTTGATGATTTTGCCGGACAAGATCAGGTTTTAGAAAATCTAAAAGTTTTTGTGGCGGCCGCAAATCAACGTGGTGAAGCGCTTGATCATACTCTGTTTCATGGACCTCCCGGATTAGGTAAAACTACTTTGGCAAATATTTTGGCCAATGAATTGGAGGTTGGTATCAAAATAACTTCCGGTCCTGTTTTAGATAAACCTGGTGATTTAGCTGGTTTGCTTACCAATCTGGATGAGAGAGATGTTTTATTCATTGATGAAATTCATCGATTAAGTCCAATTGTTGAAGAATATTTGTATTCTGCAATGGAGGATTTTAAAATTGATATTATGATTGAATCAGGACCTAATGCCAGAACAGTACAAATCAATTTAAATCCTTTTACCTTAATTGGAGCAACAACACGTTCAGGATTGTTGACTGCGCCCATGCGTGCTCGTTTTGGAATTTCATCTCGTTTACAATATTACACTACAGAACTTTTAACGACTATTGTTGAAAGAAGTGCTTCTATACTCAAAATGCCTATTTCATTAGATGCCGCCATCGAAATTGCAGGGCGCAGCCGCGGTACGCCTCGTATTGCAAATGCATTATTGCGCAGGGTTCGTGATTTTGCCCAGATAAAGGGAAATGGGACTATTGACTTAGAGATCGCGCGTTATGCTCTAAAAGCACTTAATGTTGATGCTCATGGTCTGGATGAAATGGATAATAAAATTTTATTGACGATCATAAATAAATTTAAAGGAGGACCGGTTGGACTTTCGACTTTAGCAACTGCAGTTTCTGAAAGCAGTGAAACTATCGAAGAAGTGTATGAACCATTTCTGATTCAGGAAGGATTTATCATGCGTACGCCGCGCGGTCGTGAGGTTACTGATAAAGCGTACAAACATTTAGGCAAAATAAACACCAACATTCAAGGCGGATTGTTTTAATTTTATTGAAAATGTCTGCAAATAAAAAATATAATTATCCACCAAAACTTTCAATAGGCAGGTTTCTACTTGATGCCGAGGGGATCCGTAGAAATCCTATTCCGTATCATAAAAGGTATTTTGATAAATTTGGTGACTCTTTTTCTATAAAAATAGGAAGAGACAAACATATTGTTTTATCGAGAGACAACGAGGTTGCCCAGTATATTCTTCAAAAGAATCAGAAGAATTACCATAAGTCTAAATTTCAGTCTGTTTATCTTTCAAAATATTTAGGCAAAGGACTTTTGACTGTTGATGGTGATTTTTGGTTAAAACAAAGAAGATTGATTCAGCCTGCATTTCATAAACAGAAAATGAATCAGTTAGTTGATAACATGAATGAGACTATTGTTTCTGAATTACGGGAATTAGTAGAAGAAAAATATATTGATCTTTTTCCGGTTATGAGTGAATTGGCTTTTAATGTTGTGGCCAAATCTTTATTTCAGCTTTCAATCTCACAAGAGAAATTAAACCGGATAAAATTTATTATTGAAGAAGTTCAAAACTTTCTAATAAAAGAAATTAGGCTTCCTCATAAAGCCTGGTGGTTTTCGTTAAGTGGCCAGGTAAAGAAGCATCTTGAACTCGCTGAGGAAAATGATAGGATTATTCAGGAGGTTATTGAGGAAAGAATATCTTCAAAAGCTAATATCAATGATTTGCTAAATATGCTTTTAGAAACCAGATATGAAGATACTGGTGAGGGAATGTCAATAACTCAATTAATAGACGAAATAAAAATCCTCTTTATAGCAGGACATGAAACTACCGCAAACGCGCTTACTTTTACATTATTTCTATTAGGAACAAATCCAAATGTGCAGCAAAAGTTGTTTGATGAAATAACCCAAATAGAATCGCAAACTGAAGATTTGACAGAACAGCTTCAGAAAATGACTTATACAAGTGCGGTTCTAAATGAATCAATGCGTTTATATCCGCCTGCATGGATTACTGACAGGCAGAATGTTACAGATGATGCTTTAACAGGATATACTATTAAAAAAGGAACGTTAATTGGAGTTTCATTTTATGAATTGCATCGTAATCCTAAATATTGGGAAAATCCGGATGTTTTTGATCCTGAGAGATTTTTGGGGGAGCAAAAGAAGCAGTCTATGCAGTATTTTTATCCTTTCGGAGCCGGACCAAGAATGTGTATCGGAGCTGGATTTGCAATTTATGAAATGTGCCTGGCGCTATCTTATATAGTCAAAAGATACGAAATCAAGGCTAAGCATCATAAAGTTCAGCTAAATCCATTAATTACCTTGAAACCAGTTGGAATCGAAGTTTTATTCTCTAAAAGATGACAATTAATTCTAATGAGACATATTCAAAATTTATTAAATCGGAAGCAAAACGACTTGGTTTTCTTTCTTGTGGGATATCTAAAGCCGGGTTTTTAGAAAAAGAGGCACCACGCTTGGAAAAATGGTTGAATAAAAATCATAATGGTCAAATGGCATACATGGAAAACCATTTTGACAAACGTTTAGATCCTACTTTACTAGTTGATGATGCTAAAAGTGTAGTATCATTGCTGCTTAATTATTATCCTGAAGAATCTCAGAATCACGAAAGCTTTAAAATTTCAAAATATGCTTATGGCCAGGATTATCATTTCGTCATCAAGGAAAAGCTAAAGGAACTTCTTCATGTTATTCAGGAAAATATTGGTGATGTTTCGGGTCGTGCTTTTGTTGATTCTGCACCCGTTTTAGACAAGGCCTGGGCCGCTAAGAGTGGTTTAGGATGGATAGGTAAAAACAGTAACCTGCTAACTCAAAAAGTGGGTTCTTTTTATTTTATTGCCGAACTAATTCTTGACTTAAAATTAGAATATGACCATGCAGTAACGGATCATTGTGGTTCTTGTACCGCTTGCATAGATGCTTGTCCTACACAAGCAATTGTTGCCCCGTATGTAGTTGACGGGAGCAAATGTATTTCGTATTATACCATTGAACTCAAAGAAAATATTCCTTACGAAATGAAAGGGAAATTTGATGAATGGATGTTCGGATGTGACACTTGTCAGGATGTATGTCCTTGGAACCGATTCTCAAAACCGCATTCCGAACCTTTATTTAACGCCAATCCTGAATTACTCTCCTTCACTAAAAAAGATTGGATCGAAATTACCGAAGAAACTTTTCGTGCAGTTTTTAAAAATTCTCCTATTAAAAGAACCAAATTTGATGGTTTGCGACGCAATATTTCATTTTTAGAATAATCTTCTAAGACAAAATTCGCTTAAAACTATTCATTTTCAAAGCGTCGCCCAAGACGCAACCTTCCATAATTTTACTCTTATTTTGTTTCTCAAATTGATATAAGAAAGATTATATTAAAACGCCACTAAGTTGTTGTTTTTCAATGCTTTAACTAATAAAGAAACAGTTTGCTTCAAATCTTCTTCTTGTAAGATATTTTTTAGTTTTCTTTGTTTAATTCATAAAAAAATAACTTTTCATTAAAAATTTAAGAAATTTCTGCTGTTTTGTTGTTAAATTGTTATTTTTTTGGGACCTTTAGGTTAATTCTTGCCGACAAAAAGTGTATTTCAACGTTTTTCCATGCATTTCGTCGAGTAATGTAGCTAGTAACTAGGTGTTTGCATACTTTCGCAGCTCCAAATCCACTTAATTTAACCTAAGACAGTTTTGTGTCTTGAACCTAACTACCTATGGTCCAAACGCTATGCTATTATTGCAAAGATCTTGAAACGATTTTTCAAGGATTCTATATAGCTATTCCATTTACTTTTCTGAATTCACTTTTAACTCCCAAGGCTTTTGTATGTCCTTCGGATTGCACTATTTATATTTTTCAAATCACAGCCGTCTATGCGTAACTTTACTTTCCGCCGACCTAGTTTTTTTAGGTTTACTTTTTTTCTTTCCGCCTTTTTATTTTTGATTACGAACAACGTTTCTGCTCAGTTTTATTCGAAGCACTATATCGCACCAGCTCCCTGGCAGTATTTTAGCAAGTCAAATGAAATTGTTATTGCTACTAATTCGACAACTACAGTAAATATTACAGTTTCTAAAAGTGATGGCACTTTAGTAACTAATTTAACTGCAATAAAAGGAACTCCGGCAGTTTATAGATTTCCTCTACTTGCAAAAAATCTTCCAATGCATCCTCTGAATAGCGTAGTTTCAGGAGCAGGACTGATTGTTACAAGTACAGGAGGACTTACCTCTATAAACTTGCGAAATGTTGCGTCTGATGATGGTTCAGGAGATAATAATGACGCTAATCTTAAAGGAAATGCTGCATTAACAAGTTTTGGCGATGCAGGAATTGGAGTGCGTTTTAGGGTAGGATACTACAGAAATGGTTCTCTTGGTAACTTTGGCAACTTTGGCGAGCAATTCCCTATTTACACTATTATGGCGACTGTCGATAATACGACTGTAAAAATAGATAATGTTATTACCGCTACACTAAATGCGGGGCAGAGTTATTTATTCCATGCTCCAATGGGAACGCTGGTTGAATCTTCAAATCCTACTGTGATGAATACATCGGCTGGGATCGATACTCCAGGCGGTTGTGGGGATAGTGCGTTTAATCAAATTCCACCTGAAGCAGTTTTAGGAACTGAATATTTTCTTGAAAGAGGAACTGGAAATGACATTGCAGAGCAAACCACCGTAATTGCTACAAAAGACAACACAAAAATAACAGTAACCGGGTATTCAACTACAGGTGCGTTAGTGTCTACAAATAATGTTACATTAGCGTTAGCTGGCGATTTTCACACTTTTATAAACGGATCTCCTGGGGTAAGTTTTACTGCATCTCGTGTTGTGGCAGATAAAAGAGTTGTGGTATATTCCGGAACGGCACAATCTTGTGAGGTTGATGTTTCGACAATTGCTCCGGTATCAGAATGCGGGGGATCTAATTTTATAGAAACAGCAAAGTTTAGAGATTACGGTACAGGAACATTAAAATATTTTGGATATATTCTTTTAAAAAGTGATTCAGATGTTGTAACTGTAAATGGGAACAATATTGAGACCATAAGCGGCATTACGGCACGTCATCAAATAGGAACTACAGGGTGGTATTTGATTAACTTTAATGATACCCAAATAGGGCAGCCAAATTTTCTTTCTATTGCAAGTACTGCCAAATTAACTGTTTCTATTGTACAGCAAGACGGAGGTTTCTCTATGGCGGGATTTTTCTCAAATTTTGCAGAACAGCCGGAAGATCCAACTTTAACTTATATTTCAGGAGGAGGTTGTACCAATAACACAGCTGAATTAACAACGCCTGCCGGTTTTGCACCTTACCAGTGGTATTTTAATGGAGTAGCGATAGACGGAGCGAACTCTTCAGCATATACGGCTACTAAAACAGGTGCATATTCAGTTGCATCTACTTTGATTTGCGGAGCTCAGACACCATCTAAACCCATCACGGTTACTTTATGTACAGATTTGGGAATTACAAAAACAGTTGATAATACAGCTCCATGTGTTGGATCTAATGTAGAATTCACATTAAAAGTAAGTAATTTAGGAGGTAATAATGTTTCAGGAGTTTCAGTAACTGATTTACTTCCTTCCGGTTATGATTATGTGAGCTCAGTTCCATCAATTGGAAGCTATAATTCAGCAACAGGAGTTTGGAGTATTGGTGATTTAGGTGGAGAAACAGATATCACTTTAAAAATCACTGCTAAAGTAAATGCATCAGGCAATTATACAAATACAGCATCATTGCCTGCTTCAATAGATACAAATACGGCAAATAATTCGGCCAGTGCAGCTGTAAATCCAAAAGCGCTGCCTAATCTTATTATTACCAGTCCTGCGGCAGTTTGTTCTCCTTCTACAGTCGATCTGACAGCTCCCGGAGTAACAGCAGGAAGCAGTTCAAATTTGACTTTTACGTATTGGACAAATGCATCGGCAACAACACCTTATACGACGCCAAGCACTGCAGCTGCAGGAACTTATTATATAAAAACGGTTTCAGCCGAAGGATGTGAGGTGATAAAATCAGTTACAGCAACGGTTAATTCACCTTCAAATACGCCAACTATAAGTTCATCCGCTACTATAAATAGTGGTTCTATAAGCTGTTTTACAGGAAGTAGTTTGACATTAACATCGTCGGGTAATTCAGGTACCTTTTTATGGTCAACCGGAGAAACAACAAAAACTATTACAGTTACCGCAAACGGAACTTATACGGTTAAAAGAGTAAATAGTTCAGGTTGTGTGAGTAATAGTTCTTCAGCAGTGATTGTTTCATTTAGACCTGCAGTACCAACAGCTTCAACTCAAACATTTTGCGCTGCTGAGAATAAAAAAATTAGTGATTTAGTCGCCACAGGAAGCAATCTAAAATGGTATACTGCAGCATCAGGCGGCTCAGCTCTTGCATCTACTCAAAATTTGCCAACTACAGCAGGATCCTACACCTATTATGCAACCCAGACAGTAAATAGCTGTGAAAGCTCAAGAAGTGCTGCAGTTACGATAAATATAAACACACTATCTTCAGCACCAGTTGCGTCTGCCCAGACATTTTGTGCAGCAGAGAATAAAAAAGTTAATGATTTAATAGCAAGCGGAACATCTAAAAAATGGTATAATGCCAGTACAGGGGGCACGCTCTATAATGGTAATGAGACATTAGTTACAGGAAATTATTATGTAAGTCAAACTGCAAATACATGTGGTGAGAGTGCAAGAACTTTGGTAACAGTAACGATAAATTCGGTGCCAGCCGCACCAACAGCTTCTCCTCAAACATTTTGTGCCATTGATGGTAAAAAAGTAAACGATCTAGTGGCGGCAGGAACTGGTTTAAAATGGTATAATGCCAGTACAGGAGGCACGCTTTATAATGGTAATGAGACATTAGTTACAGGAAATTATTATGTAAGTCAGACGACCAATAGTTGTGGCGAAAGCCCAAGAAAATTAGTAGCAGTTACAATAAATAGTACAACAGCGCCAACAGCTTCATCTCAGACATTTTGTGCAAATGATGCTAAAAAAGTAAGTGACTTAGTTCCATCTGGAACAGGTTTTAAATGGTATAACTCCAGCACTGGAGGAACAGTTTATGCAGGTACTGAGATATTGACTACAGGGAATTATTATGTGAGTCAAACTTTAAGTGGCTGCGAAAGTACAAGAACTTTAGTATCAGTTACGGTAAATAATGTGCCGGTACCAACTGCTTTGGGGCAGACATTTTGTGCAGCGGAGAATAAAAAAGTAGATGATTTAACAGCTTCAGGATCCAGTTTAAAATGGTATAGTACAAGCACAGGCGGAACAGCTTATAGCGGCACAGAGATTTTATCTTCAGGAAATTATTTTGTTAGTCA
>Ga0247811_1000487_pt1 | contig 12033 bp, 9 predicted proteins | sample UWRJL134311R1_FD_189018 | JGI IMG/M metagenome (GOLD analysis project Ga0247811, IMG submission 189018) | Plant litter microbial communities from Arlington Agricultural Research Station in Wisconsin, United States - UWRJ-L134-311R-1 | ecosystem: Environmental > Terrestrial > Plant litter >...
ACGTGGGCGATCTAATTCCGGAGTAACCCGATGAACCAGCAAGCCCACGTGCATGGCCCAGACTGCAACCACGATCATGACCATGCGCACGACCACCATGACCACCAGCACGGCCACGTACACGGCCCGAACTGTGGTCACGCTCATCAAGAGCCAGTGCGCAACGCGTTGAAAGACGTAGGCCGCAACGATCCCTGCCCATGCGGCAGCGACAAGAAATTCAAGAAATGCCACGGCGCGTAAATCGCGACGGGAATTGGAAAACGGCCTGCATTGCAGGCCGTTTTCATTTGTGCAGCGCGGGCTCGCAGGAGTAAAAAAGGCCGTAGTTGGTTTCCTTGCATCCTGTAATGACGTCTTCGCGGGCAAGCCTCGCTCCAACAGGCGCTGGTATGTTGGAGCGAGGCTTGCCCGCGAAGGCGTTGGTACCCGCACCACAAAACTTACAGATAACTGTGCCACCCGACTGGAGCCTCTGATGATTGATCTGCACTACTGGACCACACCCAACGGCCACAAAGTTTCCCTGTTCCTTGAAGAGGCCGGTCTGCCCTACAAGATTTTCCCGGTTGATATCACCCAGAACGACCAGTTCAAGCCCGAATTCCTGCAAATCTCCCCCAACAACCGTATTCCGGCCATCGTAGACAACGATCCGGTGGATGGCGGTGAGCCGATCAGCCTGTTCGAGTCCGGTGCGATCCTGCTGTATCTGGCGGAGAAAACCGGCAAGTTCATCCCTCAGGATCTACGCGGTCGTCAGGAAGCGCTGCAATGGCTGTTCTGGCAAATGGGCGGACTGGGGCCGATGGCCGGTCAAAATCACCACTTCAACCGCTTTGCCAAGGAAAAGATCCCTTACGCCATCAAGCGCTATGTGGATGAAACTACCCGTTTGTATGGCGTCCTGGACAGGCGTCTGGCGGACCGTGATTTTGTTGCCGGCAGCGAATACAGCATTGCCGATATGGCGATCTACCCCTGGATCGCACGGCACAGTTGGCAAGACCAGAACCTGACCGACTTTCCCTACCTCAAGCGCTGGTACGATGCCATCGCCAACCGCGACGCCACGAAACGGGCGTATGCGCTGGTTGAGCAGGTGAATCCGCCCCCGGTATCGTGATACCTCTGTGTGTGCGAGCTTGTGTGAGAGCGGTGCTTGCCCGCGATAAGGTCGCCGCAGCTATCAGGTCCATCGCATACAGCCTTATCGCGGGCAAGCACCGCTCCCACAGGATTCTCGCAACCCAACAGATCCAAACAGTTGAAAAATCCTGAAATAAACTCCCTCTCCCCGCTTGCGCGGTGCCTGCGCGCTCTCTAACGTAGCGCCCTTTATATGTCATCCCCCGCAGGAGCTTCGCCATGGCCTCGCCAGCCCGTTTCAGAGTCGTACCCCGGTTCGGTGCTGTTGCCGCCACGGTGGGTTTGCTGAGCCTTGCCGGCTGCCAGATTGGCGGGGGAGATACCGATACCCTGTTGCCGAGTTCCGGCACCGTCGCCGTGAAGGGCCTGGCGCAGAACGTCTCGCTGCGGCGCAATAATCTGGGCATGCCGCTGATCGAAAGCAGCACCTTCCACGATGCTCTGTTCACCCTGGGCTACGTGCATGCCAGCGACCGCATCACTCAGATGCTGACCATGCGCCTGCTGGCCCAAGGGCGACTCTCGGAAATGGCGGGCCCCAGTGCACTGGATGTCGACCGGCTGATGCGCTCGGCGAATCTGAAAAAGAGCGCCAGCGAGCTGTACAACGCCTCAAGCCCGCGCCTGCAACGCTTCTTCGAAGTCTATGCCCGTGGCGTCAACGCCTGGCTGTTCCGTTATCGCGACAAACTGCCGGCGGATCTGGCCAGCTCTGGCTATCGCCCGGACTACTGGAAGCCGGAAGACTCGGCGCTGATTTTCAGCCTGCTGAACTTCAGTCAGTCGGTGAACCTGCAAGAAGAATTGTCGTCCCTGGTGCTTGCGCAAAAAGTCGGCACGGACAAACTGGCCTGGCTGATCCCGACCTATCCGGATGAAGAGCTGCCGTTCGCCGAGGCGGAAAAACTCAAAGGTTTGAACATCGGCGGGCAGGTGTCAGGACTTGGCGAATTGAACAAAGCCGCCCTGCAATTGACCGACCTGAACATGCTGGGTATCGCCGCCTCCAGCAACTGGGCCATCGCGCCGCAGCGCAGCCGCACCGGCCGAAGCCTGCTGGCCAGCGACATCCAGCTGCCGGCCGGGTTGAATTCAGCGTGGAGCCTGGTGCAGATCCGCGCACCGAAATATCAAGCATCTGGCGCAACAATTGCCGGGTTGCCTCTGGTATTGAGCGGCTTCAACGGCAAGCTGGCCTGGTCCATGGCTTCGGCCATGGGCGACAATCAAGACCTGTTTCTGGAAAAGCTCAAGCGCGAAAACAGTCGCCTGATGTACATGGCCGATGGCAAGTGGCTGCCCGCCGCTTCCCATCAGGAAACCTTCATTGTCAAAGGCGCCAGCCCGATCCGCGAAGCCGTTTTCGAAACTCGTCACGGGCCGCTGCTCAACAGCAATCTGGGCACTCAGCTGGGTAATGGTTTGGGCATAGCCCTGCAAACCCCGGACTTCAAGGACGACAAGAGCCTGGATGCGTTTTTCGATCTGTCCCGCGCGCCCAATGTGGAAAAAGCCTTCGACGCCAGCCGCGAGATCCGCGCGGTGACCTTGAATATGATGTTCGCCGACCCGTCGAATATCGGCTGGCAAGTCACCGGGCGCTTCCCGAATCGTCGTGAAGGCCTGGGTCTGCTGCCGTCGCCGGGCTGGGAAAGCCGCTACGACTGGGACGGTTTCGCCGACTCGATGCTGCACCCGTATGACCAGGACCCACAGCAAGGCTGGATTGGCACTGCCAACCAGCGCACCTTCCCCAAGGGTTATGGCATGCAGCTGTCCAACTCGTGGAAGACTCCGGAGCGCGCCGAGCGTATCGCCGAGCTGGCCAACAGTGGCAAGCAGGACACCCGCAGCGTGATCGCCATGCAATACGACCAGACCACCACTTTTGCCGCCAAGCTGCGCAAGATGTTTGAAGCGCCCGGGATGGTAAAACCACTGAAGCAGGCCATCGACGCCCTGCCCGAAGCGGAACGCAGCAAAGCTCGTGAGGCTTACACACGTTTGATGGCGTTCGACGGTAAGTTGCTTGCGACCTCTGCCGATGCAGCGCTGTATGAGCTGTTCTTGCAGGAAAGCGCCAAGCAGACCTTCCTGGATGAACTGGGCCCGGAAACCAGCCCGGCGTGGAAGGCCTTGCAGCAGAACGCAGGCCTGTCGTATTCCGCCCAGGCCGACCACTTGCTAGGCCGCGAAGACAGCCCGTATTGGGACGATGTGAAGACGCCGCAGAAAGAAGACAAACCCGCGATTCTGGCCCGTAGCCTCGCCGCGGCGATCACGGCCGGTGACAGCCAGTTGGGCGGCGATCACAAAGCCTGGCAATGGGGCAAATTGCATCGGGCGACGAGCCAGGGCACAGAGTTTGCCGCCAACGATTTCAACCGCGGGCCGACTGCAATCGGCGGTGACCACAGCACCTTGAACATCTCGTCGTCTCCCTGGGGTCAGGGCTTCGACAGCCAGACCGTGCCGAGCCTGCGCATGATCGTCGACTTCGGCCAGACCGAACCGATGCTGGGCATGACCAACATCGGCCAGTCCGGCAACCCCGCCAGCCCGTATTACACCAGCAGCATCGAGCCGTGGCTCAAGGCCCAGTACCAGTCGATCCCGCTGCAAACCCAGAATTACGAACGGGGTTACGGAAGCAAGCGCTTGACGCTGGTGCCGGGGAAGTAGGTATCAGGCAGGTCCGGACCACTGACGCGTCAGTAAACCAGGCGCACAGTGCTCAGAGCAGTGTAGGCGCCCGGCGCGGCCTGACGACCCGGTAGCATCCGTGCGTACACCGTGTACACCCTGGTCTGCGAACTGTTCGCGGCCAGGCTGTAACTGTCGGAAATTGCGCTGCCGGCGGTGTCGCCCCAGACCCGTTGATAATCGGCCGAGGTGTAAAGCTGGTAGTTGGCTCCCCCTCCGGCCCCCGCCATTGAGCGCTCGCCAGAGCCGCTGCCGTCTGAAAATAGCTGATAACTGACGTCTACCGCGCTAGTCGCACCTTGACACACCACTGTCAGGGTCGCAGTACTGCGCCAAGCCTGATTGCCGCGACCTTCCACTACTCCGAAGTTCAGCGCAGTCGCCGCAACGGAGCATGTGTACGCCAGCGTTTGAGTGCACGTCAGTGCGATGCTCAGCCCTATGAGACAAGCAGTGGGTTTCATGGCGTGGCCTGCTGGCGGCAGATCAATGGGCCGATTCTGGGAATCGCGTTACTTTGCGACTGATAGTCGACGCTGACCGAACAGCGTGCTTGTCCTGTCCCGGTGACCAGCACTTGATCATGCTCGGTCATGTTCTGGAAGAACGTCTCGCCGTCATAGCCGACCACGCCCTGTTCGCCGCTGCCGGACAACACTGCCTGGCTTCCCAGCAGCAGCGGCCGACGCTGCTCATCGAGCAAAATCAGCGTTGCACTACGGCTGTGCTGGATGGGGAACTTCACCACCACCCCCGCACGATCCGACGGCCGCACTGCAAGGATCGCATTGCTCAAGGACACATTCATCGGAACGTCGAGAGGGTTGATAGACAGGCGATTGGATTCGTAGGCCCGCAGATCTTCGATGAGCATCAAGCCATTGGCATCGGTCTTGCCCAGCGGCCGGTTTTCCAGGAGTACGGTTATTCCGGGCAAACCATCGGTATCGACCACCGCAAAACTGTCTTGAACGGAATTCGAGGTAAACACATGCCCATCCAGCATCGACAGCGCCCCCCTTGCGGTGGCTCGATAAGCTGTATCGGTCTCATTACGCTCCACCTCGGCCCCCACCTCTCCCCAGGATGACTTGTAACTGACCCCGGCATTGTCCCTTGCCTGGCTGCCATTCTGGCGGGCCAACCACCAACCGGTATCTCCACGCTGGACCGCATTCTGCCTTGCCTCGACCGTCTGATAAATGTTGTCGGCGCTGTGGTTGGTACTGACGCTCAAGGACGTATTGCGCCCGATAGGCACCGAGATACCGACGTACACGCCATTACCGCTGTTGCCTTCGAAGTCATGGAACGCCGTCACGAACCCGTAAGCCCTGAGAGGCAGCGGAGCCGAGAAAGTGGCCGAAAGGGTCGAAGTGGAGATGCGCTGCGTTGGCTGCACGTACTCGGTGTAGTCGTTGGCAAGGGGGTAGAGATTGACCATTTTTTTCGCATAGACCACCCCCAACGTACCCAGCCCAGCCACAGGGAAACCCAGGTTGGCGCGTAATGTGGTCCGAGGCATCGAATCATCATTGGCCGATGCGATATCAGCGAAGTATTTGTCGGCTTTGAGCACACTCAAACCCAGGCTTAACCCTGGTGTGTTGCGGGTCATCCCGAGCCCATACTGCAACCCGCTCTGGCCCTCGAACGAACTGCTGGCCACTGACGCCGACAGCACGCCCAGGTCGCCCAGGTCGCCCACCAGTAAGTTGCCTCCGACCCCGCCCATCGCCAAACCGGCCGTACTTTCCATGTGGGTCTCCAGACTCAGAGTACGCGTCGCGCCATGCCGATAACTCAGGGAGGCTGCAGGTGCGCCGTAATCGTTGGAACGAGTTGCATACTGGCGACGTACTGATCCCGCCTGCACGGCAAGCGAATCAAGACCTTCATTGAGCAACAGCGTACTGGCGTAAAAGGGCAGCGTCTGGACGGTTTGCCGCCCGCTGGCGTCCTTGACCACCACAGAGACATCTCCCCCGCCGGAAGTCACGGGGAGCTGGTTGATTTCGAATGGCCCTGGCTGGACCTGTGTCGTGGACTGATGCAAGCCATTGATGAAGATGTCCACCGACGAAGGCACTGCGACCTCGCCGCTCATACCCGGACGCGGATAAGTCGCCAAATCCGGGCGCAGGGCGAAATTGGTTGCCATCTGTACCCCCAGCATGCGCACCGGGCGAGTCCAGCTCAGCCCCGCATTGATGAAGTCCCCGGCATTGAAGCTGCGCAGGGTTTGCACATCGGAGAGGCTATAAGTGGTGTCCAGCCGGACCGTGCGACTGAAGCTTTGGCTACGGGTCTGGATAGCGCTGGATTGCACCAAACCGAACTGTCCGAATGCCCGCGCGGTAGTGAGCACGCTTGAGCTGGAATACCCATCGTGGTGGGTCAGTTGCGTGTCGTAGTTGAGCACCGCGCCAAAATCACTGCGGTCAATCAATCCCGGTGAAGACTCAGGCCGCGCCAGTAGCTGCTGGTTCTGCAGACTGCTCAAAGGAACCTCCAACTCCAGGACCTGTGCCGCGGAGTCCAGATGCCAAGTCCAGCCTTTCAGGCTCGACAGGCTGAGTGCAGCATCGTATGGCTGACCTGGCGTCTCGGGGGCAACCAACCCTAATTCCAGGAGCTGCGCTCGGCTCACAAACAACTGCGAATCGCGCTCGATGAAAGCTTCAAGCCCCTCATGTACACGCCCATTGATCTTCACACTCAACAGCAATGTCTGCTCATCGGACGAGGGCTGCTCAAGCGCGAAGGCTCGTACCGTGAATACCAACAACAGCAATGCAAACAGCAGGCTGAATGGCGCACTCAATCGTTGGCCTCAATCACTAGCCATTGATCCCAACGCCGGCCAGGGCCGGATGTCTGTAAATGAAGCCGCCTGCTCTTGGTCAGACTGCCTTGCGCAGCCACTAAAGACCATTCGCGCAGCGCACCGCTGAGGATGTAGGGCAACCCCTGCCCTTTAAGCTTGATGGTCTGTCCGTCATCACCTGTCAGCGTAAGGTTGACTAATTGGGCGTGTTGCGAACCTTGATTGAAGGCCTTCAAAATCGCCTTCCCCTCCCGCAGTACCACTCGCCACTGCACATCCGGTTGCCCAGCCTGTAGCGCGCTGGAAAATACCGGGACCGTCAGGCGCAGGGCCATTTCGACGCGGCCTGAGATCCGATCAGGAATTTGATCGAAAACTATTCGATACGCCTGCTCGGAAGCGCCAGCAGGACGCTGCAGCAAGAAGCGCACGACTTGAGTCGAGCCGGGAGCGATCCGCGCAAAGGGCGGGCTCACGATCAGCTCTGTCGTTGGACTATAAAGATCGTCGCGCTCGGTTTGCGACCAGCTGTAGCCACGGACCTGCACCAATGCTTCGCGATCAGAATGGTTGGTCAGGGTGAAACTGGCCGAGCGCTCCTGAGCCGACAATTGCTGATTGATGGGCACGATGGCCAGCGCCTGTGCCCAAGCCTGTGGCGCGAGCGCACACAGGCCCGCGACCCAAAATATTCGCAACAGATGGAACTGCAGCCGAACCCGGAACATCAGGATCAATAGTTGACAGTGACAGCGACGGAATCGGTGTAGGTACCGACCGAGCTGTTCTGGCCAGCAACGATCTGACCGTAGACCGCGATGGTCTGGTCAACACCACTGCCGACTCCGGCCAGGGTATCGGTGTCCACCGTGTCACCCCATGAAGTGGCAAAAGTCGCGTCTTGATACAAACCGTAATTCATCGTGGTACCGGCAATGGATCCTGTCAGCACGCGAGTGGTGGTGGTTGCGCCGGTTCCGCTGCCAGCCCCGAGGCCAATGGTGTAGGGCGCTGCATTGGTGCAGTTGACGGTGAGGTTTGAGGTGCTAGAGACCGCGTCTCCGGAGTAAGCAGCGAATGCCATGGCATCGGCCGAAACCGTACAGGCAGCAACCACCGAAGCGCTAACCGCCATCGTTGAAGTCGCCGTCGCCGCAAAAGTATTCATTGAAACCGCGGCACTAACAGACAGCAGCGAAAATACAACGGCGTTACGAACGTTTTTCCTGAGCATGGTGAATCTCCTAAACAGATATGGCACTCACTATCCAACCGTTAAAACTTGGATTCGGGGCCGCGCCATATTAACCAAGGAGTCATAAAACAATTATTATTAACCGCCGCATAAACGGACATAAGTGCTGCGAATCTGGCCAACTCTGACCCAGATCAAAAGAAACACTATCTTCAATAATAAAAACACTGACACACGCCACTTAAATCCGGATCCGAACGAGCTATTATGTCGAACTCAAAATTATTCGGATACAAGATGGACACAATAGAGAAACAGGGCTTATCTGAGGGGAGATTATCTAGTGTCCTGCTCGCCACATTACTTATCGGCAGCCACAAAGCAGACTTTAGTTGACGACCACGCTACCCAGCGCCTATATTTTGGCGTTAGGAAATTGACGAAAAGCGCTTAGTAGAGCCTTTCTGGACAGGCAACCATGAGCAATGCCCATTGTAACTACCAAGACGTGCCGGGTATCTGCCAAATTTTTTGAAGCCGCGATGAAGCGAAGAAAATCAACTTAATGTCTATTACCAATCCTATGACCTGCGCCACTAGTTAGTTCTATCCGACGCTAAACCATGTCGGGGACTGTATTTTCAAGAGGTTCGATTTGGACGTAGCCCCCACCGAGGTCCACAACATCGTAATCCTGACCTATTCAGGAGCGCACCCAGATGCGGCGCAAGAGTTGCTGGAAACACTGCGCAAGTTAAATTCCCGACGCCGAACTAACAAACCACCAGGCATCGTTTATTTCACCCAGGTTTATTCACTGTCGCCGTGTGTACTGAATACGGTCGAGACGTGGTTGCCGCCGGTAGAGTTATCCGCTGAATCCTCTGCTGCAATGCCCGCCGTTATCGACACATTAATCATCACAGACGGCCTGCCTGAGGCGATCACTGATCTGCCGGAGCAAACACTGGAATGGTTACGCGCCACCTGCTCAATGGCGTCCCGGGTCGTCGCCCTGGGTGTCGGGGTGCATTGGCTCGCCGCCGCAGGGCTGCTTGATCGGCGCCGAGTCGCTACCCACTCGGCTCTGGAATCAATCCTGGCCGAGCGATTTCCGACATTAATGGTTGAACCCCGGCAAGGCTTGCAGGTTGATGGCCACTTCTACACCACCAGTGAACGCATCAGCTCCAGCGACATGCTTATGTTGTTGCTCAGCCACGATGTGGCTAGCGCTGCGCCGAATAACACGCCCCGTCAGCCGCCGCATCATCTCGTCGAGCAGGTGATGACAACACCCCGCTCAGTCACTGCCAAAATCTGCACATGGTGGCTTTTGCATATTGAAGACGATCTCAATATGGAGCGCTCAGCACTGACATTGAATATGAGCGAGCGCAATTTTCGGCGGCGCTTCAAGCTGGAAACCGGGTATCCGCCCTACCTGTTCCTGCTGCTCCTGCGTCTGGAGCTCGCACGCCAGCAATTGCTTGATAGCGACTTGCCGGTGGACAAAATCGCCCGCCGCCTGGGGTTGCTTGACGGCCAGCAACTTGCGCGGATGTTTCGCAAATACCTGAGTGCGTCGCCGTTGGAATACCGTCGAAAATCAAAACAGGACTGGGCGCCCAGGTGTCATCACGATTACGCCAGAGTGTTCAACGCTCGCACGCCGCCACAATGGCTGCTTGGCCTGCAGAATCGGCCGGTGGCCGTCAGTGAAGCGCGTTTTTTCCGTGCGCCAGGCATAGATCAGAAGCAGCGAACTTCCTCCCCCTCCCAACCCTCATAACTAACAAGCCCATCCAATCGGTCATTCCATGGATCTTGTTATCGCGCGCCCCGAAGGTTTGTATTGCCCGCCCGGGGATTTCTATATTGATCCGTGGCGACCTGTCGAGCGCTCGGTGATCACCCACGGCCATGGCGATCATGCGCGAACCGGTAACGAGCACTATCTGGCCGCGGCGCCCGGTGAAGGCATTCTGCGTTCCGACTCGGGCAGGACATCAACCTGCAAACCCTGGAGTACGGTGAAACCCTGCTGCATCACGGGGTGAAACTGAGTCTGCACCCTGCGGGCCACGTGCTCGGTTCGGCGCAGGTACGGCTGGAATACAAAGGCGAAGTCTGGGTCGCGTCCGGGGACTACAAAGTGGAGCCGGATGGCACCTGCGCCCCTTTCGAGCCGGTGCGTTGCCACACCTTCATCACTGAATCGACTTTCGGTCTGCCGATCTATCAATGGCAGCCACAATCTGAAATTTTCGCCGGGATCAACGACTGGTGGCGGGCCAACGCGGCGGCTGGCAAGGCCAGCGTGTTGTTCGCTTATTCGTTTGGCAAAGCGCAACGCATCCTGCACGGCATCGATCCGCAAATCGGTCCGATCCTGGTTCACGGTGCAGTTGAGCCGCTGAATCGCGTGTACCGCGCCGCCGGGGTGAGAATCCCGGAAACCCTGTATGCCGGTGATTTCAAGAAGACCGACCCGGCCCTGCGCCAGGCTTTGATCCTCGCCCCGCCTTCAGCCGGTGGCAGCAGCTGGATGAAGCGTTTTGGCGAGTTCAGCGATGCGTTTGCCAGCGGCTGGATGATGCTGCGCGGCACCCGCAGGCGGCGTGGCGTGGATCGTGGCTTCGTGCTCTCCGACCACGCAGACTGGCCGGGCCTGCTCTGGGCCATCGAGCAAACCGGGGCAGAACGGGTGATGGTGACCCACGGCTCGGTAGCTGTTCTGGTGCGTTATCTGCGCGAGCGGGGTCTGGACGCTCAGGGCTTCGTGACCGAATACGGCGACGAGGATGATGCTTCAGCAGCAGAGGTGCAGCCCGACGAAGTTCAACTGGGCAAAAACAATGAGGGCCAGGCATGAAGGCCTTCGCCGAACTCTACTCCCGGCTCGACGCCACCACCTCCAGCAATGCCAAACTCAGCGCTATGCGCGACTATTTCGCCAGTGTCCCGGCAGAGGACGCCGCTTGGGCGGTGTACTTTTTGGCAGGCGGTCGTCCGCGTCAGTTGGTGCCTACCAGGCTGCTGCGCGAACAGGCCATGACTCTGGGCGATCTGCCGGAATGGCTGTTCGAAGAAAGCTATCAAGCGGTGGGCGATCTGGCGGAGACCCTTTCACTGCTTTTACCCGAAGCGGTGCACAGTTCCGATCAGGGCCTGGCCGTCTGGCTAGAAGAAAAGCTGCTGCCTTTAAGAGGATTGCCACCCGAAGAACTTGCCGAGCGCCTGCCGACTTTCTGGGCCCAGCTGGACCGCATCAGCCTGATGGTCTGCATCAAATTGATCACCGGCAGTTTTCGTGTTGGCGTCTCCAAACTGCTGGTAACCCGCGCCCTCGCCGCCCTGGCCGACATCGACAGCAAGCGTGTGGCCCAGCGACTTGTCGGTTACACCGACCTCTCCAACCGGCCGACCGCGGAAGGGTTTCAAAAGCTGATTGCGCCGGAATCCGAGGACGAGCACGCCCAGCGTGGCGGGCAGCCATACCCGTTCTTTCTTGCCCATGCCTTGCAGCAACCGGTGGATCAGTTCGAAAACCTGCTGGGGCCTGTGGATAACTGGCAAGTGGAATGGAAGTGGGATGGCATCCGCGCGCAACTGGTCAAACGCGATGGCCGGCTGTGGATCTGGTCCAGAGGCGAAGAGCTGGTAACCGACCGTTTCCCGGAGTTGCACAGCCTGGTGCAGAACCTCCCGGACGGCACGGTAATCGATGGCGAAATCGTGGTCTGGAAAGCGCCCGAGCCTGCGGCTCCGGAAGGCAAAGCGTTCGAACTCAAAGATCAGGCAACCGAGCAGGCCGCACCCTCGGTCCAGCCCTTTGCGCTATTGCAACAGCGCATCGGCCGCAAAACCCTGGGCAAGAAAATCCTCGAAGAGGTGCCGGTGGTACTGCTGGCTTACGACCTGCTGGAGTGGCAAGGCCATGACTGGCGCAGCCGGCCGCAGCAAGAACGACGCACGCAACTGGATGCGCTGATCGAAAGCTGCCAGAGCCCGGTGCTGCTGCCCTCCCCGGTCGTCAGCGGCAGCGATTGGCTGGATTTGAGCCAACAGCGCGAAGCCTCCCGCAGTCTCGGCGTGGAAGGCATGATGCTCAAAGCCAAGGACGCGCTATACGGCGTGGGCCGCACCAAGGATATGG
>Ga0247811_1000488_pt1 | contig 12019 bp, 19 predicted proteins | sample UWRJL134311R1_FD_189018 | JGI IMG/M metagenome (GOLD analysis project Ga0247811, IMG submission 189018) | Plant litter microbial communities from Arlington Agricultural Research Station in Wisconsin, United States - UWRJ-L134-311R-1 | ecosystem: Environmental > Terrestrial > Plant litter >...
GAAAAAGAAGCGACGTTCCGCTGAAGGGGTACCCGGCAGGGTCAGGCGGACCTGCGTCGTTCGCCCGAAGCCGGGGGTAGAGTCTTAACCGTCGTTCCAGCGTGGTGATGATAATTCACCACAGGAAAGAGCGACGATGTCCAGCACCACAGCACAGCCCGCCACGAATCCGAAGGCGGGAACCAACCTCAAGGTCATCGCTCTCGCGGTCGCCGGCGCGGTCGGCGGCTTCCTCTTCGGTTTCGACTCGTCCGTCGTCAACGGCGCGGTCGACCCGATCCAGAGCCAGTTCGAACTCGGCGACTCGCTCACCGGCTTCGCCGTAGCGGTCGCGCTGCTCGGCTGTGCCGTGGGCGCCTACGTCGCCGGACGCCTCGCCGACTGGAAGGGCCGCATCCCCGCGATGCTCGTGGGCGCCGTCCTGTTCTTCGTCAGCGCGGTCGGCACCGGCCTCGCCTTCAACGTCTGGGACCTGATCGTCTGGCGCCTCGTCGGCGGCCTCGGCATCGGCATCGCCTCGGTGATCGCCCCCGCCTACATCGCCGAAATCTCGCCGAAGAACCTGCGCGGCCGCCTCGGATCGCTGCAGCAGCTGGCCATCACGATCGGTATCTTCGCGGCGCTGCTCTCCGACACCGTGTTCGCCAACTGGGCCGGGGGAGCCGGACAGGAACTCTGGTTCGGCCTCGAGGCGTGGCGCTGGATGTTCCTCGCCGGCATCGTTCCCGCCGTGGTCTACGGTCTCGTCGCCCTCAAGCTGCCCGAGTCGCCCCGCTTCCTCGTGCTCAAGGGCCGTGACGAAGAAGTGCGCGGAATCTTCGCCCGTCTCTGGCCGAACGACGACGTCGAGCGCGCGATCCGCGACATGCGCTCGAACATCGAAGACGACTCGCACGCCTCGAAGAAGGGCGCGCTGCGCGGCAACCGTCTCGGCCTGAAGCCGATCGTCTGGGTCGGCATCATCCTGTCGGTGTTCCAGCAGTTCGTCGGCATCAACGTGATCTTCTACTATTCGACCACCCTCTGGAAGTCGGTCGGCTTCCAGGAGAGCGACTCGCTCACCATCTCGGTGATCACCGCCGTCACGAACATCGTCGTGACCTTCGTCGCGATCGCGCTCGTCGACCGGGTCGGGCGCCGCCCCATCCTGCTCTTCGGCTCGGTCGGCATGACGGTCGCGCTCGCCACCATGGCCATCTCGTTCAGCCAGGCCGTGCAGGTCGACGGCGCCCCGTCGCTGCCCGGTGCCTGGGGCCCGATCGCGCTCGTCGCGGCCAACGTGTTCGTGATCAGCTTCGGCGCATCCTGGGGTCCCGTCGTCTGGGTGCTGCTCGGCGAGATCTTCCCGAACCGCATCCGCGCCCGCGCGCTGGGTGTCGCTGCGGCGGCCCAGTGGATCGCCAACTTCGTGATCACGCTGTCGTTCCCGCCGCTCGCGTCGCTCTCGCTCGTGCTCACCTACGGCCTCTACGCGCTGTTCGCCGCGCTGTCGTTCGTGTTCGTGTTCAAGGTCGTGCCCGAAACGAACGGGCTCTCGCTCGAAGAGGCCGAGACCCTGTTCACCAAAAAGGCCAAGAAGTAGGCCGACCCGGCGCGGTAATCGGGGGTTAACCCCGATGTGCTCTCAGGCGGCTTAGACCAGACTGGATTCATGAGCACACTGCAACGTCCCCGGTCCGGAATCGTCATCGCGGGCGTCTGCGCCGCCATCGCCCGTCGTTTCGGCTGGTCGGTGACGCTCGTGCGCGTGCTGACCGTGGCATCCATCCTGATCCCCGGCCCCCAGGTGATCATCTACCTGATCCTCTGGGTGTTCATCCCGAAAGAGAAGTAGCGCCCTAGTCGGCTGCGGGAGCGGCAGCGGCCACCTCGGGCACACTCGTCGCCAGTACGGCGTCGAGGGCGGCGATCGCGTCGGCCTCGTCGGCCGCAAGCGCGAGGCTCAGCTCGGACACCACGATCTGACGGCTCTTGATGAGCATGCGCTTCTCGCCGGCGGAGAGCACGGCACGCTGGTCGCGGCGCCACAGGTCGCGCACGACCTCGCTCACGCGGTAGACGTCGCCGCTGCCCATCTTCTCGGTGTTCGCCTTGAACCGGCGCGACCAGTTGCTGACTTCTTCCTCGGCCTCGCCCTGCAGAACCGCGTACACGGCCTGCACCCCGGCGTCGTCGATGACATCGCGCACACCCACGAGCTCGGCGTTGTCGATCGGAAGCTCGACCACGAGGTCGCTGCCGTGCACGTCGAGGGTGATGTACTTCTTGTCCTCGCCCTTGATCGTGCGAGTGGTGACGGCGGTGATGGTCGCTGCGCCATGGTGCGGGTATACGACGGTTTCGCCGACTTCGAAGATCATCTGAGCAGCCTCTGTTCTGTTGCGTCTGCCAGTGAGGTTATCGTCTATCGGCCTGCCGTAGGGCGCCGGGGCCGCGATCGACAGCGACCCGAGCGCTATCGGGTGAGAACGGTGGCGAGCGCGTCGGTGATCTCGTCGCGCTGCTGCTCGGTCGTGATGGTCGCCGTGTTGTCGCCCGGCTGCACCCCGTAGTCGCCGAATCCGGCGTAATTGAGACCCTCGATCTCGACGAGGTCGGCGTCTGTCGGCAACAGCGGGCGGGCATCCGCGATCTTCTCGGGCGTGCTCAGGCCGTCGCGGCTTCCCGAGATGCTCAGCACCTCGAGGCCCGAATCGGTCAGATCGTTCGCGCAATAGCTGCCGAACAGGATGAGCCCGTCGACCGCAGGGTCGTCGGCGAGCATGCAGGCGCGTACGCCGCCGAGCGAATGGCCGCCGACGAACCAGCGGTCGACGCCCGGAGCGTCGTCGGTGAACGTGTCGAGCGGGCGCTGGTCGAAGAACGCCAGGTTGAGGATCGGCTTGGTGATCACGATCGTCGCGCCGGTGCGCTCGACGATCTCCGACAGCTTGTACAGGTAGGCGTAGGGGTCGACCTTGGCTCCGGGGATGAAGACCAGACCGGTTCCGGATGCGACCCCGGTCGGCTCCAAGACCACCGAGTGGTCGGTGCTGGTCACCTCGACGTCGTTCTCCGTCCAGACCTCGATCGCCCGGTCGCGGTCGCCCTGCATCACCATGTTCGCCCAGACCAGGAAGCCGACGGCGACGAGCACGACCACGAGCAGTGCGGCGACGACGCCGATACGGATGCGGCGGAGGATCATGGTTCCAGCGTACGCAGAACTACCGGCCCATCGTGCCTACCAGCCCATGGTGCCCGGCTCGCCCTTGAACGGCCCGACGACACGGCTCGTGATCCAGCCGCCGTAGAAGCCGCCGGCCTGCGGAAGCACGGTCTCGCCGTCGACCTCGCAGCTGCCCATTTTTGCCGGGTAGACCGCGATGCGGTCGACGAGTGTCTCGAAGCCCGGGCTCGGTTCGGGGTAGAACCAGCCGGCGCTCTCGGCGACCTCGCCGCCGCCGCGCAGGGTGACGTAGCCGGCGACGCCTTTGAACTCGCAGAAGCTGCTGCCCGGTGCGGGTTCGAGCGACCCGGCCGTAAACGCCGACTTCGGCAGGTAGTAGACGGGCGGATGACTCGTCTCCAGCACCCGCACCGCATCGGTCGCATCGACGATCGTCACTCCGCCGAGGGTGATCACGATGCGTTCGTCGGTCGGTTCGACGCGCGGCGGGCGCGGGTAGTCCCACACGGATTCCTGGTCGGGACCGGGCACGACGGGAGTGATGTTTCTGCGCATGCCCCCAGTGTGCCCCGCCCGGCTGAGTGTGTCGCTAGGGTCGTCGCATGGACGCCGTCGAAATCTGTGTAGACCACGAGATCTTCCGCGTCGCCGAACGTCGTCAACCCGATGGGCGCCTGAGCTACGACTTCGACTGGCTCAACGGGCCGGCAGACGGCACGTACGGGTTCACCGCCAGCCTTGCCGGAATCGAGGGCGCGGTAGCCGAGCACCGACTGGTTGAGGAGGCCCGCCGATTCGTCGCCGCCTTCTACGCGCCGGGCGGCATCGGCGAGAGCGACTTTCCGCTACATAAGGCAGCGCAAAGACGTGCACCCGACCGATAGCCCTTGTCTCGACAAAGTGGACGCTGTAAACATAAGGCAACCGAAGGAGAACCATGGAATTCCTGTTCTTGATCGCAGACGCACCCGACGGCGAGACCGGAGTCGACATGGACGCCGAGTCGTGGGTCAATGACCTCGAGGCACGAGGCGCCCACCTCTACGGCAACCGCACCCGCCCGGGCGACGAGTCGACCATCGTGAAAGTGCGCGGCGACGACGTCGCCACCGCGACCGGCGCCCTGCACGAGGGCCGCGACTGGATCGCCGGGTTCGACGTGATCGAGTGCGACAGCCTCGAGGAAGCCGTCGAGATCGCGGCCGCGCACCCGATGGCCCGGGCCGGGCAGATCCAGATCCGGCCGATCTGGCCGTTCGACGACGAATAGCGGCTAGAGGTTCAACTGGGTTGCGGGTCGGTCCAGGCCGGCAGCTCTTGCAGGGCCCAGCCGTTGCCGTCGGGGTCCGTGAAGAAGACGAAGCGGCCCCACGGAAACTCTTCGACCCCGCGCGCTTCTACCCCCGCCTCGGCGAGTTGCGCCAGCGCGGCATCCGCATCGGCGACGACGCACTGCACGCCCTCGAGCGAGCCCGGCTTCATCGAGCCGCCCAGATTCTTGTCGAGGGCGATCGAGCATTTCGAGCCCGGGGGAGTGAGTTGGATGAACCGCAGGTTCTCGTCGATGGTCTGGTCGTGGTCGGTCACGAACCCGAGCTTCTCGTAGAAAGCCTTCGACCGGTCGAGGTCGGTCACGGGAACGGCGAGCAGTTCGATCTTCCAGTCCATGGTGCGCTCCTTTGCGTGTCGGTGGTGCGACCAGATTAGGTCGCACCACCGACAGCGCAGAAGGGCCCCTACAGGGCAGCGTCGATTGCGTCGGCGATCGACTTGTCGCCGGTCACCAGCTCCCAGGCGTGACCGATAGTGCGCGGGTCGTAGATCGCGGCGACGATGAAGGCGGCCACGTCTTCGCGGGGGATCGAGCCGCGTTCCACGGAATCGCCGAGCGTGACGAGGCCGGTGGCCGCGTCATCCGTCAGTCCACCGGGGCGCACGATCGTGTACTCGAGGGTCGAGGCCTGCACCGCGAGGTCGGCGTCGTGCTTGGCCTGGTAGTAGGGGCGCATCGACTCGTCGACGTCGTCGGTCACGGGCGAGCCGGCGCCGATCGCCGAGACCATGATGAAACGCGGAACGTGCGCGAGGGTAGCGGCGTTGATCGCGCTGACGGCACCGTCGAAGTCGACGGCGCGGGTGCGGGCAGCGTCGCCGCCGCCGGCTCCGGCCGAGAAGACCACGGCGTCGCATCCGGCGAACGCGCTCGCGAGTTCGGAGAGACTCGCCTTCTCGATGTCGAGCACGACGGGGATCGCGCCGAGGTCGGCCAGTTCGTCGTACCGGTCGGCGTTGCGGAAGATCGCCAGAACCTCGTCGCCGCGGGCGTGCAGCTGGCGGATCAGGTGTTTCGACACCTTGCCGCTGCCTCCGACGATCGCGATGCGGGGTGCCTGTTCTTCAGAAATAGTCATCTCCCCAGTGTCTCACCGCAACCGGGGAGTAGCCTTGGCGCGTGCGCATGCTGAACGAACGACTCGTCATGGTGATGACCCTGTCGTTCCTGGCCGTCGCCGTCGCGCAAGGCGAGCCCTCGACGCTCGTCTTCGCCGGTATCGCCGCCCTCGCCGTCTCAACGGTACTCGCGGCCCGGTACGCGGCGGTCGTGATCCGCGCGCACGACATCGGTGTGGGCGAGCGCGCCCGCCAGCATCGACAGTCGCTCGTCGGAATGCCCGAGCCGCAGCATCCGGATACCGCGGGACGACCGCGCACGAGAGCACCCTCGCTGGCCTCCGCGGTCGCGTAGTCCCGTCTTGTCGTAAGAGCGGATGCGCGGCCACACGGCCCCATTCACTTTCAACGCGAGGACTCCCTTTCCGTGGACATCTATAGTTTTGCCCCCATCGCGGCCGTGCTCGACGCGGCCTATTCCGTCGTCACCGGCCTGCAGCACCTGCTCGATCCGCTCGCCGGCACCGCGAGCGCCGCACTGGCCATCGTGCTCATCACGCTCGTGCTGCGCGTGCTGCTCATCCCCGTCGGACGCTCGCAGGTGCGCGCCGAGTTCACCCGCCGCCGCATCGCGCCGCGCCTGCAAGAGCTGCAGAAGAAGTACAAGAAGAACCCCGAACTGCTGCAGCAGAAGATGATGCAGCTGTACAGCGACGAGAAGGCGAGCCCGATCGCCGGAATCCTGCCGACGCTCGCCCAAGCGCCGGTGCTGTCGATCGTCTACGGCCTGTTCATCCTGCAGACGGTCAATGGGCACGCCAACGGTCTGCTGACCGAGCAGCTCTTCGGCGTGCCGCTCGGAATCTCGCTGGCACACCTCGTCTCGACGGGCGCTTTCGGTCTCGACATGCTGGTCTACGCGGGGTTGTTGCTCGTGATCGGGGTGGTCGCTTTCGCCTCGCGCCGGGTGGCACTCGCCTTCAACAGACCCGCGGATGACGCGGCTCCCGCCATGGCCCGACTGAACTCGGTGCTCAGCTGGCTGCCGTTCATCACGGTGGTCTTCGCCTCGTTCGTGCCGCTCGCCGCGACCATCTACCTGACGGTGACCACGACGTGGACGCTGGTCGAGCGGCAAGTGCTGCGCCGGCGGCTGGCGCCGGGGGTGGACTAACGCCGCCCGGAGGGGCAATGTGAACACCGACCACATTGCCCACCCAGAGACGGGGAACACCGATGTTCACACCCAGCGGAGCCTTCAGCGGCTTCTCGATCAACGACCTCGAAGCCGCGAAGAAGTTCTACGGCGAGACCCTCGGCTTGACAGTGACCGAGAACGAGATGGGGTTCCTCAACCTTCATCTCGACAGTGGCGCGACGGTGCTCGCGTACGTGAAGCCGAACCACGAGCCGGCGTCGTTCACGATCCTCAACTTCGAGGTGGACGACGTGGACTCGGCAGTCGACGACCTCAACGCCCGCGGCGTGCAGACGAACATCTACGGCAGCGACATCCCCGCCGACAGCCGCGGAGTGATGAAGGGCAACGGTCCCGACATCGCGTGGTTCCGCGACCCCGCGGGCAACGTGCTGTCGGTGTTGGCCGCGAGCTAGCGGCGCATTTGGGACTTCCGCACCTTCCCGGGCCCCCGGAGCATGCGGAACTCGCAAACCGCCTAGCGGCTGACGATCGGCGGCGTCCAGCCCTCGTTGACGCAGAGCGCCAGCCCATACGCTGAGCCGGTCGAGCCGACGCTGCTCGTGGGAGGATCGCAATGAACGTGCACGGTATGGGCGGTCGACGCCCGCTGTTGACTATCGGGCTGGTGTCGGGCGCGGCCTTCGGCCGCTTCATAGGGGGCTTCACCGCCCTGACTGGCGAAGGGCGCGCGCCTTGGAGTGCGATCCGTACGCGGACGTTGCCCGACGCCGTCGATAGCTCATGGATCGAAGGACTGAATTACCGCAAGCGGCAGGCGACGCAGTACCGCTGGGCGACCCCACTACTCTTCGCAGTATTCGCCGGTGTCGGACTCCTCACGCTCGCCGGCTCGTTCATGCCCGACTGGGTGGGCTGGGTCGAGGTGATCGGCTTCCCGGTCACCGCGCTCGTCAGCGTGCTCGCGTCTAACCGCGAACTGCGCTCGATCGCCGAGCTAGAGCGCCAGTTGCTCCAGCGCGCCTGAGTCCGCGGACTCGTCGCGACCGTGTCATCCGGCACCTGCGCTGTGTTTTTTCGTTGCCGCTGCCGAATATTCGGGCGCGACGGCGAAAATGCACCGCGCGACCCGGATAGCGCCACGCAGCCGCGCCGCCTACGCCTCCGAGCGCACCGGCACGGCCTCGAGGGGCACCTCGGCGGCGTCGGACTTCTCCGAGCGCACGAAGCCGATGCCGACGAGGATGAGCGCGCCACCGACCAGCTGCGGCAGGGTGAGCTTCTCGCCCAGCAACAGCCACGCGTAGAACGTCGCGGCCACGACCTCGAGCAGACCGGCGAACGAGGCGATCCGCGAGCCGAGCATCTCGGCGGCGGTGATGCTCGCCGCGTAGGCGACGGCGGTCGAGAGGGTTCCGACGACGAGCAGCGGCACCCACCAGTTCACCTCGGCGCCGAACATCTCGACGGGGCTCGTCGACGTGCTGAAAGGCACCAGTCCGACCAGGCTCACCAGCCCCAGGGCGATGCCTCCGAGCAGCAGCCCCGCGGCGGCGAGAGCGACCGGAGGCAGCCCGTCGCTGGGCCGCGCCGAGATCACGTAGTACAGCGCGCAGCCGACCATCGCGATGAGCGCGAAGGTGAGGCCGAGTGCGTCGAAGCTGTTGCTGCCTCCGGGCGAGACCACGAGCACGAGTCCCACGAGCGCGACGACCGATCCGATGATCACGACCGCCTTGGGTGTACGCCGGGTGCGCACCCACACCGCCGCGACGAGCAGCAACGGCGCCATGTACTCGATCAGGATGCCGGTGCCGACCGGGATGCGCTGGATCGCCGCGAAGTACACCAGCTGTGTTCCCGCGACACCGATGAGCGCCATTCCGAGCACTCGCCAGCGGGCGCGCCACAGGGCGTTCCAGCGGCCGGCGAGGGCGACGAGCGCGAACGGGGTGAGCACGACGCCGCCGATCAGCACGCGCACGGTGACGGCCGCGGCGGGGCTCCAGCCCGACTCGAGCATGGGCTTGATGAGTGCCCCCGACGTGCCGAAGGTCGCGGCCGCGATGACGGCGATTACAAGACCGACGGATGCTGGTGAGCGCTTCATGATCACGACGATACTGTCGCGCGTCGTAAGGATTCAACTTGCATTTTGACCCTGACGCAGCAGGCCGCCGGATGACACGTCAGGACGCGAGCGTCTCGACCACTTTCGCGATGCGCCGATCGCGCGTTCCGGCCGTTTTGGCACCCTCCACACTGAGCACGTGGGCGCGCTGGTTGCTGAACGAGAGCCCGTCGAACGCGGCGCGCACCGCGGCATCGGCGTCGAGCGCGGCGGCGAGATCGGTCGGCACCTCGACCGTGCGCGGCTGGTCGTCGAGCTCGAGCGTGACCTCGACGATGTCGCCGGCCGCGATGCCCGCCGCCGTGCGGTTCTCGCCGCTGACCGGCACCATGTTGGCGCCGCGGTAGGGCCCGACCGTGCTGCGGTAGCTGTAGTCGCCGATCGTGACCACGACGGCGACGCGTTTGCCGGCGTCGAAGATCTCGACGACCTCGTCGGGCACCGCGAACCCCGTAGCCGACTTGCCCTGCAACAGCAGTTCGGTGTGGAACGTGGGCATCAGTCGACCTGGATGATGGCGAACTTCGCGCCGGTCGGATCGACGGCGTGCGCCATGCGGCCATAGGGGGAATCGGTCACCTGCTCGAGCATAGTTCCGCCCAGTTCGGTGACGCGAACCGCGGCCTCGTTCGCATTCTCGACTCCGAAGTAGACGTCCCAGAACGACGGCTCGATCTCGGGCAGATCGTCGCCGGCGTCCCAGATGCCGGCGACCGCGTCGGGGCTCGCGCCGAGTGTGGTGTACCGGAAGTCGTCGCTGTCGCTCATCACCTCGGTCTGCCAGCCGAACACCGTCTCGTAGAACGTGACGGCGGTGGCGTAGTCGCGCGCGTGCAGCTCGGTCCACACCGGGGTGCCCGCGCCGTCGGTCGCTTCGAAGCCCGTGTGCGAGCGGTTCTGCCAGCCGCCGACGCGGGCGCCGGTCGCATCTGTCAGGACCAGCCAGACGCCCATGTCGCCGACGTCGCCCAGCTCGAGCACCTCGCCGCCGTTCGCCCGCGCCGCATCGGCGGTCGCCCGTGCGTCGGCTACCTCGAGGTACACCGTCCAGTTGTCGCTGATCCCCGAGTCATCCGGATTTCGCATCATTCCTCCGACGGCCTTGCCGTCTTTCGAGAACGATACGTACCCGCCGTATTCGGGCGGCGAGACCGCGGCCTCCCAGCCGAGCAGCCGAGTGTAGAACGCGAGTGCCTTGTCGGGATCGCGGGAGAGCAGATCCATCCAACGGGGCTGGCCGGTGCGGAAGCTGAGCGGCATTGCGGGCTCCTTCGGTTAGAGCGCGACCGTGCGGTTCTCACCCACGTCGGGCTGGGTCTTCGTGACGATGGCCTTGGCGATTTCGAAGGCTCGGACGACGCCGGGCTTGTCTACCGACCAATATTCGGCGCTGCGGGCGTCGACGCGCAAGAGCGCCACCGACGGGTCGTCTTTGCCATTCTCGAACCACGCCTCGGCCATAGGCGTCCAGAGCTGGTCGATGCGGGTCTGGTTGCGCTCGATCGACGCGGTTCCGGCGATCGACAGGTACCCCTTGCCGTCGGCGTACGCCACGTTGACTTCGGGGTTGATCGCGATGTCCTCGGACTTCGGGCTCGGGTCGGCGGTGAAGAACCAGAGCGAGCCCTCGAACTTGTCGGCGAGCACGGCGAGCGGGCGGCTGTGCAGTTCGCCCTGGTGGCTGGTGGTGGTGAGAACGGCCACCTTGGCGGCGTCGATGATGGTGCGGATGGTCTCGAGATCGGTGTTGTCAGTCATAACCCCACGGTGCCACCCGGTTCGGTGACCGACAACCCCTAGCGCTCGACCGCGATCGTGGTCACCTCGCGCAGCTCGCCCGCGTCGGCGACGGCGGTCATCATGGTGCACACCGGCTGGCGGCGGCGGTCTGTGGGCGAGCCCGGGTTGAGCAGCCGCAGGCCGTTCGGGGTCACCGAGTCCCACGGGATGTGGCTGTGTCCGAAGACGAGCAGATCGGTGTCGGGGTAGGCGGCGTCGGCGCGCGCCTCGCGACCCGAAGCCGGTCCGGTCTCGTGCACAACAGCGATGCGGATGCCGTCGACCGTTTCACGGGCCACTTCCGGCAGCCGGGCACGCAGCAGGCCGCCGTCGTTGTTTCCCCAGACGCCGAGCACGCGGGCGGCGCGGCCCTGCAGCTCGTCGAGCAGTGCCTCGTCGACCCAGTCGCCCGCGTGGATCACCAGGTCGGCGTCAGCGACGGCGGCCCAGACGTCGGCCGAGAGGTGGCGGGCGCGCTTGGGAACGTGGGTGTCGGCGAGCAACAGCAGACGGGTGGACATCGGGTCGGCCCGGTCAGGCCGTGCGCATGATGTCGGCGGTGAACGCCGAGACGCGGCCGAGCAGTCCCTCGGCGCGGCTCGCGATGATCTCGGCGGGGTCGGGATGCATCGGCTGGGCGGCCGGGGCGATGCGGATGATCAGCGAACAGGCGAGGTCGTCGCAGATGTAGGTGCCGACCGTGTTGCCGTTGCGGCCGGCCTCGCCGGCGCGCGGTGCCGAGAACATCGTGACCTGGTGGGAGGGCTGCGGGGTACGGCAGAGCGCGCACATCGCCGAGATTCCGTGGGTGAGCCCCACTTCGGATGCCCGCAGCACGATGCCGACGGGGGTGTCGCCCGACCAGTGCACGAGGTAGCCGCGCAGCCGTGACTGCGGGTCGCGCCAGCCGAGGTACTCGCGGCTGTCCCAGATCACCTCGTGCAGTCCCGGAAGCGGGATGCGTTCGATCTCACCTCGGGTCGCGTTGACAAAACTGTTGCGGATGTCGGTTTCGCTGAGCGGCTTCACGATCTCCTCAGGGCGTCGAAAGTTGTTTAAAGCGTACCCCGAGCCCTAGATTCCGCGGTCGACCATCTCGAGCAGACGCAGGGTCGCCCCGTCCATCATCTCGGCGGTGAGCCCGCGCAGGGGTCCGTCGATGATGAGCATGCCCAGTCCGTGCACGGCCGACCAAGCGTGCAGCTCGGCGCCGGTGCGTCGTTCGTGTGGCAGCTCGCCCGCGCTCTCCAGCTGGTCGAGGGTCTGGCTGAGGATCTGGAAGGGGGTGAGGCCGGCCGCGCCCGCTTTCGCCGGGGACCCCGAGTTCGCCAGATCGTCGGGCACCGAGAACGCCGTGCGGAACAGTCCGGGCTGCTCGCGCGCGAAACGC
>Ga0247811_1000496_pt1 | contig 11795 bp, 9 predicted proteins | sample UWRJL134311R1_FD_189018 | JGI IMG/M metagenome (GOLD analysis project Ga0247811, IMG submission 189018) | Plant litter microbial communities from Arlington Agricultural Research Station in Wisconsin, United States - UWRJ-L134-311R-1 | ecosystem: Environmental > Terrestrial > Plant litter >...
ACGCGACGCCAGTGAAATGGGTGAGTTATATGACTTCCTAGGACTGACAACCGCCGTTATTATCAATGAAGCTTCATTCCAATATGACGCAACCTATGACAACCAAGCGCACGAAGATCCTCACATGCGTCGTCTACGTCCAGTGACTCGTAAAGAAGCCTACGCTGCTGATGTGACGTATGGAACGAACAATGAGTTCGGATTTGACTACCTACGTGACAACATGGTGAACGAAGTAGAGCTACTTCGTCAACGTGACCTGCACTACGCGATCGTCGACGAGGTTGACTCGATTCTGATCGACGAAGCACGTACTCCTTTGATTATTTCAGCCCCAGCCGCTGAAAACCCTGAAAGCTACATCCAGTTCGCTGGCATCGCTTCAAAATTGGCTCCGGCTGATTACGTCCTCGATGAAAAGCGCAAGATGGTCGCCCTGACTGATGATGGCGTTGATAAGATCCAGCGTATGCTTGGTGTCAAAAACCTTTACAGCCCTGAATACGTTCGTTCGGTCTACCACCTTGACCAAGCACTCCGTGCTCAGACTCTTTTTAAACGCGATAAAGATTACGTCGTCTCAAACGATGGTGAAGTTATTATCGTCGACGAATTTACTGGTCGTTTGATGCAAGGTCGTCGTTACAACGAGGGTCTTCACCAAGCAATCGAAGCCAAAGAAAAAGTTGCCGTCCTGCAAGAAAGCATGACACTCGCAACCGTTTCATTCCAAAACTACTTCCGTCTGTACAAAAAACTATCTGGTATGACCGGTACGGCATTCACCGAAGCTGAAGAATTCCAACAGATCTACAGTATTGATGTTATCCAGATTCCATCAAACAAGCCAATTCAACGTGAAGACCGCCAGGACTTAATCTTCAAGACTGAAAAGGGCAAGTTGAAAGCTATCGCTGATGTGATCGCGGAATACCACAAAGAAGGACGTCCTGTCCTGGTTGGTTCTGCCTCAATTGCGAAGAACGAACTGATTGCTGACTGGTTAAAGAAAGCCAAAGTCCCATACGAGATCCTGAACGCCAAGAACAACGAGCGCGAAGCCGCGATTATCAAGAACGCCGGTCAAAAGGGTGCGATTACACTCGCAACGAACATTGCTGGTCGTGGTACTGATATTAAACTCGGTGAAGGTGTCGTAGAGCTCGGTGGACTGGTGGTGATCGGGTCTGAACGACACGAATCACGCCGCATCGACAACCAGCTACGTGGTCGTGGTGGCCGCCAAGGTGACCCAGGGCTGACGCAGTTCTACGTCTCAACCGAAGACGACCTGATGCGTATTTTCCAGGGCGAGCGTATCGCTGGCCTGATGGAACGTATTGGTATGGACGACGAAACACCGATCCAGCACCGTATGGTCTCAAACACCCTCGAAGCTGCCCAGAAGCGCGTCGAAGGATTTAACTTTGACATCCGTAAGAACGTTGTCCAGTACGACAACGTTATCAACCGTCACCGCCGCGTGGTCTACACGATTCGTCGCAAGATCCTCGAAGGCGCCGACATCAAGAATAACATCGAAGAGTTGATCCAATCAAAGGTTCGTGAGCTCACTGCCGTTCCTGCCAAGAACAACAAGAACTTCAATACTGAATTCGAAGCCTTCTTCCCACTCAACGACAAACGCCTCAAGGCTATTGGTGTTGAAAAGAACGATAAAGCTCGCTACGAACTTGCCCTCAAGGAAGTCATGAAGCTCTACAAAGCAAAAGAAGACGAACTCGAAGCACCTGTGCTTCGTAAAGTTGAACGTGAAGTATATCTTCAGGTCCTCGACACACTCTGGATGCAACACCTCGAGAACATGCAACACCTGCGTGATGGTATTCACTGGCGCAGTGTTGGTCAACGCGACCCACTCGTTGAGTACCGGAGTGAATCTGCCAAGCTATTTGACAGCCTGCAAGATACGCTACGCGACGAAGTGCTGCGTGCCGTCACGCATGTGACTGCTCGTGATGCAGTTGCTCGCGCTCAAGAAGACCACGACACCGAACTGACTCGCCTGGCTGAAAACGCTGTAGAAAAGGGTGTGAACGAAATTACCTCCGGTGAAAAGAGTCGTGATGGTGACTTTAGCGTCAAAAAAGCTGAAACTAAAGCAGCTGTGAACCACAAAAAGAACCAAGAGCGTAAAAAGAAAAAAGGCCAACGCCAAAATCGCAAAACCGGCCGCAAATAACCGCCCGTTCCCAAACACTGCGCACAATCCGAATACCACATTAAAATTAGTAAATAGTTAAGAGACCCCTGATGAATCATGCCGTTGAAGAAGTGAAACTAAAAAATGGCGCCAAAGGCCTATTAATCAACATACCTGGCGCTACCGTCATGAGTATGCAGTTTCAGTTCCGAGCGGGCAGTCGCTATGCGAAAAGTAAAGACATCGAACAAGTTGCGCACATTATGGAGCACATGGCCTTCGGTGCCAACGCGAAGTTCAAGTCTGAGCATGATTTTGAATCAGAGTTCACCAAGAATGGTGCCTACCACAACGCCTATACTAGTGACCTTTCAATGGTCTATGAAGCTGACTGTGCTGACTTTGAGTGGGACCGAATCCTCGAACTTCAAAAAGTTAGTATCTGCCAACCGAAGTTTAACGAAACGGAAATGGAAGCCGAGAAGGGGAACGTTCGCGGAGAGCTGACTAATTACCTCAATGATCACCACCGTATTTTGTGGCCTCGTGTCCAACAGTTACTTGGTGAAGATGTTCTGACATACCGTCAGGCAATCGCAACGATCGGTAACGTTACCTTGGCTGACATCCGTGAACACCACCGTCGTACACACACAACGGCCAACATGCGCTTTGTGATTGCCGGCAAACTCCGTGGTCGTAAATCAGAAATCCTTCGTCAGCTTAATGACTTTAACTTGCCTAGTGGCGAACGCTTCGAAGTACCACGTGATGAACTGAGTAGTGCGCGTCCAACTGTCATCCGTCGCAAAGACGCGACAAACCTGACCTTTGGTCTGACACTCAGCGTGCCACGTGAACTCGACGACGAAGAACTTGATGCTATGCACAACTTGAACCACATCCTAACCGGTACAACGCACTCTCGTATCTTTGGTAAGGCGCGTTCAAAGGGCCTGGCATACAGTGTCGGTTCGTATACTGGTGCCGGATTCTACGACAGCGCCTGGGACATCTCGGGACAGGTTAACCACGATACCGCACCCGAACTATTCGAAATTATCGCCAAAGAAATTCAAGCCGTTTTAGATGGTAAGATTACCGATGCCGAGATCGATGCTGCTAAATCGTTTGGCCTTGGTCGCTACCAGATGGGTGCGCAAACGGTCTCGCAGATTAGTGGTTTTTACACGAACCGTTACTTTGCTGATGACTTTATCAAAGATTACACCAAGGTGCCTGACCTAATCCGACGCGTTACCCGTGAAAAAATTATGGCCACCACACAGAGCTTTGTCGATGCCAATACTTGGGTCTTGGCAGCTGTGAGTAGCGGTGACACCGAAGAAATTGTTGGCCTGAGCGAAAAGGTGACCAAACTCTTTAAATCGGAGTAAACTACGAGTATGAAGATTGCAATCGCGGGCTACGGTGTCGAAGGTGAAGCGAATTACAACTACTGGCTAAAACAGTCTGGAGTTGAGCTAACTATCGTCGACGAGTCTGATACGCCGAAGTACCCGCTGCCGGCGGGCACAAAAACAATTCTTGGTGCTGGCGCCTTTGAAAAACTAAATGGCTTTGATCTGGTTGTCCGTACAGCTGGTTTGGCACCACGAAAAATTACTACCGATGGCAAGATCTGGTCGGCCACGAATGAATTCTTTGCCAAGTCACCAGCGCCGATTATTGGTGTGACCGGTACAAAAGGCAAGGGGACGACCTCGTCGATGATCAAATCGATTCTCGACGCCGCAGGCAAAACGACGTGGTTAGTTGGTAATATCGGCACAGCCGCCCTTGAAACACTCGATCAGATCAAGGCTGACGATGTCGTAGTATACGAGATGTCGAGCTTTCAGCTATGGGATATCGAACGGTCACCACACGTCGCAGTGGTGCTACCAATCGAACCAGACCACTTAAACGTCCATGATGATATGGAAGATTACGTCAACGCCAAAGGCGGTATCCGTCGTTACCAAACAGAAGATGATGTTTGCATCTATCACCCAGGTAACGACTATGCGCGGCTGATTGCCTTCTCAAATACTATCGCCCCAATGATTCGTTACGGCATTTCCCTTGATGGGGGAGTCTACGAACGCGATGGGGACTTCTATAACCAAGAACACATTATTTGTTCAGCTGATGTCATGCAGGTCCCTGGTCAGCACAACATCGAAAACGCTTGTGCGGCGATGACGGCGGTACAACAGCTTGGTATTAGCGACGAGGCAATTGCCGAAGGGATGCGAAACTTCAAAGGGCTACCACACCGGATTGAGTTCGTGCGCACAGTTAATGACGTCGATTACTATAACGACAGTTTCTCATCAGCACCGTCAGCGTCCGTCGCGGCGATCAATTCTTTTACTCAGCCAGAACTCGTCATTTTAGGTGGAGTTGACAAGGGAGCGGACTTCAGTGAACTGGCCGCAACCATCAAAGCGCACGCTAATGTAAAGGAAATCATCCTGATCGGCGAGATCCGCGCTAAACTCCACGCTATCCTGGCCGAGGCGGGGATTACCGCAACACTGACACAGCTAGATGCTCAGACCATGCCTGAAATCGTCAGCTACGCCCAGTCTCAAGCGGAGGCCGGTGACGTTGTGATACTTAGCCCGGCTTGTGCCAGCTTTGACATGTTTAAGGATTTTTATGACCGCGGTGACCAATTCCGAACGATCGTGAAAGGATTGTAATGAACGAAGAAATAGAAGAAACAAACAACTTTATTAAAGATTTTATTTTTGAGTCCTATAGTTTTGATGGCAAATCCGGCAAGGCGTCGTTTCGCTACAGTTTTGCTGGAGGACACTCATTCGAAGAAGTGATTCAGTATCAGCCCGTCGAGGAAGATTATGACATTGCCGTGCTCGACCGCGCACTGTTCCTGGCGTTTGCGATTATCGGGACGTCGTACTTGAAAACTTTCCCAACCAGAACGGCAATCTTCAAGTATCACCAGATTGACGCCCAGCAAGCCGACTTTTTGAATAAGGTGTATGGTGAAGGTCTGAGTCAGTTTGCGTTTGAAAACGACCTCACGCGTGATGACCTGCCCGTGTTCATTGCTACTACGGATGAAGAGCCCGACCCAGTTCACTATGATGGTGACGGCATGCTGGTATTACAAAGTGGTGGTAAGGATTCGCTACTTGTCGCCAGTCTATTGCAATCGGCCGAACGAAAATTTACTCCGTGGTACCTAAGCTCAAGCGAACATCACCCAGCTGTTCTTGATAATCTGGGTACGCCGCTACAGACAGCGCTACGTCACATCGACAAAGTTGGTTTAACCAAGGCGGCTGCCGATGGTGGCAAAAATGGTCACGTGCCAGTAACGTATATCGTCCAAAGTCTCGCCCTCATTCAGGCTATCTTGCTTGGGAAGAATAAAGTGCTTGTCTCGATTGCCCATGAGGGTGAAGAGCCGCACGCTATGATTGGCGATATGCCGGTCACGCACCAGTGGTCAAAAACTTGGGAAGCCGAGCAATTATTCGCACACTACGTCGATACCTATGTCTCACCAAATCTGCGTATTGGTTCGCCACTACGCGATATGAGTGAGCTGCGCGTCGCCGAACTGTTTGTGCGTAATGCTTGGGCAAAATACGGCCACAGCTTTAGTTCGTGTAACCGCGCCAATTACACCCAAGGTGCTGATAACTCGCATCTGCAGTGGTGTGGTGACTGCCCGAAGTGCGCTAACTCGTTCATTCTGTTTGCACCGTTCTTACCAGCCGAAGATTTGAAAGAAGTATTTGCCGGCCAAGACCTGTTTGCCAAGCCTTCACTACAAGAAACGTTCAAAGGCCTCCTTGGTGTCGATGACGTCATGAAACCATTTGAATGCGTCGGTGAAATCGACGAACTGCGCTACGCCTACCAGTTGGCGCAGGAAAAAGGTGACTATCAGCCGGTTAGCTTTACGGTTCCAGCAGCGACTTTCGACTACAAAGCCTCATATCCGGCTCAGGACTGGGCCCGCCTGGTTAGCTAGACTGTTACAATAAGACTATGCAACCCCTGATAAAACGCCTGCACGATCTGCAGCCACAAGTCCAAGCCGCTTTGTTACGGCTGGATATTGATGGCAAGCAAGCTGAAATCGAGCGCCTCGACGCCCTTATGTCGACGCCTGAGATTTGGAATAACCCCAGTGACGCTCAGGCCAAAAGCAAGCAACTAGCAGCTATTAGGGGCATGGTTGATCCTTGGGTGACACTTGAAGCACAGACTAACGACATGGTTGAGCTAATGGATCTCGACGATGATAGTTTGCTCGGTGAGTTCGAAGGTCAGATTATTGCGCTTGAACACGAATTTGCGCAGCTACGTAAAGACCTTTTGTTTGATGGTGAGTATGACGATCACAACGCTATTATTCGTTTGTCGGCTGGCGCTGGTGGTACTGACGCCCAAGATTGGACCGAAATGGTCGAACGCATGTATCTGCGTTGGGCTGAAAAGTCCGGCATGTCGGCCCGGATCATCGAACGCTCAACTGGTGAAGAAGCTGGACTAAAATCAAGTGTTATTGAGGTCACCGGTCCATTCGCGTACGGCAAGCTCCGTAGCGAAAACGGCGTTCACCGCTTGGTGCGCCTGAGTCCGTTTAACAGCGATAATCTCCGTCAAACCAGCTTTGCGCTGGTAGAAATCTTGCCCCAAATCGATGCACCCGAGGAACTCGTCATCGATGACAAAGATCTCAAGATCGACGTCTACCGGGCTGGTGGTAAGGGTGGTCAATCGGTCAACACAACCGACAGTGCTGTCCGCGTAACGCACCTTACGACTGGTATTGTCGTTTCGATTCAGAATGAACGCTCACAATTACAAAACAAAGAGACCGCCATGAAGATCTTGCGTTCGAAGCTTGCTAAAATGCAGCTTGATCAGCACACAAGCTCTATTTCCGAACTTCAGGCGGGGGAGTCGGCCAACTTTGGTAGCCAGATCCGTAATTACGTCCTACATCCGTACACATTGGTTAAGGATACTCGCACCAAATACGAGACCAATAATGCCCAAGGTGTCCTTGACGGCGACCTTGATCCGTTCATGACTGCATACCTTGAAGCGCCTAGCTTAAACTAAGCTCCCCGAACACTCGTAGGTATTGTATATTTAGCGTAAGTATGATATAATATACTTCTGAAAACAGGGAAGTGACGAAAAAGGTGCTCCCAGCGAACTTTGACAACTATATCTATAGATACGAGGTTCAAAAAACCTCGAGGAACATCAGTTCTTATACCCCAACCACACACTATCTAGGAGGTCTCATGACCGCATTGCAGCTCGACAGATTCACCCCACAGGTCGAAGAATCGATCACCGCCGCCAGTCGCCACGCATCTGGCTACGGGCACACCGTGATCGGTGCTGAAGACCTGTTGTTCGGCCTGCTTTTCACCAAGCCGACCGAACCCACGTCGTCGATCGCCAGGATCATGGAGCACCGCTTCGGCGTCACCCGCTACAAGGTCTCCTTGGCGATCAAGGAGCTCTCGGGCACGGATCTGTACGACACTCCTGTCGGAGACACGTACACAGGCGGCGCCCAGCGCGCCTTGGCATTTGCCCAGGGCAAGGTCGAAGATGGCCCTGTTGGTCGCTACGACGTCATGGCCGGCTTGGCGAGCTGCGAGGACAGCAACCTGCTGCTCGTGCTGTCCATGCTTAGCGTCGATCCGAAATATTTGGCCACCGTGATGAACGACCCGAACAACTCGGAGAACGGCCGGGTATAACAAGAACTGAGTTCCTCCGAGGAGGCCCTACCGATAATGGTGGGGCCTCCTCGGCAACTCAACTTTGTGTTTCGTATCTGTAGGTACATCGGACGGCTATTGAATATTTAGCTTAACCATGTTATAATATGTACTATAAAACAGGGGAGCATGAACCGCTTTTTGGCCTGTGAACTTTGAAAATTATTATTGATAGATACGAGGTACTAACCTCGAGGAACGATTGTTCTTATATCCTATCCACTCTCAAACCTGGAGGCACGATGCCGACGATTATGCAGCTCAAAAATCTGTCACCACAGGTCGAAACGGCTATCAGAGCCGCCAACGACCACGCCCTGATGCTAGGGAGGACGTACATTGGTGCCGAAGACTTGCTTTTCGGTCTGATGTACTCCAAGCCGGGCGATTTCCCCACAAGGGTCGCCGACATCATCCAAAAGGGATTCGGCGTCAGTCGTATCGACGTCCACGAAGCAACCAAGATGATCGGCGCTCGACCGATCGCGAACCTTGCCAAGGATCTTGTGTTGATTGACTCCATTCAATTTACGAATGGAGTCGAACGGGCGCTACGGTACGCTGAAAGGGAGGCATCGGAAAGTCAGCTGACGCGCTTCGACGCTATGATCGGCCTGATCGCCTCGCGTGATGCGATCCTGTTTCACATCCTGAAAGAGCTGGATATCGATCCCGTGCAGCTGGAGTTTCTCATGAAGAACCCACTGGCATTGCCGTGATCGACAAGAACTGAGTTCCTCCAAGGAGGCCCTACCTGCAAAGGACGGGCCTCCTTGGCAACTCACATTTTGTATTTCGTATCTGTTTATATACCCTAGCCGGGGGTAGTGTTTATGCTATACTAGGACAAGTATATGATTCTGTTAGATAGGGTAACCAAAACATACGGCAAAGATACAGCACCGGCCTTAAGTCGGCTGAGTCTTTTTATCGAACCACGCGAATTCGTCATCATTGTCGGTTCATCTGGTGCTGGTAAATCAACCCTCTTAAAACTCCTCACTCGTGAAGAGAAACCAACCAGCGGCAAGATCGTTGTTGGTGGTATCGATTACGACACCCTTAAAGACAGCCAAATCCCAATGCTGCGCCGCAAAATTGGCGTTGTGTTCCAGGACTTTAAACTATTGCCACAACGCACCGTTTTTGAAAATATCGCGTTCGCCCTCGAAATCGCCGGCATGACCGGCCGTGAAATTAAAAATACCGTTCCGAAGGTGATTGACCTGGTTGGACTATCTGGTAAAGAAAAGAATTTCCCCAGCCAACTCTCTGGTGGTGAACGTCAGCGCGTTGCGATTGCTCGCGCGGTTGTGCGTCAACCAAAAATCCTTATCGCCGACGAGCCTACCGGTAACCTCGACCCGAAACACGGGTGGGATATCGTTCGGTTACTCGAAAAAATTAACAAATACGGTACAACCGTCCTATTAACAACGCACAACGCTGAGATCGTCAACAAGCTCAAGCGCCGCGTCATTACTATTGAAGGCGGCAAAATTACCGGCGATCAAGCTGAAGGAAGTTACAGACAGTAATTATGGCAAACAAAAAGAAAATGGATTCAAAAAGCTATGCCCAGCAAAAGCGACACCGTCGTCAGTGGGTGACATTCCTGCGAATGCTTCGCTACGGGGTTAACAACTTTACACGTAACGCCTGGTTGACTGTTGCGGCGACTGCCGTCATGACGATTACTTTGCTAATTATCTTCGCGAGCTTTACCGCCCGTAATATTCTGGTTGATACTACCGGACAGATTCGTGACAACGTCAATATGTCTGTTTACCTGGCAACCGAAACCAAGCCAGAAGACGCCGACAAGATTGCCGAAGACATGCGTAAACTCTCAACTGTGAGACAAGTGAATATCGAAACACCTGAAAACGCCCGCGATAACTTTATCCAGGACAACAAAGCAAGCGCCGAGACACTCGATGCTGTTACGGTTGCGACCAACAAACTCCCATGGACACTCAGCGTCAAATTAACTGATATTAACGACACCGACCAACTCCGCACCTTTGTCGAAACAAACGAACTCGTCAAAGCTAATTCTGACCCTGCCCGTAAGCCATCATTCGCCGGTGACCGCAAAGAGAGTCTGAAAAAGATCACTGATGCTGTCGATTTCGCCCAGAAGGTCGGTATTGGTGCTAGCGCCGTCTTCGTCGCAATGTCGATGTTGATCATCTTTAACACGATCCGCATGGCGATCTTTAACCGCCGCGAAGAAATCCAGATGATGAAACTCATCGGGGCAGAGAAGTCATTCATCCGAGGTCCATTCCTGGTTGAAGCAGTGGTCTACGGATTCTTCGCTGCTATCATCGCTAGTGGATTGGGATATACAGCACTGTACTTCGTCGAACCATCGCTGGTCGCTGTTGGTGTTAATGTCCAACCAACCGTTGAAATGATGACCTATTTTGCTGGCTTTTACCTACTGGGCATGATCGCTGTCGGAGCGATTATCGGCGTCGTCTCGTCATTGATGGCTACCCGCCGATACCTAAAATTATAACGATACATTATTGAATAAAAATTACCTGCACGCCGAATCAAAAACTAACAAAATAGATACAAACAGGGGAGATCACAATCTTGACGAACCATACTGCTTATGATAAAGTTAAACAAGTTATGAAACTGCGCACCACCACACCAGTCTCAAAGTCTAAGCTATCCGCGCGTTTCAAGGGCATTGCTCTCTTTGTTATCGCCGGCCTCATGGTCGTCTCTGTCTTGCCACTCACTCGACCTGTCTCGGCCGATGAATTCGATGATAAAATCTCGTCATTAACCCGTGATATGGCTCGTTTCCAGAACGAAGCCGACCGTTTGAACGGTGAAGCTGCGACATTACAAAACGCCGTCGCACAGATTCAGAACGAAAAGAACGCCCTGCAGTCACAAATTGACCTTAATCAGGCAAAGTATGACAAGTTAGTCATTGATATTGCGCAGACTGAAAAAGAAATTAAAGAAAACCAAGACGCGCTTGGTGATACCATCGCCGATTTGTACGTTGATAACGATATCTCACCACTTGAAATGCTCGCTAGTAGCACCAATATCGGTGACTTTATGAACCGTCAAGAATTCCGCAACTCGGTAAAGGAACAGCTAAACGGCACAATCAAGACAGTAAAGACCCTCAAAACTCAGCTTGATACCCAAAAAGTTGAAGTCGACAAAGTCCTCACCGATCAAAAGAGTGCTCGTGACACGCTTGCTGCCAAAGAAGCCGAACAAAGCAGCCTATTAGCACAGACCCAAAACGACGAGAATAACTACCAGAACCTCATCAAGAGTAGCGCTGACCAGATCGCCTCAGCTAAGGCTGCCCAGGCTGCCATTCGTGCTCGCTCGAATGCAACCGGTGGGTACCAACTCGTTGATGCCGGTTCATTACCTGGCTACCCATGGAACAACTCGAACTGTCCTATGCAAGGGTACATGTCGACCCGTGGATCAGACGGTAATGGTGGTGATGGTCACGGTTACGGCTGCCGCCAATGTGTCAGTTACGTTGCCTACCGCGTTGCGAAAGCAACTGGTGTGTACTACAACAACCTCGGTAACGGTGGACAAACCGCACAGACACTTGTTAGTCGTCACGGTTGGACAAACCTCGGTAGCGCGCCACAAGCTGGTTCGGTTGGATCACTCTGGGGTAACCCAGGACACACTGCGTACGTCGAAGCAGTCGATGGTAACAAAATCCTTGTCTCCCAGTACAACTATGACTACGGCCAGGGCTACGGTATGTACAGCGAAATGTGGCTGTCAGCTAGCTTCTTTAACCAATATGCCAAGCCGTAACTAAAAAGTAATTAACT
>Ga0247811_1000497_pt1 | contig 11790 bp, 8 predicted proteins | sample UWRJL134311R1_FD_189018 | JGI IMG/M metagenome (GOLD analysis project Ga0247811, IMG submission 189018) | Plant litter microbial communities from Arlington Agricultural Research Station in Wisconsin, United States - UWRJ-L134-311R-1 | ecosystem: Environmental > Terrestrial > Plant litter >...
GCCCAGCGCTGAACAACATATTGTTGTGCACACCTTCTACCCACCCGATATTTTTGCGTACAATAGTACCTAAGACCCATGACTATGATCCGGTTGGATATGTAAGCAGTACCACACGGTTTGAGCTCAGTGCACAAGAGAAAGTAGTTGCCACAGATTTCTTATTGTTCGACTTTGAGCAAATCTCCGAAGTTACAACAGCACCACCATCGGTCCCTCGGCACTCCCGACACCCCAGATGCTAGTACAAGCCTCTGACAACGGGTGGAGCCCACGAGATACCTGGAACCACATGTGCCAGTTACTGGGAGGGTGAAATGTACCACCACAGTATCACCTCACAGTACAGCATGCAGAGATCACATGCCCTCAATGATCCGACCATCTGGAATGCTAGATTACATGATAATGCTTACGTCTACATCAAAAGGACGAAAGATTAAGTGCCGGAAATGTGCCAGTAAGGTTCACACTGAGGAGGAACACATCCCCCCTCCTACTGACCACAAATGTGATACACCTGACCATGCCACCTTTCGACACTAGTCAGAACCATAGATTAGATACATTTGGAACGATATGGAACGATTTGTAATGATTTGGAACACGTTGGAACCCATAAGAATAGTCTGGAATGCGACAGAATGTACCAGTTCTCACCATAGAATGCTTTAGAATAATTGTAACCATCCATTTTGGATTCCCATGACAACTTGTAAATACCCAAAACTGTATAAAAGGAGAGCTCTTTATGGCCTCCAACAAAAAGAAGAATCCACCTACCACTTTACCACTTGTCTGAGTTTGATCTGAGATTGAATCTGAGTTTGTCACCTTGTGACCTCAGATTACAACACATATTACAAGAGAACAGAGAGCACTAAAGTCTTCTACTGTTCAGTATTCAGCTTGCTGCTATCTTTTGTGCTTAGCATTAGTCTGTGCAGTCTGTCAGTGGCTAGAGCCAGGCAGGTCCAGAGTGTTAAGACAAGAAGATACCAAGGTTTACTGAAAGGCGAAGTAACAGTGACCTTATCCTCTTGATTATTGACCCTTCTTTCGTTTAAATCTCGCTTACACGCTCTATATTGCGTGTCCTCTCCTCTCGCTTTACGCAAGCTCGTATTGAAATATTGGTTGTTGTGTGACTTAGTCCATTGCAGCGATATAAAGAACCTCTACAAGGGTTTTCTGCTCTTCATCTTGGTGACCACGGCAGGGGGTGTATAAATCCCTTGGTCTAAGTTGCTAATTTCAATACGGCTTTCTCTTCCAAATCCAACAAACCTCGCGAAGGAGTCACTTCTCAACCCACTCGCATAGTTCCTAGCAGGACTAGTAACTCATCCAATCGTTATTCTAAAGGAGCTCCACCTGCTTCCCTAGCTGAGCCTGTTGTACAACCAACTGCGCCTAAGAAAGCTGCAGCAGCTCCTGTACCTACACGCCAACCAACCAAACCTAAAACAACTGCATCACCTGTAAAGGCCGGTCCTTCTACTAGGCTCAAAGCAGTTCGCATACCCAAACCAATAGTTCAGGCGACCACTGAACATTCAGATTCTGAGTTTGAGGACATTATCAATTCAGACTCAGACGCGGAACTCACCACTGTTACGCGTATTCCACTTCCGCCAAGTCCTACTATCACATCAACAAATCTCGCTACCCTATCTGTACCCCAAGTAACTGCTACTCAATCCCCTAGTCCTATCCCTACACCCATTCCTACAACTTCAGGAGTACCCCAAATAGTCATTCCAGCAGTTAATATGGCGCAACCTATGCCAGAACCTCAGAGCAGTAAGGCCCCCAGATTTACTGGAGACCCTGCAACCTTGCCCTACTTCCTTACAAGATATCTTGAATTAATGACGGCTGCTCAGATCACTGAAAATGATGCTTTGATCTCTCGTGTTATCACATATGTGGACCAAGAGACACGGGAATATTGGATGCAATTACCACAATTCTCTAATGCTACTCACACATGGGCAACATTTCGAGCTGAAGTGGAGGCCTTGTATAAAGATATGACACAGCCAATGAAGTATACTACATATGACCTTCAGGCACTCATTGATGATTGGTCCAGGATGGAAATCTTATCTGTCCGCCAACTTGATAACTTCACCTTAAAGTTTAAGATGTATGCCAACAGTCTCAAGAGCCAAGGTCTGATATCAGACTACGAGCTTGTAGAGATGTATATGAGAGTACTACCTATCAACTTCCGCCAGGTGGTTAGTCTTGATGTCAGGATCCAGCATCCACCGCCTGCTAAGCCAAATCTTGACCAAGTTCAAGAAATTGTGCGAAATGCAATGATGAATCGTGGCTCAGGACTTTCTGGCGGTTTTGGTTTTGACTCAGGACAGGCACAAATGTTGACACCTGGGCCTGTTCCTCAGCGCACTATCACATATCCTACTCCAGTCAAGACAGAATCTGTAGATGCATCTCTTGCGCAAGCATTGATAAAGCTTACAGCACTTCTAGAAGGCAATGGTCCATTTATGCGTAATCAGTCAAATGATAATTATCGCCCTAGAAATAGGGGACCCTCCTCTCAACAGCAAGTTTGTCACTTTTGTGGAAGCCACCTACACTTCTTAAATGAGTGTCCTGTGGGGCAGCAGTACCTTCAGTTTGGTAAATGTCTCAAGGAAGTCAATACTGGACAGTACATGTACGCCAATGGGATGAGAATCCAGCGCGATGGTACAAAATGCCTGCAGCAGCGCATTGATGAATGGCTAGTCCAGAATCCTAATTTTAATCATGGTCGAGGGAAAGTGATGCTATATGAGTCACATACCTATGAGGATCCATTTGTAGGAGTCGATGCACAGCCGGTCATGACACATGATTCAGCGCCACAAGAAATGTGGGAAGTTGAAGATTCAGTGCCAGTTTATATTACTACTCGAACTGGTAAGAATGCAGACCGCCCTGCAGCAGAGGCACCCAGGCGTTTTGTTCCTAGAGGACCTCAGCAAGTCCCACAGGCAAAATTGCCACAGCCAGTAGTACAGACCCCTCAACCAGAAGTACCGGTAGCATCACGTTCAGGGCCCTCTCCACCTCAGCAAAGACAAGAGCAACCCAGACAGATTCTTCAGCGACCAAATGGTCAGCAACCGGCGCAGAGACCTTTTGTTCCAGGACCACAGCGTCAACAAGACAATGGACCTGCGTACAGGAATCGTGCGCCAGCTGAGAATGATTTCATGGTTCAGCAAGTCTTAGATGGTGTGAAGAAGACAAATGTCAATCTCACAGTTGAGCAATTGTGTGCGATAGCACCAGAGGTTCGCCGTCAAGTGAAAGAGTTTGTTAGTGTTAGGCGACTGGCAGAAGCGAATGCTACTCAACCAGCAGCACAAGCGCCACAGCAGACTCATTTGATGCAAGTCTTCCACCAAGGACCCTCAGAAGACGGCGATGATACAGATGCAACAGTTGCTGCTCATTTTCTTGCTTTGCGCACAATAAATGCAAAGATTGGCGGACTTTCAACTGAAGCCCTTCTAGATGACGGATCTACAGTCTGCATAATCAGTGAGAGATTGTGGAAGAAGTTTGGAGATGAACATCCAATGGATCCAAATCGTGTCATGCGACTTGAGACAGCGGATGGTCGTGTTAATACTTCCAGTGGAGTGATGGAGAATATGCCAGTGACAATTGGCGGTATTACTTACATGCTCCAGATCCAAGTCGTCGCCACAGCACCATTTGACTTATTATTAGGACGTCCATTTTCGGATTTAGCAAGAACTGTTGTTCAGAATGACGGCGAAGGCAATCAAACCCTTATACTGCATGATCCTAAAGATCAGAATCGTGCCATTAGAATGAACACTAGGAAGCGCGGACCAAAAGACTCACAAGTGGATTTTTGTTAGAGGGAGAGGATGATGCGGTTAGGGAGTATAACTCTCAAGCACCTCTTCCAGTGACAGCAGCATCTTCATTTATGATGGGTAGCCTACGTTACTCACCAATTGGTCCAAGTTTAGCGCAAGAAGCGGCTATTCTCAGCCCAAGCCTACAACTAATTCTGATGTTCATTTTAGGACTCATCAGTGCCCATCTCATTCCTAGAGAGTTCTTCCAATCCCAGATGGTTCGAGGATTTATCATAGGTGTACTTCTGTATCCACTCTGGCAGATTTATAAAGTCGTTCGAGACCATTATCTGTTGAGAACTCTCGCCAACTTCAGAGAGCGTCCAATATTGCGTACAGGAAATAATCCACCAGCATATGATTACACATCTGCTCCAGGTGTACGTCCAAGTATAGCACGGGAAAGTGGTCCATCAAGAAGACAGTATGATCAACCTAGTGTGCCACTGAGTGACACGGTAGTGTATAGCATGTCTACTCAAGAAGGATACATAACAGTCGGTCCATCAGCGTCAGCAACAACTATTGATGGTGAATGGGCAGACCTTCCTGACCTGATAGAGGAGAGTGATTCAGATGGCGAAAGGGGAGAGAACTATGTTTTCACTGAGCCATTTGTTAAATTGTTCCTTGCGGATTTTCTTGATGCTACACGGCTAAATAACATGACACAGCAGACTGGTTCTGTTGAAGAAAGTTATGATGCAGATCTGGAGGACTGGGAAGAAGACGATGATAGTGCAAGCTCAGAATGGGAGTTAGATTTATTATCTGATTCAGACCCAATCGTAGAAGTCGATCCAGACAACTGGCTGGAGCGTCCAAGCGAGCCATTTGAGTTGGAGCTATGGCCAAGTTCGCCTGAAGAGTTATCATTAGATGATGAACTGTCAGAAATGGAGCCCTCTTACCCTGTTCTTATGAGTTTTGAGCCAGGAGAGCCACCAGCACCTCGTCCAAAGCCTCGCCAGCCTGTCAGGAAGAAGTATAAACCTGTTGCTAGGAAAGTCAAGCCGGCAGCGGAACCTCTGCCTGAGCAGTATAGGATTATTAGGAGAATTCCTTCAGATCCAATGCTTGGTCTTCGTCCACTTCCTGTAAATCCACCTGAAGTAGTGCCAACAGCGCATATGACCCAGGAGCGGATTAATGATTTTGGCGTCCAGGATAGTACTTTCTTATGGCCTGAGGAAAAGAAGCTCTTATTGTGGATATTACTCGAACATCAGAGTGTATTTGCATGGACTGAGTCAGAGAGACGTCGGTTCAGGTCAGACTATATTCCACCAATTAAGATGCCTGTACTTCCACATCGTCCATGGGCTGAGAAGCACATCCCCATTCCACCTGCCATTAAAGACTCACTTCTTAAGCTACTAAAATCCAAGATAGTAGCCGGTGTTTATGAGCCATCTAATGCAGCATATCGGTCGCGTTGGTTCACTGTTCTAAAGAAAGATGGTGCCAGTTTGCGACTAGTACATGATTTGCAGCAGTTAAATAGGATCACAATTCGAGATTCTGGCTTAACACCTGGTCCAGATGAGTTTGCAGAGGCGTGTGCGGGATATACATGCTTAGGATTGTTTGATTTGTATTCGTCTTATGATCTTCAACTAATTGACAAAGCATCAAGAGATCTTACCACATTCCAAACACCACTTGGGACTCTGAGACAAGTCGCACTACCAATGGGATGGACAAATTCAGTCCCAATTCAGCAGGCAAATATTACGTTTATCCTGCAGGATGAGATGCCAGATTGTGCGGATAGCTTTATTGATGATGTCATTGTGAAAGGACCCAAGTCTTTCTCACTTGATGAAGCTGGATTTTATGAGACCATAGAAGGCAATGCTGGGATTCGTGTTTTCATCTGGGAATATGCGCAGAATTTGCATCGCATATTGCGTCGGCTAGATAAAGCGGGTGCATCTGTCTCAGGAAAGAAAGCGAAGGTCTGCGTTCCAGAGGCAATTGTAGTGGGCCATAACTGCAGCTACAAAGGTCGTCTACCAGAGCAATCAAATGTGAAGGCAATTGTCAATTGGCCGCCATGTGAAGATGTACGTGATGTGCGCTCATTTCTAGGGACTTGTGGTGTTTCGCGTATCTGGATCAAGGATTATTCCAAGATCGCACGTCCTCTACTTGATTTGGTGAAGAAACATGTTCAATTTGTATGGGATGAGGAGTGTCAACTCGCGATGGACAGACTTAAGGGTCTGGTGGCAAACGCGCCATGCCTGAAGCCAATTGACTACAACTCAGATGACACAGTCATTTTGTCAGTTGATTCCTCAACTATTGCAGTTGGATACATTCTCTCTCAGCGTCATGAAGGCAAGAAGTATCCTGCGCGTTATGGTTCCATTACTTGGAATAGTGTAGAGTCGGGGTACTCACAGGCGAAGTTAGAGTTACATGGACTGTACAGATCCCTCAGGGCAGTCAGGCGGTTTATTTATGGTGTTAAAGACTTTGAAGTCGAAGTCGATGCTAAGTACATAAAGGGAATGCTTAACAACCCTGATGTACAGCCTAATGCCACAATTAATCGCTGGATTGCGGGTATTCTCTTATTTAATCCTCGCATTTTGCATATACCTGCAACACAACACACAGGTGCAGATGGATTATCTCGTCGGCGTAAAGCTAATGGCGATGATGAAGAGATGGATGACCCAGATGAATGGTTGGATAAGGCCCTGGCACTTACTATCAACTTCATCAACCCTTCTTACCACTTACCTCGTGTAAGAAATGCCTTACAGGAAACCTCTTTGGATCGCAGTTCTAGGGGGTTTATTTATGAAGTTGATGATGACGATGGTGCTCCTGAATCAGTTTCTGAAGACAATAAAACTGAAGGAGTAGCATTTCCGAAGCGTTCCAATAATGGTCATTTCCGCGACCAGGAGCTGCAGTACTTTAAAGAGTATCTAGACACTCTGATTATTCCTTCACAGATTGCAGGAAATAAAGTACAATCCTTTCAAAAGAGAGCGACCCATTTTTATCTTCTCAATTCCAAACTGATGCGGCGAAGTCCTGATGGTAGACACAAGGTAGTCATTGAAGATGACGCCAAGCGTCTTTCACTTATTGAGGCAGCCCATGATGATATTGGACACAAAGGCTTTTTCTCAACTAATGCACAAGTTCGAGAGAAGTTCTGGTGGCCAGCTATGGAAGAAGATGTGAAATGGTATGTTGAGACTTGCCACCAGTGTCAGCTGCGACAGACACAGAAGCTCAAAATCGCTCCAACTGTTCCTATTATTCCCTCTCTCTTTCGAAGAGTTCACATTGACACAATGTTCATGCCAAAAGCAGGCGGTTATCGTTATTTGGTTCAGGCGCGCTGCGCACTGACCTCATACCCAGAATGGCGAAACCTTACTGTTGAGTCTGGCGCGACAATAGGAAAGTTTATATTTGAACAAATCTTATGTCGCTGGGGCGCTGTCGGCGAAATTGTTACAGACAATGGTTCTCAATATGTCAATGCCCTTGATTGGCTTAGCGACACATATGGCATCACTCACATTCGCATCTCGCCTTACAATTCACAAGCAAATGGGCTTGTTGAGCGGAAGCATTATGATGTGAGAGAGTCTATTGTGAAAGCAGTCGAAGGAGATATCAATAAATGGCCCTCTGTGGTTCCTGCCGTCTTTTGGGCGGAGCGTGTTACAATTAAACGCTCCACTGGTTTTTCTCCTTATTACATGGCTCACGGCGTTGAACCTGTAATGCCCTTTGATATTGCTGAAGCTACTTATCTCGTCGAACCAATGCAACCAGAAATGACTACTGAAGAGCTAATTGCTATTCGGGCGCGTCAATTACTGAAGCGGCAGGAAGACCTTGATGCAATGGCTGAGAGAATGCGAATTGCGCGACTCAGAAATGCCAAGGAATTCGAAGAGAAGTTCTCCAATACCATCAGAGGGTACAATTTCCAACCTGGTTCTCTGGTATTGGTTCGCAATTCCCAAGTTGAGCGCGAACTTGATCGCAAGACAAAGCAGCGTTACTTTGGCCCAATGCTAGTCATTAAACAGCAACAGTCAGGTGCATATATTCTCGCTGAATTGGATGGCGCGGTTAAGGTTCAGAAGATTGCGCAATTTCGGGTAATCCCTTACTTGCCGCGCGATGATTCTATCTATGACATCACCCAAATTCTAGAAGATGCGCGAGCGCGCATTAATCAGGGAATGTTGGAAGAAGTCGAAGAAGACCTTCAAAAACCAGACCAAGTTCATTAGTGCGCTACACAAGTTCGCAAAATGTCGGAAATAATTGCGCGTAAAATTCGACAAGTCTAATGCTACTGAGGGCAGTAGCAATTTGAGTGTCCTGTGGGGGGTAAACGTGATGCATCCCCGAGTTTTTCGCATTTTTCGCATTTTTTTTTCGGCTTGCGCCAAGCGGCGCGGTGTGAGCGACGCGCCTTCACACACTCCCTGGGAAGCCAGCGTACGTTTCTGGCAACCTTATTCCCACCCTGCATGCCTGTCACATCCGTCAAACCAGTTTCATTATGTATTGACAGGCGAAGTCATGCGGACACAAGCGGATTAGGGGTGATCATCGGTTTTATGACAGCGATCTGCTGCGGCTATAAGTATGATCAGTCCAGATCGCGCGGACACGGCAACTTGTTATGATGTCTGCAGCACCTCTATTCACCACTGAGTTCTGGATAGTCGTTGTTGTGTTGAACAGTTCGCTTGTTATAGGTTTAGTCGTTGGAGGAATTTCCGACCACCAGCGCAGACGCAGAGAAGAAGATGCATTTGAGATGCAAGTGAGGACCGCGCAAGAACGCTATCCTCAGCTGCACCTGGAATGAAACTACTCTCTGGTGAGCCCCTAGGGTCTTGTTATCACCGCCGATGTCAAACCACATGCTAGCAGGAGGACAAGTTAAACATTCGCACGCAAACAAATGTAGCGCCGCTCGCGGCTTGTCCATTATGTTGATTGTTATGATCATACTGCACTCGCGCGTACTTGTTCTGAATACAGTAGCTGATCGTTTCGTGCAAGAAAGAATTGCGCGTGCTCCCCTAAAGCCGCGGATAGCGTGCTAAACCTAGGCACAGACCCTTAGTTAGTGCGCGCCTATTTTCGAGTAGCACACATTATCCGAAGGCACCCTGTACTATTCGGCGCAAACATCATGTGGCCTTCGGCAACCTTTGTTAACTGCGCGCGTGTGTCCGCTGGTCATATACAAGTCAGCACAGGCGCCAGATTGCACGCGCCGCCTGTTTCCCCACTTTTGCTCAACTCCCATCCCGTCGCTGTTCACTCCAATCTCGATGTCTCAATCTCGCTCATTTGTCTCGCTCTCTGATACTTCCTCTTTTGAAACCATTAATGCTCTTGGCGACACTTTGACCTATATCGTTACCCTGCCGGAACCCACCTATCAACCTGATGTTGCATCATCATACCCGCCACGCCCCCTTCGATCCCAGATTGAGGCCAGCACCACTGAGCGCTTGCTAGGTTCCGCGCGTCGCCAGGAGACCTGGTCTCTCGAAACGCGATACGACGAAGTGCATCTCACCTCTTGGAGGTATCCTTACGCCGTACGTGGTAGCATGGAGGAGAGGCTCTGGTCTTTCACGTACACACCACCAGAAGGTTGCCGACGGTTGCGTGTGAACGATCTCATGCGCAGCTCAAGGGGCAAGATTCTTGGACGCTATCTTGGCATTGAAGGCCTTCATGGGGAACACCTTATCCTGCGGCTCCTTGTCGTTGAGAAAGTGCGCTATGTTGACACAAATCACGTCAGGCGCGTGCTCAAGGTAATTGGTGTGCGTGCACCACCTTACACTGTCGTTGATACCCCACGCCTTGGAAGCATTCGCCGGTTCAACGAGGAGTTGAGCTGGAGTGGCGACCTCATGTACAATCCTGCGTCCATCTGCAGCTGGATCTCGACCTGGCCATGCTTCCGTCTATGGTAGATATTTGATTCATGGTCTCTGTTTGCACGTCTTTCGATTTCTGCTCATAACTTGAGCGCCCAGCTTGAAGATGATGATATCTCACTCTGCGCGGCCCATTTGTACGATCCCAACTTCTTTCTCAGCCCGCTTTACTCGTTTCCTTGTCTTGGTCGTATTAGCCTTTAATATGCAGTCTCAGTTCGCTTGTCTGTCCTTTTCAGCTCCGACTTTTGCCACAGAATTAACTTGAATTACTGTTACCACTCGCTTGGAGTTAACAGTGAGTGCACCAACACTAAATGCAATGAAATGCATCGCGAGAAGCTCGCGATTAAGACTTGTAGTCACTGCAGCTAAGTTTGCATAAGTCAGTGCAAGTCCAGATGATGAAGTTCCCCCTTGCTCGAAATTGCGAAGGCAAAGAGTCGACCTGGGAAGGTGAAAAATGTAACCTGAACTCATGATGTGCAGTTCTCAATGAGAGAACACATTGTAATGAATGCTAAGACGCTCACCCAGCGACGTCTATTGGTACAGACAAAGTTAAGAAGGTACAAAGAGGGGTATGTAAATCGACATCTAGCCGACAAACTGAAGCTGTACAATCTGTACTATGACTACCAGAGCCTAGGAAGAGGATGTACGACGAGAGAGAGTAGTCCTGACTACATTTTGGAACTACCTATTGTTAAATTGGATAGCACGCTCACAGGCGGTCTTCAGCTGTGCAAAATCGTCAAGAATCAAGTCCTTTTCAAGATCCATGCATTGGATCTCCACCTCCATTTGTCCAATGCACTCCTTAAGCTCAGAAGCCTCCTGATTGAGTCTCTCCATTCTATCAGAGTAAAGCTCACCATCCAGGAGAGCATCAGCGCGATCGGCAGCCTCCCAGAGCTCTAGAGCGATCCTACTGAAGAGCCCCCTCACTTGGGCTTCGCCAGAATGGACCCAAAGCATATGCTGTAAATGATCGAAAGGGATTAACAAGGGATGGAGATAGCAAAGTAATGAGGCAACTCACTGCAAGCCAGCGACTGTAGCAGACATAGGGACCAAGCTGGTCATGATGATATGGATTGCATCCTCCAGGAGGTGTTGGTTCAGCAGCCAGGACGGCTTTAGCCTCCACATAAAGGTGGACACAACCAGCAAATGTCATTTGAGCGACTGGGCCAATCAATGGACCAGTCAGTCGGTTAGACGGGACTATGAAAGAGATTATGAGTGAATTATTATGAGGGTTATCGAGTATAAGACGCCTAAACTCACTGGTGGTCGCTTTTGGAGGTTGGGGAAGACCATTTGGACGCCTGACAGCCTTATCATGAAGCAGGGAACCATCATCAATGATCCAGGGAGACGATGGAGTCGGAGAGGCGGTCTCTGGGACTGAGACTGGCACCACAGAAGGCTTGAAACCCGGAATCTTGCTCCAATCTTTGCGCAAGAGGTACAGCAATCAGTACAAGTTGGTGGCAAAATCGGCAGAGGTGGACAGACCAGACACAGCAGAGGATGCTGGAGAAGGATAAGGAGAAGGGGGACGAGGTTTGGAGGTCTCAGTGAGGTAAATGATGCGCTCCATGTCAAGACAGTAGTTGGAAGGATGAGCAGAGGAAGAATAGAGGCTGGCCAGCAGACAAAGGATTGGAAGGAAAGTTGGAGTCTGGACGATGAGAGCTTTACAGAACACCTTTTTATATGTCCTGGGGACTCGGCAAAATTCTCATCGGGCGCCGATTCGGTTAAAGTTCGGTTGGGGACAACCAATTTGAGTGTCCTGTGGGTGAACAACATATTGTTGTGCACACCTTCTACCCACCCGATATTTTTGCGTACAATAGTACCTAAGACCCATGACTATGATCCGGTTGGATATGTAAGCAGTACCACGCGGTTTGAGC
>Ga0247811_1000499_pt1 | contig 11760 bp, 16 predicted proteins | sample UWRJL134311R1_FD_189018 | JGI IMG/M metagenome (GOLD analysis project Ga0247811, IMG submission 189018) | Plant litter microbial communities from Arlington Agricultural Research Station in Wisconsin, United States - UWRJ-L134-311R-1 | ecosystem: Environmental > Terrestrial > Plant litter >...
CGACTTCGGGACAGGCTACTCGTCGCTAGCCTACTTGAAATTATTACCCATAAACAGCTTGAAGATTGATCGAAATTTCATATCCGATCTTCCTCATGACGAAAAAGATGTAGCTATTACAAAGGCAATTATAAGCCTTGGCCACGCGTTGGGCTTTAAAATCGTTGCTGAAGGCGTCGAAAACGAAGAGCAGCATATATTTTTGAAAGAGCAAGGATGCGATCTGGGACAGGGATATTTTTACAGTCGCCCCATGTCTGGAGCTGCGCTTGAGCTCTGGCTGACTCAACGCGCAATGACTTTGTAATAGAACCTCCTAATTACGAAGGGGCCTACTTCTGGCCCAGCCATTGATTGCACATGTGGTGTATTCCACCATTGGATGGGTGAGTGCACGCCTTGTCTTTTATTCGTCTCACGCCTGCACTCTGCTGTGCTAGCGAACAATGGCCCCGCTTGCTGAGCGAGCCTGCGCCATTCTTGGCTGCTGATCAGTTGCTCCCTTCCTGCTCCATAGAGTCGGCTGACGTCAAGAGCTCGTCATACCTTTGCTGAGCTTCGATACTGTCCTCAGGCATCGCGATAAGTTTGTTCCAGGTTTCTATAGCGGCTCGCCGCTGTATTTCTTTCATCTTGCCTAGACTATATCAGTGTCAGTAAATACCTTTAGAACTTGTGAGTTCAAATTATATGCTCCCAACAACGGCTTTGCATTATGCGAGAGGCCTCAACTGCCCTTGAATAACTGGCGATTGATTCCGCGAGCGCCTCGTTGTCAGATGGGGCTAGGAATTCCCGTCAAACCGCAGAATTAGACCTGTTTCCTTTGTGTGAACGCATCGTCGATGAAATTCGTCTATCTCATCCTGAAGCGAATGTGGTGGTTACAGCGAAAGCGTCAATCATAGGCAGGTTCGATGGGGCACATATGGGACAAGTCTTTTCAAACACATCAGCAATGCCGTGCATCACGGGGAAATCCAAACTCCAATATTGGTGGAGCTGGTGGCGACAGAGGTTTCCGCGATTTTTAGCGTCAATAATGGCGGCGAGCCTGTACCAAAGGATGTTTTGCCATTCATCTTCAATCCCATGGGCCGGTTCTCGCAGCATTCGGTTATCGACCATCCGCCTACAGAGGGGTTGGGTTTAGGACTTTTCATTGCTTCAGAGATTGTCGCCTCACATAAAGGATCTATCGATGTTATTTCTGACCGGGAGCAAGGCAACACTTTTATTGTGAAGGTGCGGATCTCAAAAGCTAATGTCAGAGACCAGACAGCCTCGTGAGCTTTAGTAACGATGAAGTGGGTCATTCCGTAAATGGCCCGTACTGACCTGTCGCTCTCCCATCGAGAACAGGCATGGGGTCAGTAGCCGGTGGACGAAGAAATGCCGCCCACGTTTCATACGCCAGCTTGTGGCGCTCTACTGCTCCGCACCACCGAGGGCCTTCTGTCTGACGTCCCGAAACTAGCATCATCAACGCAGTAGTAGCTGCATCAAGCTCAAGCAGAATATGGTGAGATTGGAACCGATAATCATCGTAATTAGTCATAGACCAGCACACCAATTAGGGGGGCGTATGTGACGGCAATCACAACTGTTAACGGCAAGCTTCGGAAATTGATGCTGTCGTTATTCACTGTTTTTTTTGAACGGCCCGCTTGTTTTTTTCCAAATATTGAATAAGCAAGTAGGCTCTGACGCCGAGCGCAACCAAACACAATATCATGCCTGCAATAAATTGAAATGTGGTCATAGTACACCCTCCAGAACAATCAACAGACAATTATCTCATTGATGACGGTATCAAAGAAGTATCGGTTTGTAACTTGTTGTTGCAATTTATAATTTGAATTAATAAAATATTTTTCCTTCTGCAATTTCGGGGACGTCTGAGTATATTCAATGCGAATTAATTATCTCTATCCCAAGGTTCGTCTTTAGGGATTTATGGCTGCATCTTAGTAAGTCTGCCAAGCCGTGGCGGCACCCGCTTTTGATGAAAAGGCGGCGTAGCTATAATCTTGGAAGCGGCGTTAAAGAGGTCTGACATAAGATCCCAACCTCCCATTTTCCAAGGAGGCTCAATGTACCGAGAACACACGATCCATCTGTTCACGCTCTCAGCCACACAATAGGTCGAAAGGATCCACTCCGTCGCGCTACCAGAGTTCAAGTATCCCGACTCGACCGCCAGGCGATGTTTAGTATTCGCAATAGTCCGAGGTTTCACAGTCATTGAATAGCGTGAGTCGCCAACCATCAAACTTAACGAGAATGAGGCAGTGATAGGCTCACTCCATGATTGCATGGAGCTGCGCATTAGAGGGGTTACCCAGCGCGACGCCCGTCATCATCTGGCAGACATCGCGAGCGGTGAGATGAAAGGTTAGGCGCAAGTTGTTCCGCATTCGAGCCGCCGCTAGCCAACAGCTGAGCTGTGATGTGGATTGACATAACGGAGAAGGTCGCAGCTTCGGGCCAAGCGGGGCCCAGCTAGCAGCCTAACCATAGACCTTCCACTCAGGCGTCATGAGCACCGCAAGAGTAATATTGATGAACTCTTCTTTTTTGTGGATCGTCTGCAACGCTCCGCGCACGTTGCCTCCAACCACATCGGAACCACGCTGCTCGACCGAAAGGGTGGGTTCCATAATGGCGGCCTCAAGGGCGAGTTGGTTTTGATTCATCTTGAACAGTAGGGGAAGGGAGCAGGTCTGAATTTGGCATCGCCACTTCTCCTTGCAAGAGTTCAGCTTAGCAGGAGGCGCTTTAGGAATAGATGCCTTTCTAGGAAGTAGAGCTGAGGAAGCGAATCAGTTACGCCTTTTTACGATGCGACCAATCTCCATAGGCCGCGCGTGCTTCTCATCGGAAACTGCGGAAATGTGCTTGCTGTGGTGGCCAATAGCCGCTGATAGTGAGCGGATCTGGGAGAGGACGCGAAAATGATTTCGAGATTTGTTGTGGTACCTGCAGCCCCCTCGGAAACGGGATCGATGCGTAACGGATTTCGCTTTTATTGTCAGACCGCACCTTTAGGCTTCAACCTCTATGACAATCAGGAAAAGCTGCGCTTGAAGACTGTTTATCAGACGCGTGCTGAAGCTGAACGTGCTTGCCAGGAGTTTAATCAGGATAGTCTGCAAGGTATGCTGTCACGCCAGGAGGGTTGACACTTTTCTTCGAGCCCAAACGTGCGATTTCGTAAAGTCGTATATTGCTTGGCATTGAAAATCGTATGCTTTTCAAATTTTATAGCTCAGCAAATAAAGGTGCTGGAATTGATCCCATTACTTAACTTGTGAACTATGCGAGACATTCAGTGGCTTGCATAGCTCGCCATTCGATTTTAATAGTAGTTACATATAGTTCGCGTACCGATTTTATCACAGTAAGTAGTTTTAATTTGATTTTGGTAGTTCTGTTGACTTTGCCATGCTTGAGTTTCTCGGGTAACTCGCCCATTATGAACATTGGGTTGATTTCTAGTTTGAATAACATTCATGGCCAACGTATTACAGCCGCATTGCAACGGATTAACCGAATCGACAACCTGTTTGGCTCGACTCATAAAATGGTTTTTGATCGAAATGCCAAGAGTTAAGGTTTGCCATCGAGTATTGCTGGCCGCGAGCCCCAATATCTCGTGTCATGTATCCGAGTTTGACGCATTTCATAAACTGATCAACTGTGTATCGAGCGCGGTGTATTGATTATCTGCAAGCGGTGGGCACTGGTCAGGCTTCTTCCAGCGATCCGTCCCGAGCCGTCATCTGCGTTAAAGCACGTGCCAAGCGTATTGAAGTTCCCAAACGTGCAGCTTGGTCTAGTGGCCGTGGCGCTGATTTTTACCGGGCAGTTCTGTGCTTACAACTATCACCGCCTATATGAGCAACAGGGAACTGAGAAAACTGCGAAACCAGTACAGCGTTATGGGTGACGCTGGCGAGTTCAGTGTTGATTCTACCAGCGACGTTGCCGTTCCTAAATGAATCCCGCATGCCATGAAGAGGCAGCCGTCCTTATTGATTTGAACGCTAGCTTCCAAGCGCTTTCTATCTAGGTATATGGGCATTGGTAACCAAGACGATTGTCGTTCGTCATCGATGCCTGGAAGCTAACGGGACGGAGGATCAGCAATGATAGGAGGTAATACCCAGCGGATGTTTTTCACCGGATTCAGACCATCTTTGATTCTGGCATTCCTCGGCTTGCTGACTGCATGCGCCTTTAACAATACCCCCTCCAATGTCGTTGCACCGGGTGAGGAAAAGACAGCCACTACCCGCACATTGGATGCCGGCGCCGCTCTGCTCCAATCACGTCCGCCCATCGATGCTCTCAATGCCTACCTCGATGGATTCCATTTTTACAATGGCCGTCCCGACGTTCAAATGGAGGCTCACCACTATTGCTCCACCCTCAATGAACAAGTGATCCAGTGCGTGATCTACGATGGCAATCGCAAGGACGCGAAGCTTATGGGGGTGGAGTACATCATCAATGAGCAGCTGTTCGCCAAATTACCCATCACTGAAAAGGCGCTCTGGCACAGCCATGCTCATGAAGTGAAGTCGGGCCAATTGGTTGCTCCCGGTATTCCAGACATTGCAGAACATGCGCTGATGGAAAAGCTGATCAATACCTATGGCAAGACTTGGCATACGTGGCACACCGACCTCAACAAAGAGCTACCGCTAGGCGTTCCGCAACTGATGATGGGATTCACAGCAGATGGTCAGATCGACCCGCAACTGGTGATCGAACGGGACAAAAGATTTGATGTCGATAGCACACGGAAAAAGAAAGACCGGGCCGACATCCCTGCCCCACATATTGATCCAGGTGCTGATGCCTGGCGCAATGGAAAGGTCTTTCAAATCGAAGATCCGACTGGGGGTGAGCATCGTCACTGATTCATCAAAACCACTTGCTAGCTTTTGGACTTTCGTGGGTCTGCGCTACGAGGAAAAGCTCATTCTTCCTGAATAGTCCCGTCCTCTTTGTGAATCTTCAGCGACGCAGTTTCGCCCTGAAGAAACTCACCCGCCCGCGCAATGATTTCATTGCCTTGGTTGAGGCGGTACTGGACGCCCTTTGCGCGTCTTCCATTATGGCCGCCACAGTGGCGCTACGGGATTTACAGTTATCACCACTACCATGCCGAAGCTCATGAAGTGCTTGGCATCGCCTGCGGCAAGACCCGGTTGATGCTCGGCTGCCCCGATGGCCATGTATTGGAGGTCAGTTCAGGAGACGTACTGCTACTGCCCGACTGGTACCGGCCACTGCAATTGGGAATCAAGCAAAGACTTCCTGGTCGTAGGTGCTTAGCCGGGTGGTTCCCATCCGTGAATAAAGATAGCGAATGCTCGCGACGTTTAATCTGGGAAACCCGAAGATTTGAGGGTTAGGTAGGCGGCTGATAATGGAGATTTAGCTAAGCTCCAAATAGGTTTATGAAGCCAGGTTGGTCAGGGAGGACAGGCTGTTTAGTGGCTGCTGGGAGGCAATGGAAATGCGCAAGAAATCTCAGTCATGGTTTGTCCCACTCCCGATTGTTTTCGCTGTCCTTTGGGCGATAGGCAAAAAAGACTCGCCTCCCGCTCAGGTACAACCGAGCCCCCCTCCCACTCCGAATACTCTGGTCTCATCTACCTCGGATCCGTCACCAACACCTGCCCCCTCAGTTGATCAATACGTAAACGCGAACCAGCTCAATATCCGGGATCAGCCCGGCGGAAAAGTCATTTCCAAGCTGAGCCGAGGGGCTAAAGTTCAGGTCTTCGAAAAACGGGATGATTGGGTGCGTATCAGCATCGATGGCCAACCTGCGAAATGGCTTTCTTCGAACAGCCTTTGTAGCGGATCGAACTGCTACATCGCCTCTAAACCGAAACCCTGGCGTTCGCCAGTACAACCAACCCGGAGGCAGATGCCAAAATACGGTACTTCGTGCCCTCCATCTGGAAACATTTGCATCGGGCCAAGAGGCGGTCGGTACTGCATTACTTCTGGCGGGAACAAGCGTTATGGCGTGTAATTTTTCCTCAATGACGATCCGCTAGAACTTTGGTGCATCGCCTGTGGCTTCCGCAATGGTGGCCAAAGCCTCCTCCATATCGGCGATGTTGTTTTGAAGCTTTTGAAAAACCAATAGAAAAGAGCCGTCCACATCCACGGTCTGGTGGCCACGAAGGGTACCTACTCTTTCATTCTCCATCTGCTGGAGACTGTTAACGCTCTCTCGCAGCGACAACAGCTGATCAAAGATGGCGCCAATTTGAGCTTGGCTCTGTGCACTCATTGATCCCACCCAAGCCTTGAGTAGATCTCCCTTCGATAGGACGTATCGATCTGAGTCGGCACCTGCCTAACGTAGTCCCGTGCGTGCTCCTGCGCATCTTTACTCAAACCAGCTAGATATGAAACAGCGTCATCAACGGTTGGGATCGAACCTTCAATGTCTTCGAATCTAGGCGGCAGTGCAGTCCAAATGACTGCGTCCAATTGGTGAAAGAGTGCCCATTCGGCGATTACTCCCACTGGGGAGCTACTGGTGGTAAAAACACCAATTCCATCCTCCCTGTCCTCTGGAATTTGCTCTCGGACACGCAAGGCCTCGCATGCCTCCTCAAGGTTTTTTACATTCAACATTGCCCAGAGAACGGTGCATGGATGTGCATTCGCGCAGATCGTGGTTGCGAGCTCGCCCCCATCACCGACTCGCGCAAATTCGATGGGCAAAACGGGCCCATCCAAAAACCATTTGCTTGCGAGCGGTAATGCTCCAGGTTTCCAAATGAGGGATCCCCATCCTAGACATGCAATTACCATTGAAGAGTTCCTGTGGTTAGACATGCGCAGGCGTGGATGGAAAGCGAACTCCTGCTAAACCTGACTTCCTTGATAAGGATCGAAAGTCTTCTTCGCGGCCGCCCCTTCTTTTGGATTCGACTCAGCCTTTTGTTTTCCTAGGGTCGGCGGCACGAGGAAAGGTACGTTCCTCTTGAATCGTCCCATCCTCTTTGTGGATTTTCAGAGAGGCTGTTTTACCCTGCAGAAATTCGCTGGCTATCTCAGTGATTTCCGCTTTCGTAGAGGCTGTTTTGGAAGCTCGTTGCGCACCCTCTTTGACAAGCTCCCAAGCATTTTCTTTTTTTGTGATGTGATAGTTATCCATGGGTCACCTCGACATGATTAATCAACAACAGCTACAAGGTTGACCATTGTCGATCCGGAGAGTTTGGAAGAATTTGCGATGAAATTGATGCTGCCTACGACTGTGTCTGACTCCCCTTCACAAAGACGTCAACGAGCGGATTAACTAATCTAGGTGCGCTCCATGCTCGCCTTAACGTTTCGGTCTGCGATCCTCGGTGCCATCTCTTCATCGTCATATTGCCGGCTAAGAAATTCGCGGATCAAGACGGCAGTTCGTTTAGCGCTGGTCACCACAAAGAAGTGCCCCTCGCCCTTCAGAATGCGGAGTTCTGAACGTCGAATTGTGCGGCGCAGGATATAGGCGTTGTACGCCTGTATTAAAGGATCGCGGTCGCCGGTAAGAACCAGCGTGCGTTGAGGCAGCCGGGACAACCGGAGCAGGCTTGTCCATCCAATCAAGGCTGCGAGCTGGAAATAGTACGTTCGCGGATTAACAGAGAGCATGCCTTTCATCACACCGAACCGCAGCAGCGTGTGAATTGAATTGCGTGAGCTATCTTGCTTGCGCATTTTGGCGTTTTTATTCTTGCGGAAAAAATCCATAACGTCAGCAGGCTTCATCAATAGCACTGGGCCGGGAGAGGTCGCCGCGAGAATCAGCCTGCGTACCATGCTCGGGTAACGAAGAGCGAATTCTTGAGCCAATGCTCCTCCCCAACTCACCCCGAACACATCGACCTGGTCGACTCCCAATTGCTGGAGCATCTCTGCAATCACGTCGGCATGGCGTGGCAGGCGAATGGGCCAACGGGGCATTTGCGACTTGCCGACCCCTGGTACGTCCAGCGTGATGGTCATGAAGTCGTCCAGCTCATCGCGCAGCGGATCGAAGGTACGAATCAAGCCACCCAGACCATTGAGCAAAAGCAGCGGCGAGCCTTGACCGCAGATCGAAACATTTAACTGCGAGCTCTTCGCTATTAGCCTGTGGGTTGTCATGATTTCTCCTTGCAGCACGCAATTGGGAGGCAGCATTGGTGAGAGTTAGGGGGAAGTTCCGAAGAGCTCCGCAGCCGCTTCCCTCATAAAGATCTCGATGGTTTTCGGCCCTATCCCTTCAAATTCAGATAGCCGTTTTTCGAAGGCCTTACGATCTGCGCTTGCCGCGACGATGTTGCTGACCTTGCCGTGATATTCAGCATTCATCTTGTTAGCCAATGCCAACAACCGCGACGCGGTGGTCTCGTCGTAACGCACGTAGTGAGCCTCACCTAGCATCATGACCAGCTGGCGGTGAGTGCAGCTCGCCAATTTGTGCGGCGTATCCCGATGATGTTTATCGACGATCACTTGATAGGCGTTGGCGGCAATCGGCCCCTGGATTCGCTTACACATCAGGAAACTGGCAAGCAGCCATTTGAACAACCCGGCTTCGTTCGCACCTTGAAGGTCGATTTGTAAGTCATGTGCGCTGATGATTTTGCTCACTGGTTCACCCTTCAAGCGATGGTCTCAATGTAGACCAGGCGCTATCACGAATGATCCAGCTGAGCGAGGCAGCGACAACGGAACCCTTACTCATGCTCGACGCCTAATGGTTGAACCTTACGATTTGAGAAAGAAGAAATGCATATTTCCGACACAATCCAAGTTATGGAAGCGCTGTCAGCCAACGAAGCAAATCTGAAGCTTCACGAAGGCTGGTCATTGATACCTGTGGTCGTCACCACCCACCCAAATGGTCAGCTCCACCCTTGTTACATTCTCGGAAAATCGAAAGCCTCATCTAGCCAACAGCAGCCCGATTGACCAGCGTGGCATTCACATAGCGACTCACCTCGCTGACTGTACAGGGGGATAACTTGGCTTATCTGGATTGGGTTCAATGGCCAGCGATGGTTATTACCGTTCTCGCCGCATGGCTGATCGGATCGCAACGGCCAGGCCGGCGGATGATCGGGTTTATATGCTTCAGTGTGAGCAACGTGTTGTGGGTGATCTGGGGACTCTACGCAGACGCGTATGCATTGATCGTATTACAGGTTTGTCTTTTCCTGATGAACCTTCGAGGGCTCAAGAAAAACTCAAGCCCCAATGAGACATAGTCAGCCGGCAGAGTCATTGTTAATCGAAGAACAGTGGACACCGCCAAGGACATTGAAATGTTCGATAACTTTTCTCTTGAGACAGTAAAACTTCCCGAGGCAACCCTCAGAGTCAGGCATGGTGGGAGCGGCTCTCCCGTCTTATTACTCCATGGGCATCCTAGAACTCATGCGACTTGGCATCGCGTTGCTCCACTCTTGGCAAAAAATCATTATGTTGTCTGTCCTGACCTTAGAGGCTTTGGCCAGTCATCAAAGCCTGAGGACACAGCCGATCATGCGGGCTCCTCAAAGCGCGCCAAGGCGCGTGACTGCATCGCTTTGATGCGCCATTTGGGTCATGAGCGATTCGCCGTGATTGGCCATGATCGAGGTAGTTACACCGCCTTTCGCACGGCGATGGATCATCCCGAAGCCGTCACACATCTCGGCATTTTGGATGGCGTCCCGATCCTTGAAGCTCTCGAGCGCTGTAACGCCCAGTTCGCGACAAAATGGTGGCATTGGTTCTTCTTCGGACAACTCGAAAAACCGGAGCAGGCAATCCTGGCTGACCCTGATCGATGGTACGGCGGCACCGCCGAGGCGATGGGTGCAGACGCCTACAGAGACTATCAAGCAGCCATCCATGACCCAGCGACCGTTCATGGCATGGTCGAAGATTATAGAGCAGGCCTTGGAATCGACCGTATTCACGATGAAGTCGACCGCCGCGAGAGCCGCAGGGTCGAGTGCCCGACAATGATTTTATGGTCGCTACGTGATGATCTTGAGCTTCTGTACGGCGATGTTTTAGGCGTGTGGGAACCATGGACAACACGACAACGTGGTCGTGGGCTCGACTGTGGGCATCACATGGCGGAGGAAGTGCCCGACGAGCTCACGAGAGAAATAATCGAGTTCCTGCGTGAACAATGATCTCTCAGTACACTAATTCGTAATCGCTTCGGGCTACGTAGGGTCAAAGTCATTCGAGCTACATGTCTTAGGTTGATGACTCGGAAGCATTGAAGTTCTTCCTGAAGCCTCGGGCATTCATCCCCAAAAGTATGCATTCGAGCAGGATCAGCGCGTAAGCGTCGGCGTGAAGCCCCCAGATCACCCAAAGCGCATTACTGGTGATAAATCCCCAAAAGGCGATCATGCGCCTATACGCTCGTTGCGAACCGATGAACCACGCTGAGGCTACCGTCACTACCATGGCTGGCCATTGCAGGTAATCGATGTACTCCAACTTGCCACCTCCTTCCGACAGCACTTTCAAAGAGATACGCCGGCGCTAACCTGTGGATCAAGCGCAGGCAATCCCAGTGAGGCACCCAGATTGACCAGATACTCTCCAAACCCTCCACGACATTTGTAATCCTTGCGGGCGCTGGTGATGACCGGATTCGTTGCCGTCCAAACGATATGAGCACCAACCCTCTTCAGGTCAGCAACCAAATGGACGTCTTCGTGTGCAGTGAGATGCTGGAACCCGCCAGCGTTCCGGTAAGCCTCGGCACTCAGTCCAAGATTGGCGCCGTGGATGTGCCGGTGATTCTCGATAAACTGGTAAAGCTCCATGTACTTTGAGCGAACCAAATCTCCATGGATATTCCAGCTATCCACCTCGACTGTTCCACAGACTGCATCAGCCTTGAACTCAATCTGACGAGCCAACCAATCATGTGGCACGACAGTGTCGGCATCGGTGAAGGCAAGCCACTCCGCGCCAGCGGCCAGAAGATGATCCGCACCGGTTGCTCTCGCCTTGCCAACGTTCTGGAAGGAAACCTCGATCCCGATAACACCGTGTGCTGAAACGATCTGCCCGGTCTGATCAGAGCAATCGTCTAAAACGACGACTACGGAGACCGGCTGGCCTGCCAATGCAGGATGTGCAGCGGCGAACAGGACAGATGTTAGACACGCAGCGATGTGGTGCTCTTCATTGTGGGCAGGTATGACAATACCAATCATTAACGTCACCTCCGAGTACCAGAGCTACAGACTCCAGCAGTCGACCTAGTTCAACTCCATAAGGTTTAAAAAATTACGAGCGTGCCAACATAAGCGACCGCTAGTCATTTGCGTCTATATCACTCTGAACTTACTTTCTTCGATCCTCCTCTCCCACTTACCATCCAGCTGAAGTAGGTAAGACGTCATGAGAGCACTCACTTATCACGGCGCGCACAGCGTCAAAGTCGACACGGTTCCCGATCCGATAATCGAGGAGAGTGATGACATCATTCTTCGGGTTACCGCAACGGCGATATGCGGATCTGACCTCCATCTCTATCGGGGAAAGATTCCAACTGTCGAGCATGGCGATATCTTTGGTCATGAGTTCATGGGGATCGTTGAAGAGGCAGGCTCAGCGGTAACCGCCGTGCAACCCGGCGACCGCGTGGTAATCCCCTTTGTAATCGCCTGCGGCAGCTGTTTCTTCTGCGCAATGGATCTGTTCGCGGCCTGCGAAACAACAAATACAGGGCGC
>Ga0247811_1000501_pt1 | contig 11743 bp, 10 predicted proteins | sample UWRJL134311R1_FD_189018 | JGI IMG/M metagenome (GOLD analysis project Ga0247811, IMG submission 189018) | Plant litter microbial communities from Arlington Agricultural Research Station in Wisconsin, United States - UWRJ-L134-311R-1 | ecosystem: Environmental > Terrestrial > Plant litter >...
CGCTCGAGACCGACGCCGACGGCAACGCCGTGCTCGAGGGCACCACCGTCCTCGTCAGCCCCGACGCCGCCGAACTGCTCAACACCACCTTCGGCACCGACGCCGTCACCGACGAACTCGTCGTCGGCATCGCCAAGATCACCGCCAAGGCAGCCGAGTAAGTACCCAGCTCGTCAGCCCGAAAAAGCCCGCCCCGCATTGCGCGGGGCGGGCTTTTTCATGCGCCGAGAAACGGAGCGGGCTTTTCCGTGCGCTCAGGCGGTCGGGTTTATCGCGGCCACCGCGGCGTCGTAGCGCCCCTCGACCTCGGCGAACCGCAGGAACTTCACGGCCTCGACGAGGATCTCCGTGGCGTCGGGCTGCGCCTCGAGCAGCGCCATGACCTCGTCGGCGAAGGCGTCGAGCGGCAGGTAGTGCTCGTTCTCGGCCTGGCCGGGCATAAGGTCGGTCTGCACGGCGGGTGGCACGAGCTCGACGACCTTCACCGAGGTGCCAGCCAGCTGCAGCCGGATGCTCTCGCTGTAGCGGTGGATGAACGCCTTCGTACCGTTGTAGGTCGGCGTGAACGCGAGCGGCAGGTGCGCGAGGCCCGACGAGACCGTCATGATCGTGGCATCCGCCCGGGTCTGCAGGTGCTCGACGAACGCCGAGATCAGGCGCAGCGGGCCGACGATGTTCGTGTCGACGATGCGCTCGGCTTCGGCGAGGAAGTCCGCGCCGCGCACGTCTTCGGCCGACATGATGCCGGCCATGGCGACGAGCACGTTCAGTTCGGGATGCTGGTCGAGCACGCGGTCGCGGGCTTCGAGAACGGATGCGGCGTCGGTGGTGTCGATGGTGACGGTCGAGAGACCGTGTTGCGCCGCGAGGCGCTCGAGCAGGTCGGCACGACGGCCGCCGATGACGACGGTGTTGCCGGCGGCTTGCAGCCGCAGGGCGAGCGCGAGGCCGATCCCCGAGGTGGCGCCGGGGATGAAGATGGTGTTTCCGTGAATGTTCATGCCCCGAGTCTCGATCGGCACCGCACCGAGCGGGAGAGGAGCCGTTGTCGTAGGACTCCCGATCCCTGTATCGCCGGAGGCATCTGGCGGATGATGGAGGCATGGACCGCCCCGCCCTCGCCGACTTTCTCCACGCCCGCCGCGACAGGCTGCGCCCCGAGGACGTCGGGCTGGCACCCGGAGCCCGTCGTCGCGTGCCCGGACTGCGCCGGGACGAGGTCGCCGCGCTCACCGGAATGTCGACGGACTACTACGTGCGGCTGGAACAGGCGCGTGGACCGCAGCCGTCGGAACAGATGCTGGCCGCGCTGGCTCGCGCCCTGCGGCTCAGCTACGACGAGCGCGACTACCTCTACCGCCTCGCCGGCCATAATCCGCCGCGGCGCGAGTCGCTCGACACCCACGTCGCCCCGGCTCTCGTTCGCGTGTTCGACCGGCTCGATAACACCCCGGCGTTGATCCTGTCGAGCCTGGGTGAGACGCTCGCGCAGAACAGCCTCGGCAAGGCGTTGCTCGGCGACCACTCGCGGTTCACCGGCCCCGCCCGCAGCAGCGTCTACCGCTGGTTCACCGATCCGGCCGAGCGCGAGTACTACCCCGACGAGCTGCGCGACCGGCAGGGCAGGGCGCAGGTGGCGAACCTGCGCGTGGCGTACGGCGCCGCCGGGTCGCAGTCGCCCGCGGGAACTCTGGTGAGGCGCCTGCAGAAGGCGAGCCCCGAGTTCGCCGAAATCTGGAAGTCGCACGATGTGGCGTCTCGGTTCGAGGACCACAAGACCCTGGTTCATCCGGAACTCGGTGCTATCGAACTCGACTGCCAGGCCCTGTTCAGCGAGGACCAGAGTCAGGCGCTGTTGGTGCTCACGGCCGCGCCGCGGTCGGAAGCCGCCGAGAAACTCGAACTCTTGGCCGTGCTCGGCCAGCAGCAGTTCGCGCCGTCGCCGCAGTAATCCGCTACGCGGGGCGCGTCACCAGTCGGGCAGGTCGACGCCCAGCCAGTCGGCGAGGTCGGCGATCTCCGCGCGCACCATCTCGTCTTCCTCGGGGTCGAACGGCAGAAATTCGTGCACTGCGGTGACCGTGAGCACTTCGCGTTTGCGGTCGACCTCGGCGTCGAGCATGCCGACGAATCGATCGCCCATCAGGATCGGATGGGCGAAGTAGCCGTATCTGCGCTGCGGTTTTGGCTTGAACTGCTCGAGAACGTAGCTGAACTCGAACAGCTCTTCCAACCGGGGACGGTCGAACAGCATGCCGTCGTACGGGCTGAGGAAGGCGACGCGCCCGCCCTCGTCGGCCTCTACCGCGGCGACAGCCTCGGGGTCGACGCGCCACTTCTGCTTCGATCCCTCGACGACCGCGGGTTCGCCCGCCTCGCCGACGGGCGTCCACGGCGACTTCACGCGGGCGATGCCGGCGGCCTGCAGCTTGCGTTCGTCGAGCAATCGCACCGATTCGTCGTACTCGTACTCGGGCAGGTCGTGTGGGTACACCCGTTCGGCGATGTCCCAGCGACGGTGCCTGCCCTCGCGCCCGGCGACGGCGATCTCGCCCTGCTGCTGCAGGCAGTCGAGCATGTGCACGACCTGGTTGGGGCCGTACCAGCCGCCCGAATCGTCACGGGCGACCGCCGCCGTGTCGGGAATCTGGCTCGCCAGCAGCGGGCCCTCCCCCCGCAGCCGGTCGAGCACGTCGTTGCGGAATCCGTCGTTCGCCTCGAGCCATTCGACGGTGCGCGGATGCGTCGGCCACCGCCGCATGCCCGGAAGCATAAGCGGCAACAGACTCATCGGACGGAACGCGCCGTCGAACTCGAACAGCAGCCGGTCTGTTTCCGCGGCCTTCGGCAGCAGGCCGGGGTCGTACGATGATCCGAGGCGCGACCAGAGGATCGTGTGTTCGGCGGGAGCGATCGTGGCGGTCGGGTCGATCTTGATCGCGCCGAGTTCTTCGGCCACGCCGACGACGTCGGTCGGCCGCTCGGCATCCAGTCGCTGTGCGCGCACGACGATTCTGCGGGCCTGGTCTCGCGTGAGCTGGTGCGTCACGGTTCGAAGATACACCGGGCCGCGCGCTCGCCGACAGCGCCCGCCACGACACGAGATCGACACACGGGAGTGCTACAACGGACCATGCTCACCATCAGCGGCGCCGAAGCGATCCACATCGACGGCAGCACGGAATACCCCGGCGACCTGCACCTTTCCGGAGCCGTCGTCTCGGCCGTGCCGGTGCACGGCGACTCCCTCGACGCCAGCGGGTGTGTCGTGACTCCCGGCCTGGTCAACGCGCACCACCATCTGCTGCAGACCGCCTTCCGCACACTGCCGGGCACCCGCGGCGTGCCGATGGCGACGTGGTTGCCGACCATGGCGGCGGCCTACACCGCCGCCGGACTCGACCCAGAACTCTGTCACACCGCCGCCCTCGCCGGGCTCGCCGAGGCGCTGCTCTCGGGCGTCACGACCGTCGCCGACCACCACCTCACCTGGCCGAGCGGCGCGGACACCGTCGGAATGGCGCAGGCGACCACGGCCGCCGCGCACCAGCTCGGCGCACGCCTGGTCTTCGTGCGCGGCACCGCGCGCGACGACCCGCAGGAGGCCGCTCTCTCCGCCGAGGCGATCGCCGGCACGCTGGTCGCCGGACGCCCGGACGGAATTTCCGAGGACGGAATGCTGCAGCTCGCCGTCGGACCCGCCGGGGTGCACAGCGACTCCGCCGAAACGTTCCGCCTGCTCGGCGAGGTCGCGCAGCGGTTCGGACTACGGCGGCGCACGCAGGCGAACGAGCAGGTCGACGTGGCGATCGCGCTCGAGAAGTACGGCAAGCGGCCGATCGACCTGCTCGAGGAATGGGGCTGGTTGGCACCGGATGTCACGCTCGCCCATCTCTGCGATGTGACCGACGACGAGATCCGTCGTCTGGCAGCATCGGGCATCACCGCGACGCATGCCCCGGGCTGCGATCTGCCGATGGGGTGGGGCATTGCACCTGTTGCCGCACTGCGGGCCGCCGGGATCGTCGTCGGGCTCGGAACGAGCGGCGGCGGCAGCAACGACGCCGGCCACCTGCTGGCTGACGCCCGGCTCGCAATGCAGGTCGCGCCGCTGGTCGGGCCGCCGCTGTCTGCCCGCGACGTTCTGGGGATGGCGACCGAGGGCTCCGCCGCGGGACTCGGCCGCCCAGAACTCGGGCACCTGCGCCCGGGGGCGGCTGCAGACCTCTGCGTCTGGGATGTGTCGGGCGTCGCCGACGCTGGCGTCGCCGACCCGGTCGCCGGGTTGCTCTGGGCCGCGCCGGGCCGCCGGCCCCGCCACGTGGTCGTAGCCGGTCGCGTCGTCGTGCGGGACTACGAGCTGGTGGGCGGCGACGAGTCGGCGATCGTCGCCGGCCTGAAAACACGAGTCGGCCGGTAGTTTCGTCAGCGACCTTGCCGGATTGCGGTGGGCGCGATGATTGGGCGCGATCCGCATAGCCGCGGGGCGGCGAGACCGGATCGTGTACTCGATCTGCCGGGTCGACTCATTCACGGTCGGCTCCTACACCGGCGCGTTCGCCCCTCGGTTCGACCCTCGGTTCGACCTTTAGTTCGCCCATGGGTTCGCCGCTCAGTTCGCGTTTGAGGTCGCGCATCGCCGCGCTCTTCGACGGCATCGGCCGAGGCGTCTGCTGCGGATCGACATCGGGTGGTGGGACGAGCCAGTAGTCGGTGCCCGTGCGGTGGATCTCCCATCCGTTGTTGTGAATCAGCAGGTGGTGGAACTTGCACAAGAGGATGCCGTTGGCGAGGTCTGTTCTGCCGCCTTTGCCCCAGGGGGTGATGTGGTGGGCTTCGCACATCGAGGGGTCTTTGTCGCAGTCGCTCACCATGCAGGCTCCGTCGCGCAATGCGAGGGCGATGCGTTGTTTCGGGGTGAAAGTGCGCTTCTCATAACCCACGTCGAGCGGCGTTCCGAAACTGTCGACGGTGATCTCGGTGGTGGCCCCGTCGCAGGTGAGGCGTTGGATGCTGGCGGCGGTGAGGGGTGCACCGGTGGATTCGATGCGGCCGTGGCCGGACGGACCGGCGGAGGCCGCGACACCGCCGGTCTCCAAGGTCTTCTTCGTCACCAGTACCCGGATCGACGCGGCCCCGGTGCCGAGCAGGTGCGACGAATCGGCGTCGGCTCCGGCCTGGAGCAGGCCGAGGAACGTGTCGGAGGCGAGCTGCCCGATGGTGCGCAGGTCGGCGAGGATACGTTCTGCTTTCTCCTGGTCGGGCCCGCCGACGAACCGCACCCCGCGCTTCGGGGAGGTGGCGCGGGTGTTCAGTTCGAGGAAGACGGCGTAGGTTTCGGGGTCCATGTCCCAGATCGCGCGGCCCATCCCGTTCGCGAGCTGGAAGTGTTTCAGCGACCGTTTTTCGAACAGTTCCCGCTCGCGGTCGGCGATACCCGCCTCGTCGAGATCGTCACGCAACTCGCGAGCCCTCCGCACCAGCCGGTCGACATCGAGAGTCGCCGCGAGGGCGCACAAGTCGGCGGCCGCGGCGGCCAAGAGAGTGGCTGAGACGTTGTCCGTCGGTGTGCCGAGCCCGGTGCGGATCGCATCCGCCGCCCCGACCGACAGAGTGCCGGCCGCGACAGCAGCAGCGACCGCGGCCAGCCACGGCTCGGCAGCCTCGAACAGCTCCCCGGATGCAGGATCGACCGCCCCATCGACCGCCGCCTCGCGCATCATCGTCCCGACACGAACGGCCGTGGTCGCCTCGCGCCCGGTCGACCCGGTCGTCACCTTCAGCAACTCCGACGCGTTGCGGAACCCCTCCCGCTGCGCCAACCCCGCATGCCCCAGCTCCCGCGTCGACCGGGCCGCGATCTCCCCAGCGATCAGCGCGAGGTGCGCCTCAGCAAGTTGCTTTTCCCGCGCGGCCAGCCGCGAAAGCGAAACGAGAGTCGCGTCATCCGCCGCCTGAAAATCGGCAACCTCACACGACACCGCGCACGCGGCCTCGACGACAGCGGAGAGCTGCTGGGTCAGGTCGGTGGCGGTGGTCGTTGTCATGCCTCAATTTTCCCACCTTCGAACACACATTCGATGGAAATGGAAGAAACTGTGGAAAGAAAGCGACCCCGCCTGTGGACAACTACAGGTCGAGCACCAGCCGCGAGCACGCCGCCCGCGACACGCAGATCATCATGGTGTCGCCGGCCTCCTGCTCGTCGGGCGTGAGCACCGAGTCGCGGTGTTCGATCTCGCCCTCGAGCACGGGCGTCTCGCAGGTTCCGCAAGTTCCCTTGCGGCACGACGACACGACCAGCACACCCTGTTCCTCGACGACGTCGAGAATGGTGCGGCCGAGCGGCACGTCGACGGTCACGCCCGAGAGCGCCAGTTCGACCTCGAAGGTGTCTTGCCAGGCGGGTTCGCCGAACTCCTTGGCCTCGAACCGCTCGAGGTGCAGTTGCGGCACCGGGCGGCCCTCCCACGCGGTCTCGAGCGCTTCGAGCAAACGGGTCGGTCCGCACGAGTACACCGCAGCGTCGACGGGCAGCGCCGCGACCAAAGCCGCGACATCGAGCCGGCCACCCTCGTCGGCGGCGTGCACAACGACGCGGCCCGGGTACAGCGCCTCGAGCTCGTCGAGGAACACCATGGTCTGCCGCGACCGCCCCACGTAGACGAGGGTGAAGTCGATGCCGGCCTCGGTCGCCGCGGCCATCATCGAGATGAACGGGGTGATGCCGATTCCGCCGGCGATGAAGACGACGGGAGCCGAGCCGACAGGCTCGAAGCCGAAATGGTTGCGAGGCCCCCGGATGCGTAGAGCGTCGCCCGCGACGAGCGTGTCGTGCACGAGGGACGAGCCGCCCCGCCCGTCCGGCTCGCGCAGCACGGCGACCCGGAAGCGTGACCGGTCGGACGCGTCGCCGCAGAGCGAGTACTGCCGTTCGAGCACACCGTCGTCGCCGCGCAGGATCAGGTCGATATGCGAACCGGGTGTCCAGGCGGGCAGGTCGCGTCCGTTCACGGGCACGAGGTCGACGATGACGACGCCCGCGGCTCCGGGCCGCACAGACTCGACGACACACTCGCGCTCGACGTCGCTGAAGAAGCTCACTTCACGGCTCCGGCGGCGACCGGTTCACCGGCGGGTTCCGACTCTGTGGCGGTCCAGAACAGCTCGGTCGCCAGCGCCGCGAGGTGCTGCTTCACCACAAAAAGCCGGTAGGTCTTGCCGTCGGCCGAGAGCCATCGGTGCGGCGTTCCACCGACGTAATACAGGGAGTCGCCGGCACCGAGGGTGAACCGGCCCTGCTCGCCGAGGTCGACGATGCAGTTTCCGTCGGTCACGTGCACGAACTCGTCTTCGGGGTGACTGTGGAAGTCGCCCGGATCGCTGTTGTCGCCTTCGAACGTCATCGGCAAGAAGCTGCGCCGACCGCTCGTCAGCGAGACGGCTCGCCCGCCGCCGAAGTCGCCCGCGTCGCCTTCGCCCGCCCTGACGAGCGTCGGGGCGGTCGAGCCGTCGCCGGGATCGATCTCCGCGGCGCCGAGGTAGAGCTCGAGCTGGCTAGTGCCGAGCGCGCGCGAGATGCGTTCGAGCGACAGCATGCTCGGCCTCGCGAGACCCCGTTCGAGCTGCGAGATGAAGGGGTGGGAGAGGCCGGCGAGTGCCGCCAACTCGACGAGAGTGAGCCCTCGGGCGCGACGGGCAATGCGGATGGAACGCCCCAGGCGTTCCGCATCCGTCATCTTCTCGGTCTCCATGGCACCTGACTATAAGCGATGAACCGGGGCAATTTACTCCGGCGCAACGGACGTGACACACATCGGAAATGAATGATCCGTAGATTTCATATTGTTCAGGCCATCAACATTTTGGTTCTCGGCGCAGTTGATCCTGAGGAACTTCGTGAATCTTCCCCGACCGCTCAGCCTGCTCACCGGCGCGCGCCTGCCCGACGGTCGTATTGTCGATATCGAGCTCGTCGGCGACACCGTCACCGCCGTTTTGCCGGCTGGAACCGCCGCGCCGACCGCGTCGCCCGAGGCCACGCTCGACCTCTCCGGCTTCACGCTGCTCACCGCGACCGCCGACCCGCACTCGCACCTCGACAAGGCGCGGTCATGGGACGCGATCCGCCCGCCGCTCGGCGACCTCGGCACCGCGATCACGTCGTGGGTCGACTACACCGCGACCATGACCGAAGACGACGTGGCCGAGCGGGCGATGGCGCAGGCTCTCGCGATGCTGCAACAGGGCACCACGGCCATCCGCACCCACGTCGACATCCTGCGCCAGGGCGACGCGCTGATGAACGCGCGGGCTCTCGTGCGGGTGCGCGACGAACTCGCCGGCCTGATGGACATCGAGCTCGTCGTGCTCGCCGGCTCCGAGGCCCCCGACGGGCAGATCGACGCGGCACTCGATCTCGGCTTCGACCTCGTCGGCGGCGCGCCACACCTCGCCCAAGACCCGAGCGCCGACCTGCAGCGCCTGCTCGCCATAGCCAAACGTCGCGACGTCGGCGTCGACCTGCACACCGACGAGTCGCTCGACGGGCCGATCACGCTCGACGAATTCGCGATCAGCGTGCGCGGCTGGACCCGCAACGTCTCCGCCGGCCACTGCGTGCGACTGGGCACACTCCCCGCCCCCGAACGCGCGCGCATCATCGCCGAGGTCGTGGCGAGCGACGTCGGCATCATCGCCAACCCGATCACCAACCTGTACCTGCAGGGCTGGGACCACGACCACTCGCACCCCCGCGGCATCACCCCGGCGAGCGAGCTGCTCGCGGCCGGCGTGCGGTTCGCCGCGGGCGCAGACAACATCCGCGACCCGTTCAACCCGCTCGGGCGCAGCGACGCGCTGGAGACGGCGATGCTGCTCGTGGTCGCCGCCCACCTCTCCATCGATGAGGCGTTCACCGCGGTGAGCGACGGTGCCCGTTCGGTCATGGCCCTTCCGCCGGCCGGCGCGGTCGTCGGCGCCAAGGCCGAGTTTCTCGCCGTACGGGCCGGATCGCTCGAAGAGGTCGTCGCGACCGCCCCCGCCGAACGCCACGTCATCCACGCGGGTTCGCTCGTCGCCAGCACGACCGTGCAGTCGTCGGTCGCGTCGCCGTCGATCCGTGAGACCACCGCAGCCACCGTCTCGAAAGGCTCCGCACTATGACCCTGTCACCCACCATCGAGCAGCCCGCCGTGACCACGGAACCGCTGCTCGACTTCCGCAACGTCGCCATGCAGTTTCCGAACGGCACCGTCGCCCTCTCCGGCGTCGACCTCACGGTGAGCCGCGGCGAGTTCGTCACCGTCGTGGGACCGAGCGGCTGCGGCAAGAGCACGCTGCTGCGTATCGCCTCGGGGCTCGAGACCGCGAGCGAGGGCACGGTCGAACTCGCCACCAAGCGCATCGGTTACGTGTTCCAAGACGCGACCCTGCTGCCGTGGCGCACGGTGCAGGCGAACGTCGAGCTGCTCGCCGAACTGAACAAGCAGCCGAAGCGTGTGCGTGCGGCCAAGGCGAGAGAGGCGATCGAGCTCGTCGGCCTCTCGGGTTTCGAGAAGAACCTGCCGAAAGAGCTGTCGGGCGGAATGCGTATGCGCACCTCGCTCGCCCGGTCGCTGACCCTCGACCCCGAGCTGTTCCTCTTCGACGAACCGTTCGGCGCACTCGACGAGATCACGCGCGAGAGACTCGGCGACGAGCTGCTGCGCATCTTCGCCGAGCAGCAGTTCGCCGGACTGTTCATCACCCACTCGGTCGCCGAGGCCGTCTACCTCTCTACGCGCGTCATCGTGATGAGCGGTCGCCCGGGCCGCATCGTCGACGAATTCGAGGTGCCCTTCGACTACCCGCGCGACCCGGACATCCGCTTCACCCCCGAATTCGCCGCGCTGAGCGGCAAGGTCTCGCACGCCCTGAGAGAAGGTCACGCATGAGCACTGCAGTGAAGTCAGCCGTCACGAGCACCCAACCCGTCGTCGTCAAGCAGCGCAAGAACGGCAGCCTGCTGTCGCGTTTCGGCCCGCCCCTCATCGTGCTCGTTGTCATCATGGCGGCTTGGTACGGGCTCGCCGGCTACCTGGTCAGCGTCGACAAAGCGTTTCTGCTGCCGCTGCCGCACGTCATCATCGTCGACTCGTTCTTTCCGTCGAACGGCGCCAAGTCGATCGGCCCCGCACTGCTGCGCAGCCTCGGGCTGTCGACGCAGGTGGCGCTGTTCGGTCTCGCGATCTCGATCGTCGTCGGCATCGTCTGGGCCATCATCATGTCGCAGGCACGCTGGGTCGAGCGTTCGCTCTTCCCCTACGCCGTCATCCTGCAGTGCATCCCGATCCTCGCGCTGGTGCCACTCATCGGCATCACCATCGGCTACAGCTTCGAGGCCCGCATCCTCGTCTGCGTGCTCATCTCGCTCTTCCCGATGGTCTCGAACACGCTCTTCGGCCTGCAGTCGGTCGACCGCAGCCAGCGCGAACTGTTCCAGTTGCAGAGCGCGAGCCGTTGGACGGTGCTCACCAAACTGCAGTTCCCGAACGCGCTGCCCGCGATCTTCGCTGGAATGCGCATCTCCGCCGGCCTGTCGGTGATCGGCGCGATCGTCGGCGACACCTTCTTCCGCCGCGGCCAGCCCGGCCTCGGCAACCTGATCAGCGTCTACGCCTCCCGGGTGCAGACGGCCGAGCTGTACGCCGCCGTGCTCACGTCGGCCCTGCTCGGCGTCGTGATCTTCCTCGTCTTCGGTCTCATCGGCAAACTCGCCGTCGGCCGTTGGTACACGTCTTCCTAGATTTCATCCCACCGCTCCACTGCACCGCACCTTCCCTTCACTGCACCACACACCCAAGGAGAACAATGCACAGCAACACTCGACGCGTGATCGCGACAGCGGGCGTATTCGCCACGATGATCGCCCTCGCCGGATGCGCCTCAGCTACCGAAGACGACGCCGCCCCCTCGAGCGACCTCACCATCGGCGCCATCGACCTCTCCACCAACTGCCCGTCGACCGTCGTCATCCAGACCGACTGGAACCCCGAGGCCGAGCACGGCACCCTCTACGAGCTGCTCGGCGACGACTACACCGTCGACGCCGACCTCAAGAGCGTCTCCGGACCGCTGATGTCGAGCGGCGAGTACACCGGCGTCAACGTCGAGATCCGCTCGGGCGGACCGGCCATCGGCTACTCGACCGTCGCCGCCCAGATGTACCAGGACACCGACATCACCATCGGCTACGCCGGAACCGACGGCCAGGTGCAGCAGTCGTCCGACCTGCCGACCATCGCCTTCGTCGCTCCGCTCGACATCAACCCGCAGATGGTCATGTGGGACCCGGAGACCTACCCCGACGTCACCTCGATCGCCGAGCTCGGCGAGTCGCTGAAAGACGGATCGGTCGTGCGGTACTTCGACGGCGCGGCCTACATGGAATACCTGATCGCCGACGGCCAGCTGTCGCGCGAACAGGTCGACGGATCGTACGACGGAACCCCGGCGAACTTCGTCGCGGCCGAGGGAGCAGACGGCCAGCAGGGCTTCGCCAGCGCCGAGCCCTACATCTACGAGAACGAGGTGGAGTCGTGGGACAAGCCCGTCGCGTTCCAGCTGATCAACGACGCCGGATGGACCGCCTACGCCGGCGCCCTCTCGGTGCGTAGCGCCGACTTCGACGACCTCAGCGCCTGCCTCGCCGACATCACGCCCGTCTTCCAGCAGGCGACCGTCGACTTCTTCAGCGACCCGG
>Ga0247811_1000502_pt1 | contig 11722 bp, 9 predicted proteins | sample UWRJL134311R1_FD_189018 | JGI IMG/M metagenome (GOLD analysis project Ga0247811, IMG submission 189018) | Plant litter microbial communities from Arlington Agricultural Research Station in Wisconsin, United States - UWRJ-L134-311R-1 | ecosystem: Environmental > Terrestrial > Plant litter >...
CTGGGCCACGGCCGTGAAGTCGGGCCGCACGCACCTCATGGACGCGACGCCCGTCACCCTCGGCCAGGAGTTCGCCGGCTACGCCCGGCAGATCCGCCTCGGCATCGACCGGGTCAACGCCACCATCGTGCGCGTGGCCGAGGTTCCGCTCGGCGGCACGGCCGTCGGCACCGGCATCAACACGCCCGTCGGTTTTCCGCAGAAGGTCATCGCGCAGCTCGCCGCCGACAGCGGCCTGCCGATCACCGAGGCCCTCGACCACTTCGAGGCCCAGGGTGCCCGTGATGCGCTCGTCGAGGCATCCGGAGCCCTCCGCGTCATCGCGGTCTCGCTCACCAAGATCAGCAACGACCTGCGGTGGATGGGCTCGGGCCCGAACACCGGTCTCGGCGAGCTGAGCATCCCCGACCTGCAGCCCGGATCATCGATCATGCCCGGCAAGGTGAACCCCGTGATCCCCGAGGCCGTCATCATGGTCGGCGCGCGGGTCATCGGCAACGACGCGACGATCGCGTGGGCCGGCGCCACCGGAAACTTCGAGCTCAACGTCGCCATCCCGGTGATGGGCACGGCCCTGCTCGAGTCGATCCGCCTGCTCGCCAACTCGAGCGTGCTGCTCGCCGACAAGACCGTCGACGGCCTGCGCGCCAACCTCGACCGCGCCCGCGCGATGGCCGAGTCGTCGCCGTCGATCGTGACGCCGCTCAACAAGTTCATCGGATACGAATCGGCCGCGAAGATCGCCAAGCACGCGGTCGCCAGCGGCATCACGATCCGCGAGGCCGTGATCGACCTCGGCTTCGTCGAGCGCGGCGAGATCTCGGAGGAGCAGCTCGACAAGTCGCTCGACGTGCTCAGCATGACGCACCCCGGCTAGGTACATTTCTGCTGGTTGAGCAGCGAGCGAGGCACGAGCCCGCGTATCGAAACCTCGCCGCCGCCCGTCCCGGTTCGCCCGGGCGGGCGGTTCTGCGTGGGGCGGGTCGCGGGATGCGGTGGTTTGGCGCGACTGCGGTCGTTCGAACGGGCGCATTCGCGCCGAACGGCCGCAGCCGACGGCGAACAGCACGCGAAGAGCCTGCCGAAACCCCGCGCGAACGGGATTTCGACAGGCTCGATCAGCGATGCGGCGCTACGCTAGCTCGTTGCCCTCCAGCATCTCGGTGACCAGGGCCGCGATGGCCGAGCGCTCGGAGCGGGTCAGGGTGATGTGTCCGAAGAGCGGATGACCCTTGAGCGACTCGATGACCGAGGCGACACCGTCGTGGCGGCCCACTCGCAGGTTGTCGCGCTGGGCGACATCGTGCGTGAGGATCACGCGCGAGTTCTGCCCGATGCGGCTGAGCACGGTGAGCAGCACGTTGCGTTCCAACGACTGTGCCTCGTCGACGATCACGAAGGCGTCGTGCAGCGAACGTCCGCGGATGTGGGTGAGCGGCAGCACCTCGAGAATGCCGCGCTCGAGCACCTCGTCGAGCACGTTCTGCGAGACGACCGAGCCGAGCGTGTCGAAGACCGCCTGCGCCCACGGGTTCATCTTCTCGGCGGCGTCGCCGGGCAGGAAGCCGAGCTCCTGGCCGCCGACCGCGTAGAGCGGGCGGAAGACCATGATCTTGCGGTACTGCTGCTTCTCGAGAACGGCTTCGAGGCCGGCGCAGAGGGCGAGGGCCGACTTGCCGGTTCCCGCGCTTCCGCCGAGCGACACGATGCCGATCTCCTGGTCGAGCAGCATGTCGATCGCGAGACGCTGCTCCGCGCTGCGGCCGTGCAGCCCGAAGATGTCGCGGTCGCCGCGCACGAGACGCATCTGGCCGCGCGCGGTGACACGGCCGAGGGCCGATCCGCGGTCGGAGTGGATGACGAGGCCCGTGTTCACCGGCATGTCCTGAACGGTGCGCGAGTCGAGCTTCTCGTTGTCGTAGAGCTCGTTCATCTGCTCGCTCGACAGCGTGATCTCGGCCTGTCCGGTGAAACCGGAGTCGACGGCGAGCTCGGCGCGGTACTCCTCGGCGGCGAGGCCGATCGAGGCGGCCTTGACGCGCAGCGGCAGATCTTTGGAGACGACCGTGACCGCGAGCCCGTCGTTGGCCAGGTTGAGCGCCACGGCGAGGATGCGCGAGTCGTTGTCGCCGAGCTGGAGACCCGACGGCAGCACCGACATGTTGGAGTGGTTGAGCTCGACCCTCAGTGTTCCGCCGTCGTCGCCGACCGAGATGGGAAAGTCGAGGCGTTCGTGCTGCACGCGCAGCTCGTCGAGGTTGCGCAGAGCCTGGCGGGCGAAGTACCCGATCTCCGGATCGTTGCGCTTGCTCTCGAGTTCGCTGATGACGATGACCGGCAGAACCACCGCGTGCTCCGCAAAGCGGAAGACCGCTTTCGGATCGGACAGCAGAACCGAAGTGTCGAGCACGTAGGTGCGCTCCGCCGTGGCGGCCTTCGATCCGTTTGACTCAGCAGTGTTCTGTCGGGGGCTTACGTAATGAGGCACGTGCACTCCATCCCCGAGTGGCTTGGCACTCGGATCCAGTCTGCGAAGACGGCCAATTACGTTACGAAACGAACTTACGTGGCCGTCTCGACCAGGCGCCATACCTGATGAGAATGACGCTAAGCGCCGAAAGCCCGGAAAAAGAAATCGACACGCCCACCGAATGTGTCCGGCAGATTAAACGTTCAGACCGTTAGACGTTGATAGCCGACGCGAAACTCGTGAAGCTCGCCCGCAACATGTCGAAGGTGTCCTCGTCGGTGCTGACGTGTGCACTGAGCCGCACGGTGCCGGCGCGCGTGGTGGCGGTGACGCCGTGGTTGAACAGCGACGCCTCGAGGATGGTCAGCTGGTCGGTCGCCGGTTCGATCACGACGATGCCCGCCCGCTCGTTCTCGGCGCGCGACGATGCGACCGGGATCCCGAACTCGTCGGCCAGGTCGATGATGCGGCTGGTGTTCTCGATGATCCGGTCGCGGATGGGCGCGACTCCCACAGAGCTGATCTCTTCGAGGGCCGCCGCGAATCGTGCCTGCGCCACGCGGTCGGGGTTGCTGATGCTGAACGCGCGGGCACCCTTGCTGGGTTCGAGCACCTCGTCCATCGGCTGGGTCGCCGAGTCGGTTCCGGTGAAACCGGAAAACACCGGGGTGAGCTGGTCGAGGGCACGGTCGCTGAGCGCGAGGAAGCCGGTGCCCCACCCGGAACGCACCCACTTCTGCCCGCCCGCGACGACGACGTCGGCAACCTGGAAGGGCGCATCCGTCACCCCGAATCCCTGGATGGCGTCGACGATGAGCAGACGGTCGCCGATGACCTGGCGGATGCCCTCGATGTCGGCGAGGTAGCCGGTGCGGTAGTCGACGAGGCTCACGGCGACCGCGGTGATCGCGGGAGTGAGCTGCTCGCGCAGGTTGCCGGGGGTGACGCGGCCGTGGTCGGTCTCGATCCAGAGCGGGGCGAGCACCCCGAGGCTCTCGGCGGCACGGGCGGCCGCGAACGTGACGCTCGGAAACTCGCCCATCGACAGCGCGACACCGCCGGTGACGCCGAACATCGCGTGCATCAGGCCCTGGCTGGTGTTGGGTTGGAAGACGATGTGGTCGCTCTCGAAACCGGTGAGCGCCGACACGGCGTCGCGCACGCGCGCGTCTTCGTCGTCGAGCGAGCCGAGCGTGCCGAAGCGGGCGCGGCCGAGCAGGTCGCTCTGCGCGTTCTGCTCCTCGACGACGGCGGCGCCGATCGGGCCGATGCGGGCGAAGTCGAGGTAGCCGGGCTCTTCGAAGAAGCGGGCGGCGTAGTCGTCGATGAGCATCAGGAACCGAACCTTCTCTGGCGTTTTGCGTAGTCGCGGAGGGCGCGCAGGAAGTCGACCTCGCGCAGGTCGGGGCCGAGGGCCTCGACGAAGTACAGCTCGCTGTGGGCGCTCTGCCAGAGCATGAAGTCGCTCATCCGCTGCTCGCCCGACGTGCGGATGACGAGGTCGGGGTCGGGCTGGCCCTGCGTGTAGAGGTGCTCGGCGATGAGCTCGGGGGTGAGCAGCTCGGCGAGGTCGTCGAGCTTGCCGCCCTCGGAGTTGTGCTGGTGCACGATGCTGCGCACGGCGTCGGCGATCTCGCGGCGACCGCCGTAGCCGACGGCGAGGTTGATGTGCAGGCCGGTGTTGTTCGCGGTCTTCTTCTCGGCGGCGGCCATGGCGTCGATGAGCGGCTGTGGCAGTCCGTCTCTGGTGCCGACCTGCTGCACGCGCCAGTCGCTCGTCGCGGCGAGGTCTTCGCTGAGCTCGGCGATGATCTCGAACAGCTGGTTCAGTTCCTGGTTCTCGCGGTTGACGAGGTTGTCGTTCGAGAGCAGGTAGAGGGTGACGACCTTGACGCCGAGGTCGTCGCACCAGGCGAGGAACTCGTGGATCTTGAGCGCACCGGCGCTGTGTCCGTGGGCGGCGGTCTCGAGCCCGCGCTGACGCGCCCAGCGACGGTTGCCGTCGAAAATCATGGCGACGTGCTTGGGGATCGCGGTCTTGTCGAGCCTGCGGCGGAGCCTCGTCTGATAGAGGCCGTACAGAAAGCCTCGGCCGAGGGACTCTTGCCTGTCTTTCACTTCGCCTACGCTAGCCCACTCTCGCCGCAGAGTCGGTGAGAAACCACCCTGAAGTAAGCTTCAGTCATGACCGCAGACACCCCGACAGGCCGAACTGACGAAGAGCCCGCGGCGGATCTGCCCAACGTCCCGTTGCTGGATGACGCGATCGAATTCGCCGCGCTCGAGACGAAGCCGACGTGGCGGGGCTGGATCCACGCGGGCACGTTCCCGCTGGCGATCGTGCTCGGCATCATCCTCATCGTGGCTGCCGACGGCGCGGCCGCGACGATCAGCTCGAGTGTCTTCGTGGCATCCTCTCTTCTGCTCTTCGGCAACTCGGCGCTGTATCACCGCATCGACTGGAAGCCGAAGACCAAAGCGGTGTTCAAGCGCATCGACCACGCGAACATCTTCCTGCTGATCGCGGGCTCGTACACGCCGATCACGGTGCTGGCCCTCCCCCACGACAAATCGGTGCTTCTGCTCTGGCTGGTCTGGTCGGGCGCGGGCCTCGGCATCCTGTTCCGCGTGTTCTGGATCGGCGCCCCGCGCTGGCTGTACGTGCCGCTCTACCTGCTGCTCGGGTACGCGTCGCTGATCTTCATCGTCGACTTCTTCCAGGCCAACGCCGCGATGATGACGCTGATCCTCGTCGGCGGGCTGTTCTACACGGTGGGCGCCGTGATCTACGGTCTGAAGAAGCCGAACCCGTTCCCCGGAAAGTTCGGGTTCCACGAGATCTTCCACACGCTCACGCTGCTCGCGTTCCTCTGCCACTGGTCGGGCATCTTCATCGTGGCGACGAACCCGCCGGTCTTCTGAGTACTGCTGGTTGAGTAGCGCGGTCTACCGCGCGCTCGCACTCGACCGGCAATCTGCTGGTTGAGTAGCGCGGTCTACCGCGCGTATCGAAACCCGACCCATCGCGAGCCGCTTCCGGACGGATGACGCGACCGGTGTCGCCTCAACCACGTTCGGCGCGAGGGGGTCTCGATACGCTCGCAGAGCTCGCACTCGACCGGCACAGACGCTCGCAGAGCTCGCACTCGACCGGCAATCTGCTGGTTGAGTAGCGCGGTCTACCGCGCGTATCGAAACCCGGCCCATCGCGAGCCGCTTCCGGACGGATGACGCCACCGGTGTCGGCTCAACCGCGTTCGGCGCGAGGGGGTCTCGATACGCTCGCAGAGCTCGCACTCGACCGGCAATCTGCTGGTTGAGTAGCGCGGTCTACCGCGCGTATCGAAACCCGGCCCATCGCGAGCCGCTTCCGGACGGATGACGCCACCGGTGTCGGCTCAATCGAGTTCGGCGCGAGGGGGTCTCGATACGCTCGCAGAGCTCGCACTCGACCGGCACATACGCCCGTAGAGCTCGCACTCGACCGGCACATACTCCGCAGAGCTCGCACTCGACCGGCACAGACGCTCGCAGAGCTCGCACTCGACCGGCACAGACACTCGCAGAGCTCGCACTCGACCGGCACAGACGCCCGCAGAGCTCGCACTCGACCGGCAGGCAGCACCGGGCCGAAACCTCAGACCGCGGGCAGCCGCGGCACGGCCTCGACCAGGCGGCGCGTGTACGGTTCGCGCGGCGCCGTCAGGATAGCCCGGGTCGATCCCTGCTCGACGACGCGTCCGGCGTTCAACACGACGGTCTCGTCGCACAGCGCGGCGATGGCGCTCAGGTCGTGCGACACCATGAGGATCGCGAGCCCGGCCGACTCCCGCAGCGAGGCGAGCAGGTCGATCACCTGGATGCGCGTGGTCACGTCGAGCGCGCTCACCGGCTCGTCCGCGAGCAGCAGCCGCGGGTTGCACACGGTGGCGCGGGCGATCGCGATGCGCTGGCGTTGTCCGCCCGAGAACTCGTGCGGGTACCGGTCGAGCGTGTCGGCGGGCAGCCCGACCGCGGCGAGCGACGCGGTGACCATGGCGCGGGCCTCGTCGCCGCGCGCGATGCCCAGCGAGCGCAGCGGTTCGGCGACGATCGAGGCGATGCGCTGCCGCGGGTCGAGCGACGAGTACGGGTCTTGGAATACGGTCTGCACCGAGGCGCGGAACCGGCGCACCGTGCCGGGCGTCACGGGCGCGCCCTCGAACAGCACCGAGCCCGACGTGGGCTTCGCGAGCGCGAGCATCAGCCGCACGATCGTCGACTTGCCGCTGCCCGATTCGCCGACGAGGCCGACGCTCTGGCCCTCCCCCACGGCGATCGACACGTCGTCGAGGGCGAGCGCGCCCTTGCGGTAGCGGTACGACACATTGCGCAGTTCCAGCAGCGTCACGAGGATTCCCCCAGCATGTCGTCGAGCGACCGCGCGCTGCGCACGAGTTCGGCCGTGTACGGGTCGGTGGGCGCGGCGAGGATCGAAGCGATGCCGCCGCGTTCGACCGCGACTCCGTGCTGCATCACGATGACGTCGTCCGTCATCGCCGAGACCACGGCGAGGTCGTGGCTGATGAACAGCAGCGCCATGCCGCGGGCGTCGACGAGTTCGTCGAGCAGCCGCAGCACCTGCGCCTGCACGGTGACGTCGAGGGCGGTCGTGGGCTCGTCGGCGATGAGCAGCCGCGGACGGCTGCCGAGCGCGATCGCGATGGCGGCGCGCTGGCGTTGTCCGCCGGAGATCTCGTGCGGATACGCGCGGGCGATGCGCGCGTCATCCAGCCTCACCTCGTCGAGTGCCTCGGCGACGGCGGTGTGCAGGGCAGCTCCCCGCAGGCCGCGGTGCCGGGCGATCGGCTCGGCGACCTGGCGTCCGATGCGCATGAGCGGATCGAGCGCGGTCAGCGGCTCTTGGAAGACGACGGATGCCACGCGCCCCCGCAGCGGAACGACGTTCTTCTCGCGTGCCCCCACGATTTCGACGCCGTCGAGCAGCACGCTGCCCGAGGCGGTGAGTCCCGCGCCGAGCAGTCCGGTGACGGCGAGCGAGGTGACCGACTTGCCGCTGCCCGATTCGCCGATCAGCCCGAGGCGCGTGCCGGCGGCGAGGTCGAACGAGAGGTCGCTGACGAGGGCGCGGCCGGCGGCGGTGCGCACGGTCAGGCCGGTGACGGAGAGCAGAGCGGTGCTGGATGGGATGCTCACCGGCTCCTCCTTCGCGACGGGTCGGCGACGTCGCGCAGACCGTCGGCGATGAAGTTGACGCCGATGACGAGGGCGATGAGTGCCAGGCCCGGGGCGACGGCGCCGACGGGCGCGGTGACGACGGTGCCCTGCGCCTCCTGCAGCAGCCGGCCCCACGACGCGTTGGGCGGCGGAGCGCCGAGCCCGAGGTACGACAGGCTGGCCTCGGCGAGCACGGCGACGCCGAACTGCAGCGCGAGGTTGACGCTGAGGGTCGGCCAGATGTTGGGCAGGATGTGGCGCACGACGATGCCCGGCCAGCGGGTTCCCGAGGTTCGGGCCGCGGTGACGAACTGCTCGCCGAGAACGCGCTTGGTGAGCACGCGGGTGAGGCGTGCCACGATCGCCGACATGGCGAGTCCGATGGCGAGGATGACCGAGCCGAGCGACGCGCCCTGGGCGGCGACGATGAGCATCGCGAGCAGCAGCACGGGGAACGCGATGACCACGTCGAGTGCGGCGGATATCGTGTCATCCAGCCACGACGCCGCGAAGGCGGCGATCAGACCGATGCTGATTCCGATGACGGCGCCCACCGCGACCGAGCCGAGGCCCACGGTGAGGGCGATGCGCGCGCCGATCATCAGCTGGGTGGCGAGGTCGCGGCCGAGTTTGTCGGTTCCGAGCCAGTGGGTGGCGTTCGGCCCTTCGAGCCGGGTGCCGGTGGTGTCGGACGGGTCGAACGGCAGCCAGACCAGCGAGACGAGCGCGGTGATGACCACGAGGCCGGCGAGCACGAGACCGACGAGCAGCGTCCACGAACGGCGGCGCGGCGGCAGTGCGGCCGCCGCCACCACGACGGCGCTCACTGGCTGCCCGCTCACCGGCTGCCCGCTCACCGGTTGCCCGAGATCGTCAGGCGCAGGCGCGGGTCGACGAGGCGCTGGGCGATGTCGGCGGCGAAGCCGATCACGAGCACGACGAGGGTGCTGACGAACAGCACGCCCTGGATGTTCGGGTAGTCGTGCTGTTCGATGCCGCGCAGCAGCATGCTGCCGAGGCCCGGCAGACCGAACACGCTCTCGACCACGACGGCGCCGAGGAAGGTGGTGGCGAGCTCGATGCCGAGGATGGAGATCACCGGAACGGCGCCGTTGCGCAGTCCGTGCCGCCAGAGCGCTTCGACGTAGCCGGATCCCTGCGCGCGGGCCGAGCGCAGGTAGTCGCTGCCGATCACGTCGAGTGTTGCCGAGCGTACGTAGCGGGTGAGCGACGCGCTCATCACGATCGCGACCGTGATCACGGGCAGTGCGAGCGATCGCAGCGCGTCGGCGGGGTCGGCCCAGTCGTCACGTGGAAATCCGCTCGACGGCAATACGCGCAGTCCGACCGCGAAGACGCTGACGAGCAGGATGCCGACCCAGAACACCGGCACGGCCACCCCGAGTTGCGAGAACCCGGAGATCACGATGCCGTACCAGCGGTCGGCCTTGGTCGCGGCGACGAAGCCGGCGACGAGCGAGACCACGAGGGCGACGGCGAAGGCGAGGAGGGTGAGCGGGATGGTGACCACGAGCCGGGCCTGGATCTCCGGCCAGACCGGCAGCGAGCTGATGAACGACTCGCCCAGGTCGAAGCCCGCGAGCTGCGCGAACCAGGTGAAGAACTGCTCGAGCACCGGCCGGTCGGCGCCCACTTGGGCCTGGGCCGCCGCGATCTGCTCGGGTGTCGACGTCGCCGACAGCAGCGCGTTCGACGGGTCGCCCGGCAGCAGCCGGAGCAGCACGAAGATGGCCACCATGGCGATGAGGAAGGACACCAGGAGGAAGGCGCTCCGGCGCAGCAGGTAGACAGTCATGCGACTTCAAGGCTAGCCCTCTCAGATGAGAGGGCCAGCCGAGAGTGAAGCGGTTACTTCGCGACGATGTCGTAGACGTAGAACTGCGAGTTGAGCCCGTTGACCGGGTATCCGCTCAGGTCGCTCGACGCCACGACGATCTGCGGGTACAGGTACAGCCAGACGCTCGCGGCGTCGGCCGCGATCTGCTCGTTGACCTGCTTCAGCTTCGCGGTCTGCTCGTCGGTCGTGGTCGCGGCCTCGGCCTCGTCGACCCACGTGGTGACCTGCGGGTTGTTGTAGCCCCAGTAGAAGTCGGGGTTGCCGTACCAGACCACGTCGCGGTCGTTGACGTGTTCCTGCAGGGTCGCGCTGAAGTCCTGCGCCTTGTAGACCTTGGTGTACCACTCGTCAGAGCTGATCGTGTTGATGTTCACGGTCACGCCCACCTTGGCGAGCTCGCTCTTCACGAACTCGGCGACCGCGGGGTGCGGGTCGTAGCTGGGGGTGTCGAGCGTGAACTCGAAGCCGTCGGGGTAACCGCCGTCGGCAAGCTCCTGCTTGGCGAGGTCGAGGTCGTACGGGTTCACATCGGTGAGGTCTTCGTACCAGGGGTCGGTAGGCGGAACCATCGAACCGATGAGGGTTCCGTAGTCACCCCAGATCGAGTTGAGCAGCTTCTCGGTGTCGATGGCCGAGTACAGCGCCTTGCGCACGTCGACGTTGTCGAAGGGGGCGACGCGGTCGTTGAAGACCAGGATCTCCTTCGTGGTCGAGTCGCCGTCGCTCACGACGTAGTCGGCGTTGTCGGCGAACTGGGTGAGGGCGTCGGGGCTCTGCACGCTCGTCACGATGTCGACCTCGTCGGTCAGAAGCGCGTTGCTGAGGGCCGTCGCGTCGGTGAAGTAGTTGAAGACGACTTCGTCGCTGGATGCTGCGTCGCCCCAGTACCCGTCGAAACGGGTGAGGCTCAGCGAGCTGCCGCGCTTCCACTCGTCGAGGGCGTACGGGCCGGTGCCGTCTTCCGTGGTCTCGGAGTCCACGGCGTCGGCGTTGATGATCCAGACGTAGCTGAGGTTGTACACGAACGAGATCGAACGCTGCGCCAGCGTGACGACTACCGTCGCGTCATCCGGGGTCTCGATGCTCGAGATCGCACCGAAGCTGCTCTTGCGGGCCGACTGCGAGTCCTCGGCGAGGACCGCCTCGATGCTCGCCTTGACGTCGGTCGAGGTGAGCTCCTTGCCGGAGTGGAAGGTGACGCCGTCGCGCAGCGTGAACGTGTAGGTGAGTCCGTCGTCGCTCACGGTGTTGCTCTCGGCGAGCAGCGGTTCGACGTCGCCGTCGTCGGTCAGCTTGAAGAGGCCCTCGTAGACGTTGCCGTTGAACGCCTCGGTGACGCCTTGGCCGCCGCCCTTGACGTTGCTGAGGTTCTGCGGCTCGTAGAGCGAGCCGATCTCGATGGTCGAGTCGTCGGAAGACGACGACGAGTCGGAGCCGCTGGCGCAGCCGGCGAGCGACAGTGCCGCTACGAGGCCGAGCGCGACGAACGCGATGGGTTTCTTCATGATGCTCCTGGGTGCTGTGTGGTGGAGGTGCTGTGAAAACTGGTTAGAGCGCGTAGATGTCGAAGCCGTCGGCGAAGACGACGTTGCGCTCCCCCGCTTCGAGCGACTGCGCGAACCGGTTCTGCGCGGGCGGCATCGGGCAGTTGTACTGCACCGAGAAGCCGCAGGGCGGAACGAACGCGCGGTTGAAATCGAGGGTGACCGGGCCGGCTTCGCCGAAGCCCGCGCCGTCCGGACGCTGCACGAACAGGAAGCGGCCCGACGAGTAGGTCGAGGTGTCGCCGTCGAGACGGTTGGTGGCGTCGCCGAACACGAGCAGCAGGGTGCCGTCGTCGTCGAAGGCGCTGAGCGAGTAGTCCACACCGTCGCGGGTGAAGGTGATGTCGCCGGGCACGACGAGCTCGCGGCTGCCGCCGTTGTCGCGGATGTGCTCGAACGGGATGGTGCGGTCGCCAGCCACGGGCGTGAACTGTGCCTCGACCACCCAGTCGGGGTCGTAGTCGAACGCCGAGACGGTGTCGAAGGCACGGATCGCGGGCGAGGCCGAATCCCAGAAGCGCAGCCCGTGTTCGGGTTCGCCGGTGTCGAGGTTGCTGCGTGTGAGGGCGGTGACCGTGACCGTCGCGGGCGCCTCGGCGGTGGCGCGGGCGAACTCCTCTGCGGGGTCGGCGG
>Ga0247811_1000503_pt1 | contig 11703 bp, 9 predicted proteins | sample UWRJL134311R1_FD_189018 | JGI IMG/M metagenome (GOLD analysis project Ga0247811, IMG submission 189018) | Plant litter microbial communities from Arlington Agricultural Research Station in Wisconsin, United States - UWRJ-L134-311R-1 | ecosystem: Environmental > Terrestrial > Plant litter >...
CTGTCGGCGCGCTGTTCGTGCACGCGCTGGCGGGCGGCGGTGCCGGTGATCCACTGGCTGCTGCCGTCGGCGGCGGCCGCGCGGCCGTCGAGGCTCGACGCCCACTTGACGGTGACCCACGGGGTGCCGCGACGGGTGGCGGTGAGCCAGGGCTCGATGAATTCCTCGACCTCGGCGGCGAGCACACCCGACTCGACGTCGACGCCCGCGGCGCGCAGGCGCTCGGCGCCGCCCGACGAGCCGGGGCCGGGGTCGGAGACGGCGTAGACCACGCGGGCCACGCCCGCGGCGATGAGCGCCTCGGAACACGGGCCGGTGCGCCCCGTGTGGTTGCAGGGCTCGAGGGTGACGATCGCGGTCAGCCCCGTGGCATCCGGGATCCCGCTCGGTATCAACTTGCTCAGGGCGTCGACCTCGGCGTGCGGTGTGCCGGCGCCGCGGTGCCAGCCCTCGGCCACGACGGTGCCGTCGGCGTCGACGAGAACGCAGCCGACCTGCGGGTTGCCGCCGGTGACCGGACCGTGCGCGGCGAGCGAGAGCGCGTGGCGCATCAGCGCCTGCGTCGTGGCTTCTGGCTGGGTCATCCGGTGTCCTTTTGATCTTCTTCGAGAAGACGGACTCCGGGCTTTTCGTCGTTGGACGACCGGCGTCGTGGCTGCCCACGTCGCCCGTGCTTCCTCCTATCCGGACTGAGAGACCTTGCGATCTCATAACCGTCGGTCCCGGAATTCCACCAGGTCAGCCACGGCCGGGCTTTCGCCTGACCGCAGGTCGCGGACTATCACCGCCGGTTCGGACTTTCACCGACCCCGGAGCACGTTTACTGCTTGTTTACCAGTGTATCCAACGCGCGCGGGCCGCGACTATTCCCGTGACGCTCTGAGTCGCTGCGCGGTGTCTTCGGTGAGCAGCGTGCGGGCGGCGAGCTCGTCGAGCACGAGGTCGGTGATCATGCCGGCCGCGAGCGCGCCGCGGAGGGCCGTGATCTTGGATGCTCCGGAGACGACACAGATGCGGCGGGCCACGGCGTGCATCACCGCGGGGTCGGGCCCGGTCGAGCGGGCGTTGAGCGGGATGCCGTCGTGGCTGCCGTCGAGGCGGTAGAACACGGTGGCGATGTCGCCCACGACCTCGGCCGCGTCGAGCGCGGCGTAGTCGTCGGCCTCGAGGTAGCCGCCGGCGTACACGTGGCTCGGCACTTCGGAGAAGGTCGAACCGACACCGAACAACGCGATGTCCATGTGGCGCTGCATGTCGAGCACGCGCTTGGTCGTGCGCTCGCGCCACATCGCGTCGCGGGTCGCCGGATCGTCGAAGAACGCGGGAACCGGAAACTGCTGCACGGTGGCGTTGAACGCCTGGCCGAAGCGGCGCAAGATCTCGCTCGCGTAGTCGATGCCGGTGGTCGACGTGTTGCCGGCGCCGTTGAGCTGCACGATGCGCGAGTTGTGCGTCTCTTTCCTCTGCAGGTGGCGGCTGACGGCGTTGATCGTGGCGCCCCACGCGACGCCCAACGTCATGTTCGAGTCGAAGTAGGGCGTGAGAATCCGTGCAGCCGAGAGCGCCACGCGCTCGAGCCGGTCGATGTCGCTCGTCGAATCGGGCACCGGAACGACGTGTGCGTTCACCCCGTACCGCTCGCGCAGGTCGCGCTGCAGCACCGAGAAACGGTCGAGCGGCGAGATCACCCGGATCTCGACGAGACCGTGATCCCGGGCGTAACTGAGCAGGCGGGAGACGGATGACCGCGATGTGTGCAGTTCGCGCGCGATGGTGTCCATCGTCAGGTCCTGCAGATAGTAGAGCTGGGCGGCCCGCAGCGCGTCGCGCGATTTCTCCGGAGTGGCCGGTTCGGCCGGGATTGGTGCCTGCACGTTTGTTCAAGCTCCTTGATCGTCTTGTGTTCCGGATCCAGTATGGACGTAACGCGTCGGCAACGACGTTTATCTGAACCGTGGCGTTCACCTCGGTCAGACCGCAACTTTTGTGAAAGCGACAAAACAAGTGAAGTCTCGAGAGTCGATGCCGACCGGCGAAGTGCGTACCGAAGTGACCGCGTTGACCGCGAGGCCCAAGGCCCAGGTGCTGGTCATCGGTGGCGGCATCAACGGAATCGCCACCTTCCGCGATCTCGCCCTGCAGGGTGTCGATGTCGCGCTCGTGGAGCGCAACGACTACAGCTCGGGCGCATCCGCCGCCTCGTCCCACATGATCCACGGCGGCGTGCGCTACCTCGAGAACGGCGAGTTCCGTCTCGTGCGCGAATCGGTCACCGAACGCAACGGTCTGCTGCGCATCGCGCCGCACTACGTGAAGCCGTTGCAGACCACCATCCCGATCTACTCGACGTTCAGCGGCATCCTGTCTGCCCCGCTGCGTTTCCTGACTCACAAGTCGGGCACTCCGAAAGAGCGCGGCGCGCTGCTGATCAAGGTCGGTCTCGTGCTCTACGACTCCTTCTCGCGCGACGGCGGCTCGGTGCCGCGCCACGTCTTCCACGGACGCAAGAAGTCCCTCGCCACACTGCCGCACCTCAACCCCGGCATCAAGTACACCGCCACCTACTTCGACGCCTCGGTGCACGAGCCCGAGCGTCTCGCACTCGACGTGCTGCACGACGGCCTCGCGGTCGGCGACACGGCCCGCGCCAGCAACTACGTCGAGGCGGTCGGATCGAACGAGAACGGCGTCGTGCTGCGCGACATCGTCACCGGCAACGAATTCACCTTCGCCGCCGACGTCGTCGTCAACGCGTCCGGCCCCTGGACCGACCTCACCAACGAGGCGCTCGGCGACGAGACCACCTACATGGGCGGAACCAAGGGTTCCCACATCGTTCTCGACAACCCCGCCCTGCTGGCCGCCACGGCCGGCCGCGAGATGTTCTTCGAGCACAAAGACGGCCGCATCGTGCTGATCTACCCGCTCAACGGCAAGGTCATGGTCGGCACGACCGACCTCGAGGCCGACATCCGCGAGCCCGCGGTGTGCACGAGCGAAGAGATCGACTACTTCTTCGACCTGATCGGCAACGTCTTCCCGAAGATCGCCGTCGACCGCTCGCAGATCGTCTACAGCTTCTCGGGCGTCCGCCCGCTGCCCAAGCACGACGACCTGCAGCCCGGTTTCGTGTCGCGCGACTACCGCATCGTGGCGGGCAAGCTCGGCAAGGCCGACCTGCTCAGCCTCGTCGGCGGCAAGTGGACCACCTTCCGCGCCCTCGCGGCGCACATCAGCACCGACGTGCTGGCGCTCCTCGGCCAGCCGCGCACGGTCGACACCAAGAACATCGAGATCGGCGGTGGCCGCAACTACCCGCGCACACCGCAGGCACGCGACAACTGGATCACCGCGCACTCGGGATTCATCGGCAAGCAGCGCGCCACCGAACTGTTCGACCGCTACGGCACCCGCGCCGTCGAGGTCATCGACGCGATCGATGCCGCAGACGACGCTCCGCTGCGCAACTCGACCGAGTACACCCGGCTCGAGGTGGAACACATCATCGCGAGCGAATCGGTTGTGCACATCAGCGATGTTCTGCTGCGTCGTACCAACCTTGCCTTCACGGGTGCCATTACCGTGGAGTTGCTCGAAGAACTAGTGGAGATCGCCGCCGGCGTTCTCGGCTGGCCGCAAGAACGTCAGGCCGACGAAATCCGTCACGCCACGACGCTTCTGGCGGATGCCCACGGAGTGCACCTCGCACCCGCGGTAGTCGCGACGAAGTAGCGTCACGACAAAAGGTTTTACAAAGAAAGGTCAATGTAGACATGAACTTAGGTGAAATCTTCCTCTCCGAATTCGTCGGAACGGCACTCCTGGTGCTGCTCGGCTGCGGCGTGGTCGCCAACGTGGCGCTGGTCAAGTCGAAGGGCTTGAACGGCGGAACACTCATGGTGAACTTCGGTTGGGGCCTCGCGGTCTTCGCCGGTGTCACCGTGTCGTACTCGTCGGGCGCACACCTCAACCCGGCCGTCACCCTCGGCCTGCTCGCGAGCGGCGCCGACCTGTCGTTCGCCGAGGTGGTCATCTACATCCTCGCGCAGCTCGTCGGTGCCATCGTCGGTGCGGCGCTCTGCTGGGTGGCGTACAAGAAGCATTTCGACGAAGAGCCCGACCCGGCGAACAAGCTCGGCGTGTTCTCGACCGGCCCCGCGATCCGTAGCTACGGCTGGAACTTCATCACCGAGGTCATCGGCACCTTCGTGCTCGTCATCGTCATCATCGGCTTCGGCCGTGGCGGCGACCCCGACGTCGCGACCCCTGCCGGCCTCGCCGCTCTGGGCGCCGTGCCCGTCGCCCTGCTCGTCGTCGGTATCGGCGCGTCTCTCGGTGGCCCGACCGGTTACGCCATCAACCCGGCGCGTGACCTCGGACCGCGTATCGCCCACGCCATCCTCCCGATCAAGGGCAAGGGCACCAGCGACTGGGCCTACAGCTGGGTTCCCGTCGCCGGACCGATCGTCGGCGGTGTGCTCGCCGGCTTCGCTTCGTTCGGCATCCTCCCGCTCGTCTCGTAATTGCTTCTCCCCACATCTAGCGCAGCACCACACCCACAAAGGAGTGAATGAGTTCATGACCAAATATGTAGTCGCGATCGACCAGGGCACGACCAGCACGAGGGCCATCGTGTTCAACCACGAGGGTGGCATCGTGTCATCCGGTCAGATGGAGCACGACCAGATCCTCCCGAAGGCCGGCTGGGTCGAGCACGACCCCGAGCAGATCTGGCGCAACACGCGTGAGGTCATCGGCCAGGCCCTGTCGAAGGCCGACATCACCCGCCACGACGTCGAAGCGGTCGGAATCACCAACCAGCGCGAAACCGCTGTCGTCTGGGACAAGAACACCGGAAAGCCCGTCTACAACGCCATCGTCTGGCAGGACACCCGCACGCAGGACATCGTCGACCGCCTCGCGAAAGACGGCGGAGTCGAGCGTTTCAAGCCCAAAGTCGGACTCCCGCTCGCCACCTACTTCTCCGGAACCAAGATCGTCTGGATCCTCGAGAACGTCGAGGGCGCCCGCGAGAAGGCCGAAGCCGGCGACCTGCTGTTCGGCACCACCGACTCCTGGGTTCTCTGGAACCTCACCGGCGGCACCGAGGGCGGCGTACACGCGACCGACGTCACCAACGCCTCGCGCACCCTGTTTATGGACCTCGAGACCCTGCAGTGGGACGAAGAGATCCTCGGCATCTTCGGCGTTCCGCTGTCGATGATGCCCGAGATCCGCTCCTCCTCCGAGGTCTACGGAAACGTCGAGTCGTCGTCGCTGCTGCGCGAGGTTCCCGTCGCCGGAATCCTCGGCGACCAGCAGGCCGCGACCTTCGGACAGGCGGCCTTCGAGGCCGGCGAGTCGAAGAACACCTACGGCACCGGTAACTTCCTGATCTTCAACACCGGCGAAGAGATCGTGCACTCGAAGAACGGCCTGCTCACGACGCTCGGCTACAAGCTGGGCGACGCCAAGCCGCACTACGCACTCGAGGGCTCGATCGCCGTCACCGGTTCGCTCGTGCAGTGGCTGCGCGACAACCTCGGCATCATCAACTCGGCACCCGAGATCGAGACGCTCGCCGCCACGGTCGAAGACAACGGTGGGGCGTACTTCGTTCCCGCGTTCTCCGGACTCTTCGCGCCCTACTGGCGCTCGGATGCCCGTGGCGCTCTCGTCGGACTCACGCGTTACGTGAACAAGGGCCACATCGCCCGCGCCGCCCTCGAGGCGACCGCGTTCCAGACGCGCGAAGTGCTCGACGCGGTCAACGCCGACGCGGGAGTGGACCTCGAAGAGCTCAAGGTCGACGGCGGCATGGTCGCCAACGACGCGCTGATGCAGTTCCAGGCCGACATCCTCGGCGTGCCCGTCGTCCGACCCGTGGTCGCGGAGACCACCGCGCTCGGCGCCGCCTACGCCGCGGGTCTCGCGGTCGGCTTCTGGAAGGACCTGGCCGACGTCGGCCAGAACTGGCAGGAAGACAAGCGCTGGGAGCCGAACATGGAGCCCGCCGAGCGCGAACGCCAGATCCGCAACTGGAAGAAGGCCGTCACGAAGACCTTCGACTGGGTCGACGAAGACGTGAAGTAACACCTCTCGCAAAGCCAGGGGCGTCACCGGTGTGGTCCGGTGGCGCCCCTTTTGTGCGCCGTCGCCCCGGTGCGGATGCCACGTGTGTTCGTCATTCCGGATGAGCGGGCGTCGGCGTGGCGGCGCGTGCGTGGGCGCGGGGTGCACACGACTCGTGCGCCCGAACCATCCGGAATGACGAACGCGGCTTCTCCACAGAACCCGCCGAATGGGCCACCACGGGCGACAGACCGCCCACACTCGTCCCATGGATGCCGCCCTCGTACTCGCTGCTCTCGGTGAGCCGGTCGCCACTCGCGCACAATTGCTCGCCGCGGGAGCGAGGCCGCGCGACCTTACCGCCGCGGTGCGCGGCAGAAGTCTGATCCGTGTGCGCGAGGGCTATTACGCCGATCCTCTCGCCGACCCCGCATTGCTCCAGGCCGTGCGCATCGGCGGCCGTCTCGGTTGTGTGTCCGCGCTGCGCCGTCACGGGGTCTGGGCGCCGTCGCATCCGTTTCCGCACGTCTCGGTCGACCCGAAGGCCTCGCGCCTGCGTAGCCCACGCAACCGGCACATCGCACTCGAGCAGCAGAACCGCGACGGGTGCGAGGTGCACTGGACGGCCGCCGCAGACGACACCGATACGTCCGCGCACACCGTAGGCGTGGTCAACGCGCTCGCTCAGACCATCCGCTGCCAGCCCGCCGAATTCGCAGTCGCCGCGCTCGACAGCGCCCTGTACCAGCGGCTCGTCACGGCACAGCGAGTCGCGGCGATTTTCGCGACTCTTCCGCGGCGGTTCGCTCCTCTGGAAGCACTGGTCGAGCCGCGGTGTATGTCGGGTATCGAGTCGATCATCCGGCTGGAGCTCGTCAAACTCGGCATCCCGTTCGAAGTCCAGGCGCCGTTCGACCGGGTCGGGTTCGTCGACTTTCTGGTCGCGGGATGTGTGGTGGTCGAGGTCGACGGCCGCGAATATCACGAGGGCGAAGTTCCGACCGCGCGCGACTACGCGCGCGATGCCTACCTCGCGGCACGCGAGTACATCGTCGTGCGGCTCAACTACCGGCAGGTGATGTTCGAGCGGGAGCTGGCGATCGCCGCCATCCTCGGGGCACTGCGGGCGCATCGACGCGGCCCAGTCGTGTGACGGTGTTCATGATTCCGGGCGGATGCCGCGGCCACCGCGATCCGCTCGCGAATGTACGCCTCTCGACAGAAGGCTCGCGCGAAGCATCCGGAGTCACGAACCGGGCACCCCGTTAACGACGGATGGCCCGCGCCCCAGGGGCGCGGGCCATCCGTCTTGCGGCCTAGACCTCGTAGTCGATGTCGCGGGTTTCCTTGCTGATGAACAGCGCGATCAGCGTGATGACCGCGGCGGCGCTCAGGTACAGGCCGACCAGCACGGGGCTGCCGTCGGCGGCCGCGAGCAGCGCCAGGGCGATGGTCGGCGCGAGGGCCGCACCGAGGATCGACGCCACGTTGTAGCTGATGGCCGAGCCGGTGTAGCGCACGTTGGTCGGGAACAGCTCGGGCAGGACCGAACCCATCGGGCCGAACGTGAGGCCCATCAGCGCGAAGCCGATGATCAGCAGCGCCATGACGCCGACGGTTCCGGCGCCGAACAGCGGCACGAAGAGCGCGCCGAACACGATGATGCCGGCCGTGGTGAACAGCAGCGTCTTGCGGCGTCCGTACTTCTCGGCGAGCGGGCCCGAGACGAGCGTGAAGATTCCGAAGAACACGCAGCCGATGATGAGCATGATCAGGAACTCGTTGCGCGTGTAGCCGAGGCCGGGCACGAACGACGACGGGTCGAACGGCTTGCCGGCGGCTTCAGCGGCCGCGGCCGCGGTGTCGACCGACTTCGCGGTGGTTCCGTAGCTGAGCGTGAACGCGGTCATCAGGTAGAACAGCACGTAGGTGGCGAGCATGATGAACGTGCCCAGGATGAGCGGGCGCCAGCTGGTCTTGAGCACGCGCGCGAGGGGCAGCTTGGCGACCTCGCCGCGCTCGACGACCTTGGTGAACGCGGGCGTCTCGACGAGCTTGAGGCGCACGTACAGGCCGATGATCACGAGCACCGCCGAGGCGATGAACGGCACACGCCAGCCCCAGGCCTGGAAGCCCTCGGGGTCGAGGTTCAGCGACAGCAGCAGGAAGACGCCGTTCGCGATGATGAAGCCGATGGGCGCACCCAGCTGCGGGAACGTGCCGTAGATGGCGCGCTTGCCCTTGGGGGCGTTCTCGGTCGCGAGGAGGGCGGCGCCGCTCCATTCGCCGCCGAGGCCGATGCCCTGCGCGAAGCGCATCAGTACGAGCAGGGCCGGTGCGAGCACCTCCCAGCCGGGCGTGAGAGCGGTCGGCAGGATGCCGATGATGAACGTCGCGATACCCATCGTGAGCAGCGAGGCGACGAGCGTGCCCTTGCGGCCGATGCGGTCGCCGAAGTGGCCGAAGAGGATCGACCCGATCGGGCGTGCGATGAACGCGACACCGAACGCGGCGAACGAGGCGAGCTGCGCCGCTACGGCGTTGTCGCTGGGGAAGAACAGGATCGGGAAGACGAGAACGGCCGCCGTGGCGTACACGTAGAAGTCGTAGAACTCGATCGAGGTTCCGATGAGGCTCGCGAGGATAACGCGCGAACGGGGATTGGCGGGTGCTGCTGGCGCGACTGAGGCGTCGACTTGGGACATGGAGAAGACTGCTTCCGAAAACGAAAATGACGTGGAAAAGCGTGAGATGCGCGAGTAGCGCAGAAAAAGTGGCCGCTTATGGCAGCCCCTATACCCTACGCCTGTTACGAAAGTGCTGCCCGCAGCTCACCGAGACCGCCGATGATGCGAACCCCGGATGCTGCGGCTCGCGCCACATCGTCGGCCGAGGCCGCGCCCTTGCGGTCGATCCACACGCCGGTGAGGCCGGCCGCCGCGGCACCGATGGCGTCGGTGTCGAGCCGGTCGCCGACGTAGGCCGCGTCGGTCGGTGCCACGCCGAACCGTTCGCACGCGTACTCGAAGATGCGCGGGTGCGGTTTGGCCACTCCGACGTCACCGCTCGCGATCGTGAGTTCGATGCGCGAGGCCAGCCCCGTGACATCCATCTTCGATTTCTGAAACGGCAGCTCGGCGTTGGTGATCACGCCGAACCGCACACCCGGTCGCAGCGCCTCGAGCGCATCGAGGGCGGGAAGGGTGTCGTCGTAGAGCTCCCAGGCACGCTCGTACTCGACCAGGTAGCGCCCGAACCAGTCGTCGGCGTCGACGTCGTTCGAGAGGTCGACGCCGAACGGTTCGACGAACCCGCGCGCTCGGTGGCGGCGCTGCTCGCGGTAGTCGATCTCGCCGGAGAGATAGCGGTGGTAGTGGTGTTCTTCGAGCGCGTACCAGCGTGCGAGTTCCACCGCGTCATCTGCGGCGGCGAGGGCCCCGCCGTGCGCGGCGCGGTAGGCGGCCACCCCGCTCGCCACCGCCCGGGAGTGGGCGAACAGCGTGTCGTCGAGGTCGAACAGCACCACCGCGGGGATCACTAGAGCGGCCACCCCGGCTGCAGCTCGCGATCGTCGTCGCGCAACAGCGACGCGTTCCAGGTATCGACGCGCACGTCGCGGTGCACGACGGCCTTGCGCTGCGTCCCCTCGAAGTGGAACCCGTTTCGGCGGGCGACGATGGCCGACGCGTAGTTTCCGGAGAACGACTCCCAGCGGAGACGCTCGAGGTCGAGCCCCTGCGAGTCGAACGCGTACTCGACCAGGGTCGCGAGGGCCTCGGTCATGATCGACTGGCCGCGGTGCTCTTTGCCGAGCCAGTAGCCGACGGTCGCCGAGCGCAGCGGCTCGTGGCGCAACTCGATCACTCCGAGCAGCGCGCCCGCCTCGGAACGGATGGCCCACAGCGTGAGCGCGGGGCTCGACGCCGCATCCGCAGCGTACGTCGTGACGAAGAACTCGGCGTCGGCGTGCGTGTACGGCGACGGGATGTGCACCCAGCGCTGCACGTCCGCGTCCTGGCAGTACCGGAAGACGGCGTCGGCGTCGGAAGAGCGCAGCGCGTCGAGGGTGAGCCGCTCGGAGCGGATAACGGGCGGGATCATGCGCGGGGGAGGAAACCGATGCGGTCGTAGACCTTCGCGAGCGTCACGTCGGCGATCGCCGCGGCCTTGTCGGCCCCGCGCGCGAGGATGCGGTCGAGCTCGGCCGGGTCGTCGAGCAGCTCGAGGGTACGCGCGCGGATCGGCGCGAACGTCTCGACGACGACCTCGCTGAGCCCCTTCTTGAAGTCGCCGTAGCCGCTGCCGGCGTACTCGGTCTCGATCGACTCGATCGTGCGGCCGCTCAACACGGAGTAGATCGTGAGCAGGTTCGAGACGCCCGGTTTGGATGCCACGTCGTAGCGCACCTCGCCGTCGCTGTCGGTCGTGGCCGACTTGATCTTCTTGACGCTCTTCGCCGGCTCGTCGAGCAACCAGATGACGCCCTTGTCTGTGGACGCCGACTTGCTCATCTTGTTGGTCGGTTCCTGCAGGTCGTAGACCTTGGCGGTCGCCTTCTGGATCTGCGCCTCGGGGATCACGAAGGTGTCGCCGAACCGCGAGTTGAAGCGCGTGGCGAGGTCGCGGGTGAGTTCGATGTGCTGGCGCTGGTCTTCGCCGACCGGCACGTCGACCGCCCCGTAGAGCAGGATGTCGGCGGCCATCAGCGTGGGGTACGCGAAGAGGCCGACGGTCGTGGCATCCGTGCCCTGCTTGGCGGACTTGTCTTTGAACTGGGTCATGCGGCTGGCCTCGCCGAAGCCGGTGATCGAGTTGAGCACCCAAGCCAGCTGCGGGTGCGCGGCGACGTGCGACTGCACGAACAGCGTCGACAGCTCGGGGTCGATGCCCGCGGCGATGTACTGGGCGGCGGTGCGGCGGGTGGCCTCGCGCAGCTCGGCCGGGTCTTGCGCGACGGTGATCGCGTGCAGGTCGACGACGCAGAAGATGGCGTCGTGGCTCACCTGCATCTCCTTCCACTGCAGCAGCGCGCCGATGTAGTTGCCGATCTGGAGCGAGTCGGCCGAGGGCTGCATACCGGAGAAGAGACGGGGCTTGGTGGTCATGGTGTCCAGTCTTTCATGAACGGTCCCTGAGCTTGTCGAAGGGAGCTCGTCGAAGGGAGCTTGTCGAGGGGCGCTTCGACGGGCTTGTGACCGAGCGCGATCAGATCGCGTAGTCGACCACGACCGGGGCGTGGTCGCTCCAGCGGGTGTCCCAGGCGCTGGCCTTGTCGACCGTGTAGCTCTGCACGGTCGCCGCGAGAGCGGGGGTGGCGAGCTGGTAGTCGATGCGCCAGCCGGTGTCGGTGTCGAACGCCTGGCCGCGCTGCGACCACCAGGTGTACGGGCCTTCGACCTCGCCGGCCCATCGGCGTCCGACGTCGACCCAGCCGAGGCCGGGTCCGGTCGTGCCGTCGACGGCCTCGACGGTGCTGCCCGCTTCGCCGAAGAACCGGTCGAAGTAGGCGCGCTCCTGCAGCAGGAAGCCGGCGCTCTTGCGGTTGCCCTTCCAGTTCTTGATGTCGAGTTCGCGGTGGCCGACGTTGAGGTCGCCGACGATGAGGGCGAGCTCGCTGTGCGCCGCGATCTC
>Ga0247811_1000504_pt1 | contig 11689 bp, 10 predicted proteins | sample UWRJL134311R1_FD_189018 | JGI IMG/M metagenome (GOLD analysis project Ga0247811, IMG submission 189018) | Plant litter microbial communities from Arlington Agricultural Research Station in Wisconsin, United States - UWRJ-L134-311R-1 | ecosystem: Environmental > Terrestrial > Plant litter >...
CTCGAAAAAATCGCTGATATCGACTACTATATTGGGTTCGAGAAAATAATCCTGAATATAATGGTAAACGGCTTCCGGACGCCATTTTTCCTGAAGTTCGCCTTCATCAAACGTTTCCATTTTTTTTAATCCGGATAAAAATGAGGCTTCTGAAACCAATTGAGCCGCTTTTTTATGATCGGGATGACGGTCGTGAATGGCATTTGCCAAAACAATTCTGGGCCGGTATTTTCGAATAAGATGAATCACTTTCAGCCGATTTTCGTATGTGTTGTCAATATTGCCGTCTTCGAGATCTAATTGTTCCCTGCCGAAAAGGTTCATCATTTTTGATGCCTTTAGGAGTTCTTCTTTTCTGGAATGCTCGTCGCCAAAACTGCCTAACTCGCCTCTGGTTAAATCTACAATCACCACTTTTCCGTGATTTGCGGTGGTGTTTAAAACAATTCCCGATGCTGCGCATTCGACATCATCAGGATGTGCGCCAAAAGCCAAAATATCAATATTCATATCTGTGTTTTATTTCTCTGACAATTTCGATTCTAATTCTTTTACTTTATTTTCTAAATCAGCAATGTATCTTTTTTGAGGCGCTAACGCCTTTTCAATTTCTTCAGCGGTAAAACGCGGCGTAATGTGCTGCGGACAATTCCAATCGTACGCCTGAATTTCAAAAATCATCATTCTTTCCGGACGAAATTTATAATCTTCGGGTTTCAGGAGATCGTATAATTTTTCATCGTCTTTTAATTCGACAATTTTTGCGTGGGCATATATTTTAAGCCTTGCTCTTTGCGGATATGAAACCATAATGAGCGCCACTTTTTCATGTTTGGAAATATTGCCTGTCGAAATATACTGCCTGTTTCCTGAAAAATCAACAAATCCGATGGTTTTATTATCAATGACTTTCATAAATCCGGATGGTCCGCCGCGATGCTGAATGTACGGATATTCGTTTTCTCCGTAACTTGCGATATAAAAACTATCGCGGTCTTTAATAAAATTAACTTCGTTATCGGTCAGGCCGTCTACGACTGACATTTTCTCCATGCGGTCATATGCTTCACGGCTTCCCTGATTTTCCTGCAGTTTTTTTATGGCGTCTGTAAAGGCTAATTTTGAGTAATTCATAATCGAAGATTTAAATTGCTTTGAAATTTTTAATGGTGAAATCCTGCAGCATCTTTGGCTGCAGGATTGCACTTGAAATAGTATTACCTGCTGGTATAATTAATTTAACACAAAGTCCTGAAACTTCTCAACTTTGTGTTTCGCGTTTTTTATCAGTTACACCAAGTATGGTATTGTTATTTTGTCACTTTACGTGAAAGGAAATCGGTAATTATGGCTGCTATTTCAGATCCTTTACTTTCGAGGGCAAAATGTCCTGCGTCAAAAAGATGGTATTCCAGATTTTTAACGTCTTTTTTAAAGGCTTCTGCTCCTGATGCCGGAAATATATGATCGTTTTTACCGTACACAATCAGCATTTCGGGCTGGTGTTTTCTAAAATATTCCTGCCATTCCGGATATAAAGTAACGTTGTTTTGATAATCGTAAAATAGTGCCAGCTGAATGTCGTTATTTTCCGGGCGTTCTAAATGTCTCAAATCAATTTCCCAGTTATCAGGAGCGACTACACCTACATCCGGAACTCCGTGTGTGTACTGCCATTTTAATAATTCGGGCTGATGAAAAGCAGCCAGCGTATTTTCGGCTTCTTTATCGTTTCTATCTTTCCAATATGCTTTAATCGGGTTCCAGAATTCTTCTAGTCCTTCTTCGTAGGCGCATCCGTTTTGTACGATCAGGCTGTCAATTTTTTCCGGATTCTGGCTTGCGATTCTAAAACCTACCGGCGCTCCGTAATCCATTAAATAAAGACTAAATTTAGTGATATTTAATTCATCAAGAAGTGTGGTTACTATTTTTGCGTAATTATCAAATGTGTAATCAAATTTAGCTATTGCGGGCTGTTCGCTGCGTCCGTATCCGGGATAATCCGGTGCAATGAGATGGTAACGGTCTGAAAGGTCTTTTATAAGGTTTCTGTACATGTGCGATGAACTCGGATATCCGTGCAAAAGCACTAATGTGGGTTTGTTTTTGTCTCCGGCTTCTCTGTAAAAAATCTCTACTCCGTTGATTTTTCTTGTCTGATAAATTGTTTTCATTTTGTATTTGTATAAATTATTATTTCTTAAGGTTTGTCTTTTGACAGTACAAAGCTGCGACAATTTAGAACCGCATCTATTGGCACATATTCCCGAAGGTTTATCAATTTTCCTTATGGCATTTCCGGCTTTACTTTATTTGGTGAATTGGCGTGTTCCTGAAGAAACGGCGGCGCTCTAAAGGTTTTGTGGTGCGTGAGGGATAGGAGCCGGCTACCGAAGTAGCGCGGATAGCCCGACCGCACTTAGGAAAGGCGCGAATAGGCGGTTTGTTAAATTGCGCCTTTTGTAAATGGGGTCACGCCCGGATTATCCTTATATTTACATACCAAAAAATAACTTGAATATTGATGATTTACAAAGGAAACTCTCATGAGTACTTATTGCTGACGGAGATTAGCAATGACAATAAAGACGTGGTTTTGGGTGCCGGAAACAGGGAGTTGACTTTGATTTGGAACACGGGTTCTGAAATGAATATTTCGATTGATAAGGTGCTGTACCGATTATCGAAAAATGAGATTATTTTTCTGACGGAGTTTCACCAGATCGATTTTATTGAGGTGGAAACGGCAAAAATGCTGCGCTTTAACCAGCATTTTTACTGTATTATAAATAATGATAATGAGGTGGGCAGCAAAGGTTTATTGTTTTATGGTGCCATGGGGATTCCGGTGGTTTCGATTCCTGAAAATCAGCTGCAGCATATTGCCGGTTCGTGGGATATTCTGCTGGACGAAATGGACGCCAGGGATAACCTGCAGATTGATATGCTGCAGTCGATGCTGAAACGTATTCTGATTTTATGCGCGAGAAGCCTGATGTCGACAACGAATTATGTGAAACTGGAGAACAGCCAGACAGATATTATCAGGGAGTTTAATTATCTTGTGGAAAGTCATTTTGCGCAACACCATGATGTGGCTTTTTACGCCTCGAAACTGAATAAATCGCCTAAAACATTGTCGAATCTTTTTGCTGTGATTTCTGAAAGACCTCCTTTGAGCATTATTCACGAACGTATTATGATTCATGCGAGGAGACAAATTGTGTATACGCAGTTGTCTATAAAGGAAATTGCGTTTGATCTTGGTTATGAAGATGTGCAGAGTTTTAGCCGTTTTTTTAAAAACAAGGAAGGGATTTCGCCCATTCAGTTTAGGGAAAAATTAAGTTCAAATTCTACTATTGCGGAGTAAAATTGATAACGCTTCGGGAAAATGTGTTTCTGTTTTAAAATTATAAAAGTGGGATATTTGCTTTGATAAAACAGTATTATTTCAAATTCTATTACAATTAAAATTTACATATTATGGAACAAAGACATCCTTTACCTCCTTTTAGTTTAGAATCGGCAAAACAAAAAATTCAGCTGGCAGAAGATGCCTGGAACAGTCAGGATCCTGAACGTGTCTCTCTTGCTTACACTCCTGACAGTGAATGGCGCAACCGCTCTGAGTTTATCAACGGAAGGGAAGAAATCGTGGCGATGCTGACGCGCAAATGGCAAAAAGAGAAAAATTATAAGCTGAAAAAGGAATATTGGGCGCATGCAGCAAACAGAATTGCGGTGCGTTTTGAATACGAATATCAAAACGAGGACGGAAAATGGTTTAGGGCTTACGGAAATGAAAACTGGGAATTTGACGAAAACGGTTTGATGCAAAAACGCTTTGCCAGCATTAATGACTTGGAAATAGACGAAAAAGACCGAAAATTAAGGTAACGCTATTATAACAGGAACAAAAAAGCAGCAAATAATTGCTGCTTTTTTGTTTTTAAAATTTACTGCCCATTAATCCGGATTGGCGAGTATTTTGTATAGTTCGGCATTTGAAATATAAAATTGATTTTCGATGCCAATTTGCGATAACTTCGCACTAACAAGATTATTCTCTCTTGAATTTATCAGGAAAATGGAACTTTCGCCGTATGAGAATAATTTCTCTTCTGACTGCAGCATCGTCAGGTAATCATTTGCCAGACGATCTATTATGCTCTTTTGCCTTTTTAAGGAAGCAATTTCAGTTTGCTGTGCTTTTATTTTATTTTTAAGCTCGAGCCTCTGCTGTTCGATATCAAACTTTAAATCCTGAATTTTAAGCTTTGCGATTTTAAGGCTTCCTCTTTCTTTTCTCAAAAAAATCGGAATGCTGAAATCGACATTAAACTTATAATCATCGGCATTAAAAGAATCGAAATAGGCGGGTTCAGCAATATAATTGTAACCCACATTCAGTTTAGGAAGCAGTGCATTTGCTTTCAGCTGTCTGTTAATTTCCAGCATCGACATTTTAGTTTCTAACGCCTGTATTTTGGGGTGCGTATCCAGCGTTTCGACACTGACCATCATGGCCGCTGTTTTGAGTGTTTCTTCGAGCGTTAGTATTAAATTTTCTTCTGGTTTAACGAGGTCTCCCAATTCAACAGGAACATTTTCAATCCATAAATAATTGGATAAGTAAAGCTTGGCTTTCGCCAGTTTCAGATTTCCGTTTTCTACATTCAACTGTCGGTTTCGCACTGTAATGCCGGCTTCAACGCTGTCTATTGCAGGAGAATCTCCTGCTTCGATCAGCTTCTTTACCCCTTCAAAACGGGTACTGGAAAAACCAAGGTACCTGTTATAAAGTGCTGCTTCATTATGACTTTTCCTCCATTCAAAATATGCTTCGCTTGCTTTATACAAAATTTCAATTGCCCTCAATTTTCGTTGTGCATCGCTTAGTTTCAGCTGCAGTTTTCCTTCTCTCACATCGGCCATACGCTGGTTGATGAATAAACCCTGCCCCAGGGCAACGCTGATTCCCAGAGATGTTAGACCGGCTTCTGGCGTGCGGTTCTGCGGATTGTAATATTGTCCTTCCGTATCGTCAAAACCTGCTTTTATTTCGATTCCGTACCAAGTCGGAATTTTGAAACTGCTGTTTAAGAGCGAATAATATTCTGTTCCCTTAAATTCTTTTTTGCTGTAGTCGACTTCAATTTTAGGATCAAATCCGCCCCGCGCCATCATCAGCGTGGCCTGGGCATTTGTAATTTCCAGATTGGCCTGCTTTACCAGCGGATGGTATTTTTTTATATAACCTAAAAACTCGCTGTAACTTAATTCTTCCTGATTGAAATCCTGACTGTATAAGGCCGGGAATCCGAATAAAAACAAAAGTAAAAGCAGTGTTACAGATTCTTTTATTTTATTTTTTCTCTTTTCCATCCTTCACCTCTTTTTCATCTGACTTATAATAATTGGGCGGAAAACCGTTCAGGTTTCGCCATATTTCATACCATACCGAAACGGTTTCTAACAAGGCAATACTCTGCGCTCCCGCTCCTATGCTGAGTTCTTTGGGCCACTTGCTGTCTTCGCCGTCCGGAGAAACCAGGATTCTGTATTTTCCGTTGGTACTGATAAAATTTTCAATAGCCACTATTCTTCCTCCAAAAGTTCCGTACGATAATCCCGGCCATCCGGAAAAAACAATTCTCGGCCAGCCGTCAAACCAAACGCGGACTTTTGCACCACGATGCACCAAGGGCAGATCGATAGGATCTACATATGTTTCTACGGCAATATCATAACTTGCCGGCATAATGCTGACAATAGGCGTTCCTTCTTTGATGGTTTCGCCAAGACCGGCCAATAAGGCACGGTTGACATAACCGCTTTGCGGTGCCGTGATATAATACATTCCGTTTCTAAGACTGTAATTCACATATTGATTCTGCAGTTTATTCACCTGTGCTTTTGTATCGTATTGTGTGCTTAAAGCGGTGAATTTATCACTTCTGGATTTCGAAATCTTTTCAGCATATTCCGCTGTGATTCGGTTGATTTCGACTTTAGCATTAATCAATTCATTTTTACTGCTCAATAATTTGTTTTGCTGTGTGATAATATACGCTTCTGATTCCTGAAGTTTCAGTCGTTTTTGTTCTACATCTGTCAGGGGTTTTAAACCTTCTTTGTTTAAGGCTGTCGAACGGTTGAACTGGGTATTGGCGATCCTCAATTGTGTTTTTACCGCTTCAAGATCCATACTGTCGCTTTTAATTTTCAGATGCGCCTGTTTTATTTTATTTTGCGCCTGCTGTAATTTCAGTTCTCTTTCGGTATTGAGCGATTGTGCCTGAACGTCAAGAGAATTTACTTTATCTCCATATGATGCTACGGCCATTTTTTTGGCATCGACCTGATCTTTGGTATTTCCCACCAAATTTGGATCCAGGTAATCTTCTTTGGTTTCTGAAATAAATAAAATTGTATCTCCTTTTTTTACAAAATCGCCTTCTTTTACGAACCATTTTTCTATTCTTCCAGAAATGGTATTATGAACGGTTTGAGGTCGTTGATCAGGTTTTAAAGTAGTTACTGAACCGCTTCCTGAAATGTTTTGTGTCCAAGGAAGAAACAGGCAGCCCACCCCAAACAATAAAAATCCGATAATGACTCTGTTCAGAATTTTATAATGCGGCCTGCGGGCAACGCTGGTAATCGATTTATACTTTCCCGGCGTAATAAGTATGTTGTTATCTTTAGATATATTGAGCATGATTAAAGCTTTAAGTCGTTACTAATTTTTCCGTCGTCGATCGTGATCATTCGGCCGCATTTGTTCTTCCAGATATCATTTTTAGAAGTAACAATCAGTGTCCAGTCATTTTCCTCTGAAAGTAAAAAATCAACAATTTTACCCGAGGTCAATTCATCCATTTTATCAACAGGATCTTCAAGAAATAAGATATTAGGTTTATGCACAATACTTCTTGCCAAAAGTATTTTCTGAATGTCTGAGGCTGAAAGTTCACGCCCGCCGGGATGAATTTGACTTTCAAGTCCGTTTTCGAATGTTTTAATATCGGGCGTAAGACCCACATTATCGAGTGCCCATTTTAAATCATCATTAGTAATGGCTTGATTTCCAAAAAGAATATTCTCTTTAATCGTTCCTGCAAAAAGTGTATCGCCCTGCAAAAATGTCCCTATTTCTGCCCTGTAACTATCTTCGTCAAGTCGGTTCATGAAATTGTCTGTCACATACATCGCGCCGCTGTCAGGTTCCAGCAGACCAGACAGTAATCGCAATAATGTACTTTTTCCGGCTCCGTTTGGTCCTCTTAAAATGATTTTTTCGCCTTGAGAAATTTTCAGGTTAATGCTTTTAAGTGATTTCTTGTTATGCTCTGGATAACTATACGTAATACTGTCGGTCTCGATTGTAATTCCGGTTCTGCTTACTGACGATGTCTGCGGAATACAGGATATTTCCATGTCTGTCACCTGTCCGATTTTTTCAACAGAAGTCAAAACATCATAAAAAGATTCCAGTCCGAAAATTATTTTTTCTACCGAGTTAATCAGCAGTACGATTACAATTTCAGCTGCTACAAACTGCCCAATGTTCATTTGGTGGTGAATTACCAGAAAACCACCAATCGACAATAAGGCAGCCGTAACAATAACCTTAAAAATAGTCAGCTGTATGTATTGTTTTTTCATTACCTGAAAATGCTTTTCACGATAATTTATATATTCGCTTACGTAACCGTCATTTCTTTCGAGTGCATAATCAAAAGCACCTTTTCTTCTGAAACTTTCGCGGTTGCGGGCAATTTCCTGAATCCAGGCCGCCACTTTATATTTGAACTTAGATTCGTTTAAACTGGTTTCAAGTCCATCTTTATACGAAAATTTAAAAATGATATATAAAATGGCAATAAAAAAAATCCCGATTACAGTAAAAAAAGAATGATATAAAACCAATAAGATGATTCCCAGACCCACCTGCAAAAAGGCGGTACAAAAATCAAGTAAAAGTTTGGCCGTTCCTTTTTGTACCATCAGCGTATCAAAAAAACGGTTTGCTTTTTCGGGCGCGTACTCTGAGTACATTTCCTTAAATTTGATTAAAGGCATTCTGTAAGCAAATTCAAAGGAGGAACGAACAAAAATTCGCTGCTGCAGATTTTCTACAATTCGGAGCTGCAAGATCATTAAAACCCCGCCAAAGCCCACGCCAATTGTAACCAGAAAGACCAGTACAATCCAGGAAACACTAAGCTGGCCGCTTTGAATAAAATTAATAATGGCCTGAATTCCCAAAGGCAGCGATAAGTTGACTAAACCTGCAAAAGCAGCATAAAAAATAATTTGATATACGTCGCGCTTGTCGAGTCGAAGTAAGTTATAAAAACGTTGTAATGGTGTCATTTTAGTAATGTAAAACAAGATTAATAGCTAGATGATATACGGCAAATACCGTATTCAGGATGTTAGAATTGCTTCTAATCCATAAAAAAATCTATTTATATCATTGTCTGAGGCGGGCGCAGATGAATTTTGCCATGAAACCCAAAGGAGAAAACGGGATTGTCGATATGGTCTTTTCCATCAGTACCAATTGGAAAGTATAAGTCAGTCAGAGAGGCCGCGGCAGGAACTAAATAATCCAGCAGCAAAATTCCCTTCGCCAGTTTTGCGGTTTTAGAATCTTTTGTTTCGTAATCATCCAGTTCTTCCGGAATTCCGTCGCATTTAAATATTTTTTTCAATAAATCGCAGGTGATTCCTTTTATCGAATGCAGCCCTGAATTTTCATTTAGTATACGGCTGCAATTATTGGATATGTTTAAACTGCTCATTAAAAAATAGCCAATAAGCAGCGCCTGCAAGCATTTGCATAAAAAACTATTTTTAATCCTGTTCAACATTTACAAATTAAATTAAGAGTGCAATTTAGAACTAAAATTAAAGCGCAACATTAGAATAACATTAGAATTTAGGTTATTTTGAAAGTGCTTTTAACAGGAAAAATTACGATATTTTAAAATAATTGTATCTTCACTCCCAGCCTTTTTATGGTAATAATGCTCTATATAAAAGAGGTATTTTTAAGAATTGAAGCGATAAAAAAAATGCCATCCGTAAGGGGATAGCATTTTTTGTTTTTGAAAGGAAAACCTATATTTCAAATTAAAAAATTCAACTAAAACTGCGTCCTGAATAGGCAGTTTATTTGATGTAAGCTTCTAATTTGTCCAGCGTATTTAATTCTGTTTCTCTCGCACTCGAAGAAATGATTTTTGTTTCTAAGGATTTTGTTGGTTTCGAGATCAATAAATATTGTGTTCCGTCATCGGTATTTTTTACATAATCTTTCGGATTGTATAGGATCGCTGCACCAATTTCTACAATTTCTGCTGCTACATCTTCGGGATGTTTTCCCCAGACAGCAATGTAATTGGCTCCTTTTTTGGTTTGAAAATCTTTAAAGTAGTTTACTCCTGTAGCAAATTGTACTTTTTCTCCATTTAAAGAAACAGCTTCAACCTTAGCTTCTCTTTTTCCTGAAACTACGGTCACGCGAACTAAAATATCTACTTTTTTTCCTTTGTACGGAACTCCTCTTGAAATCATTTCCATCCATGAAGTAGTATCTGTTTTTCCAACACGGGCCAAACGATTCGTAACCGGATTCAGCGGCACTACTTTTTCTCCGTCCCACAATTTTACACCTCCTAAACCAACAGTTGATGCTACTTTATAGTAATCAGCTCCCCAGCCTTCTTTTTGTTGTTGTGCCGTTGGATACCAATTTGCTTTTCTGAGCTCTAAACCTGGTTTTGCTTTCGAATACACATCAATCGCCACTTTATCGCTAAAATAGATTCTCAATGCCATCCACTCGTTCTCGACTGCAGGTCCGTGATGCCCAATTGTTTTATATAAATCGCCCGTTTCTGAGCCTATATCAGTCAAATAAGTTATTTTATCCGACTTCATATACAAACTGGTGTCTGTATTATTTTGTGCAAAACAAGTGCAGCCCAAAAGCAAAGCGGTGATAAATGATAATTTCATAATTTCAATATTAATAGTTCAAATTTAATGATCGTAAATTTAAACTAACATTTCAACAATTTCATCAACAATTTAATGATTTATCAAGAAATATTCATTTTGTGATAAAAAGGCGTACATGTTTTACCATACACATGTTTCTAAGGCTTGCAGATTATTTTTCGCCGCGCTTTTTGAAACAGCTGCAGTTTTAAAATAATATTGCGATCTTTGAGTTAGGGATCTTCAATCCTGATCCATCGAATAACGAAGATATATCGCGAACAATTCTATTTAAAAAAAGCAATTTATTACATAATGCCAAAATCAAAAGACAATCCAGCTAAATTACAATATTCTTATTACCTCAATCCTGACGTGCTTTTTCTGGCGAAAGATCTTTTGGGAAAAGTACTTTTTACGCAGATTAATGGAGAAATAACCGCCGGTATCATTGTAGAAACCGAGGCCTATTTTGGGGTTCAGGACAAAGCCTCGCACGCATACGGCGGACGGCGTACCAATCGAACAGAAACCTTATACAGCCAGGGCGGTGTCTCGTATGTTTATTTATGCTACGGAATCCACCATCTTTTTAATATCGTCAGCTCTGTCGAAGGTCAGCCTCACGCGGTTTTAATAAGGGCAATTGAACCTTTAATTGGTATAGACATTATAGAAGCAAGACGTAATATGCCTGTTACAAAAGCCGCTATTGCTTCCGGTCCCGGTTCTGCCGCCAAAGCGCTGGGCATTGATTATTCCTTCAATAAAAAAGATTTAACCGGAGAAGAAATCTGGGTCGAAGATCATGGTATTCGCTATCCTGATGAACAAATTGCTGCAGTGCCCCGCGTAGGTGTCGCCTACGCCCAGGAAGATGCACTGCTGCCGTGGCGCTTTTTTATTAAAGGCAGCAAATATGTCAGCAAGCCCAATAAAGTTTAAGATCTTCTAATAGTTTATAGAATAAAGTGTTGTACGCAAGTCTAACAAGCTTTTAGGCTTTCCTGCCATAAAGCAGCAGTCTTTTAAACGAATATAGTGCCGGAAGCGTGGCAAAATGCATTGCAATCCGCTTTTTATAAGTATTAACAAACAGCGCTCTCTGATCTCCCTCTAAACTTTCTATATACGGAATCAAAGCCGATCCTGATATAAAATTATAAAGCGTTTCATGATCGTCTGCAATAATGGGATACACTTTTTGCAGGATCTGAATATCCTCGAGTCCGCCATCAAAAAGAATCTGTGCATATTCATCGATACCCAAAACCGGAGATTCTCTTTTATATCCTTTCAAATACGACTTAAAAGGTTCTTCGGAAACTAATTCCAAAAGTATTTTATTGAGTTTATTTTCAGGCTGTACGGGCATTTGAACGGCAAACTGTCCTTTCGGATTCACCAGCTTTATCAATTGCGGAAACAAGGTTTTATGATTATTCGACCATTGCAAAGCTGCATTGCTAAAAATTAAATCCCATTTTTCTCCGGAAACTACTGTTTCTTCTGTAGTGGCTTTTCGAAAATGCAGATTACTGGCTGCTAAAACCTTTGATTTCTCCAGCATTTCATCCGAAGAATCGACTCCCATAAAATCAGCGTCTTTAAATTTATCTGCTAAAATTGCTGTCTGCTCTCCCGTGCCGCAGCCTAAATCAATAGCTTTCAT